>Ga0268261_10000074_pt1 | contig 61809 bp, 1 predicted proteins | sample TergutNc150P1_FD_190353 | JGI IMG/M metagenome (GOLD analysis project Ga0268261, IMG submission 190353) | Nasutitermes corniger P1 segment gut microbial community from laboratory colony in Florida, USA - Nc150 P1 (SPAdes) (version 2) | ecosystem: Host-associated > Arthropoda: Insects > Digestive... | reverse complement strand
GGTACGGTGAGGGACTTTCGGGTCCCATAAATGCGGGGAATTTCTTGACTAGCTGCAAAGTTTACTGGTTAGCTTCTCAAGAAGGACTCTGCTCCATGGAGTAAGTAAGTAAGTAAGTAAGTATTCCTTTAGAGGCTTTAAGAATTTCGCCTTATTAATTTAGAGCCTCTAACTGTCCTGGCCTATACATTTAGAGACTCTAAGTGTTTCGCCTTATTAATTTAGAGCCTCTAACAGTCCTGGCCTATTCCTTTAGAGACTTTGAGAATTTCGCCTTCTTAATTTAGAGATTCTAACAGTCCTGGCCTATATCTTTAGAGACCCTAAGAGTTCCGCCTTATTACTTTAGAGACACTAACTGTCCTGGCCTATTAATTTAGTGACTCTAAGAATTTCGCCTTATTAAATTAGAGACTAACTGTCCTGGCCTACTCATTTAGAGACTCTAAAATTTTCTCCTTATTAATTTAGAGACACTAACTGTCCTGGACTATTCCTTTAGAGACTCTAAGAGTTTCGCCATATTAATTTAGAGACTCTAACTGTCCTGGCCTATTCCTTTTGAGACTCTACGAGTTTCGCCTTATTAATTTAGAGGCACTAACTTTCCTGTCCTATTACTTTAGAGAATCTAAAATTTTCGCCTTATTAATTTAGAGACTCTAACACTCTTGGCCTATTTTTTTTAGAGACCCTAAGATTTTCGCCTTATTAGTTTAGAGACTCTAACTGTCCTGGCCTATTACTTTAGAGACTCAAAGGAATTCGCCATATTAATTTACAGACTCTAACGGACTTGGCCGGTCCGTTTAGAGACGCTAAGTGTTTCGCCTTATTAATTTTGGGACTCTAAATGTTCTGGCCTATTCTTTTAGAGACTCTAAGCGTTTCGCCTGATTATTTAGAGAAGCTAACTTTCCTGGCCTATTCCCTAGAGACTCTAAGTTGTTCGCCTTATTAATTTAGAGACTCTAACTGCCTTGGCCTATTCCATTAGAGATCTAAGAATTCCGCCTTATTAATTTAGAGACACTAACTCTCCTGGCCTATTACTTTAGAGACTCTAAGGTTTTCGCCTTATTAATTTAGAGACTCTAAACGTCCTGGCCTAATCTTTAGAGACTGAAAGAGTTTCGCCTTATTAATTTAGAGACTCTAACTCTCCTGGCATATTTCTTTAGAGAAACTAAGAGTTTCGCCTTATTACTTTACAGACTATAACTGTCCTGGCGTAAACGTTTAGAGACTCTAAGTTTTTCGCCTTATTAATTTGGAGACTCTAAATGCCTTGGCCTATTCCTTTAGAGGCTTTAAGAATTACGCCTTATTAATTTAGAGACTCTAACCGTCCTGGCCTAAACTTTAGAGTCTGAAAGTGTTTCGCCTTATACATTTAGAGACTCTAACTCTCCTGGCCTATCCCTTTAGAGAAAATATGTGTTTCGCCTTATTAATTTTGAGACCCTAACTGTCCTGGCGTAAAAGTTTAGAGACTCTAAGATTTTCGCCTTATTAATTTGGAGACTCTAAATGTCTTGTCCTATTCCTTTAGAGACTCTAAGAGTTTCACCTTATTAATTTAGAGACTCTAACTCTCCTGGCCTAATCCTTTAGGGACTCTAAGTGTTTCGCCTTATTAATTTAGAGACACTAAATTTGCTGGCCTAAACCTTTAGAGAATCTAAGTGTTTCGCCTTATTAATATAGAGAAACTAAATGTCCTGGCCTATTTCTTTAGAGACTCTAAGAATTTCGCCTTATTAATTTAGAGACCCTAACTCTCCTGCACAATTCCTTTAGAGACTGAGCTATTCGCCTTATTCATTTAGAGAAACTAACAGTCCTAGCCTATTCTTTTAGAGACTCTAAGAATTTCACCTTATTAATTTAGAGACTCTAACTGTCCTGGCCTGTTACTTTAGAGACTCTAAAATCTCGCCTTATTAATTTAGAGATTCTAACTCTCCTTGCCTATTCCTATAGAGACTCTAAGTGTTTCGCCTTATTAATTTAGAGACCCTAACAGTCTTTGCCTATTACTTTAGAGACTCTAAGTGTTTCGCCTTATTAATTTAGAGATTCTAACTGTCCTGTCCTATTCCTTTAGAAACTGTAATAGATTCGCCTTATTATTTTACAGACTCAAACTGTCCTGGCCTATTTCTATTGAGACCCTTACATTTTGGCCTTATTAATTTAGAGACTCTAACTGTCCTGGCCTATTCCTTTAGAGACTCTAAGAGTTTCGCCTTATTAATTTAGAGACTCTAACTGTACTGGCCTAATGACTTAGAGATTCTAAGAATTTCGCCTTATTAATTTGGAGACCCTAACAGTCCTGGCCTCTACCTTTAGAGACTCTATGTATTTCGCCTTATTAATTTAGAAAATCTAACTGTCCTGGCCTATTTCATTAGAGACACTAAGAGTTTCGACTTATTAATTTAGAGAATCTAACTGTCCTGGCCTATTTCTTTAGAGGCTCTGAGAGTTCCGCTTTATTAATTTAGAGACACTAACTGTCCTGACCTATAAATTAAGAGGCTTTAAGAATTTCACCTTATTAATTTAGAGAATCTAACTGTCCTAGTCTATTCCTTTAGAGACTCTAAGAGTTTCGCCTTATTAATTTAGAGACTCTAACTCTCCTGGCCTATTTATTTAGTGATTCTGAAAGTTTCGCATTATTAATTTAGAGACTCTAACTGTCCTGGCCTATTCCTTTAGAGACTCAAAGGATTTCGACTTATTAATTTAGAGACCCTAAACCTCCTGCACTATTCCTTTAGAGACTGAGACTTTCGCCTTATTCATTTAGAGACCCTAACAGCCCTGGCCTATTCCTTTGGGGACTCCAAGTGTTTCGCCTTATTAATTTGAGACTCTAAATCTCCTGGCCTATTCCTTTAGAGAATCTAAGATTTTCACCTTTTTAATTTAGAGACTCTAACTTTCCTGGCCTCTTCCTTTAGAGACTCTAAGAGTTTCGCCTTATTAATTTAGAGTCCCTAACTCTCCTGCACTATTCCTTTAGAGACTGAGACTTTCGCCTTATTTATTTAGAGACCCTAACACTCCTGGCCTATATATTTAGATACTCTAAGAATTTCGCCTTATTACTTTAGAGACTCTAACACTTCTGGCCTATACATTTAGAGAATATAAGATTTTCGCCTTATTAATTTAGAGACTCTAACTGTCCTGGACTAATTCTTTAGAGACTCTAAGTTTCCCCCCTTATTAATTTAGAGACACTAACTGTCTTGGCCTAATCCTTTAGAGACTCTAAATGTTTCGCCTTATAAATTTAGAGACACTTTCTTTCTTGGCCTATTCCTTTATAGGCTTTAAGAATTTCGCCTTATTAATTTAGAGTCTCTAACTGTCATTGCCTATACATTTAGAGACTCTAAGTGTTTCGCCTTATTAATTTAGAGACTCTAACAGTCCTGGCCTATTCCTTTAGAGACTTTGAGAATTTCGCCTTCTTAATTTAGAGATTCTAACAGTCCTGGCCTATATCTTTAGAGACCATGAGAGTTCCGCCTTATTACTTTAGAGACACTAACTGTCCTGGCCTATTAATTTAGTGAATCTAAGAATTTCGCTTTATTAATTTAGAGACTAACTGTCCTGGCCTACTACTTTAGAGACTCTAAAATTTTCGCCTTATTAATTTAGAGACACTAACTGTCCTGCACTATTCCTTTAGAGACTGAATCCTTCGCCTTATTAATTTAGAGTCTCCAATTGTCCTGGCCTAATTATTTAAAGATTCTAAGAGTGGCGCCTTATTAATTTAGAGACTCTAACTCTCCTGTCCTATTCCTTTAGAGACTCTAAGAGTTTCGCCTTAATAATTTAGAGACTCTATCTGTCCTGGCCTATTCCTTTAGAGACTCTAAGATTTTCGCCTTATTAATTTAGAGCCCCTAGCTCTCCTGCACTATTCCTTTAGAGACTGAATCCTTCGCCTTATTAATTTAGAGTCTCCAATTGTCCTGGCCTAATCCTTTAAAGATTCTAAGAGAATCGCCTTATTAATTTAGAGACTCTAACTGTCCTGGCCTATTACTTTAGGGATACTATGTGTTTCGCCTTATTAATTTAGAGACACTAACTGTCCTGGCCTATTACTTTAGAGAATCTAAGAATTTCGCCTTATTAATTTAGAGACTCTAATTGTCCTGGCCTATTCCTTTAGAGACTCTAAGTGTTTCGCCTTATTAATTTAGAGACTCTAACTGTCTTGGACTAATCCTTTAGAGACTCTAAGTTTTTCACCCTATTAATTTAGAGACACTAACTCTCCTGGCCTATTCCTTTAGAGAATTTAAGTTTTTCGCCTTATTAATTTAGGGAATCTAACTGTCCTGGCCTGTTCCTTTTGAGACTCTAAATGTTTCGCCTTATTAATTTAGAGACTCTAATCCTCCTAGCCTATTCCTTTAGAGATCACAAGTGTTTCGCCTTACAAATTTAGAGACTCTAACTCTCCTGGCCTCTAACCTTAGAGACTCTAGAGTTTCGTCTTTTTAATTTAGAAACTCTAAATTTCCTGCCTTATTACTTTAGAAACAATAATATTTTCGCGCTTTTAATATGGAGAATATAACACACTTGGCTTGTTCCTTTAGAGAAACTAAGACTTTCGCCTTATTCATTTAGATTCCCTAACAGTCATGGCCTATTTCTTTAGAGACTCTAAGTGTTTCGCATTATTCATTTAGAGCCCCTAACTGTCCTGTACTATTCCTTTAGAGACTGAGACTTTCACCTTATTAATAAGAGACCCTAACAGTCCTGGCCTAATCCTTTAGAGACTCTAAGACCTTCGCCTTATTAATTTAGAGACTCTAATTGTCCTGGCCTTCTCCTTTAGAGACTCTAAGAGTTTCGTCTTATTAATTTAGAAACCCTAACTGCCCTGGCCTATTGCTTTAGAGACTCTAAGAGTTTCGCCTTACTAATTTTGAGACTCTAACCCTCCTGACCTAATTCTTTTGAGATTCTAAGAGTTTCGTCTTATTAATTTAGAGACACTAACTGCCCTGGCCTATTCCTTTAGAGACTCTAAATATTTCGCCTTATTAATTTAGAGACTCTAACAGTCTTGACCTATTCCTTTAGAGAATCTTAGTGTTTCGTCTTATTAATTTAGAGACTCTAACTGTCCTGACCTATTTCTTTAGAGACTCTGAGATTTTCTCCTTATTACTTTAGAGACTCTAACTCTCCTGGCCTATTCTTTAGAGACTCTATGTGATTCGCCTTATTAATTTAGAGACACTAATGGTCCTGGCCTATTACTTTAGAGACTCTAAGTGTTTCGCCTTATTATTTTACAGACTCTAACTCTCTTGGCCTAATACCTTAGAGTCTCTAAGAGTCTCGCCTTATTAATTTAGCTACTCTAACTGTCCGGGCTTGTTCATTTAGAGACTCTAAATTTTCGCCTTTTTAATTTAGAGACTCTAACAGTCCTGGCCTATACCTTTAGAGAATCTAAGTGTTTCGCCTTATTAATTTAGAGACTCTAACTCTCCTGGCCTATTCCTTTAGAGACACTAAGTTTTTCGCCTTAATAATTTAGAGACTCTTAATGTCCTGGCCTATTCCATTACAGACTCTAAGAGTTTGGCCTTATTAATTTAGAGACTCTAACTTTCCTGGCCTATTACTTTAGAGACCCTAAGTATTTCGCTTTATTATTATAGAGACTCTAACTGTCCTGGCCTATTCATTTTGAGACTCTAAGAGTTTCGCGTTATTAATTTAGAATCTCTAGATGTCCTTGCCTAATCCTTTAGAGACACTAACTTTGTCGCCTTATTAATATAGAGACTCTAATTGTCCTGGCCTTTTACTTTAGAGACACTAAGTTTCTCGCCTTATTAATTTAGTGACCCTAACTGTCCTGGCCTATAATTTTAGAGACTCTAAGTGTTTCGCCTTATTAATTTAGAGACTCTAGCTGCCTGGCCTATGCCTTTAGAGACTCTAAGTTTTTCGCCTTATTAATTTAGAGTCCCTAACTGTCCTGCACTATTCCTTTAGAGACTGAGACTTTCGCCTTATTAATTTAGAGACTCTAACGGTCCTGGCCTATTACTTTAGAGACTGTAAGATTTTCGCCTTATTAATTTAGAGACTCTAACTGTCCTGGCTTATTCCTTTACAGACACTAAGAGTTTTGCCTTATTAATTTAGAGACTCTATTTGTTCTGGCATATACCTTTAGAGACTCTAAGATTTTCGCCTTATTACTTTAGAGATTATAACTGTCCTAGCCTAATCCTTTTGAGACTCTTAGAATTTCGCCTTATTCATTTAGAGTCTCTAAATCTCTTATCCTATTTCTTTAGAGAATCTAAGTGTTTCGCCTTATTAATTTAGAGACTCTAACTATCACGGTCTATTCCTTTAGAGACTCTAAGTGTTCCGCCTTATTAATTTAGAGCCTCTACCTGTCTTGGCCTGATTCTTTAGAGGCTCTAATATATTCGCCTTATTAATTTAGAGGCTCTAACTGTCCTAGCCTATTCCTTTAGAGACTCTAAGAGATTCGCCTTATTAATTTAGAGACAATAACTGTCCTGGCCTATTCCTTTAGAGACTCTAAGATTTCCGCCTTATTAGTTTAGAGACTCTAATAGTCCTGGCCTATTCCTTTAGAGACTCTAAGAGTTTCGCCTTTAAATTTAGAGACCCTAACTCTCCTGCACAATTCCTTTAGAGCCTGAGACTTTCGCCTTATTAATTTAGAGAATCTAACTGTCCTGGCCTATACATTTAGAGACTCTAAGATTTTCGCCTTATTACTTTAGAGACTCTAACTGTCCTGGCCTATTCCTTTAGAGACTCTAAGACTTTCGCTTTATTAATTTAGAGACTCTAACTGTTCTGGCCTATTACTTTAGAGAATCTAAGTTTTTCGCCTTATTATTTTAGAGCCCCTAAATGTCCTGCACTATTCCTTTAGAGACTGAGTCTTTCGCCTTATTAATTTAGAGACTCTAACTGTCCTTGCCTATATCTTTAGATTCTATAAGTTTTTCGCCTTATTATTTTCGAGACTCTAACAGCCTTGGCCTATTTCTTTAGAGATTCTAAGTGTTACGCCTTATTAATTTAGAGACTCTAACAGTCCTGGCCTGTTCCTTTAGAGACTCTAATAGTTTGGCCTTACTAATTTAGATACACTAACAGTCCCGGCCTGTTTATTTAGAGACTCTAAGTTTTTCGCCTTATTAATTTAGAGAATTTAACTGTCCTGTCCTAATCCTTTAGAGACTCTAAGAGTTTCGCCTTATTAATTTAGAGACTCTAAACGTCCTGGCCTAACCTTAAGAGACTGAAAATATTTCGCCTTATTAATTTAGAGACTCTAACTGTCTTGTCCTATTCCTTTAGAGACTCTAAGTGTTTCGCCTTATTAATTTAGAGACTCTAAATGTCCTGGCCTATTCCTTTAGAGACTCTAAGAGTTTCGCCTTATTAATTAAAGACTCTAACTGTGCTGGCCTAAAACTTTAGAGACTCTAAGAATTTCGCCTTATTAATTTAGAGACACTAACTGCCCTGGCCTCTTCCTTTAGAGACTCTAAGAGATTCGCCTTATTAATTTAGAGATTTTAATTGTCCTTGCCTATCCCTTTTGAGACTCTAAGGGTTTCGACTTATTATTTTAGAGTCTCTAACACTCCTAGCCTATTCATTTAGAAATCACAAGTGTTTCGCCTCACAAATTTAGAGACTCTAAATCTCCTGGCCTATAACTTTAGAGACTATAGAGTTTCGACTTTTTAATTTAGAGACTTTAACTCTCCTGACCTAATCCTTTAAAGACTATAATTTTTTCGCGCTATTATTATAGAGCCTGTAATTGTCCTGGCTTTTCCATTAGAGACCCTAAGTCCTTCGCCTTATTAATTAAGATTCCCTAAGAGTCCTGGCCTTTTCCTTTAGAGAAATTAAGCTTTTCGCCTTATTATTTTAGAGACTCTAACTGTCTTGGCCTATTCGTTTAGAGACTCAAAGAGATTCGCCTTATTCATTTAGAGCCCCTAAGTGTCCTGCACTATTCTTTTAGAGACTGAGACTTTCGCCTTATTAAATTAGAGACACTAAATGTCCTGGTCTATTACTTTAGAGAATCTAAGTTTTTCGCCTTATTAATTTAGAGACTCTAACGTTCCTGGCCTACTCTTTTAGAGACTCAAACATTTTCGCCTTATTAATTTAGAGAATCTAATTGTCCTGGCCTATTCCTTTAGAGACACTAAGAATTTCGCCTTATTTATTTAGAGACACTAACGGTCCTGGCCTATTTCTTTAGAGACTCTAAGTGTTTCGCCTTATCCATTTAGAGCCCTTAACTGTCCTGCACTATTCCTTTAGAGACTGAGACTTTCGCCTTATTAATAATAGACACTAACAGTCCTGGCCTATTACTTTAGAGATTCTAAGACGTTCGCCTTATTAATTTGGAGACTCTAACTTTCCTGGCCTATTCTTTAGAGACTCTAAGAATTTCGCCTTAATAATTTAGAGTCTCTAACTGTTCTGGCCTATTATTTAGAGACTCTAAGAGTTTGGCCTTATTAATTTAGAGATTCCAAATATCCTGGCCTATTCCTTTAGAGATACTAAGTGTTTCGCCTTATTAATTTAGAGCCCCTAACTGCCCTGCACTAATCCTTTAGAGACTGAGTCTTTCGCCTTATTAATTTAGAGACTCTAACTGTCCTGGCCTATTACTTTAGAGACTGTAGGATTTTCGCCTTATTAATTTAGAGACACTTACCTTAATGGCCTATTCTTTTAGAGACTCTAATTTTTTCGCCTTATTAATTTAGAGACATTATTTGTCCTGGCCTATAACTTTAGAGACTCTAAGAGTTTCGCAATATTAAATGAGAGATTCTAACTGACCTAGCCTCTTCCTTTAGAGACTCTAATGGTTTCGCCTTATTAATTTAGAGACTCTAACTCTCTTGGCCAATTTCTTTAGAGGCTCTAAGAGTTTTGATTATAATTTAGAGTCTCTAAATCTCCTGGCCTATTCCTTTGGAGACTCTAAGATTTCCGCCTTATTAATTTATAGACTCTAACCGTCTTTGCCTGTTACTTTAGAGACTCTAAGATTTTCGCCTTATTAATTTAGAGACTCTAACTTTCCTGGCCTAATCCTTTAGAGACTCTAAGAGCTTCGCTTATTAATTTAGAGAACTAAGTGTCCTGGCCTATTCCTTTAGAGACTCTACGATTTTCGTCTTATTAGTTTAGAGACCCTTACTGTCCTGGCCTATTCCTTTAGAGACTCTAAGACTTTCGCCTTATTGATTTAGAGACTCTAACTGTCCTGGCCTAACACTTTAGAGACTCTTAGATTTTCGTCTTATTAATTTAGAGACTCTAACTGTCCTGTCCTATTCCTTTAGAGACTCAAAATTTTTCGCCTTATTAATTTAGAGACACTAATTGTCTTGGCCTATTTCTTTAGAGACTATAAGAAATTCGCCTTATTAATTTAGATACTCTAACTGTCCCGGCCTATAGCATTAGAGATTCTAAGTGTTTCGCATTATTAATTTAGAGACTCTAACTGTCCTGGCCTGTTGCTTTAGAGACTCTATGTGTTTCGCCTTATTAGTTTAGAGACTCTAACTGTCTTGGCCTATTTCTTTAGAGACTCTAAGAGTTTTCATTATTAATTTAGAAACTCTAACTCTCCTGGCCTATTCCTTTAGAGACTCTAAGTTTTTCGCCTTATTAATTTAGAGACACTAAATGTCCTGGCCTGTCCCTTTAGAGACCCTAAGAGTTTCGCCTTATTAATTTAGAGCCACTAATTGTCCTGGGATTTCCTTTAGAGACTAAGTGTTTCGCCTTATTAATTTAGATATTCTAACTATTCTGGACTATTCCTTTAGAGACTGAGATTTTCGCCTTATTAATTTAGAGACTCTAACTGTCCTGGACAATTCCTTTAGAGACTCTAAGACTTTCGCCTTATTAATTTAGAGACTCTAAGTATCCTGTCTTATCCCTTTAGAGATTCTGAGATTTTCCCTTATTAATATAGAGACACTAACTGTCCTGTCCTATTCCTTTAGAGACTCTAAGAGTTTCGCCTTATTAATTTAGGGACTCTAACTGTCCTGACCTATTTCTTTAGAGACTATAAGTGTTTCGCCTTATAATGTAGAGACTCTAACAGTCCTGGCCTATCCTTTTAGAGACCCTAAGTGTTTCGCCTTATTAATTTAGAGTCCCTAACTGTCCTGGCCTAATCCTTTAGAGACTCTAAGCGTTTCGCCTTATTAATTAGAGAATCTAACTGTCCTGGCCTATTCCTTTAGAGACACTAATAGATTCGCCTTTTTAATTTAGATACTCTTACCGTCCTGGCCTAATCTTTGGAGACTGAAATAGTTTCGCCTTATTAATTTAGAGACTCTAACTGTCTTGGCCTATTCCTTTAGAGACTCTGAGTGTTTCGCCTTATTAATTTAGAGACACTAAGAGTCTTGACCTATTCCTTTAGAGACTCCAAGAGTTTCGCCATATTAATTTAGAGACACTAACTATCCTGGCCTATTCCTTTAGAGACTCAAAGTGTTTCGCCTTATTAATTTTGAGACTCTAACTCTCCTGGCCTATACCTTTAGAGATTCTAAGGTTTTCGCCTTAATAATTTAGAGACACTAACAGTCCTGGCCTATTACTTTAGAGACTCTAAGAGATTCGCCTTATTAATTTAGAGCCTCTAATTGTCCTAGCCTATTCCTATAGAGACTCTAAGATTTTCCCCTTATTAATTTAGAGACTCTAACTGTCCTGGCCTATTCCTTTAGAGATTCTAAGAGTTTCGCCTTATTAATTTAGAGACGCTAACTGACTTGGCCTTTTCTTTTAGAGACTCTATGTGCTTCACCCTATTTATTTAGAGACAGTAAATCTCCTGGCCTATTCCTTTAGAGACTCTAAGTGTTTCGCCTTATTAATTTAGTGACTCTAACGGTCCTGGCCTATTTCTTTTGAGACACTAAGAGTTTCGCCTTATTAATTTAGAGACTCTAAACCTCCTAGCCTATTCCTTTAGAGATCACAAGTGTTTCGCCTTACAAATTTAGAGACTCTAAATCTCCTGTCCTATAACCTTAGAGAATCTAGAGTTTCGACTTTCTAATTTAGAGGCTCTAAGTTTCCTGGTCTATTTCTTTAGAGACTACAATATTTTCGCGCTATTATTATGGAGAATCTAACACTCCTGGCTTGTTCCTTTAGAGTCCCTAAGACTTTCGCCTTAATAATTTAGATTCCCTAACTGTCCTGGCCTATTTCTTTAGAGACCCTAAGTGTTTCGCCTTATTGATTTAGAGCCCCTAACTGTCCTGCACAACTCCTTTAGAGACTGAGCCTTACGCCTTATTAATAAGGGACACTAACAGTCCTGGCATATTTCTTTAGAGACTCTGAGACTTTCGCCTTATTTATTTAGAGACTCTAACTCTCCTGACCTATTTTTTAGAGATCCTAAGAGTTTCGTCTTATTAATTTAGAGACCCTAACAGTCCTGGCCAATTCCTTTAGAGACTCTAAGAGATTCGACTTATTCATTTAGAGACCCTAACTGTCCTTTACAATTCCTTTGGAGACTGAGTCTTTCGCCTTATTAAATTAGAGATTCTAACTGTCCTGGCCTATTACTTTAGAGACTCTAAGTGTTTCGCATTATTAATTTAGAGACTCTAAGTCTCCTGGCCTATTCCTTTAGAGACTCTAAGAGTTCCGCCTTATTAATTTAGAGACACTTACTGTCCTGGCCTATCGCTTTAGAGACTCTAACAGTTTCGCCTTATTAATTTAGAGACTCTAACTGTCTTGACCTATTCCTTTAGAGACTCTTAGAGTTTCGTTTTATTAATTTAGATACTCTAAATATTCTGGCCTATTCCTTTAGAGACTCTAAGAGTTTCGCCTTATTAATTTAGAGACTCTAACTCTCCTGGCCTATTCTTTTAGAGACTCTAAGAGTTTCGCTTTATTAATTTAGAGACACTAACTCTCCTGGCCTATTCCTTTAGAGACTCTAAGATTTTCGCCTTATTAATTTAGAGACCCTAACTCTCCTGGCCTAATTCTTTAGAGATTCTAAGAGTTTCGCCTTATTAATTTAGCAACTCTAACTGTCCTGCCCAATTCCTTTAGAGGCTCTAAATATTCGCCTAATTAATTTAGAGAACCTAACTGCCTGGCCTATTCCTTTAGAGACACTAAGTGTTTCGCCTTATTAATTTAGAGACTCTAACACTCCTGGCCTCTTCCTTTAGAGACACTAAGTGTTTCGCCTTATTAATTTAGAGATCCTAAATGCCATGGCCTATTCCTTTAGAGACTCTAAAATTTTCGCCTTATTAATTTCGGGACTCTAACAGTCCTGGCCTCTTCTTCAGAGACTCTAAGTGTTTCGCCTAATTAATGTAGGGAATCTAACTGTCCTGGCCTATTCCTTTAGAGACTCTTCGCCTTATTAATTTAGAGACTCTAACCGTCCTCGCCTAATCTTAAGATAATGAAAATGTTTCGCCTTATTAATTTAGAGACTCTAACTGTCCAGGCCTATTCCTTTAGAGAATCTAAGAATTTCGCCTTTTTAATTTAGAGAGCCTAACAGTCCTGGCCTTTCCATTTAAAGACTATAAGTGTTTCGTCTTATTAATTAAGAGACAATAACTGTACTGGTCTGTTCTTTTAGAGACTCTAAGTGTTTCGACTTATTGATTTAGAGACTCTAACTGTCTTGGCCTATGCCTTTAGAGACACTAAGATTTTCGCCTTATTAATTTAGAGATTCTAACTGTCCTAGCCTATTCCTTTAGAGCCTCTAAGAGTTTCATCTTATTAATTTAGAGACTCCAACTGTCCTGGCCTATGCCTTTAGAGACTCTAAGTTTTCCGCCTTATTAATTAAGAGACTCTAACATTCCTGGTCTATTCCTTTAGAGACTTTAAGGTTTTCGCCTTATTAGTTTAGAGCCCCTAACTGTCCTGCACAATTCCTTTAGAGACTGAGACTTTCGCCTTTTTAATTTAGAGACTCTAACTGTCCTGGCGTATTCCTTTAGAGACTCTAAGATTTTCGCCTTATTAATTTAGAGACCCTTAATTCCTGGCCTATTCCTTTAGAGACCCTAAGACATTCGACTTATTAATTTATAGACTCTAACGGTCTTGGCCTGTTCCTTTAGATACTCCAAGATTTTCGCCTTATTATTTTAGAGCCCCTAAATATCCTGCACTATTACTTTAGAGACTGAGACTTTCGCGTTATTAATTTTGAGACTCTAACTGTCCTGGCCTATTCCTTTAGAGACTCTAAGTGTTTCACTTTATTAATTTAGAGACTCTAACTGTCCTGGCCTATTGATTTAGAGACTCTAAGAGTTTCGCTTTATTATTTTAGAGTCTCTAACTGTCCTGGCCTGTTCCTTTAGAGACTCTAATATTTTCGCCTTATTAATTTAGAGACCCTAATATTCCTGGCCTGTTCCTTTAGAGAATCTAAGTTTTTCGTCTTATTAATTTAGAGAATCTAACTGTCCTGGCCTATACCATTAGAGACTCTAAGAGATTCGCCTTATTAATTTAGAGACTCTAACCATCCTGGCCTAATCTTAAGAGACTGAAAATATTTCGCCTTATTAATTTAGAGAACCTAACTGTCTTTTCCTATTCCTTTAGAGACTCTAAGTGTTTCGCCTTTTTAATTTAGATACTCTAACTGTCCTGGATTATTCCTTTAGAGGCTCTAATTTTTTCGCCTTATTAATTTAGAGATTCTAACTGTCCTGGCCTAAATATTTAGAGACTGTAAGAGTTTCGCCTTTTTTAATTTAGAGACTCTAACAGTCCTTGCCTATTCCTTTTGAGACTCTAAGTGTTTCGACTTATTATTTTAGAGACTCCAACTCTCCTAGACTATTCCTTTAGAGATCACAAGGATTTAGCCATAAAAATTTTGAGATTCTAACTCTCCTGGCCTATAAGTTTAGAGACTCTAGAGATTCGACATTTTAATTTAGAGACTCTAAACCTCGTGGCCTATTACTTTAGAGAATATAACATTTTCGCGCTATTAATACAGAGCCTCTAACTTTCGCCTTTTTAATTTAGATTCCCTAACTGTCCTGGCCTATTCCTTTAGAGACGCTAAGGTTTTCGCCTTATTAATTTAGAGACTATAATGTCCTGGCCTATACCTTTAGAGACTCAAAGAGTTTCGCCTTATTCATTTAGAGCCCCTAAGTGTCCTGCACTATTCCTTTAGAGACTGAGTTTTTCTCCTTATTAATTTAGAGGCCCTAACTCTCCTGGTCTATTCCTTTAGAGACTCTAAGAGTTTCGCCTTATTAATTTAGATACTCCTACTGTCCTGGCCTATACTTTTAGAGCCTCTAACAGTTTCGCCTTATTACTTTTGAGACTCTAACTCTCCTGGACTATTCCTTTACAGACTCTAAGAATTTCGCCTTATTAATTTAGAGACACTAACTGACCTGCCCTATTCTTTAGAGACTCTAAGTGTTTCGCCTTATTAAATTAGAGACACTTACTGTCCTGGCGTATTCCTTTAGAGACACTAAGTGTTTCGCCTTATTAATTTAGGGACTCTAACTCTGCTGCCCTATACCTTTAGAGACTCTAAGAGATGAGCCTTATTAATTTGGAGACACAGTCTTGGCCTATTCCTTTAGAGACCCTAAGAGTTTCGCCTTATTAATTTACAGAACCTAACACACCCGATCCATTCCTTTAGCGAATCTAAGAGTTTCGCTTTATTAATTTTGTTACTCTAACTGTCCTGACCTATTAACTTACAGACTCTAAGTGTTTCGCCTTATTAATTTAGAGACTCTAACTGTCCTGTCCTATTTCTTTAGAGAATCTAAGAGTTTCGCCTTATTAATTTAGAGGCTCTAGTTCTCCCGACCTTTTACTTTAGAGACACTAAGAGTTTCGCCTTATTAATTTAGAGAATGTAACTGTCGTGGCCTATTCATTTAGAGAACCTAAGAGTTTCACCTTATTAATTTAGAGACACTTACTGTCCTGACCTATTCCTTTAGAGACTTTAAGTTTTTCGCCTTATTATTTTAGAGACTCTAACTGTCCTTGCCTATTCCTTTAGAGACTCTAAGAGTTTCGCCTTATTAATTTAGAGACTCTAACTGTCCTGGCCTAATGCCTTAGAGATTCTAAGAGTTTCGCCTTATTAATATAGAGACTCTAACTGTCCGGTCCTATTCCTTTAGAGACTCTAAGTGTTTCGCCTTATTAATTGAGAGATTTTATCCCTCCTGGCAAATGCCTTTAGAGACACTAAGAGTTTCGCCTTATTAATATAGAGACCCTAACTGTCCTGGCCTTTTCCTTTAGAGAATCTAAGAGTTTCGCGTTATTAATTTAGAGACTCTAACAGTCCTGGCCTATTACTTTAGAAACTCTATGTGATTCGCCTTATTAATTTAGAGACTCTAACTGTCCCTGCCTATTCCTTTAGAGATTATGAGTGTTTCGCCTTATTAATTTAGAGACTCTAACAGTCCTGGCCTATTCCTTTAGAGATTCTTAGAGTTTCGCCTTATTAATTTAGAGACTCAAACTGTACTGGCCTATTCCTTAGCGACTCTAAATATTTCGCCTTATAATTTTAGAGATCCTAACTCTCTTGGCCTATACCTTTAGATACTCTAAGTGTTTCGCTTTATTAATTTAGAGACTCTAACTCTCCTGGCCTATTTCTATAGGGACTCTAAGAATTTAGCCTTATTAATTTTGAGACTCTAATTATCCTGGCCTAATTCTTTAGAGACTCTAAGAGTTTCGCCTTATTAATTTAGAGGCCCTAACTATCCTGTCCTATTCCTTTAGAGACTCTAAGAGTTTTGCCTTACTAATTTAGAGACTTTAACTCTCCTGGCCTATACCTTTAGTGACCCTAAGATTTTCGCCTTATTAATTTAGGGGCTGTAAAGGTCCTGGCCTATTCCTTTAGAGACACTAAAAGTTTCGCCTTATTAATTTTGAGACTCATACTGTCCTGGCCTATTTTTTAGGGACTCTAAGGGTTTCGCCTTATTAATTTAGAGACTCTAACTGTCCTGGCCTATTCTTTTAGAGACTCTAAGTATTTCGCCTTATTTATTTAGAGACTCTAAGTGCCTTGGCCTATTCGTATGGAGACTCTAAGAAATTAGCCTTATTATTGTAGAGTCTCTAACCCTCCTAGCCTATTTATTTAGAAATCACAAATTTTTCGCCTTGAAAGTTAGGGACTATCTCCCCTGGCCTATAACTTTAGAGAATCTATAGTTTCGAAATTTTAATTTAGAGACTGTAACTTTCCTGGCCTATTCCCTTAGAGACTATAATATTTTCGCGCTATTAATATGGAGACTTTAAAAGTCCTGGCTTGTTCCTTTAGAAACCCTAAGTCTTTCGCCTTATTAAATTAGATTCCCTAACAGCCCTGGCCTATTCCTTTTGAGACCCTAAGATTTTCGACTTATTAATTTAGAGACTCTAACTGTCCTGGCCTATAACTTTAGAGACTCTAATAGTTTCGCCTTATTAATTTAGAACTACTAACTCTCCTTCACTCTTCCTTTAGAGACTGAGGCTTTCGCCTTATTAATTTAGAGACACTTAATATCCTGGCCTATTCCATTAAGGACTTTAAGGGTTTCGCCTTATAATGTAGAGACTTTAACTGTCCTGGCCTTTTCCTTTAGAGACTCTAAGAGATTCGCCTTTTTAATTTAGAGAATCTAACTCTCTTGGTCTATTCCTTTAGAGACTCTAACAGATTCGCCTTATTAATTTAGTTACCCTAACTGTCTTGGCCTATCCCTTTAGAGACTTTAAGATTTACGCCTTATTAATTTAGAGACCCTAAATGTCCTGGCCTTTTCCTTTAGAGAATCTAAGAGTTTCGCCTTATTAATTTAGAGACTCTAATTCTCCTGGCCTATTCCTTTAGAGACACAATGAATTTCGCCTTATTAATTTAGAGTGACTAACTGTACTGCCCTATTCCTTTAGAGACCCTAAGAGTTTCGCCTTATTAATTTAGAGACACTAAATGTCCTGGCCTATTCCTTTAGAGACACTAAGAGTTTCGCCTTTTTTATTTAGAGACTCTAACTCTACTGGCCTATTCCTTTAGAGAATCTAAGAGTTTCGCCTTATTAACTTAGAGACACTAACACTCCAGACCTCTTCCTTTAGAGACGCTTGTATTTTCGCCTTATTAATTTAGAGACACTAACTGTCCTGTCCTATTCCTTTAGAGAATCTAAGGGTTTCGCCTTATTAATTTAGAGACTCTATCTGTCCTGGCCTATTACTTTAGAGACTCTAAGATATTCGCCTTATTATTTTAGAGACTCTAACTGTCCTGGCCTATTACTTTAGAGACTCTAAGAAATTCGCCTTATTAATTTAGAGACCCTAACTGTCCTGGCCTACTCTTTTAGAGACCCTAAGTGTTTCGCCTTATTAATTTAGAGACCCTAACTTTCCTGGCCTAAACGTTAGAGACTCTAAGATTTTCGCCTAATTACTTTAGAGACTCTAACTGTCCTGGCTTATTCCTTTAGAGACTCTAAGAGTTTCGCCTTATCAAAAAGAGACTCTAACTGAGATTTTCGCCTTATTAATTTAGAGACTCCAAATCCCCTGGCCTATTACTTTAGAGACTCTAAGTGTTTCACCTTATTAATTTAGAGACTCTAACAGTCCTGGCCTATTCCTTTAGAGACTCTAAGATTTTCGCCTTATTAATTTAGAGACTCTTACTCTACTGGCCTATTCCTTTAGAGACTATAAGCGTTTCGACTTATTAATTTAGAGACACTAAATGTCCTGGCCTATTACTTTAGAGACTCTAAGAGTTTCGCATTATTAATTTAGACACACTAAATCTACTGCCCTATTCCTTTACAGACTCTAAGAGTTTTGACTTATTAATTTCGAGACCCTAACTCTCCTGGCCTATTCCTTTAGATAATCTAAGTGTTTCGCATTATTAATTTAGAGACTCTAACTGTCCTGGCCTATTCCTTTAGAGACTCTAAGAGTTTCGCCTTATTAAATTAGAGACACAAACTGTCCGGGCCTCTTCCTTAAGAGACTCTAAAAATTTCGCCTTAATACTTTAGAGACGCTAACTGTCCTGGCCTATTTTTTAGTGACTCTAAGAATGTAGCTTTTTTAATTTAGAGACTCGAACTGTACTGGTCTATGATTTAGAGGCTCTAAGAGTTTCGCCTAATTAGTTTAGAGACTCTAACTGTCCTGGCCTATTACCATAGAGACTCTAAAGTTTTCGCCTTATTAATTTAGATACTCTAACTGTCCTGGCCTATTCATTTAGATACTCTTAGTGTTTCGCCTTATTAATTTAGAGACACTAAATGCCTTGGCCTATTCCTTTAGAGACTCTGAGAGTCTAGCCTTACTAATTTAGAAAATCTAACTATCCTGGCCAATACCTTAAGACACCCTACGATTATCGCCTTATTAATTTAGAGATTCTAACTGTCCTGACGTATTCGTTTAGAGATTCTATGAGATTCGCCTTATTAATTTAGAGACCCTAATTCTCCTGGTCTATTATTTTAGAGACCCTAAGTGTTTCGCCTTATTAGTTTAGAGACCCTAACTGTCCTGGCCTATTCCTTTAGAGAATCTAAGATTTTCGCCTTATTAATTTAGAGACCCTATCTGTCCTTTAATTAACATTTAGTGACTCTAAGATTTTCGCCTTATTAAATTAGAGACTCTAACTCTCCTGGCCTATTCCTTTAGAGACTCTGAGTGTTTCGCCTTCTTAATTTAGAGAATCTATCTGTCCTGGCCTATAACTTTAGAGACTCTAAGAATTTCGCCTTATTAATTTAGAGACACTAACTGTCTTGGCCTATTCCTTTAGAGACTCTAAGTGTTTCGCTTTATTAATTTAGAGACTCTAACTTTCCTGGCCTATTTCTTTAGAGACTCTAAGATTTTCGCCTTCTTATTTTAGAGACTAACTGTCCTGGCCTTTTCCTGTAGAGACTCTAAGCGTTTCGCCTTATTAATTTAGAGACTCTAACTGTCCTGAAATATTCTTTAGAGACTATAAGCGTTTCGCCTTATTAATTTAGAGACCCTAACTGTCCTGTCCTATACTTTTAGAGAGTCTAAGTATTTCGCCTCATTAATTTAGAGACACTAACACTCCTGGCCTATAACTTTAGAGACTCTAAGTTTTCCGCTTTATTAATTTACAGACTCTAACCCTCCTGGCCTTATCCTTTAGAGACTTTAAGATTTTCGCCTTAATAATATGGCGAAAATCTTAGATTCTTTAAAGATATAGGCCATTTCAATTAGAGTCCCTAAATTAATAAGGCGAAACTCTCAGTGTCTCAAAAGGTAGAGGCCAGGACAGTTCGAATCTCTAAATTAAAAAGGCGAAACTCTCAGATTCTCTAAAGAATAGGCCAGGGCAGATAGAGTCTCTAAATTAATAAGGCTAAACTCTTGGAGTCTCTAAAGGAATAGGCCCGGACATTTAGTCTCTCTAAATGAATAATGCGAAAGTCTGAGTCTCTAAAGGAATAGTGCAGGAGAGTTAGGGTCTCTAAATTAATAAGGCCAAACCTTTAGAGTCTCTAAAGGAATAGGCCAGGACAGTTAGAGTCTCTAAATTAATAAGGCGAAACTTTCAAAGTCTCTAAAGGAATAAGCCAAGACTTTTAGAGTATCTAAATTATTAAGGCGAAAATCTTAGAGTCCTAAAGAAATAGGCTAGTACATTTAGAATCTCTAAATTAATAAGGGGAACTCCTAGAGTCTCAAAAGGAATAGGCCAGGACAGTTAGATTCTCTAAATTAATAAGGCGAAACTCTTAGAGTCTCCAAAGGGAAAGGCCAGGACAGTTAGATTCTCCAAATTAATAAGACGAAACTCTCAGAGTCTCCATAGGAATAGGCCAGGACAGTTAGAATTTCTAAATTAATAAGGCTAAACTCTAAGAGTCTCTAAAGGAATAGGCCAGGACAGTTAAAGTCTCTAAATTAATAATGCGATACTGTTAGAGTCTCTAAAGGTATAGGCCAGGACAGTTTGAGTCTCGAAATTAAGAAGGCCAAACTCTTAGAGTCTATAAGGAATAGGCCAGGAGAGTTAGTTTCTCTAAATTAATAAGACGAATCTCTTAGAGTCTCTAAAGATATAGGCCAGGATTGTTAGTGTCTCTAAATTAATAAGGCGCAACACTTAGAGTCTCTAAAGGGATAGGCCAGGAGAGTTAGAGTATCTAAATTAATAAGGCGAAACTCTTAGTGTCTGTAAAGGAATAGGCCTAGAGAATTAGAGTCTCTAAATTAATAAGGCGAAACTTTTAGAGTCTCTAAAGTAATAGGCCAGGACAGTTAGAGTCCCTAAATTAATAAGGCGAAACACTTAGAGTCTCTAAATTTATAGGCCACGAGAGTTCGAATCTCTAAATTAATAAGGCGAAATTCTCAGAGTCTCTAAAGGATTAGGCCAGGGCAATTAGAGTCTCTAAATTAATAAGGCGAAACTCTAGGAGTCTCTAAAGGAAAAGTCCAGGACAGCTAGTGCCTCTAAATTAATAAGGCGAAATTCTTAAATTCTCTAAACGAATAGGCCAGGACAGAGTATCTAAATTATTAAGGGGAAACACTGGGAGTCTCTAAAGGAATAGGCCCGGACTTTTAGGGTCTCTAAATGAATAAGTCGAAAGTCTCAGTCCCTAAAGGAATAGTGCAGGAGAGTTAGGGTCTCTAAATTTATAAGGCCAAACACTTAGAGTCTCTAAAGAAATAGGCCAGGAAATTTAGAGTCTCTAAATTAATAAGGCGAAACATTCAGAGTCCCTAAAGCAATATGCCAGGACAGTTAGTGTCTCTAAATTAATAAGGCGAAAAACTTAGAGTCTCAAATGGCATAAGCCAGGACATTTAAAGTCTCTAAATTAATATTTCGAAACTCTTAGAGTCCTAAAGAAATAGGCCAGGGCAATTAGAGTCTCTAAATTAATAAGGCGAATCTCTTAGATTCTCTAAAGGAATAGGCCAGGACAGTTAGTTTCTCTAAATTAATGAGGCGGAACTCTTAGAGTCTCTAAAGTTAAGGGCCAGGACATTTAGGGTCTAATTTAATAAAGCAAAACTCTTAGAGTCTCTAAAGCGGTAGGCTAGGACAGTTTGGTTCTCTAAATTAATAAGGCGAAACTCTTAGAGTCTATAAAGGAATAGGACAGGACAGTTAGAGTCTCTAAATTCATAAGGCGAAACTCTTAGGGTCTCTGAAGTTATACGCCAAGAGAGTTAGAGTCTGTAAATTAATAAGGCGAAAATCTTAGAGTCTCTAAAGGATTAAGCCAAGACAGTTATAGTCTCTAAATTAATAAGCCGAAAGCCTCAGTCTCTAAAGGAAGAGTGCAGGGTAGTTATGGGCTCTAAATTAATAAGGCGAAACTTTTAGAAACACTAAAGGAATAGGCCAGGGCAGTTACAGTCTCTAAATTAATAAGACAAAACACTTAGAGTCTCTAAAGTAATAGGCCAGGAGATTTAGGGTCTCTAAATTAATAAGGCGAAACACTTAGAGTCTCTAAAGGAATAGGCCAGGACAGTTAGAGTCTGTAAATTAATAAGGTTTAACATTTAGAGGCTCTAAAGGAATAGGCCAAGACAGTTAGGGACTCTAGATTAATAATGCGAAACACTTAGAGTCTCTAAAGGAATAGGCCAGGACGGATAGGCTCTCTAAATTAATAAGGCGAAACACTTAGAGTCTCTAAAGCAATAGACCAGGAGATTTACAGTCTCTAAATTAATAAGGCAAAATCTTAGAGACTCTAAAAGTATAGGCCAAGACAGTTAGTCTCTAAATTAATAAGGCAAAACTCGTAGAGTCTCTAAAGGAATAGGCCAGGAATTTTAGTGTCTCTAAATTAATAAGTCGAAACTCTCAGACTCTCTAAAGTTATAGGCCAGGACAGTTAGAATGTCTAAATTCATAAGGCGAAACTCTCAGGGTCTCGAAAGGAATAGGCCAGGACAGTTAATGTCTCTAAAGTTATAAGGCGAAACTCTTAGAGCCTCTAAAGGTATAGGCCAGGACAGTTAGAGCCTCTAAAATAATAAGGCGTAACTCTTAGGGTGTCTAAATTAATACGCCAGGACAGTTAGTGTCTCTAAATTAATAAGGCGAATTCGTTAGTGTCTCTAATGGTATAGGCCAGGACAGTTAGAGTCACTAAATTAATAAGGCGAAACACTTAGAGACTCTAATGGAATAGGCCAGGACATTTAGTGTCTTTAAATTTATAAGGCGAAAATTTTAGAGTCTCTAAAGGAATAGGACAGAAGAGTTAGGATTTCTAAATTAATAAGGCGAAACTCTTAGAGTCTCTAAACGAACAGTTCAGGACAGTTAGATTCTCTAAAATATTAAGGCGAAAATCTCAGAGTCTCTTTAGGTATAGGCCAGGACGGTTAGGTTCTCTAAATTAATAAGGCGAAACACTTAGAGTCTCTAAAGGAATAGGCCAAGGCAGTTAGAGTCTCTAAATTAATAAGTCGAAACTATTGGAGTCTCTAAATGTATAGGCCAGGGCAGTTAGAGTCTCTAAATTAATAGGGCGTAACTTTTAGAGTCTGTAAAGGAATAGGCCAGGAGAGTTAGAGCCTCTAATTTAATAAGGCGAAAATCTTAGTTTCTCTGAAGGAATAGGCCAGGATATTTAGAGTCTCTAAATTAATAAGGCGAAAATCTTAGAGTCTCTAAAATAATAGGCCAGGACATTTAGAGTAACTTAATTAATAAGGCGAAACTCTTAGAGTATCTAATGAAATAGGCCAGGAGAGTAAGATTTTCTAAATTAATAAGGCGAATCTCTTAGAGTCTCTAAAGGAATAGGCCAGGACAGTTAGAGTCTTTAAATTAATAAGGCGAAAATCTTAAAGTCTCTAATAGAATAGGCCAGGACGTTTAGTGTCTTTAAATTAATAAGGCGAAAGTCTCAGCCTCTAACGTTATAGTGCAGGAGAGTTAGTAGTTCTAAATTAATAAGGAGAAACTCTTAGAATCTCTAAAGGAATAGGCCAGGACAGTTAGAGTCTCTAAATTAATAAGGCGAAAATATTAGAGTCTCTAGAGTAATAGTCCAGGACTGTTAGGGAATCAAATTTAATCAGGCGAGAAACTTAATGTCTCTAAACGAACAAGCCAGGACCGTTAAAGTCTCCATATTAATAGCGCGATATTATTATAGTCTCTAAGGGAATAGGCCAGGGAAGTTACAGTTTATAAATTAAAAAATCTAAACCCTAGAGTCTCTAAAGTTATAAGCCAGGGGAGATAGAGTTTCAAAATTTTTAAGGCGAAAATCTTGTGATCTCTAAAGAAATAGGCTAGGAGAGTTAGAGACTCTAAAATAATAAGGCGAAACACTTTGAGTCTCTAAACGAATAGGCCAGGACTGTTAGAGTTTCTAAATTAATAAGAAGAAATTTTTAGTCTCTAAAAGAATAGGCCATGACAGTTACAGTTTCTATATTAATAAAGCGAAAACCTTAGAGTCTCTAAAGGAATAGGCCAGGACACTAAGAGTATAAAATTAATAAGGCGAAACTCTTAGAGTCTCTAAAGGAATAGGCCAGGAACGTAAGAGCCTCTAAATTAAGAAGGCGAAAATCTTACGGTCTCTAAAGGAATAGGCCAGGAGAGTTAGAGTCTCTAAATTAATAAGGCGAATCTTTTAGAGTCTCTAAACGTATAGGCCAGGAGTGTTAGTGTCTCTAAATTAATAAGACAAAACTCTTAGAGTCCCTAAAGGAATAGGCCAGGAATGTTAGAGTCTCTAAATTAATAAGGTGAAATTCGTAGAGTCTCTAAAGCAAGAGGGCAGGACAGTTAGAGTCTCAAAATTAATAAGGCGAAAAACTTTGAGTCTCAAAAGGAATAGGCCAGTACAGTTAGGGTCTCTATATTAATAAGGCGAAACACTTAGAGGCTCTAAAGTAATAGGCCAGGAGAGTTAGTGTCTCTAAATTAATAAGGCGAAAATCTAAGAATTTCTAAAGGAATATGCCAGGACAGTTAGAGTCTCTAAATTAATAAGGCGAAACTCTTAGAGTCTCTAAAGGAATAGGCCAGGTTAGTGTGAGTCTCTAAAATAGTAAGGCGAAAAACAAAGAGTATCTAAAAATTAGGCTAGGACAGTTAGCGTCTCTAAATTAATAAGGCAAATCTCTGAGAGTGTCTAAAGAAATGGGCCAGGACAATAAGGGTCTCTAAATTAATAAGGCGAAATTCTTAGTGTCTCTAAAGTAAAAGGCCAGGAGAATTAGAGTCTCTTATTTAATAAGTCGAAACTCTTAGAGTCCCTAAAGAAATAGGCCAAGAGATTTAGAGTCTCTAAATTAATAAGGCGGAACTCTTAGAGTGTCTAAAGGAATAGGCCAGGACAGTTAGAGTAACTAAATTAATAAAGCGAAAATCTTAGATTCGCTAAAGGTATAGGTCAGGAGAGTTAGATACTCTAAATTAATAAGGCGAAAATCTCAGTCTCTAAAGGAATAGGGCAGGACTCTTAGTGCCTCTAAATTAATAAGGCGAATGTCTTAGAGCCTCTAAAGGAATAGGCCAGGACAGTTAGAGTCTCTAAATTAATAAGGCGAAAAACTTAGAGTCTCTAAATGAATAGGCCAGGACAGTTAGAGTCTCCATAATAATAAGGCGAAACACTTAGAGTCTCTAAAGGAATAGGCCAGGACAGTTAGGGTCTCTAAATTAATAAGGCCAAACACTTAGAGTCTCTAAAGGAATAGGCCATAAGAGTTAGAGTCTCTAAATTAATAAGGCGAAAACCATAGAATCTCTAAAGGAATAGGCCAGGACAGTTAGTGTCTCTAAATTAATAAGGCGAAACTCTTAGAGTCTCTAAAGTAATAGGCCAGGACCTTTAGAGTAACTAAATTAATAAAGCGAAAATCTTAGATTTAGAATCTCTAAAGGAATAGGCCAGGACAGTTAGAGTAGCTAAATTAATAAGGCGAAACACTTAGAGTCTCTAAAGTATTAGGCAAGGAGAATTAGAGTCTGTAAAATAATAAGGCGAAAATCTTAGATTCTCTAAATAATAGGCCAGGACATTTATTGTCTCTAAATTAATAAGGCGAAAATCTAAAGGAATAGGCCAAGAGAATTAGCGTCTCTAAATTAGTAGGGTGAAACTCTTAGAGTTTCTAAAGGAATAGGCCAGGACAGTTAGAGTCTCTAAATTAATAAGACGAAACTCTTAGGGTCTCTATAGGAATAGGTCAGGACTGTTAGAGTGTCTAAATTAATATGACGAATCTCTTAGAGTCTCTAAAGGAATAGGCCAGGACACTTAGGGTCTCTAAATTAATAAGGCGAAACACTTAGAGTCTCTAAAAGAATAGGCCAGGACAGTTAGAGTCTCTAAATTAATAAGGCGAAAGTCTCAGTCTCTAAAGGAATATTGCAGGGCAGTTAGGGGCTCTAAATTAATAAGGCGAATCTCTTAGCTTCTCTAATGGAATAGGCCAGGAGTGTTAGTGTCTCTATATTAATAAGACGAAACCCTTAGAGTCTCTTAAGGAATAGGTCAGGACAGTTAGAGTCTCTAAATTAATAAGGCGAATCTCTTAGAGTCTCTAAAGGAATAGGCCAGGACAATTAGAGTCTCTAAATTAATAAGGCGAAAGTCTTAGAGTCTCTAAAAGAATAGGCCAGGACAGTTAGTGTCTCTAAATTAATAAGGCGAATGTCTCAGTCTCTAAAGGAATTGTGTAGGACAGTTAGGGGATGTAAATGAATAAGGAGAAACTATTAGGGTCACTAAAGAAAAAGGCCAGGTCTGTTAGGGAACCTAAAATAATAAGGCGAATGTCTTAAGTCTCTAAAGGAACAAGCCAGGAGTGTTAGTGTCTCTATATTAATAGAGCGAAAATATTATAGTCTCTAAAGGTATAGGCCAGGACATTTAGTGTCTCTATATTAAAAATCGAAACTCTAGAGTCTCTAAGGTTATAGGCCAGGAGAGTTAGAGTCTCTAAATTTGTAAGTAATTTGAGTCTCTATATTTGTAAGTAATTTGTGATCTCTAAAGAAATAGGCTAGGAGGTTTAGAGTCTCTAAATTAATAAGGCGAAACTCTTAGATTCTCAAAAGGAATATGCCAGGACAGTTACAGTCTCTAAATTAATAAGATGAAACGCTTAGAGTCTCTAAATGAATAGGCCAAGACAGTTACAGTCTCTAAATTAATCAGGCGAAACTCTTAGAGTCTCTAAACCAAAAGGCCAGGACAGTTAGATTCTCTAAATTAATAAGGCGAAACCCTTAGTGTCTCTAATGTAATAGGCCAGGAGTGTTAGAGTCTCTAAACAAATAAGTCGAAACTCTTGGAGTCCCTATAGGAATAAGCCAGGATTGTTAGAGTCTCTAAATTAATAAGGCGAAACACTTAGAGTCTCTAAAAGAAAAGGCCATGACAGTTAGAGTTTCCAAAATATTAAGGCGAAACACTTAGAGTCTCTAAAGGAATAGGCCAGGACAGATAGCGTCTCTAAATTAATAAGGCGAATTTCTTAGAGTCTCTAAAAAATAGGCCAGGAGAAATAGTCTCTAAATTAATAAGGCGAAACACTTAGTGTCTCTAAAGGTATAGGCCAGGGGAATTATAGTCTCTAAATTAATAAGGCGAATCGCTTAGAGTCTCTAAAGAAATAGGCCAGGACAGTTAGAGTCTCTAAATTAATAAGGCGAAACTCTTAGAGTCTCTAAAGTAATAGGCCAGGACCTTTAGAGTAACTAAATTAATAAAGCGAAAATCTTAGATTCGCTAAAGAAATAGGACAGGACAGTTAGAGTCTCTAAATTAATAAGGCGAAACTCTTAGAGTCTCTAAAGTACTAGGCCAGGACCTTTAGAGTAACTAAATTAATAAAGCGAAAATCTTAGATTCGCTAAAGAAATAGGTTAGGAGGGATAGAGACTCTAAATTAATAAGGCGAAACACTTAGAGTCTCTAAAAGAATAGGCCAGGACAGTTAGTGTCTAAATTAATAAGGCGGATCTCTTAGAGTATCTGAAGGAATAGTCCAGGAGGGTTAGAGTCTCTAAATTAATAAGGCGAAACACTTTGAGTCTCTAAAGGAATAGGCCAGGACTGTTATAGTCTCTAATTAATAAGGCGAAATTCTTAGAGTCTCTAAGGAATAGGCCAAGAGAGTTAGAGTCTCTAAATGAATAAGGCGAAACCATTAGAGGCTCTAAAAGAATAGACCAGGAGAGTTAGAGTCTCTAATTTAATAAGGCGAAACACTTAGAGTCTCTAAAGGAATAGACCAGGAGTGTTAGTCTCTCTAAATTAATAAGTCGAAAGTCTCAGTCTCTAAAGGATTAGTGTAGGACTGTTAGGGACTCTAAATGATAAGGCGAAACACTTAGAGTCACTAAAAGTATAGGCCAGAAGGGTTAGATTTTCTAAATTAATAAGGCGAAACCCTTAGACTCTCTAAAGGAATAGGCCAGGACAGTTAGAGTCTCTAAATTAATAAGGCGAAAGTCTTAGAGTCTCTAAAGGAATAGGCCAGGACAGTTAGAGTCTCTAAATTAATAAGGCGAAATTCTTAGAGTCTCTAAAGAAGTAGGCCAGGACAGTTAGTGTCTCTAAATTAATAAGGCGAAAGTCTCAGTCTCTAAAGGAATTGTGCAGGACAGTTAGGGGCTCTAAATGAATAAGGCGAAAACCTTTGTGTCTCTAAAGGATTAGGCCAGGACAGTTAGAGTCTCCAAATTAATAAGACGAATCTGTTAGTGTCTCTAAAGGAAAAGGACAGGACTGTTAGGGAAAGTAAATTAATAAGGCGAAAGACTTTGGGTCTCTAAAGGAACAAGATAGGACAGTTAGAGGCTCTATATTAATACCGCGAGAATATTAGAGTATCTAAAGGAATAGGCCAGGTCAGTTAGAGCCTCTAAATTAAAATTCGAAACTCTAGAGTCTCTAAAGTTATAGGCCAGAAGAGTTAGAGTCTGTATATTTGTAAGGCGAAACTCTTGTGATGTCTAAGGAATAGGCTAGGAGCGTTAGAGTCTAAAAATTAATAAGGCGAAAATCTTAGAGTCTCAAAAGGAATAGGTAAGTATATTTAGTGTCTCTAAATTAATAAGGCGAATATCTTAGAGTCTCTAAAGGAAGATCCCAGGACAGTTAGGGTCTCTAAATTAATAAGGCGAAACTCTTAGGGTCTTTAAAGGATTAGGGCAAGACCGTTAGAGACTCTAAATTAAAAAGGCAAAACACTTAGTGTCTCTAAAGGAATAGGCCAGGACAGTTAGGGTCTCTAAATTAATAAGGCGAAAATCTTAGAGTCTTTAAAGGAATAGGACAAGACCGTTAGAGTCTCTAAATTAATAAGGCGAAACATTTTCAGTCTCCAAAGTTTAGGCCAAGACGGTTAGAGTCTCTAAATTAATAAGGCGAAACACTTAGATTCTCTAAAGGGTTAGGGCAGGACAGTTAGAGACTCTAAATTAAAAAGGCGAAAAATAAATTGTCTACAAAGGATCAGGCCAGGACGGTTAGATTTATTATATTAATAAGGCGAATTACTTTGAGTCTCTAAAGGGACAGGCCAGGACATTTAGGGTCTCTAAATTAATAAGGCGGAACTCCTAGAGTCTCTAAAGGAATAGGATTAGACAGTTAGAGTCTCTAAATTAATAAGGCGAAACACTTAGAGTCTCTAAAGTAATAGGCCAGGAAAGTTAATGTCTCTAAATTAATAAGGCGAAACTCTTAGAGTCTCTAAATGAATAGGCCAGGAGAGTTAGATTCTCTAAATTAATAAGGCGAAACACTTAGACTCTCTAAAGGAATAGGCCAGGACATTTAGGGTCTCTAAATTAATAAAGGCGAAAGTCTTAGAGTCTCTAAAGGAATAGGCCAGGACAGTTAGGTTCTCTAAATTAATAAGGCGAAAAACTTAGAGTCTCTAATGGAGTAGGCCAGGACTGTTAGAGTCTCTAAATTAATAAGGCGAAAGACTCAGTCTCTAAAGGAAGTGTGCAGGATAGTTAGGGGATCTAAATTAATAAGGCGAAACACTTAGAGTCCCTAAAGTTATAGGCCAGGACATTTAGAGACTCTAAATTAATAAGGCGGAACACTTAGAGTCTCTAAAGGAATAGGCCAGGACATGTAGTGTCTGTAAATTATTAAGGCGAAATTCTTAGATTCTCTAAAGAATTAGGCCAGGATAGTTAGAGTCTCTAAATTAATAAGGCGAAATTCTTAAGGTCTCAAAAGTAATAGGCCAAGAGATTTAGAGTCTCTAAATTAATAAGGCGAAACTCTTAGAGTCTCTAAAGGAATAGGCTAGGACAGTTAGAATCTCTAAATTAGTAAGGCGAGACCCTTTGAGTCTCTAAAGGGATAGACCAGAACAAATAGAGCTTCTAAATAAATAAGGCGAAAATCTTAGAGTCTGTAAAGGAATAGGCCAGGACAGTTAGAGTCTCTAAATTAATAAGGCGAAAAACTTACAGTCTCTAAATTAATAGGCCAGGATATTTAGGGTCTCTAAATTAATAAGGTGGAAGTCTCAGTCTCTAAAGGAATAGTGCAGGACTGTTAGGGTCTCTAAATTAATAAGGCGAAACACTTAGATTCTCTAAAGGAATAAGCCAGGCAGTTTGAGTCTCCAAAATAATAAGGCGAATCTCTTACAGTCTCTAAAAGTATAGGCCATGTCACTTAGATTCTCTAAACTAATAAGGCGAAAATTTTAGAGTCTCTAAACAAATAGGGTAGGACAGTTAGTTTCTCTAAATTAATAAGGAGAAACTCTTAGAGTCTCTAAAGGAGTAGGCCAGGACAGTTAGGGTCTCTAAAGTAATAAGGCGAAACTCTTAGAGTATCTAAATGAATAAGCCAGGACAGTTAGTGTCTCTATAATAATAAAGCGAAACACTTAGAGTCTCTAAAGGAATACACCAAGATAGTTAGGGTCTCTAAATTAATAAGGCCAAACACTTAGAGTCTCTAAAGTAATAGGCCATGAGAGTTAGTGTCTTTAAATTAATAAGGCGAAATCCTTAGAGTCTCTAAAGGAATAGGCCAGGACAGTTATGGTCTCTATATTAATAAGACGATACACTTAGAGTCTCTAAAGGAATAGGTCAGGACAGTTAGAGTGTCTAAAGTAATAAGACGAATCTCTTAGAGTCTCCAAAGGAATAGGCCAGGACATTTAGAGTCTCTAAATTAATAAGGCGAAACACTTAATTTCTCTAAAGAAATAGGCCTGGACTGTTATAGTCTCTAAATTTATAAGGCGAAATTCTCAGTCCCTAAACGAATAGTGAAGGACAGTTACGGACTCTAAATGAATAAGGCGAATCACTTAGAGTCTCTAAAGAAATAGGCCAGGATAGTTAGAGACCCTAAATTAATAAGACGAAACTCTTAGCGTCTCTAAAGGAAAAGGTCAGGACAGTTAGAGTTTCTAAATTAATAAGGCGAAACTCTTAGTGTCTCTAAAAGAATAGGCCAGGACAGTAAGGTTCTCTAAATTAACAAGGCGGAACCCTTAGATTTTCAAAAGGAATAGGCCAAGGCAGTTGGAGTCTCTAAATTAATAAGGCGAAAGTCTTAGAGTCTCTAAACGAATAGGCCAGTATTGTTAGATTCTCTAAATTAATAAGGCGAACCTCTTAGAGTCTCTAAAGGACTACGCCAGGACAGTTAATATCTCTAAATTAATAAGGCGAAACACTTAGAGTATGTAAAGGTACAGGCCAGGAATGTTGTAGTCTCTAAACTAATAAGGAGGAAATCTTAGAGTCTCGAAAGGAATATGCCAGGGCAGTTAGAGTCTCTAAATTAATAAGGCGAAACACTTAGAGTCTCTAAAGGAATAGGCCAGGAGAGTTAGTGTTTCTACATTAATAATGTGAAACACTTAGAGTCTCTAAAGGAATAGGCCAAGACAATTAGAGTCTCTAAATTAATAAGGCGAAAGTCTTAGAGTCTCTAAAAGAATAGGCCAGGACAGTTAGATTCTCTAAATTAATAAGGCGAACCTCTTAGAGTCTCTAAAGTAATAGGCCAAGACAGTTAGAATCTCTAAATTAATAAGGCGAAACTCTTAGAGTCTCTATAGGTATAAGACAGGACAGTTAGAGTCTCTAAATTAATAAGGCGAAACACTTAGAGTCTCTAAAGGAATAGGCCAGGACGGTTAGAGTTTCAAAACTAATAAGGCGAAACACTTAGAGTCTCTAAAGGAATAGGCCAGGACAGTTAGCGTCTCTAAATTAATAATGCGAATCTCTCAGAGGCTCTAAAAGAATAGGCCAGGACAATTAGAGCCTCTAAATTAATAAGGCCAAAGCCTTAGTGTCTCTAAAGTTTAGTCCAGTAGAGATATAGTCTCTAATTTAAAAAAGCGAATCTCTTAGAGTCTCTAAAGAAATAGGCCAGGACAGTTAGAGTCTCTAAATTAATAAGGCGAAACTCTTAGAGTCTCTGAAGGAATAGCCCAGGACAGTTAGAGTAACTAAATTAATAAAGCGAAACTCTTAGATTCGCTAAAGTAATAGGTCAGGAGTGTTGGAGACTGTAAATTAATAAGGCGAAACACTATGAGTCTCTAAAAGTATAGACCAGGACAGTTAGTGTCTCTAAATTAATAAAGCGAATCTCTTAGAGTCTCTAAAGGAATAGGCCAAGAGTGTTAGTGTCTCTAAATTAATAAGGCGAAAACCTAAGGGTCTCTAAAGAAATAGGCCAGGACATTTAGGGTCTCTAATTAATAAGGCGAAATTCTTAGAGTCTCTAAGGATTAGGCCAGGACAGTTAGAGTCTCTAAATTAATAAAGTGAATCTCTTAGAGGCTCTAAAATAGACTAGGGATTTTAGAGTCTCTAAATTAATAAGGCGACACACTTAGAGTCTCTAAATAATAGAAAAGGACTGTTAGAGTCTCTAAAATAATAAGGCGAAAGTCTCAGTCTCTAAGGGAATAGTGCAGGACAGTTAGGGGCTCTAAATGAATAAGGCGAAGACCTTAGAGTCTCTAAAGTAATTGGCCAAGACAGTTAGGGTCTCTAAATTAATAAGGCGAAAAAATTAAAGTCTCTAAAGGAATAGGCAAGGACTGTTAAGGGAAATTAATAAATAAGGCGAAAATCTTAGGGTCTCTAAAGGAACGAGCCAGGACAGTTAGAGGCTCTATATTAATAGCGCGGAAATATTAGAGTCTCTAAAGTAATAGGCCAGGACATTTAGAGTCTCTAAATTAAAAATTCGAAACTCTAGAGTCTCTAATGTTATAGGCCAGGAGAGTTAGTGTCTCTAAATTTGTAAGGCGAAACTATCGTGATCTCTAAAGGAATAGGCTAGGAGAGTTAGAGTCTCTAAGATAATAAGGCGAAACACTTAGAGTCTCAAAAGGAATAGGCAATTACATTTAGTATCTCTAAATTAATAAGGCGAAACTATTAGAGTCTCTAAAGGTTTAGGCCAGGACAGTTAGAGTCTGTAAATTAAAAAGGCGAAACACTTAGTGTCTCTAAAGGAATAGGCCAGGACCGTTAGGGCCTCTAAATTAATACGCGAAACTCTTAAAATCTCTAAAGGAATAGGACAAGACAGTTAGAGTCTCTAAATTAATAAGGCGAAAAATTTCAGTCTCTAAATTTTAGGCCAAGGCGCTAGAGTCTCTAAATTAATAAGGGGAAACTCTTAGAGTATCTAAAGGAATAGTCCAGGACAGTTAGATTCCCTAAATTAATAAGGCGAAACACTTAGAGCCTCTAAAGGAACAGGCCTGAACAGTTAGAGTCTTTAAATTAATAAGGCGAAAATCTTAGTCTATAAAGGGACAGGCCAGGACAGTTTGGGTCTCTAAATTCATAAGGCGGAAATCCTAGAGTATCTAAAGTAATAGGCCAAGACTGTTAGAGTCTCTAAATTAAAAAGGCGAAACTCTTAGATTCTCTAAAGTAATAGGCAAGGAAAGTTAGAGATTCTAAATTAATAAGGCGAAATTCTTTGATTCTCTAAAAGAATAGGTCAGAAGAGATAGATTCTCTAAATTAATGAAGCGAAATTCTTAGACTATAAATGAATAGGCCAGGAGTGTTAGAGTCTCTAAATTAATAAGGCGAAAGTCTTAGAGTCTCTAAAGGAATAGGCCAGGACAGTTACAGTCTCTAAATTAATAAGGCGAAAACTTAGAGTCTCTAAAGGAGTAGGCCAGGACTGTTAGATTCTCTAAATTAATAAGTCGAAAGACTCAGTCTGAAAAGGAATTGTGCAGGACAGTTAGGGGCTCTAAATTAATAAGGCGAATCTCTTAGGGTCTCTAAAGTAATAGGCCAGGACAGTTAGAGTCTCTAAATTAATAAGGCGGGACACTTAGAATCTCTAAAGTTATAGTCCATCACAGTTAGTCTCTAAATTAATAAGGCGAAAATCTTAGAGTCTCTAAAGGAATAGGCCAGGAGAGTTAGTCTCTAAATTAATAAGGCGGAACTCTTAGGGTCTCTAAAGAAAGAGGACAAGACAGAGTCTCTAAATTAATAAGGCGAAAAACTTAGAGTTTCTAAAGGAATAGGACAGGACAGTTAGGGTCTCTGAATTAATAAGGCGAAAGACTCAGTCTCTAAAGGAATTGTGCAGGACAGTTAGGGTCTCTAAATTAATAAGGCGAAACTCTTAGGGTCTCTAAAAGTATAGGCCAGGACAGTTAGAGTCTCTAAATTAATAAGGCGGAACACATAGAGTCTCTAAAGAAATGGCCAGGACAGTTAGTGTCTCTAAATTAATAAGGCGGAACTCTTAGAGTTTCTAAAGGAAGAGGCCAGGACAGTTAGAATCTTTAATTAATAAGGCGAAAACTTAGAGTCTCTAAAGGAATAGGCCAGGACAGTTGGGGTCTCTGAATTAATAAGGCGAAACTCTTAGAGTCTCTAAAGAAATTGGCCAACAGAGTTAGAGTATCTAAATTAATAAGGCGAAACTCTTAGGGTCTCCAAAGAAATAGGCTAGGACAGTTAGAATCTCTAAATTAATAAGGCGAGACACTTAGAGTATCTAAAGTGTTAAACTAGGACAAAAAGAGTCTCTAAATTAATAAGGCGAATCTCTTAGAGTCTGTAAAGGAAGAGGCCAGGACAGTTAGATTCTCTAAATTAATAAGGCGAAAATCTTACAGTCTCTAAATTAATAGGCCAAGACCGTTAGAGTCTCTAAATTAATAAGGCGAATGTCTCAGTCTCTAAGGAATAGTGCAGGACAGTTAGAGTCACAAAATTAATAAGGCGAAACACTTCGATTCTCTAAAGAAATAGGCCAGAACAGTTAGAGACTCTAATTTAATAAGGCGAAAATCTTAGATTCTCTAAAAGAGTAGGCCAGGACATTTAGTGTCTCTAAATTAAAAAGCCGAAAATGTTAGAGTCTCTAAAGAAATAGGACAAGAGTGTAAGTGTCTCTAAATTAACAAGGCGAAAACCTTAGAGTCTTTAAAGGAAAAGGCCAGGACAGTTACAGTCTCTAAATTAATAAGGCGAATCTGTTAGAGTCTTTAAAGAAATAGGCCAAGACTGCTATAGTCTCTATATTAATAAGGCGAAACTCTTAGAGTCTCTAAACTAATATACTAGGTCAGTTAGAATCTCTAAATTAATAAGGCCAAATTCTTATAGTCTCTAAATGAATAGGCCAGGACAATTAGATTCTCTAAAATAATAAGGCCAATCTCTTAGAGTCTCTAAAGTAATAGGCCAGGACAGTTAGAGTCTCTAAATTAATAAGGCGAAATTCTGAGAGTCCCTATAGTAATAGGCCAGGACAGTTAGTGTCTCTAAATTAATAAGGCAAAACACTTAGAGTCTCTAAAGTAATATGCCAGGACAGTTAGAGTCTCTAAATTAATAAGGCGAAAATTTAGAGCCTCTAAACGAATAGGCCAGGACAGCTAGAGTAGCTAATTTAATAAGGTGAAACTCTTAGAGTCTCTAAAGTATTAGGCCAGGAGTGTTAGTTTCTGTAAATTAGTAAAGCGAAAATCTTAGAGTCTCTAAAGGAATAGGACAGGACCGTTAGTGTCTCTAAATTAATAAGGCGAAAAACTTTGAGTCTCTAAATGAATAGGACAGAAATGTTAGAGTCTCTAAATTATTAAAGCGAAAATCTTGGAGTCTCTAAAGTAATAGGCCAGGGCAGTTAGATTCTCCAAATTAATAAGACGAAAATCTTAGTGTCTCTAAAGGGATAGGTCAGGAGAGTTAGAGTCTCTAAATTAATAAGCCTGAAATCTTAGATTCTGTAAAGAATAGGACAGGAAGGTTAGTGTCTCTAAATTAATAAGGCGAATCTCTTAGATTCCCTAAATTACTAGGCCAGGACGTTTAGAGTCTCTAAATTAATAAGGCGAAACACTCAGAGTCTCTAAAGGAATAGGCCAGGACTGTTAGAGTCTCAAAATTAATAAGGCGAAATTCTCAGACTCTAAAGATATAGTGCAGGAGAGTTAGGGTCTCTAAATGTATAAGGCGAATCTCTTAGAGTCTCTAAAGGAAAAGGCCACGACAGTTAGAGTCTCTTAATTAATAAGACGAAGCTCTTAGAGTCTCTAAAGCAATAGGTCAGGACAGTTAGTGTCTCTAAATAAATAAGGCGAAAATCTTAGAGTCTCTAAAGGAATAGGAAAGGACACTTAGAGACTCTAAATTAATAAGGCGAAATTCGTAGAGTCTATAAATCAATAGGCCAGGACAGTTAGAGTCTCTGAATTAATAAGGCGAAATTCTTAGAGTCTAAAAATGATTAGGCCAAGATTTAGAGTCTCTAAATTAATAAGGCGAAAGTCTCAGTCTCTAAAGGATAGAGCAGTTCAGTTGGGGCTCTAAATGAATAAGGCGAAACACTTAGAGTCTCTAAAGAAATAGGCCAGGACTGTCAGGGAATCTAAATTAATAAGGCGAAAGTCTTAGGGCCTGAAAGGTACAAGCCAGGAGGGTTAGAGTCTCTGTATTAAGAGCGCGAAAATATTATAGTCTCTAAACGAATACGCCAGGACAGTTAGAGTCTCTAAATTAAATAGTCGAATATGTAGAGTCTCTATGGTTAGACGCCAGGAGAGTTAGAGTCTCTAAATTTGTAAGGCGAAACACTTGTGTTATGTAAAGTAATAGGCTAGAAGTGGTAGAGTCTCTAAATTAATAAGACGAAACTCTTCGATCCTCAAAAGTTATAGGCCAGGACAGTTAGAGTCTCTAAATTAATAAGGCGAAACCCTTAGAGTCTCTAAAGGAATAGGCCAGGAGTGTTAGAGTCTCTAAATTAATAAGGCGAATCTCTTAGATTCCCTAAGATTCTTAGAGTCTCTAAAGGAATAGGCCAGGAGAGTTAGACTCTCAAATTAATAAGGCAAAACTCTTAGAGTCTCTAAAGGAATAGGCCAAGACTGTTAGAGGCTTTAAATTTATAAGGCGAAAACCTTAGTGTCTCTATAGGTATAGGCCAGGACAGTTAGGGTCTCTAAATTAAAAAGGCGAATGTCTCAATCTCTAAAGGAATGGTGCATGAGAGTTAGGCGCAATAAATTAATAAGGCGAAACTCTTAGAATCCCTAAAGTAATAAGCCAGGACAGTTAGAGTTTCTAAATTAATAAGGCGAAAATTTAGACTCTCTAAAGGAATAGGCCAGGAGAATTAGTGTCTCTAAATTAATAAGGCGAAAATATTAGAATATCTAAAGAAATAGGCCAGGACATTTAGAGTCTCTAAATTAATAAGGCCAAACCGTTAGTGTCTCTAAAGGAAAAGGCCAGGACCGTTAGGTTCTCTAAATTAATTAGGCGAAAATCTTAGAGTCTCTTAAAGTATTGGCCAGGACAATTAGAGTCTCTAAATTAATAAGGCGAAAAACTTAGAGTCTCTAGAGGAATGGGCCATGACAGTTAGAGACTCTAAATTAATAAGGCGAAATAATTAGATTCTCTAAAGTATAGGCCAAGACAGTTAGAGTCTCTAAATTAATAAGGCGAAACAATTTCGGTCTCTAAAGATTAGGTCAGGACTGTTAGATTCTCTAAATTATTAAGGCGAAATTCTTAGAGTCTCTAAACGAATAGGCCAGGACAGTAAGGGTCTCTAAATTAATAAGGCCGAACACTTAGATTCTCTAAAGTAATAGGCAAAGGCAGTTAGAGTCTCTAAATTAATAAGGCGAAAACATTTCATTCTCTAAAGTTAAGGCCAGAACGGTTAGAGTCTCTAAATTAATAAGGCGAAATTCTTAGAGTCTCTAAAAAATAGGCCAGGACAGTTTGTTTCTCTAATTAATAAGGCGAAACCCTTAGAGTCTCTAAAGGAAGAGGCCAGGAAAGTTAGAGTCTCTAAATTATTAAGGCGAAACACTTAGAGTCTCTAAAGGAACAGGCCAGGAGAGTTAGAGTCTCTAAACTAATAAGGCGAAACACTTATAGTCTCTAAAGTAATAGGCCAGGACAGTTAGAGTCTCTAAATTAATAAAGCGAAACTCTTATAGTCTCTAAAGAAAGAGGCCAGGAAAGTTAGAGTCACTAAATTAATAAGTCGATACCCTTAGAGTCTCTAAAGAATAGGACAGGAGAGTTAGAGTCTCTAAATTAATAAGGCGAAACTCTTAGAGTCTCTAAAGTGATAGGCCAGTACAGTTAGTGTCTCTAAATTAATAAGGCAAAATACTTAGGTTCTCTAATGGAATATGCCAGGAGATTAAGGGTCTCTAAATTAATAAGTCGAAAATCTTACAGTCTCTAAAGGAATAGGCCAGGACTGTTAGAGTCCCTAAATTAATAAGGCGAAACTCTTAGAGTCTCTAAGGGAATAGGCCAGGACAGTTAGAGTCTCTAAATTAATAAGGCGAAACTCTTAGAGTCTCTAAAGGAACAGGCTAGGGGGTTTAGAGTCTTTAAATTAATAAGGCGAAACTCTTAGAGTGTCCAAAGGAATAAGCCAGGACTGTTAGATTCCATAAATTAATATGGCGAAACTCTTAGAGTCTCTAAAGAATAGGCTAGGACAGTTAGAATCTCTAAATTAATAAGGCGAATCTCTTAGAGTCTCTAAAAGAATATGCCAGGACAAATAGAGTCTCCAAATTAATAAGGCGAAACACTTAGAGTCTCTAAAGGAATAGGCCAGGACAGTTAGAGTCTCTAAATTAATAAGGCGAAAAGCTTACAGTCTCTAAAGTAATAGGCCAGAAGGGATAGAGCCTCTAAATTAATAAGGCGAAAGACTCTGTCTCTAAAGGAATAGTGCAGGTCAGTTAGGGGCTCTAAATTAATAAGGCGAAACGCTTAGAGTCTCTAAAGGAATAGGGCAGGACAGTTAGAGTCTCTAAATTAATAAGGCGAAACTCTTAGAGTCTCTAAAGGAATAGGCATGGACAGTTAGGGTCTCTAAATTAATATGGCGAAAGTCTTAGAGTCTCTAAAGAATAGGCCAGGACAGTTAGTGTCTCTAAAGTAATAAGGCGAAAGTCTCAGTCTCTAAAGGAAGAGTGCAGGTCAGTTAGGCGCTCTAAATTAATAAGGCGAATCTCTTTGAGTTCCTAAAATAATAGGGCAGGGCCTAAATTAATAAGGCCTAACATTAGAGTCTCTAAAGTTATATGCCAGGACAATTAGAGTCTCTAAATTAATAAGGTGAAACACTTAGAGTCTGTAACGGAACAGGCCAGGAGAGTTAGAGTCTCTAAATTAATAAGGCCAAACCCTTAGAGTCTCTAAAGGAATAGGACAGGACAGTTAGTGTCTCTAAATTAATAAAGCGAAGCACTTTGAGTCTGTGAAGGAATAGGCCAGGACAGTTAGGGTCTCTAAATTAATAAGGCGAAATCCTTAGAGTCTGTATAGGAATAGGCAAGGACAATTAGTGTCTCTAAATTAATAAGGCGGAGCTCTTAGTGTCTCTAATGGTATAGGCCAAGACAGAGTCTCTAAATTCATAAGGCGAAACTCTTTCAGTCTCTAAAGATTAGGCCAGGACTGTTAGAGTCTCTAAATTAATAAGGCGAAACTCTTAGAGTCTCTAAAGGAATAGGTCAGGAGAGTTAGAGTCTCTAAATTAATAAGGCGGAACTCTTAGATTCTCTAAAGGAATAGACCAAGGCAATTAGAATCTCTTAATTAATAAGGCGAAAAACTTTCAGTCTCGAAAGTTTAGGCCAGGAGGTTTAGAGTCTCTAAATTAATAAGGCGAAACTCTTTTATTCTCTAAATGAATAGGCCATGACCGTTAGATTCTCTAATTAATAAGGCGAAACGCGTAGATTCTCTAAAGGAATAGGCCAGGGCATTTCGAGTGTCTAAATTAATAAGGCGAAACACTTAGAATATCTAAAGGAACAGGCCTGGAGTGTTAGAGTCTCTAAATTAATAAGGCGAAACCCTTAGAGTCTCTAAAGTTATAGGCCTGGACATTTAGAGTCTCTAAATTAATAAGGCGGAACTCTTAGAGTCTCTAAAGTAATAGGCCAGGACAGTTAGTGTCTCGAAAGTAATTAGGCGAAATTCTTAGAGTCTCTAAAGCATGGGCCAGGAGAGTTAGAGATTCTAATTTAATAAGGCTAAACTCTTAGCGTCTCTAAAAGAATAGGCCAGGACAGTAAGCGTGTCTAAGTTTATAAGGCGAAAATCTTACAGTCTCTAAAGAATAGGCCAGGAGAGTTAGTGTCTCTAATTTAATAAGGCGAAACTCTTAGAGTCTGTCAGAAAAAGTCCAGGAATGTTAGAGTCCCTAAATTAATAAGGCGAAAAACTTAGAGTCCCTATAGGAATAGGCCAGGACAGTTAGAGTCTCGAAATTAATAAGGTGAAACACTTAGAGTCTGTAAAGGAATAGGTCAGGAGATTTAGTGTCTCTAAATTAATTAGGCGAAACTATTAGAGTATCTAAAGTAAGAGGCCAGAACATTTAGTGTCTCTAAATTAATAAGTCGAAACTCTTAGAGTCTCTAAAGGAATAGGCCAGGAGTGTTAGAGTCTCTAAATTAATAAAGCGAAATTCTTAGAGTCTCTAAAGTAATAGGCCAGGAGAGTTAGAGTCTCTAAATTAATAAGGTGAAACCCTTAGAGTCTCTAAAATAATAGGCTAGGCGTGTTAGAGTCTCTAAATTAATGAGGCGAAAGTCTTAGTCTCTAAAGGAATAGTGCAGGACAGTTAGGGGCTCTAAATTGATAAGGCGAAACTCTTAAAGTCTCTAAAGTAATAGGCCAGGACAGTTAGGGACTCTAAAGTAATTAGACGAAAATCTTAGTGTCTCTAAAGTATAGGCCAGAAGAGTTAGAGTCTCTAAATTAATAAGGCGAAACTATTAGAGTCTCTAAAGAAATAGGCCAGGAGAGTCAGTGTCTCCAAATTAATAAGGCGAAATTCTAAGAGTCTCTATAGGAATAGGCCAGGACTGTTAGAGTCTCTAAATTAATAAGGCGAAACACTTAGATTCTCTAACGGAATAGGCCTGGACATTTAGAGTATCTAAATAAATAAGGCGAAAACCTTAGGGTCTCTAAAGGAATAGGCAAGGGCAGTTAGTGTCTCTAAATTATTAAGGCGAAAATATTTGAGTCTCTAAAGGAATTGGCCAGGAAAGTTAGAGTCTCTAAATTAATAAGGCGAAAATATAATAGTCTCTAATGGAAGCGGCCTGGACAGTTAGAGTCTCTAAATTAATAACGCCAAAATCTTAGATTCTCTAAAGGTATAGGCCAGTACCGTTAGAGTCTCTAAATAAATAAGGCGAAAATCTTAGAGTCTCTAAAGGAATAGGCCAGGACATTTAATGCCTCTAAATTAATAAGGCGAAACTCCTAGAGTCTCTATAGGAATAGGGCAGGACAGTTAGACTCTCTAAATTAATAAGGCGAAACTCTTTGTGTCTCTAAAGGAATAGGCCAGGAGAGTTAGTGTCTCTAAATTAATAACGCGAAACTCTTAGATTCTCTAAAAGAATAGGCCAGGGTATTTAGAATCTCTAAAATAATAAGGCGTAAATCTTAGAGCCTCTAAAGTATAGGCCAAGACAGTTAGTGTAACTAAAGTAATAAAGCGAAATTCTTAGAGTCTCTAAAGGAATAGTCCAAGAGATTTAGACTCTCTAAATTAAAAAGGCGAATCTCTTAGAGTCATAAAAGCAATAGGCTAGGACAGTTAAAGTCTCTAAATTAATAAGGCGAAACTCTTAGATTCTCTATTGGAATAGGCCAGGAAATTTAGTGTCTCTACATTAATAAGGCGAAAGCCTCAGTCTCTAAAGGAATAGTGCAGGACAGTTAGTAGTTCTTAATTAATAAGGCGAAAATGTTAGAGTCTCTAAATTAATAGGCCAGGACAGTTAGAGTCTCTAAATTAATAAGTCGAAAATCTTAGAGTCTGTATAGGAATAGGCCAGGACTGTTAGGGAATCTAATTTAATAAGGCGAAAGACTTAGGCTCTCTAAAGGAACAAGCCAGGACAGGTAAAGTCTCCATATTAATAGCGCGAAAATATTATAGTCTCTAAGGGAATAGGCCAGGAATGTTACAGTTTCTAAATTAAAAATTCCAAACTATAGAGAGTCTAAATTTATAGGCCAGGAGAGATAGTCCCTAATTTTTAAGGCGAAAATCTTGTAATTTCTAAATAAATAGGCTAGGAGGTTTAAAGACTCTAAAATAATAAGGCGAAACATTTAGAGTCTCTAAACGAATAGGCCAGGACAATTAGAGACTCTAAATAAAAAAGGCGAAATTCTTAGAGTCTCTAAAAGTATAGGCCAGGACAGTTACAGTCTCTAAATTAATAAGGCGAAACTATTAGAGTCTCTAAAAGAATAGGCCAGGACAGTAAGGTTCTCAAAATTAATAAGGCGAAACACGTAGAGACTTTAAGGAATAGGCCAGGATTGTTAGAGCCTCTAAATTAATAAGGCGAAATTATTAGGGTCTCTAAAGGAATAGGCCAGGACAGTTAGAGTCTCTAAAATAATAAGGCGGATCTCTTATAGTCTATAAAGGAATAGGCCAGGACTTTTAGAGTCTATAATTTAATAAGGCGAAACACTTACTGTCTCTAAAGAATTACGCCAGGAAAATTAGTGTCTCAAAATTAATAAGGCGAAATTCTAAAAGTCCCTAAAGGTATAGGCCAGGAGAGTTAGAGTCTCTAATTTAATAAGGCGAAAATCTTAGAGTCTCTAAATTTATAGTCCAGGAGAGTTAGAGTCTCTAAATTAATAAGGCGAAACTCTTAGAGTCTCTAAATTAGTAGGCCAGGACAGTTAGAGTCTCTAAATTAATTAGGCGAAACTTTTAGAGTCTCTAGAGGAAAAGGCCAGGACAGTTAGTGTCTCTAATTTAATAAGGCGAAACTCTTAGTGTCTCTAAAGGAACTGTCCAGGAGAGTTAGGGTCCCTCAATTAATAAGGCGAAACACTTAGAGTCTCTAAAGGAATAGGCCAGGACTGTTAGAGTCTCTAAATTAATAAGGCGAAAAGTTTAGAGTCTCTAAAGTAATAGGCCGGGACAGTTACCGTCTCTAAATTAATAAGGCGAAACTCTTAGAATCTCTAAGTGAAAAGGCCGGGACAGTTAGAGTCTCTAAATTAATAAGGCGAAACTCTTAGATTCTCTAAAGTAAAAGGGCCAGGACGGTTATAGTCTCTAAAATAGTAAGGCGAAACACCTAATTTCTCTAAAGGAATAGGCCACGAGAGTTATGGTCTCTAAATTAATAAGGCGAAACTCTTAGAGTCTCTAAAGGAATAGGCCACGACAGTTAGATTCTCTAAATTAATGAGGCGAAACTTTTAGTGTCACTAACGTTATAGGCCAGGAGAACTAGAGTCTCAAAATTAATAAGACGAAACACTTTGAGTCTCTAAAGAAATAGCCCATGATAGTTTGAGTCTCTAAATTAATAAGGCGAAACCCTTAGAGTCTCTAAAGTAATAGGCCAGGACAGTTAGAGTAATTAAATTAATAAAGCGAAACTCTTAGATTCGCTAAAGAAATGGATCAGGAGTGTTAGGGTCTGTAAAATATTAAGGCGAAAATCATAGGGTCTCTAAAAGAATAGGCCAGGAGAGTTAGATTAGCTAATTTAATAAGGCGAAACGCTTAGAGTCTCTAAAAAATTAGGCCAAGAGTGTTAGTGTCTGTAAATTAATAAGGCAAAATTCCTAGAGTCTCTAAAGGAATAGGCCAGGAGAATTTGAGTCTCTAAATTAATAAGGCGAAACACTTTGAGTCTCTAAAGAAATAGGCCAGGACAGTTAGAGTCTCCAAATTAATAAGTCGAAAGACTCAATGTCTAAAGGAATAGTGCAGGAGAGTTAGGGACTCTAAATGAATAAGGCGAATCTCTTAGAATCTCTAAAGGAATGGGCCAGGACAGTTAGAGTTTCTAAATTAATAAGACGAAAAACTTAGATTCTCTAAAGGAATAGGTAAGGACAGTTAGTGTCTCTAAATTAATAAGGCGAAACACTTAGAGTCTCTAAAGGAATAGGCCAAGACGGTTAGTGTCTCTAAACTAATATAGCGAAATTCTTAGATTCTCTAAAAAGATAGGCCAGGACAGTTAGTCTCTAAATGAATAAGGCGAAAACCTTAGAGTCCTTAAAGGAATAGGCCAGGACAGTAAGGGTCTCAAAATTAATAAGGCGCTACATTTAGAGTCTCTAAAGTAATAGGCCAAGAACGTTAGAGCCTCTAAATTAATAAGGCGAAAATCTTAGGGTCTCTAAAGGAATAGGCCAGGACAGTTAGAGTCTCTAATTTAATAAGACAAATCATTTAGAGATTTAAACGAATAGGCCAGGAGAATTAGTCTCTAAATTAATAAGACGAAAATTTAGAGTCTCTAAAGTAATAAGCCAGGACAGTTAGAGTCTCTAAATTAAAAAGGCGAAAAATTTAGTGTCTCTAAAGGAATAGGCCAGGACAGTTAGAGTCTCAAAATTAATAAGGCGAAAACCTTAGGGTCTCTAAAGGAATAGGCCAGGAAAGTTAGAGTCTCTAAATTAATAAGGCGAAACTCTTAGAGTCTCTAAAGTAATAGGCCATGACAATTAGTGTCTCTAAATTAATAAGGCGAAACTCTTAGAATTTCTAAATGAATAGGCCTGGACAGTTACAATCACTAAATTAATAAGGCGAAACACTTAGAGTCACTAAAGGAATAGGCTAGGACATTTAGCGTCTCTAAATTAATAAGGCGAATATCCTAGAATCTCTAAATGAGTAGGCCAGGACAATTAGAGTCTCTAAATTAATAAGGCGAAACTCTTAGTGTCTCTAAAGCAATAGACCAAGAGAATTATAGTCTCTAAGTTAATAAGGCGAATCTCTTTGGGTCACTAATGAAATAGGGCAGGACATTTAGTGTCTCTAAATTAATGAGGCGAAACTCTTAGAGTCTCTAAAGGAATAGGCCAGTAAAGTTAGAGTAACAAAATTAATAAAGCGACTCTCTTAGATTCGCTAAAGGAATAGCTCAAGAGTGTTAGAGACTGAAAATAAATAAGGCGAAAATCTTAGAGTCTCCAAAGGAATAGGCCAGGACAGTTAGTGTCTCTTACATAATAAGGCGAATCTCTTTGAGTCTGTAAAGGTATAGGCCAGGAGATTTATAGTCTCTAAATTAATAAGACGAAAATCTTAGAGGCTCTAAAATAATAGACCAGGACAATTAGTGTCTCTAAATAATAAGACGAAATTCTTAGAGTCTCTATGGAATAGGCCAGGACAGTTAGAGTCTCTAAATTAATAAGGCGAAAATCTTTGAGGCTCTAAAAAAAAAGACCAGGAATGTTAGAGTATCTAAATTAATAAGGCGAAACACTTAGTCTCTAAAGGAATAGACCAGGACAGTTGGAGTATCTAAATTAATGAGGCGAAAGTCTCAGTCTCTAAAGGAATAGTGCAGGACAGTTAGGGGCTCTAAATGAATAAGGCGAATCTAATAGAGTCTCTAAAAGAATAGGCCAAATCAGTTAGAGTCTCTAAATTAATAAGGCGATACACTTAGTGTCTCTAAAGGAATAGGCCAGGAGAGTTAGTGTCTCCAAATTTATAAGGCGAAACACTTAGAGTCTCTAAAGGTATGTCAGGACTGTTAGAGTCTCTAAAAAAATAAGACGAAACACTTAGAATCTCTAAAGGAATAGGCCAGGACTGTTAGTGTCTTTAAACTAATAAGGCGAAACTCTTAGAGTCTCTAAAAGTATAGGCCAGGAGAATTAGAGTCTCTAAATTTATAAGGCGAAACTCTTAGAGTCTCTAAAGGAATAGGCCAGGACAGTTAGATTATCTAAATTAATAAGGCGAAAGTTTCAGTCTCTAAAGGAATAGTGCAGGAAAGTTAGGGGCTCTAAATTAATAAGGCGAATCACTTAGAGTCTCTAAAGAAATAGGCCAGGGCAGTTAGAGTCTCTAAAATAATAAGACGAAACCTTACGGTCTCTAAAGGAATAGGACAGGACAGTTAGTTTCACTAAATTAATAAGTCGAAACATTTAGAGTCTCTAAAGGAAAAGGCCAGGAGTGTTAGAGACTCTAAATTAATAAGGCGAAACTCTTAGAGTCTCTAAAGAAATAGGCCAGGTCTGTTAGAGTCTCTAAATTAATAAGGCGAAACCCCTAGATTCTCTAAAGGTTTAAGCCAGGACAGTTAGGGTCTCTAAATTAATAAGGCGAAAATCTCAGTCTCTAAAGAATAGTGCAGGACAGTTAGGGGCTCTAAATGAATAAGGCGAAAAATTTAGAGTCTCTAAAGTAATAGGCCAGTTCTGTTAGGGAATCTGAATTAATAAGTAGAAAGTCTTAGGGTCTCTAAAGGAACAAGCCAGGAGAGTTAGAGTCTCTATATTAATAGCGCGAAAATATTATAGTCTCTAAAGGAATAGGCCAGGACTGTTAGAGTCTCTAAATTTAAAATTCGAAACTCTAGAGTCTATAAGGTTATAGGCCAGGAGAGTTAGAGTCTCTAAATTTGTAAGGCGAAACATTTGTGATCTCTAAAGGAATAGGCTAGGAGGTTTAGAGTCTCTAAATTAATAAGGCGAAACACTTAGAGTCTTAAACGGAATAGGCCAGGACAGTTAGAGTCTCTATATTACTAAGGCGAAACACTTAGAGTCTCTAAAGGAATTGGCCAGGACATTTAGGGTCTCTAAATTAATAAGGTGAAACAATTAGAGTCTCTAAAGGAATAGGCCAAGGCATTTAGTCTCTCTAAATTAATAAGGCGAAACATTAGGGACTCTAAAGTAATAGGCCAGGACAATAAGGTCTCTAAATTAATAAGGCGAAAGACTCAGTCTCTAAATGAATAGTGAAGGGCAGTTGGGTCTCTAAATGAATAAGGCGAACTCTTAGAGTCTCTAAAGAATTAGGCCAGGACTGTTAGGGAATCTAAATTAATAAGGCGAAAGACTTAGAGTATCTAAAGAAACAAGCCAGAAGAGTTAGAGTCTCTATATTAATAGCGCGAAAATATTAGTCTCTAAAGGAATAGGCCAGGAATGTTAGAGTCTCTAAATTAAAAAGTCGAAACTCTAGAGTCTCCAAGGTTATAGGCCAGGATAGTTAGAGTCTAAATTTGTAAGGCAAAACACTTGAGATCTCTAAAGTAATAGGCTAGGAGGGTTAGGGTCTCTAAATTAATAAAGCGGAAATCTTAGAGTCTCAAAAGGGATAGGCCAGGAAATTTAGAGTCTCAAAATTAATAAGGCGAAACACTTAGAGTCTCTAAATGAATAGGCCAGGACAGTTAGGGTCTCTAAAATTAATAAGGTGAAACACTTAGTGTCTCTAAAGGAATAGGCCAAGACAGTTAGAGGGTCTAAAATAATAAGGCGAAACACTTAGAGTCTCTAAAGTAATAGGCCAAGACAGTTAGATTCCCAAATTAATAAGGCGAAACACTTAGGTTCTCTAAAGTAATAGGCCAGGACAGTTAGAGTCTCTAAATTAATAAGGCGAAACACATTCAGTCTCTAAAGTTTAGGCCAGAACGTTTAGATTATCTAAATTAATAAGGTGAAAATCTTACAGTCTCTAACGGAATAGGCCAGGACAGTTAGTTTCTCTAATTAATAAGGCGAAACGCTTAGAATCTCTAAAGGATTAGGCCAGGACAGTTAGAGTCCCTAAATTAATAAGGCGAAACACTTAGAGTCTCTAAAGGAACAGGCCAGGACAGTTAGAGTCTCTAAACTTATAAGGCGAAACCCTTAGAGTCTCTAAAGGAATAGTGCATGGCAGTTAGGGGCTCTAAATTATTAAGGCGAAACACTTAGATTCTCTAAAGGAATAGGCCAGGACAATTAGAGTCTCTAAAATTATAAGGCGAAACTCTTAGAGTCTCTAAAAGAATAGGCATGGAGAGTTAGTGTCTCTAAATTGGTATGTCGAAAGTCTTAGAGTCTTTAAAGAATAAGCCAGGAAAGTTAGGGTCTCTAAATGAATAAGGCGAAACTCTTAGAGTCTCTAAAGGAATAGGCCAGGACAGTTAGAGTCTATAATTTAATAAGGCGAAACTCTTAGTGTCTCTAAAGGAATAGGCCTGGATATTAAGAGTCTCTAAATTAATAAGGCGAAACACTTTGTGTCTCTAAAGGAATAGGCCAGGAGTGTTAGAGTCTCTAAATTAATAAGGCCAAGACATTAGAGTCTCTAAAGGATTAGGCCAGGACAGTTAGAGTCTATAAATTAATAACGTGAAACTGTTAGAGTCTCTAAAGGAGTAGGCCAGGACTGTTAGGGTAGCTAAATTAATAAGGCGAAACTCTTAAATTCTCTAAAGGAATATTCCAGGACAGTTAGAGTCTCTAAATTAATAAGGCGAAAATCTTAGAGTCTCTAAAGGAATAAGCCAGGACAGTTAGTCTCTAAATTAATAAGGCGAAAATTTTAGAGTCTCTAAAAGAATAGGCCAGGGCAGTTAATGTCTCTAAATTAATAAGGCGAAACTCTTAGATTTTTTAAATGTATAGGCCAGGACAGTAAGGGTCTCAAAAGTAATAGGGCGAAAATTTTAGAGTCTCTAAACAATAGGCCAGAACCATTAGAGCCCCTAAATTAATAAGGCGAAAATCTGAGGGTCTCTAAAGAATAGGCCAGGACAGTTAGAGTCTCTAAATTAATAAGGCAAAATTCTTAGAGTCTCTAAAGTAATAAGACAGGACAGTTAGTGTCTCTAAATTAAGGACAGTTAGATTTTCTAAATTAATAAGTCGAAACACTTAGAGTCTCTAAAGGAACAGCCCAGTACTGTCAGAGTCTCCAAATTAATAAGGCGAAAATATTAGAGTCTGTAAAGGAAGAGGACAAGACAGTTAGAGACTCTAAATTAATAAAGCGAAACTCTTAGAGTCTCTTAAGCAATAGGCCAGGACTGTTAGAGTCTCTAAATTAATAAGGTGAAACACTTAGAGTCTCTAAAGGAATAGGCCAGGACAGTTAGAGTCTCTAAATTAATAACGCGAAAGACTCAGTCTTTAAAGGAATAGCGCAGGATATTTAGGGGCTCTAAATTAATAAGGCGAAAATCTTAGAGTATCTAAAGTAACAGGCCAAGACAGTTAGAGCCTCTAAATTAATAAGGCGAATTACATAGAGTCTCTAAAAGAAAAGGCCAGGACAGTTAGAGTCTCTAAATTAATAAGGCGAAAAACTTAGAGTCTCTAAATTAATAGGACAGGACAGTTAGAGTCTCTAAATTAAAAAGGCGAAAGTCTCAGTCTCTAAAGGAATTGTGCAGGACAGTTAGGATCTCTAAACTAATAAGGCGAAACACTTAGAGTCTCTAAAGGAATAGGCCAGGACTGTTAGAGTTTCTAAATTAATAAGGCGAACAATTAGAGTCTCTAAAGGCATAGGCCAGGACAGTTAGTGTCTCTAAATTAATAAGGCGAAACTATTAGAGTCTCTAAAGGAATAGGCTAGGACAGTTAGAATCACTAAATTAATAAGGCGAAACTCTTAGAGTCCCTAAAGGCAAAGGACAGGACAGTTAGGTTCTCTAAATTAATAAGGCGAAAACCTTAGAGTCTCTAAAGGAATAGGCTAGGATTGTTAGAATCTCTGAATTAATAAGGCGAAACACTTAGAGTCTCTAAAGGCAGAAGCCAGGACAGTTAGAGTCTCTAAATCAATAAGGCGAAACTCTTAGAATCTCTAAAAGTATAGGCTAGTACAGTTATTGTCTCTAAATTATTAAGGCGAAACTCTTAGAGTCTCTAAATGGAAAGGCCAGGACAGTTAGAGTCTCAAAATTAATAAGGCGAAATTCTTAGAGTCTCTAAAGGAATAGGCCAGGACAGTTAGATTATCTTAATTAATAAGGCGAAACAATTAGAGTCTCTAAAGAACAGGCCAGGACTCTTAGAGTCTCTAAATTAATAAGACGAATCTCTTAGAGTCTCTAAAGGAATGGGCCAGGACATTTATACTCTCTAAATTTATAAGGCGAAACTCTTTGTGTCTCTAAAGGAATAGGCCAGGAGAGTTAGAGTCTCAAAATTCTAAAGGCGAAACTCTTAGATTCTCTAAAGCAATAGGCCAGGAGAGTTAGAATCTTTAAATTAATAAGGCGAATCTCTTAGAGTCTCTAAAGCAGTAGGCCAGGACTGTTAGCGTCTCTAAATTAATAAGGCGAAAATCTTAGAGCCTGTAATTGAATAGGCCAGGACTGTTAGTGTCTTTAAATTAATAAGGCGAATGACTCAGTCTCTAAAGTAATAGTGCAGGACAGTTAGTAGTTCTAAATTAATAAGGCGAAACTCTTAGATTCTCTAAAGGAATAGGCCAGGACCGTTAGAGTCTCTAAATTAATAAGGCGAAAATCTTAGGTTCTCTAAAGGAATAGGCCAGGAATGTTGGGAATCTAATTTAATAAGGCGAAAGGCTTTGTTTCACTAAAGGAACAAGCCAGGACCGTTAAAGTCTCCATATTAATAGCGCGATATTATTATAGTCTCTAAGGGAATAGGCCAGGAAAGTTACGGTCTCTAAATTAAAAAATCGAAACCCTAGAGTCTCTAAAGTTATAGGCCAGGGGAGATAGAGACTCTAAATTTTTAAGGCCAAACTCATGTGATCTCTAAAGAAATAGGCTAGGAGGGTTAGAGACTCTAAAATAATAAGGCGAAACACTTTGAGTCTCTAAACGAATAGGCCAGGATTGTTAGAGTCTCTACATTATTAAGGCGAAATTCTTAGAATCTCTAAAAGATGAGGCCAGGACAATTACAGTTTCTAAATTAATAAGGCGAAACACTTAAGAGTCTCTAAAGGAATAGGCCAGGACAGTAAGAGTCTCAAAATTAATAAGGCGAAAATCTTAGTGTCTCTAAAGGTATAGGCCAGGAACTTTACAGCCTCTAAATTAAAAAGGTGAAAATCTTAGGGTCTCTAAAGGTATAGGCCAAGAGTGTTAGAGTCTCTAAATTAATAAGGTGAAGCTTTTGGAGTCTCTAAACCAATAGGCCAGGAGAGTTAGAGTCTCTAAATTAATAAGAAGGAACACTTAGAGTCTCTAAAGGAATAGGCCAGGACAGTTAGTGTCTCCAAATTAATAAGGCGAAAATTTTAGAGTCTCCAAACAATACGCCAGGACAGTTAGAGTCTCAAAATTAATAAGGCGAAAAACTTAGAGTCTCTAAAGAAATAGGCCAGGACAGTTAGTTTCTCTAAACTAATAAGGCGAAACACTTAGAGGCTCTAAAGTAATAGGCGAGGAAAGTTAAGGTCTCTAAATTAATAAGGCGAAACTTTAAGAATTCCTAAAGAAATATGCTAGGACCGTTAGAGTCTCTAAATTAATAAGGCGAAACACTTAGAGTCTCTAAAAGGATAGGCCAGGACAGTTAGAGTCTCTAAAGTAATAAGGCGAAACACTAAGAGTCTCTAAAGGAATAGGCCAGAAAAGTTAGCGTCTCTAATTTAATAAGGCGATACTCTTAGAGTCTCTAAAGGAATAGGCCAGGACTGTTAGAGTAACTAAATTAATAAAGCGAAAATATTAGATTCGCTAAAGGTATAGGTCAGGAGAGTTAGAGACTCTAAATTAATAAGGCGAAAGTCTCAGTCTCTAAAGGAATAGGGCAGGAATCTTAGTGTCTCTAAATTAATAAGGCTAAACGCTTAGAGCCTCTAAAGGAATAGGCCAGGACAGTTAGGGTCTCTAAATTAATAAGGCTAAATTCTTAGAGTCTCTAAATGAATAGTCCAGGACAGTTAGAGTCTCCATAATAATAAGTCGAAACACTTAGAGTCTCTAAATGAATAGGCCAGGACAGTTAGAGTCTCTAAATTAATAAGGCCAGCCTCTTAGAGTCTCTAAAGTTATAGGCCATGAGAGTTAGAGTCTCTAAATTAATAAGGCGAAAGACTTAGGGTCTCTAAAGGAAAAGGCCAGGAGTGTTAGCGGCTCTAAATTAATAAGGCCAAACCCTTAGAGTCTCTAAAGGAATAGGCCAGTATAGTTAGTGTCTCTAAATTAATAAGGCGAAAATTTGGAGTCTCTAAAGGAATAGGCCAGGAGATTTACAGTAGCTAAATTAATATGGCGAAACTCAAAGAGTCTCTAAAGTATTAGGCCAGGAGGGTTAGAGTCTGTAAATTAATAAGGCGAAAATTTTAGTGTCTCTAAAGAATAGGCCAGGACATTTAGTGTCTCTAAATTAATAAGGCGAAAGTCTTAGAGTCTCTAAAGGAATAGGCCAGGAGTGTTAGTGTCTCTAAATTAATAAGGCGAAAATCTTAGAGTCTCTAAAGGAATATGCCAGGACAGTTAGAGTCTCTAAATTAATAAGACGAAACACTTAGAGTCTCTATAGGAATAGGTCAGGACAGTTAGAGTGTCTAAATTAATAAGGCGAAAATCTTAGAGTCTCTAAAGGAATAGGCCAGGAGTGTTAGGGTCTCTAAATGAATAAGGCGAATCTCTTAGGGTCTTTAAATTAATAGGCCAGGAAAGTTAGGGTCTCTATATTAATAAGACGAAACACTTAGAGTCTCTAAAGGAATAGGTCAGGACAGTTTGTCTCTAAATTAATAAGGCGTAACTCTTAGAGTCTCTAAAGAATAGGCCAGGACAATTAGAGTCTCTAAATGAATAAGGCGAAACTCTTAGAGCCTCTAAAGAAATAGGCCAGAACAATTAGTGTCTCTAAATTAATAAGGCGAATTTCTCAGTCTCTAAAGGAATAGTTTAGGACAGTTACGGGCTCTAAATGAATAAGGCGAAACTCTTAGAGTCTCCAAAGAAAAAGGCCAGGACTGTTAGGGAATCTAAATTAATAAGGCGAAAGTCTTAGTGTCTCTAAAGGAACAAGCCAGGAGAATTAGTGTCTCTATATTAATAGAGCGTAAATATTATAGTCTCTAAAGGTATAGGCAAGGATATTTAGAGTCTCGATTTTAAAAATTCGATACTCTAGGTTCTCTAACGTTATAGGCCAGGAGAGATAGAGTCTCTAAATTTGTAAGGCAAAACACTTGTAATCTCTAAAGGAATAGGCTAGGAGGGTTAGAGTCTCTAAATTAATAAGGCGAAACACTTAGAGTCTCAAAAGGATTAGGCCAGGACAGTTAGAGTCTCTAAATTAATAAGGCGAAACACCTAGAGTCTCTAAAGGAATAGGCCAGTAGAGTTAGGGTCTCTAAATTAATAAGGTGAAACACTTAGAGTCTCTAAATGAATAGGCCAAGAGAGTTAGAGTCTCTAAATTAATAAGGCGAAGCTCTTAGGGTCTCTAAACGAATAGGCCAAGATTGTTAGGTTCTCTAAATTAATAAGGCGAAACTCTTATAGTCTCTAATGTAATAGGCCAGGAGTGTTAGAGTCTCTAAATTAATAAGTCGAAACTCTTAGAGTCCCTATAGGAATAAGCCAGGACAGTTAGTGTCTCTAAATTAATAAGGCGAAACACTTAGATTCTCTAAACGAATAGGCCAGGAGAGTTAGAGATTCTAAAATAATAAGGCGAAACACTTAGAGTCTCTAAAGTAATAGGCCAGGACAATTAGTGTCTCTAAATTAATAATTCGAATCTCTTAGAGTCTCTAAAGGAATAGGCCAGGACAATTAGAGTCTCTAAATTAATAAGGCGAAACACTTAGTGTCTCTAAAGGAATAGGCCAAGAGAATTATAGTCTCAAAATTAATAAGGCGAATCGCTTAGAGTCTCTAAAGAAATAGGCCACGACAGTTAGAGTCTCCAAATTAATAAGGCGAAACTCTTAGAGTCTCTAAATTAATAGGCCAGGACCGTTAGAGTAACTAAATTAATAAAGCGAAACACTTAGATTCGCTAAAGAATTAGGTCAGGAGTGTTAGAGACTGTAAATTAATAAGGCGAAACTCTTAGAGTCTCTAAAAAATAGGCCAGGACAGTTTGTGTCTCTAAATTAATAAGGCGGATCTCTTAGAGTCTCTAAAGGAATAGGCCAGGAGAGTTAGAGACTCTAAATTAATAAGGCGAAAATCTTAGAGTCTCTAAAGGAATAGGCCAGGACATTTAGGTTCTCTAATTAATAAGGCGAAAGTCTTAGAGTCTCTAAGGAATAGGCCAGGAGGGTTAGAGTCTCTAAATGAAAAGGCGAAACCCTAAGAGGCTCTAAAAGAATAGACCAAGGCAGTTAGAGTCTCTAAAATAATAAGGCGAAAAACTTAGGTTCTCTAAAGAAATAGACCAAGAGGTTAGTGTCTCAAAATTAATAAGGCGAAAGTCTCAGTCTCTAAAGGAATAGTGTAGGACAGTTAGGGACTCTAAATGAATAAGGCGAAACACGTAGTGTCACTAAAAGTATAGGCCAGAAGAGTTAGATTCTCTAAATTAATAAGGCGAAACTCTTTGACTCTCTAAAGGAATAGGCCAGGGCTGTTAGTGTCTCTAAATTAATAAGGCGAAAGTCTTAGTGTCTCTAAAGGAATAGGCCAGGAGAGTTAGGGTCTCTAAATTAATGAGGCGAAAATCTTAGAGTCTCTAAAGGAGTAGGCCAGGACGGTTAGAGTCTATAAATTAATAAGGCGAAAGTCTCAGTCTCTAAAGGAATTGTGCAGGACAGTTAGGGGCTCTAAATGAATAAGGCGAAAGACATAGAGTCTCTAAAGGAATAGGCCAGGACAGTTAGTCTCTAAATTAATAAGGCGAAACTCTTAGGGTATCTAAAGGAATAGGCCAGGACTGTTAAAGAAACTAAACTAATGAGGCGAAAGTCTTAGGGTCTCTAAAGGAACACGCCAGGACAGTTAGAGGCTCTATATTAATAGCGCGAGAATATTAGAGTCTCTAAAGGAATAGGCCAGGTCAGTTAAAGTCTCAAAATTAAAAAGTCGAAAGTCTAGAGACTCTAAAGTTATAGGCCAGGAGATTTAGGGTCTCTAAATTTGTAAGGCGAAACTCATGTGATCTCTAAGGAATAGGCTAGGAGCGTTACAGTCTAAAAATTAATAAGGCGAAACACTTAGAGTCTCAAAAGTTATAGGCAAGTACATTTAGAATCTCTAAATTAATAAGGCGAATACTTTAGAGTCTCTAAAGGAAGAGGCCAGGACAGTTAGGGTCTCTAAAGGAATTGTGCAGGAAAAGTAGGGGCTCTAAATGGATAAGGCGGATCTCTTAGAGTCTCTAAATGTATAGGCCTGGACAGTTAGAGTCTCTAAATTAATAAGGCGAAACACTTAGAATCTCTATAGGTATAGGCCAGGACAGTTAGAGTCTCTAAATTAATAAGGCGAAAACTTAGAGGCTCTAAAGGAATAGGCCAGGAGAGTTATTGTCTCTAAATTAGTAAGGCGAAACCCTTAGAGTTTCTAAAGGAATAGGTCAGTACAGTTAGAGTCTCTAAATTAATAAGGCGAAAGTCTCAGTCTCTAAAGGAATAGTGCAGGACAGTTAGGAGCTCTAAATTAATAAGGCGAAACTCTTAGAGTCTCTAAAGGAATAAGACAGGAACTTTAGAGTCTGTAAATTAATAAGGCGTAACTCTTAGTGTCTCTAAAGTTATAGGCCAGGTCTGTTAGGGAATTTAAATTAATAAGGCGAAAGTCTTAGGGTTTCAAAAGGAACAAGCCAGGACAGTTACAATCTCTATATTAATAGCGCGAAAATATTATAATTTCTAAAGGAATAGGCCAGGAAAATTAGAGTCTCTAAATTAATTAGGCGAATATCTTAGAGACTCTAAAGAATAGGCCAGGAGAGTTAGAGTCTATAAATTAATAAGGCAAAAATTTTAGAGTCTCTAAAGGAAGAGGCCAGGACAGTTAGAGTCTCTAAATTAATAAGGCGAAAATTTAGAGTCCCTAAAGGAATAGGCCAGGACAGTTAGAGTCTCTAAATTAATAAGGCGAAACACATAGATTTTCTAAAGAAATAGGCCAAGTCATTTAGACTCTCAAAATTAATAAGGCGAAACTCTTAGAGTCTCTAAAGGAATAGGCCAGGACAGTTAGATTCTCTAACTTAATAAGGCGAAACACTTAGAGTCTCTAAAGGGAAAGGCCAAGAGAGTTAGAGTCTCTAAATTAATAAGGCGAACCTCTTAGAGTCTCTAAAGTAAGAGGCCAGGAGAGTTAAAGTCTCAAAATTAATAAGGCGAAACCCTTAGAGTCTGTAAAAACATAGACCAGGAGATTTAGAGTCTCTAAATTAATAAGGCCAAACGCTTAGAGCCTCTAAAGAATAGGCCAGGACAGTTAGAGTCTCAAAATTAATAAGGCGAAATACTTAGAGTATCTAAAGCATTAGGCCAGGACAGTTAGAGTTTCTAAATTAATACGTCGAAACTCTTAGAGTCTCTAAAGGAATAGGCCAGGAGAGTTGGAGTCTCTAAATTAATAAGGCGAAACTTTTAGAGGCTCTAAATGAATAGGCCAGGACAGTTAGAATCTCTAAATTAATAAGGCGAAAACTTAGAGTCTCTATAGGAGTAGGCCAGGACAGTTAGAGTCTCTAAATTAATAAGACGAAATTCTCAGTCTTTAAACGAAGAGTGCAGGAGAGTTAGGTTCTCTAAATTAATAAGGCGAAACTCTTAGAGTCTCTAAATAATAGGCCAGGACAGTTAGAGTCTCTAAAATAATAAGGCGAAAATCTTAGTGTCTCTAAATGAATAGGCCAGGACTGTTAGGGAATCTAAATTAATAAGGCGAAAGTCTTAGGGTCTCTAAAGGAACAAGCCAGGACAGTTAGAGTCTCTATATTAAAGCGCGAAAATATTATAGTCTCTAAAGATTAGGCCAGGAGAGTTAGAGTCTCTAAATTAAAAAGTCGAATCTCTAGAGTCTCTAAAGTTATAGGACAGGAGATTTAGAGTCTCTAAATTTGTAAGGCGAAACTCTTGTGATCTCTAAAGGAATAGGCTAGGAGATTCAGAGACTCTAATTAATAAGGCGAAAATCTTAGAGTCTCTAAAGTGTTAGGCCAGGACAGTTAGAGTCTCTAAATTAATAAGGCGAAATTCTTAGAGTCTGGAAAGGAATAGGCCAGGAGATTTAGAGTCTCTAAATTAATAAGGCGAAACTCCTATGGTCTCTAAAGGTATAAGCCTGGACAGTTAGAGTCTGTAAATTATTAAGGCGAAACTCTTAGAGTCTCTAAAGGAATAGGCCAGGATATTTAGGGTAACAAAATTAATAATGCGAAATTATTAGAGTCTCTAAAGGAATAGGAAAGGAGATTTAGAGTCCCTAAATTAATAAGGCGAAACACTTACAGTCTCTAAAGATTAGGCCAGGAGAGGTAGAGTCTCTAAATTAATAACGCGAAACTCTTAGATTCTCTAAACGAATAGGCCAGGAAATTTATAGTCTCTAAATTAATAAGGCGAAACTCTTATAGTCTCTAAAGTTATAGGCCAGGACAGTTAGTGTCTCTAAATTAATAAGGCGAAACTCTTAGAATCTCTAGAGGAATAGGCCAGGACTGTTAGAGTCTCTAAATTAATAAGGCGAAACACTTAGGGCCTCCATAGTAATAGGCCAGGAGATTTAGAGTCTATAAATTAATAAGGCCAAACTCTTAGAGGCTCTAATGTAATAGGCCAGGACATTTAGAGTCTCTAAGTTAGTAAGGCGAAAATCTTAGAGTCTCTAAAGGAATAGGACAGGACTGTTAGAGTCTCGAAATTAATAAGGCGAAAGTCTCAGTCTCTAAAGGAATAGTGCAGGAGAGTTAGGGTCTCTAAATTAAAAAGGCGAAACTGTTAGAGTCTCTAAAGAAATAAGAGGACCGATAGAGTCTCTAAATTAATAAGGCGAATCTCTTAGGGTCTCTAAAGTAATAGGCAGTTCTGTTAGGGAATCAAAATTAATAAGCCGAAACTCTTAGGGTCTCTAAAGGAACAAGCCAGGACTGTTAGAGTCTCTATATTAATAGCGCGAAAATATTATAATCTCTAAAGGAATAGGCATGGAGTGTTAAATTCTCCAAATTAATAAGGCGAAACTCTTAGAGTCTCTAAAGGAATAGGCCAGGAGCGTTAGAGTCTTTAATTTAATGAGGCGAAACTCTTAGAGTCTCTAAAGGAAGAGGCCAAGACAGATAGAGTCTCTAAATTAATAAGGCGAAACTCATAGATTCTCTAAAGTTATAGGCCAGGACAGTTAGTTTCTCTAAATGAATAAGGCAAAACCATTAGTATCTCTAAAAGAATAGGCCAGGAGAGTTAGCGTGTCTAAATAAATAAGGCGAAACTCGTAGATTCTCTAATGGAATAGGCCAGGAGAGTTAGGGTCTCTAAATTAATAAGACGAAACTCTTAGGGTCTCTAAAGGAATAGGCCAGGATAGTTAGTGTCTGTAAGTTAATAAGGCAAATCTCTTAGAGTGTCTACCCAAATAGGCCAGGTCAGTTAGGGTCTCTAAAGTAATAAGGCGAATTTCTTATAGTCTCTAAAGGAATAGGCCAGGACTGTTAAAGTCTCTAAATTAATAAAGCGAAACACTTAGAGTCTCTAAATGTATAGGACAGGAAAGTTAGTCTCTAAATTAATAAGGTGAAACTCTTAGTGTCTCTAATGAGATAGGCCAGGACAGTTAGAGTCTCTAAATGAATAAGGCGAATATCTCAGTCTCTAAAGGAATAGTGCAGGGCAGTTAGGGGCTCTAAATGAATAAGGCGAAAATCTTAGTCTCTAAAGAAAAGGCCAGGTCAATTAGAGTCTCTAAATTTATAAGGCGAAACTCTTAGGTCTCTAAAGAAATAGGCCAGGACTGTTAGGCAATCTAAATTAATAAGGCGAAAGTCTTAGGTTCTCTAACGTAACAAGCCAGGACAGTTAGAGTCTCTATATTCATAGCGCGAAAATAATATAATCTCTAAAGTAATAGGCCAGGATATTTAGAGTCTCTAAATTAAAATGTCGAAACTCTAGAGTCTCTAAAGTTATAGGCCAGGAGAGTTTGAGTCTCAACATTTGTAAGACGAAACCCTTATCATCTCTAAAGGAATAGGCTAGGAGAGTTAGAGTCTCTAAATTAATTAGGCGAAATCCTAGAGTCTCTAAAGGAATAGGCCAGGACTGTTAGGCAATCTAAATTAATAAGGCGAAAGTCTTAGGTTCTCTAAAGTAACAAGCCAGGACAGTTAGAGTCTCAATATTAATAGAGCGAAAATATTATATTCTCTAAAGGAATAGGCCAGGACAGTTAGAGTCTCTAAATTAAAATGTCGAAAATCTAGAGCCTCTAAAGTTATAGGCCAGGAGAGTTAATCTCAACATCTGTAAGACGAAACCCTTATGATCTCTAAAGGAATAGGCCAGGAGAGTTAGAGTCTCTAAACTAATAAGGAGAAACAATTAGAGGCTCTAAAGAAATAGGACAGGACAGTTAGTGTCCCTAAATTAATAAGGCGAAAGACTTGGAGTCTCTAAAGGAATAGGCCCTGACAGTTAGAGTCACTAAATTAATAAGGCGAAACACTTAGAATCTCTAAAGGTATAGGCCAGTGTAATTAGGTCTCTAAATTAATAAGGCGAAACTCTTAGAATCTCTAAAGGAATAGGCCAGGACTGTTAGAGTCTCTAAATTAATAAGGCGAAATTCTTAGTGTCTCTAAAGGAATAGGCCAGGAGGGTAAGAGTCTCTAAATTAATAAGGCGAAACTCTTAGAGTCTCTAAAGTAATAGGCCAGGACAGTTAGAGTCTCTAAATTAATAAGGCGGAACTCTTAGTGTTTCTAAAGAATAGGCCAGGAGATTTGGAGTTTCTAAATTAATAACGCGAAATTCTTAGTTACTCTAAATAATAGGCCAGGAGAGTTAGAGTCTCTAAATTAATAAGGCGAAACTCTTAGAGTTTCTAAAGGAATAGGCCAGGAGAGTTATGGTCCCTAAATTAATAAGTCGAAACACTTAGAGTCTCTAAAGTTATAGGCCAGGACAGATAGGGTCTCTAAATTAATAAAGCGCAATATTTAGTGTCTCTATAGGAATAGGCCAGGACATTTAGCGTCTCTACATTACTAAGGCGAAACTACTAGAGTCTCTAAAGGAATAGGCCAGGGGAGTTAGAGCCTCTAAATATATATAGCGAAATTTTTACAGTCTCTAAAGGAATAGGCCAGGAGTGTTAGAGTCTCTAAATTAATAAGGCAAAAATCTTAGTCTCCAAATGAAAAGGCCAGGACAGTTAGAGTCTCTCAATTTATAAGGCGAGACCCTTAGAGTCTCTAAAGAAATAGGCCAGGACAGTTTGAGTCTCTAAATTAATAAAGCGAAACTCATAGGGTCTCTACAGTATTAGGCCAAGACAGTTAGTGTCTCTAATTTAATAAGGCGAAACTCTTAGTGTCTCTAAAGGAATAGGCCAGGAGAGTTAGTGTGTCTAATTTAATAATGCGAATCTCTTAGAGGCCTTAAAGGAATAGGCCAGGACAGTTAGAGTCTCTAAATTAATAAGGCGAAACACTTAGAGGCCTTAAAGTAATAGGCCAGGACAGTTAGTGTCTCTAAATTAATAAGGCGAAACACTTAGAATCTCTAAAGGAATAGGCCAAGACTGTTAGGCGAAAGTCTTAAGGTCTCTAAAGGAACAAGCCAGGAGTGTTACCGTATCTATATTAATAGCGCGAAAATATTAAAATCTCTAAAGCATTAGGCAAGGACAGTTAGATTCTCTAAATTAAATAGTCGAAAATCTACAGTCTCTAAAATTATAAACCAGGAGAGTTAGAGTCTCTAAATTTGTAAGGGGAATTCTTGTGATCTCTAAAGGAATAGGCTAGGAAATTTAAAGTGTCTAAATTAATAAGGCGAAAATCTTGGGGTCTCAAAAGGAATAGGCCAAGATAGTTACAGTCTCTAAATTAGTAAGGCGAAAGACTTAGAGTCTCTAAAGGAATAGGCCAGGACAGTTAGGGTCTCTAAATTAATAAGGCGAAAACCATATAGTCTCTAAAGAAATAGGCCAGGACAGTTAGAATCTCTAAATTATTGAGGCGTTTCACTTAACGTCTCTAAAGGAATAGGCCAGGACAGTTAGAGTCTCTAAAGTAATAAGGGTAAATTCTTAGAGTCTCTAAAGGAATAGGCCAGGACATTTAGGGTCTCTAAATTAGTAAGGCGAAACTCTTAGCGTCTCTAAATTAATAGGCCAGGCCTGTTAGTGTCTCTAAATTAATAAAGCGAAACTGTTAGATTCTCTAAAGGAATAGGCCAGAATTGTTAGAGTCTCTAAAGTAATAAGGCGAAACACTTAGAGTCTCTAAAGGAATAGGCCAGGACAGTTAGAGTCTCTAAATTAATAAGGCGAAATATTTAGAGTCTATAAAGCAATAGGCCAGGACAGTTAGAGTCTCATAATTAATAAGGCGAATCTATTAGAGTCTCTAAAGAAATAGGCCAGTAAAGTTAGAATCTCTAAATTAATAAGGCGAATCTCTTAGAGTCTCTAAAGGAATAGGCCATGACAGTTAGAGTCTCTAAATTAATAAGGCGAAAATATTATAGACTCTAAAGAAATAGGCCAGGAAAATATAGAGTCTCTAAATTAATAACGTAAATCTATTAAATTCTCTAAAGTAATTGGCCAAGACAGTTAGAGTCTCTAAATGAATAAGGCGAAACTCTTAGAGGCTCTAAAGGAGTAGGCCGTGACGGTTAGGGTCTCTTAATTAATAAGGCGAAATCCTTAGAGTCTCTAAAGGAATAGTCCAGGAGAGTTAGTGACTCTAAATTAATAAAGCGAAACTCTTAGAGTCTCTAACGAAAGAGGCCACGACTGTTAGAGTCTCTAAATTAATAAGGCGAAACACTTAGAGTCTCTAAAGGAATAGGGCAGGACAGTTGCAGTCTCTAAATTAATAAGGCGAAGCTCTTAGAGTCTCTAAAGAATAGGCCAGGACAGTTAGAGTCTCTAAATTAATAAGGCGAAAATCTTAAAGACTCTAAAGAAATAGACCAGCACAGTTAGGGTCTCTAAATTAACCCTTAGGTGACTAATGTCATATATATATGGAGCAACCATTCTTGATGTTTCTAGATGACACACAACGACGCACCACAGTCGGTAGAACTCCTCTGGACGGGTGAACAGTTCGTCGCAGAGACCTCTACCTGACAACACACGACACTCACAACAGACAAATATCCATGCCCCCGGTGGGATTCGAACCCACGACCTCAGCAGGCG
>Ga0268261_10000073_pt1 | contig 61950 bp, 52 predicted proteins | sample TergutNc150P1_FD_190353 | JGI IMG/M metagenome (GOLD analysis project Ga0268261, IMG submission 190353) | Nasutitermes corniger P1 segment gut microbial community from laboratory colony in Florida, USA - Nc150 P1 (SPAdes) (version 2) | ecosystem: Host-associated > Arthropoda: Insects >... | reverse complement strand
ATAAGGTAGGTTTCCGGTAATGTACCATTAGGCTCCTCTTGCAGAGTCCGTCTTTAGAGGTCGTCTGGAAATATAACCTGGACTCGCAAGTAACTGTCCTTGTATCACACAAGGCTCTGTCCGCCGGGCATATTGTAATGCTGCCCGCGTTATATTTTTGCACGTCTGCTGCCGTCATCAAAATGTAATCTCTCTGACTATGTGACAGACCGAAATATTCGCATTCGAGCTCGTACAGCGCGAAGGTGTCATATAGTACTGGAGTAAACAATGCGATTATTCGAAACAAAGTAAAGCTCTGGCTCTCCGTTTTCAAGGGAACTTCGAGAATTACTTTAATCCCATGGGCGTTACCTACTGTGGTTACTTTAATCAACTCATAATGTAAGTGAATATTCTCAAATTTAGTACCCGCAGTCAGTTCATAATTCTTGGGTAAACATAAAGGAATGTTCCTCAATATGCTGTGCAAAATATTTGGACTCAAAATAGTCATAGGCAATTTCCCAGAAAGCGAATGTTGTACAGCCATTTACAGTTTATCTACCTGATGGGTCAGCTTTATCAATGCGAACTCTAATTCTCGGATTACTGTAAACAGTGCGCTCTGATTAAGCGAAGTTAAATTCAACCACATAACTTCTCTAGTTAATTGCACATAACGGTCGTGTGATTGCATAAGTTCCTTTTTAACAATGGTGGACATATTTGAAATTGCATCCGCATTTACCCTGTAATACATAAAGAAACCAAACATAAATTAAGTTAAACCGTTACATGAAAAGGAAACGCATAAACATATATGCCGTAATCAATTTAAACACAATAATAGACACAATGCGTGTTGCCTATTTAGACCAAGGGTAAACAATCTCTAAATTTCCCTTTTGTAGCTGATTTACCGTTTCGCGTGTGCATGGTCGAAATCTGTTCTCGTGGCTATCTGCTATCAGCACGTTCAGAACTATGGGTGTCCAACATCCGTTGGGAAGGCAATGAGAGTTGTCTAAAGAGTAAGCACTTTCTGAATGAATTTCGTCAATCCACTAAACGTCCGAAATACGCTCTGGCTAAAATATCTATGCTGGTAGACTACGCTTCTCGGGGTTGCTCTGTATCCGCGTACAACGTAACGCAATATCTACTGACCATATCTCGTAAGATTTTCCCGTTCTCACACCTCAAACAACAAACACTTCTCAATAGGATAGCTGTGTTGCTGTTTTTCGGCCTCAGACACACTGACGTAACCTTGTCTCTCGAACGAGACCGCTCAGCCCTGCTGAGATAACCCGTGAGATTTCTCAACAATCTCACCCGTTGAACGGCGAACACATTCCTCTAAATGACAGATATGTTCCCAATTCGGCGTCAGACACACTGACGTAACCTTGTCTGTCCAACGAGAAGGCTCAGCCCTGCTGAGATAAACCCGTGAGGTTTTTCAACAACCTCACCCCTTGAACGGCGAACATATTCATCTAAAGACAGATATGTTCCCGTTTTAGGCGTCAGATACAACTGACGTAACCCTGTCTCCACCGAGACTACTCAGCCCTGCTGAGATAAACTGTTGTCCCAGACAACGCGCGTTCGGTCGTCCCCCAAGTGACGCACCGAAAATACTCTAGACCTACATCGGCTCCAAACCGGTCCACTGAACTATAATCTTCTGACATATACCGTTACGTGTACGTTCTTACGTCGCGTGCCCCGATCATCCTAAATTCCTAACGTTCTACCAGCAGTGGATCATCTGTGTGCTAGCTTGTAAGCATCTGCAAGATTACGTCATAAGCGAGGACATCTCGCGAGTATGCCTTCCTTCCCCGACATTGCGTCACGTGCTCAGTGCATACGTGCGCGGCTCACTCCAAAGTGCAACCGCAGCACATTCGCAGTCACCTGTTACACTGACCGTTCCATGTTGACGTCTTGCCAGAAAACACACAACAACAAAGAATTTCGTTTCTCATTTCCCAACTAATGTAATTACAGTACTGAAATTTCGCTTTCCCTATTCTGCGATAGCACACGAGATGTAAATGCCTAGGGTTCAATCTAGCTATGTGATCTCGAGCGTTCGCTCTGATTTCCTTTCCCCGACGAGTTTCGTGTTCTCCCTGGCCGTTTCCGCTGTGCAGGGCATTCCTTGGCAACATGCCCTATGCCCTTGCACTAATAATACTGGGTTGCGACCTTAGACCTAACGCTAAGCGTCGTTCCGAATTAATGCCCTGCTTTCCTCTCCCTTTGGAGTTTTGGTCCCGAGAAGAAACGCGAACTAGTTGGGACAGCGACTTTCGCCGTTTCGAGTTTTCAACCGTCGGACGGGTGCCACCATCCTATCCTAACTGTGCCTTCAATAATTTCGATTTTGTGTCCTGTTATCCTCTCCCTTTGGAGTTTTGGACCCGAGTAAAAACGCGAACTAGCTGGTTCAGCAACTTTCGCTGTTTCTAATTTGGAATCATCGGACGGGTGCCACCGTCCTATCCTAACTTCACTAATTTCGATAACCCTTTCTAGGGGTGTGGCTGACTCTGCGCCTAACCGTTTCGGCACTAACATTAATAAATCTTCCTTCCGCCTGGTGAGTTCTGCTTTTGATTTCAAAAGTGATTGGCGGCTTAATTTCTGCATGGTGAGTTACAATTTTGACCGACGTTAGAATTTAGAATTTTGACCGACGTATTTCCCGTGCTCGTCTACCGTGTATCTCGATTCGTTCGTACGTGACTCTACCTTGGACCCATCTCTCTCCTCCCACTTGCAAACCAAGCTGTAGCGTAATGCGAAAGCTACTTGGTAAAAGAACACCCTGCCTAACAATCTGCACCTACGTCGTACAAACTTGGGGGTGTTAGGGGAAAGATGACAGCTGCCTACCAATTCTAACTGACAGCGTGGTGAGGAACACCGCTGTCACTACATCTGTACTGCCTACGGGAGTAACCGATGATACCAATCTGTAGTACCCGTATTCGAGAACCGTTGACAATACTGGGTTTTACTTACGGGCACCGTCAAACTGCGTGACCGTAAGTCGGGGTATAAGCTGCCACCACGTACCTAAGTACGACGAATTTGGGAATGCAAAGGGAGTTTGTGTTCAATCGAACGACTCGTTTGCCACTATTGCCTAGGGACATATATTTACACACACAATATACACTTATATACAATGTAGAGTAGTACAATATCGATGGTATAATTGATAATTTAAAATAACTGAATACTCGTCTTGCCTTTACTAGAAGGGGGGATTTGGAACTTGCCGCTCGAGTAAATTTAGCTAATATAGTCAGACAGACTCACCTTGAACCAGCAGCAGCGTTGCAAGGTACAGAACCATTCTGTACTATTGTTTCGGTGTTATCAATGTGTGTAATATTCTTCTGAGGAGCACTACGTCGGTATTGATAAATAGTTCGTCGTAATGTAATTTCGCACGTCAAACTGACGTGGATTCAAAGTAGCCAAGAGTCGAATAACCCGGTCACAGGAGTGCGGGTATAAATAAGGACAAATACGCTGATTACAGCGTCTTCCTCCATTGCGGCAAATGTCGCGTCCTAGTTAGCTACGATTTCAAAGTGTGGTGTACATGTGAAGCAATTAGGTCATGTTGACACAATAAAACTTGCAGGCAAGACGATTGAGATTTCCTGCATTCTATAATTTCTTAACTGGGGCAAACGTTGTGAAACCAGTTTCGAAGTTAATCTAACCAACGTCCAAACCTGTAATTTTTGAACATTTCAAATATAGTCAGGAAGACTCACCTTTCAATAACATGAGCGACGTGAACTATAGAAGCATTCTGTACTACAGCTTCAGTAATTATTTCATATACTGTCTTTTCCAGTTAGTACTAACATCGGTGTAGTAAGTCAGAATTTCGTTGTTGACAATCTCGTCGTGAATTCCGATTTGAAATGTATGTAATTGCTGCTTCGAGTTTTATGGCACAAAATGTCGTTGTCAGCGCTTCCCGGTATTACGAATGTTTTCGTGAACTAGTTTCCTTAGTTTCATGTTACTGAGGCTTAATGGTGTAATTAAGTCTGCGCTGACTCTGATAAAAATATAAGCAAGTAGCTAGTTGACTTCCTACGTGTTACAATGGTTTAATGAAGAAACTATGGCAAGGCGTTTACAACATCGATATGAAAGACAGTTTCCAAATTTGAGTCTAGCTTAGTAACAATGATTACAGTTTGGGGCATTACAACCGCCCTTTCTAAATATGAAATTTCGGGGTAAATAAATTAGTTAACCCAAAATTTCGTAACATTGTAAATCTATGGTTAACATGAGTACAATCAACATAAATCAGCATATATAAATGTTTTGACAATATACATACAATACATTAATAACCAGGGGTTATTATGAGGGAAACTAAGAATTATTTGTTCTATTTGAAAGGTACATTGTAATTACATGCATGAATCTGAATTATCATAGACTCTTGTCTAGGCGACCTATTGTGGCAATCGTGCAAACCGGATGTGATGTGTCCTTGACGAGCTTGCTAGCGGCTTTGCGGGACTTCGTGGTTTGACGTTTCGATGTATCAGCGTGTTGATTCTTGGCTGTGTATGTGTTCTTAGCGTGTGCAAGGAACAGCATACGTATAGGTTATATCGCATGGTTCATCTGAGTTTGCGTCGGTCGTTGTGTGTTCCGTTGTAGAAACGGAAGCAGGGGTTGTTGCGAGGAGTTTTTCAGTGGACTGTTTGCGCGTAAACAACATGAGGCGATGTATTGGAATTTTCATCGCAGGAGAAAATAGAAAATCAAATAGTCGTAAGGGCACATGAGGTTGTGGCGGCTATTATGTGCCAATATGGAGAGTTCCTTTGTGGACGTATGGCGTTCTGTATGTGAAACAACGTATCCACATGAAGAAATTTTCGTGATGACTTAAGGTGATTTATAGTTGGTCTAGTTCATTTACGTACGTCGAGCGTGCCATTTCTACATCTGGCATTTCGAGGACCGTTAATATCTGTAGTTCTTCAGGCGTGTACACTGACGGTGTGTTGAGGTGAGCTCGCGCTGTTCCGTGTAGCTTGGGCAGATATCGAACCTCGCCGGCTGTGATAGAGCACATGGTGGAGTTCCGAATGAGACCGGCGCCCGAAAGCATCTGAGTATGACTTTCGCAAGTGCTGTTTCGTAGACACCTAACGGTGAGTTTTCACGACTCGGGAAACGTAAACCCACACATCACCATGCCGCAAAAATGTAGGTGCATTGTATTGGAGTATCAGTTTCCTTTTGCAGGTTCCGCCTTTAACTGCGATCTGAAAGTATAACTTGGATTCGCACGTTACAGACCTAACGTCGAAAATTGCCTTATTTGTCGGGCAGACGGTAGTGATTCCTGTACTACATTTCCGTACGTCGGACGCTGTTAATAAAATGTAGTCTCTCTATGTGCCAACCCGAAATAAAGTCAAGCTTATATATGGCAAATGTATCATTAAATAAACACGTAGGCAAGGCAATTATTTTAAATATTGGAAAACACTGGCCTGCATTCTTCAGAGGAATTTCCAAATTAATTTAATATCGTGCATATTACCTACTATATTTACATATAGATTTTATCAATTTTGGTGCAAGCAATAATTTCATAGTTGTCAGATAAACATAAGGAAATATGTCTCAAAATATTGTGTAAAACATTTGGGCCTATGATTGTTATGGGCAATTTCCCAGAAAATGTAAGTTGTATAGACAATTTTAATTCGTCGACTTCAAGAGTTAACTGTAGTAAGGAGTACTCCAACTGCCTAACTAATATAAATAGAGAGCTGTGATTGAAGAAAGTCATATTACGCCACAAGATGTCTAGTCATTTGTGCACATCGGTCATGCGATTGAACTAATTCTTGTTTAACAATGGAGGATAGATTTGTAATCGCGTCGGTATTCATCCTAGTATTCCAAGATACTCCTTTCACACATGTCACTTGGTTCCCAAGTTAGTTAACGATATCGGCTCCTTTAGATGTTAATTCGCCCAAGGGTACTGTGTAATTCGTAAACATCGGCCATGGTTGCGTTTCCAAATAAAGCCTTTAGAACGGTTCCTCCTAGATTCAAAATTCCGCGGCGTCTATCTCTCCTAGGGAGAAGTAGCTGGATACTTGACAGTTTAGACTCTGTGTTCAGTGAAACTTCAACCTGTTTTAGTTCTGCGACCGGCGTGATATCTTTCCGCTGATTATTTATTACCGCTAAATCATTTCTGACAGTCGCAATCGCGTCCTAATAGATTTTCGTGTTTACCTCCAGTGCCACGCGCCAATTGTCGTTTGAAATCACGATGTCTCTTTCAAAAACAGTACGCTACTGTTTACTGGTATGACTTGCAATTCAGTGTTTCCTACATTCAGAAAATGTCCTCCAATACAAAAAAGTACCATACGAAGTTATTTATCCTACGCTGTAACAAGGTTACGTGATTATACATGTAATATATACAGAATTTAAGGTCACACCTATTTCAAGTTGTTTCTTGTCTGTGATCGCGTGACAGGGGAGTGGTTTGGTCCGTAGTAGTTATCAGCCGGATTGGGACGACAACGACCTTCTTACCCTGCACTTAAGCCCGTTGTACCACCGTGAAGAAGGTATCTAAGAAGATAGTCGAAACATGTATTTGTGTAAGGTGTAGTTATGCCCCAAGGCAGGTTTAGGCTCAGTACGTACGTTTATTCCACTCAGAACATTGGTGTAGAGGTGACAGTGGAGGTAAGCTCCACTGTTTTATTTTCCTTGGATGAGTGATCGGCAGTATAGTTATGGAGAGGAGGGTGTTGACGTTTGACGACCTATAGGTTGGTCATCCCTGTTGTGTAGAGAGTGCAGTTAAGCCCCTCGTACCACCGTGAAGAAGTCATCGAAGAATGTAGTCGAAACAAGTATTTTTGTACAGTGTAGTTACACCCCGAGACAGGTTTAGGCTCAGTACGTATGTTTATTCCACTCAGAACATTGGCCTTAGGTGTAGGGGTGATGGTGGCGGTAAGTTCCACTGCTTTATGTTTTCTAGGATGTGATCGGTAGTATAGATGTGTAGAGGAGGATACTGTATATTTATTAAATTGTACCACCATCAGGACTATTACGGTACTCCTCCCAAATATATAAATTCCAGTACAGGAAAACCCTCACGTGTATAGTCCAGTAATACGCAGTCAATATACAGTGATTTGTTATTTACGTACGCAATGTATGAAGTTGTGAAGTGGGGACTATAGTTATGTGGAAGGACGATAAAGACATCCTTTCCCAAATTGAACCATAGCTTCACAAGTAGCTGAAGGCCGCCGCCCGTTCGGAACTGCTCCATGTACAGGATCCTCTACCTCTTATGTAATATGAGTTCGTTCAGACGGACAAACACCCGCAGCGTAGAGAGCCGTTATATGCATCTGTAAAGTAAAAAGGCCTGTTACTGCGTCAACAAGTATTAGTCAAAACTGAATACATGAACCCAGTTGTGTAGTTAAGACCGTTGACACTACCATGCAGAAAGTTTCGTAGAAGTAAGTCGAAACATGATTTTGGGGATATAGGAGTTGGGATCAATGGGAGGTTTAGACTATGTCCGCTTTGACTTCATTGATTTAAGACATTGCCCTCGTACAGATAGGTAAAATTATTCTGCCGCTGAGTACGAAACATTGCCACCCATTGTTTGCGAATGCAGCGTATTGGTAGGATACGTCACATGACATGTGATTGGCAGTTTTCCATTCTATCAAGAGGAAGTGGAATGGAACAGATGATGCACAAGATAGAGGGTGATATTTATTGATGTGAAATTAGTTAATCGTTAGTGATGATTTAGAATTTCTTTATTTTGAACATAGAGTTAGGTGCGTCCTGATGATCCGAAACCTCCGGTATCACGTTCCGTTTTACCTCACATATTTCAGGATACACGATCTTTTCACATATAAGTTGTGCTACCCTGCCCCGCCGATGAATCTGAAACGGTGTGCCAGAATGATTGAAAAGAATCACACACACACACATTTCCACGATAGTCACACCGCCTCCGACACTCATATGGTGATGTAGGACTAATCCTGAACGAGGTACAATTCTACCGTAACAACCTGAAGGTACCAGTATTGCCAGATCAGTTTCTACCACTCCCTTTCCATAGGCTGGAATTGTGACGTAGGCAATTTTGAAGTCGAGACCCGCAGCCATCAATGATCCTCTTGTAGGTGGTAGGGCATTTGGAGTTAGTTTAACGTATTCGACGATAGCAGCAACATTTTCCGATGCCATAATCTGAGATAGAATTATGATCCATTTAGACAATCTGTAAATACTAAGCACGGAATGTGAATGCATTTGTTTTAGGACCAGTCTAGTATGGCGGTAGAGGAAATACTACACTCGCAGAGATTTTCTTCCTCTTCTTCTTCCAATGATTTTAACCACCACTTAGGTTTTAGAAAATATTTTTGCGAAGGTCTGAAAGGTTCTCGGAGACAGCGAGGGGCTTTTTTAGTTATGAATGTGTGATAGGTTCCATACATACAGGCACATAGTCCTTCTAACCCTTTCCTACAGAGTTCTATACAGAACGTTTGTGCATCATAATGCATAAAAAACGTCTGTCCATAAACCTTGACGAAACCCTGCTGCTGTTACCGCCATTCCATTCAAGATGTATACGGTAAACGAAATGTTGATGGACTAGTATTTGCAGACTCAGCGCGGTTACCGAGCGTGCAGCAAGGAGATCCACTATGGAGGGACGTTGTGATGAAACTCTATGGATAAGTTTCGAGTGAGGATTTCCCATACCGTTTATCTGCATGTCCCCTTGATGGTATGTATTTATGAGTCGATTAGCTTAAACTTTGGATGAGGGTATTCAGTGCAGGTACTCGAATGCGTGGAGGTAGTAGTGGTCATGCTAAAAGAAGGAGAGGATCTGAAAGCCTAGGGTGAATGGGTGCATTCGGTATAAAAGAAGAGCCCCCGTTTACAATGTCTACACAAGTATGTATTTTCTTATCCTACAATATATTTTATTGCTTCACTTTCTGAACTAAAAGTATATTCCATAAGAGCTTACCATATTCCGTTACCAGGGCAATGATGGTGTAGTTTGTAAGCGAAGAGGTTACAACGGAAATGGAGACGTATTTCCGGAAAGTCTGGAGGAAGAAGCTGTTGATTAGATACCCTGTTTGAACGGACCGCCAGAACATAATGATCGTATGTGGTTTCCCTAGTCAGTATGAACCTACCGATTTCAAGAACTAACCGAAAGAGGTTATTGGTCGCTGAGCCTAGTAAGGACGGAGGCTGGCGAGCACAGACCGCACACCTACAGTCTCTCGTACGGAGACATGAGGTCAAGTGTCGAAATCTAGACTGAAACCTCGTGATACACGTACCGCAAAGTATATCGTTTCTCCATCCGGCAGACTCTGCCGTATAGTATTTTAGACAACAGTTCGGGTAGAGAGAGATAGTCACGACGTACATGGGTCACAGCATATCTTACAAAATTGAACCGATCGAAATTTTGCCAGATAAATGTACCAAAGTTAAGATTAGAATAGGTATCACAATTAGCAGAGGTGTCTATACCATAAATAGTGAACTTCATTCGAAAATCGTCACACGAAATATTGTAGCATAAAATATCTTTATCACTACCCCTATGGGTGAATTCAAAGAGGTAATCATGTATGTAAAAACTAGAGGTAGGATCGGGAACTTTTCGGAAAATACAGCGTATCAGGGGGAGTCTGATAATGCTATAAATAATGAGGCATGTGAAAACGAATCGAAAACACCTGCCGTGTAAAGAACGAAAGGACGTGTAAGGAAACAGCATATGCCCTGGCAGAAGAAACCGTTATACAGGAGTGTATATGGGTATTGTGAAGATACCGTACAGGACGGAATTCGAGAAGAAGAGTACAATTGCCTGCTAATGTGCGCAATCTTTTCAGACTAGTGTGCCGGACGGTGGAGACGGTAAAAGGCATACCGTTTATATGCATGATTACCTGAAATAAAAAATGATCCCTGCTATAATTATTTATTAACACCATTAAGACTTCTGGCAGAGGGTGTGATATACTATAAGCCCTCTACCAGAGATCCTGAAAATAGGTTTACCCTCATTATAACAGCTATACCCATATTTCAATTTCACAATGGCCGTCTCTCCGTTCTTTTCTTCGTTCCGTTGCTTCACGCATCTAAACTACTGATGGTAACTCCTAGGTAGTAGAAAGGTCTGAAATTCTTGGGGATCCTCATACCCTCTGAGGTAAAGCAAGATGTTATCATCCCTCTCGGACGTCCTTACAATTTTGTAGTGGATGCCTCTCTTTAAGACTTAAGATCGGTCGGTAAGCAGCCATGTCGCAGGAAACCTAATTTAGATAAATTAAATGGACATAAAATTTGAATATTTTATTTCTCGGTTTACATATCACGTAGCAGCGATTACCACCACTATAAATATGCACTAAAGCCACTGCCATGTGCCCTGAGAATGGGCTCGTTTGAGTAAGGTACTCTAAATAAAACTCTTGTACTCCATTCAACCTATTAATAATTAAAAAATCTTCTGAGGGGCCAATGTAATCTTTGAGGTAACTCAATCACTATAAATCCCGTATCGAGACCTTGTTTCAATGCCACAAAGATTACATCGCCACTTCTAATAACCCTTATAACAGCGTATGCATGACCCGTAATCATACTGGTGATCGGTTGCAAGATACTGAGAAGATCCGTTTCGAGAAGGGCCGTACGTAACGGTTGCATCTGAACATTACAGATATAAGACGAGAGAATTTTATCATTAAATATGTTTATTTCTTTACGTATACAACCAATGGCAGTAGGTGCTCACTATAAATATATGTTAAACCCATTGCCATGTGCACAGAGAATGGGTTCCTTTATATAAAATCTGTTTACATTATTTAATCTATTATTATTATCAGTAGCCTTCTGAAGGGTATAATAGTCTCTAAAATATACGAATTTGATGCGGAGCAGGTGCCCCGGTATCTGAGAGCTAGAGATACAGTTTTTTCGATTTATAGATTTTAGATCATCTTCCGAAAACAGGACCCGTATGGTCTTGGTAAACACCTTAACATGCACCTGCGAGGATTCTCGTAAAGTTAATAATACAGCCTCGCCATATCGACTTTGAAGTTTTTCGGCCCGTTCTATAGGATACGAGATATCAGTATTCAGAGATGTGATTCTGACCGTCTGACATGACGAAGTCATCCTAAATTTTGCGGAAAGATCCATCTGAAAAAGATTTAAAGAACCGTGCTAACCCTATATAATTCCTTGATTATTCGAAGGTTTAATGAAGAATATACGTACCTTAAACTTTTCTGTCTTGGACAGGGACGCATTAGTTACGGTATCTTCACTTTTCTGTGTCTTGGACGGTGGCTGTCAGGTTCTTATATATTTCCTATAAACAGACACGTGACATGTTTTAGCAAATGAGAATCCTTTCATATATGTATGTGAACTATGGACCTGAAGTAGCAAGAATCATACATGTTTAGAGGAAGAAAGTCCTAGGTCTTAGTGTATTCATAAGGAGATCCGCTCAATGTACCACAGCATTTTCAATAGTAGAGGGTAGATATCTGCAAGTATTAGTGATAGCCCATATTTTGGAGGAAACCTTCTTTAGTAACAGGTGAGTAAACGTATCGGATAACCGTCTTCATAACAGTGCGATACGTGTAAATTATGTCTAGTAATATGAGTGAATTTTTTTACAGAATTAAAATGGAACTCCCTAGATTTACTATAGACGGAGGAATAAACAGAGAGTACAGACGATTCAATGCTATGGGAACACAACTTACCGTGCGCCTCTTACCCCATTTGAGGGAGAGAATTTGAACCCGATGTCCGATTTCCTGACCAGTGTTTCTGATCTGTTTGAGTACGCTTTACAGAATTGTGTGGAATTCGATATGGTTGGAATTACGATAAGCAATGAAGTTAATGTAAGGACAAAGTAACAGGAATCAGTTTCAGAAGGAAGGATCAGATAACTCCGGATGTAATATGGTCAGTTTTCGGGAAAGTAATTCAGTCAAACGCTAGATTTAACGCCATAGATAAACTGATTATGACAGTTCGTTCTGTAAAAATGTCAATCGGTTATGGTGGTGGAGGAATCGCTGTTAAGGGTAGACCCCCCGAAACCTTGGTTCATCTGAAAAGGAGTATCGTCAAAGTTAAAGCGGCAGAAGTTTACTTGGCTCATGCGCTAATTATTAGCATTGCCAGATTAACTAATGATCCAAATTACAAAGCATTTCGTCAGGAAAATAAAATACTTCCAGCTGTGGATCATTTACTTGCTACGATAGGTATTAATCTTACAAATGGCGGAGGTTTCCCTCAGTTAATAAAGTTTCAGGAGCATTTCAAAAAGTACAGAATTGTCGTTTTCGGAGGCTTACATTGTGGAGATATAGTGTTTGATGGTCAGTGAAATCCGAAAAGAGAATTAACCTGCTTTATGATGATGTAACACATTATTACCCCGTGATTAATAGCGTAACAGGTGCCCTTTCCCGAAAGTATTTTTGTAAAGGTTGTAACAAAGCGTATCAATGTGGCGTGACGCATAGGTGTCAGGAGTCCTGTAGTGACTATGTGAATTCCGCCATGTACATGCGATGATGTTCGAATCCCGTGCGAGTGATGTAATAGACAGTTTAGGAGTCGTACATATTTTGACAGACACAAGACTAAAAGATAGGAAAAATTCCGTATTGAGAAAAGAGAAACTGTGCCACATGTAATAATTCATAACAGGTAAAAAGCACGAATGTTTCAAACCATTATGTACGAATTGTAATCAAAACAGAGAGATTAGTCATTTCTGTTTTATGCAGCCGTTAAAAAACGAATTGCCCCGCAGTGACGATGTACTATTTGTATTCTACAATTTTGAAACCACCCAGGATACCAAGTTCTCAGAGAATGCTACTGAGCACATTCCAATTTTAGCGTGTGCTCAGCAGTTTTGTACAGCTTGTGAGATGCAAGATGATATTGAAATGGACTGTGACCGTTGTGGTAGCAGACGCCATTCATTCTACGATGATCCAGTGGGCGATTTGTTATCTTATCTTTGTGAACCTCGACCCTGGTATAAAAAAGTAGTGGCGATACTACACAACGCCAAGGCTTTTGATTCGAAGTTCATACCGAAAAGAGCTATTCTCCTGAAATGGAACCCGCAAATTATTGTAAGTGGTCTTAAAATTATCATTATGAAAATGCAACACATTCATTTTCTGGATTCCCTATCTTACTTGCCAATTCCTTTACGTAAATTGCCCGAGGCATTTCGGCTTTTGGCGAAAAAATCGTGGTTTCCTCATTACTATAATACAGAGACAAAATTGGACTATGTAGGGCCCATACCCGACATTAAGTATTTCGGTGCTGATGAGATGGGGGAGGGGGAGAGAAAGGATTTCATGTCTTGGTATAATGAGCAGAAAGGCCTAGCCCTTGATAACAGTTGCGTGTTGGAACAGTATTGCCAAGATGACGTCACCGTTTGCGACAGGCGTGTCAGACTTTCAGGCGCGATTTTATGGAGATTGGAAATATCGAGGTTTTCGTAGAAGCATTGACAATAGCGTCTGTATGCAATAAAGTGCTTCGGAAGAAATTCCTCAAACCAGAAACCATTGGGAGGCTCCCGCCTGGAGGTTACAGCGCCAATAACAGATATAGCAAGACAGCCCTAATGTGGCTTTTGCATATGGAACAGGCGGACGACTGTCGGTTACAGCATGCTAGAAACGGCCGCGAATACAGACCTCCAGAATTGCCGCATTACAGTGTAGACGGTTACTGTGCAGAAACACGAACCATATATGAATTTCTGGGATTCTACTATCACGGCTGTACATGCTAACCTTTTCGAGACGTGAAAACGATCGGTGGAGAGACGCTGGCCGAACGCTATGAACAGACGCTGTCGAGGATTGAACAGATAAAGCGGGCAGGCTATCAGGTTAAAATTCAGTGGGAATGTCAGTTTGACGAAGCCGGAATAGTGGAGCAGAAATACGAATTGCTCTGTATGGGGGTAGAACCGAAGCCATGCGGCTCCACTATAAGATACGGGAGGGGAGGAATCTGTACAGTATTGCGATGTAATAAGTTTATATCCATACATTCGTAAGTATTTCAAATTCCCCATAGGGCACCCTATTATTCATGTTGGTGACGCATGTGTTTGTCTAAAGATGGAGGGATTAATGAAATACACCATCGTGCCTCCAAAGGACCTCTATCACCCTGTCCTACCATTTCGGCATAACAAGAAGCTGTTATTCTGTCTGTGTCGATCGTGTGTCTTAGAACAGAACACAACTGGCGAATGTCAGCATTTCAGCGATGTTGAAAGATGTCTGGATGGCACGTGCGTCATTGATGAAGTACGATTGGCTGTTAACAAAGGATAAAAAATTTTAGAAATTCAAGAAGTATACCAGTACGAAGTCACGCAATATAATCCAGACACTGGCGAAGGCGGTCTTTTTCTAGAATACATAAACATGTTTCTTAAACTCAAAGCAGAGGCTAGTGGTTATCCTAGCTGTGTTCAAACCCCCGACGATGAAGATCTATAAATTCGTCAATACTTTTAGAGCGAAGGCATCCAACTGGACAGAGACTCTATCAGATATAACGCGGCAAAACGCGGTCTCTCAAAACTCTGTCTCAACTCCATGTCGGGAAAATTGACAGAGAGAAGCAATCGGACGTAGACAAAATTAATTTCAGAACCCCATGAACTGTACCGTTTTTTTGTAACGCCGGGCTTCGAAGTCCAGAACATTATATTTTCTAGTGACGACGTGGTCTGGATTTCCTGGCAGTTTTAGTCAGAAGAACGTGTGCTGAGCCTAAGTCATACCTATGAGGTCATAGGTGCCTTTGTGACAGCAGGTGCGCGAATTCACCTGTACTAGTACCTCGGCAAATTACAGGACAGGGCCATCTATTGTGATGCTGATAGTGTATTATTTATACAGCCAGCAGCCGAACCCGCGCTAGTTGAAACGGGGGACAATTTTGGGAAGATGACTTCTGAATCGAAACCCAATGAAATCATTTCGGAGGTGGTCTGTGCGGGTCCTAAAAATTATGCGTAGAAGCAATTAATTCCTTCACAGGTGACAGCAAGACGGTTTGTAAGGTTCCTGGGATTATTCTTAATTATTTGGCCTCTCAGTTCGTAAATTTTGCGAAAATTAAAGACATTCTGTCTATGGATGAGAATGAGACTGTAATTGTACGCACGCAGAATACGATTAAACGCAAAAGGATAAGAGGAGGAGTAAGTATTATAAGTCAGCCAGAGGAAAAGACTTACAGGGTATGTTTTTTGAAAAGAAGGCGCTTGAACGACAATATATATATAAGGAGTGAATGTGGGCAGAGGACATACATGGCTAGTTTAAACATCCGTTTACCTGTATTATAGGAGGGCCCACGGGTTCCGGAAAATCGTTTTGTATACGTTTTCTACATAACACTGACACCCTGTGTACCAAGCCGGATTTTCCCGGCGGAATTATCTGGATTTACAGCGAACAGATTGCCGTGCCTCAGCAACAGTTGGCCTCGTTAAGGAAGAACGTACACGATCGCGAGGGCCTGCCCGAAAATCTTGAAAACGAACAGGGCCTACCGAGCCTCTTTATTCTTGACGATCTTTTAAACGAGGTGTTTTCACGAGCCGTATGTGACCTGTTTACCTATGGTAGTCATCACCGCAACCTCAGTGTATTACTGATTACCCAGAACCTTTTTCACCAAGCATCCCAATGCCGTGACATCGCTTAATACGAAACATTTGGTTGCCTTAAAAAACGTTCGCGAAGGAACCAGTTTGCATACCTCGCGCGGCAAGTGCTTCCTGAAGCTAGTGCCAGTCTGTGTGAAGCATATTGAGAGGCCACCAGAAATCCCCACGGTTATATGATTTTAGACTTTGCGCAGGATACAGACCATCTGCTACGGTATCGAACCAATGTCTTTCCGTCTGAATATCCTCCCATTATTTTTGCCCGGGTGAAAGATGAAGCGCATAAAATGCAACTTTCACCATCTGCAAGTACTCAAGACGGCTAAACCACAATTACGAAGAGCCATAATTAAAAACTGTAATAGCGAACTTGTGAAATCAATTAGCGAGTGTGTACTGAATGTGTTACGCGACAAACTAAAGCTGACTGCTTGTCAGAAGAGATTACAAAAGTTCAAAGTTCCACTCCGCGTGCTCGCAGATAAGCGCGTGCCGATTTCAACTAAGAAACGTTTGGTTAATCAGCTAGGAGGATTTCTCGTGCGTCTGTTTAGCGCTATTTTACACACTATAGCCCGTCTTATATTTCGTTCGCGCGACGCTTAAAAATGTTACGTAAGATGTACCTTGTCTCACCCGATTACTTAAATAAGCATGAGCGCTCTTCACAATCAGCTACACAGCCTCTTCAGAAGACAGCGCAGAGTACTAAACATGAGACTCGTGCTCGTGTAAAGAGGAAGAAGGGGACCAAACACCCGTACGATAAGTGGGACGCTTTGCGTAGCCAGCTTGAGGAGGCCGCTGTCGAACGTAGGGTGTTGATTAAGGCGATCGCAGTCTTCATAAAAGACATATTACTTGACACTACACTCGCACATAAAATAGCTACACCAAAAAGCGCGTCGGTAGAGTTAGGTACGCAGACTGACATGAATCTGGCAACACCGTAACGGTCTGCAGCACTTCCCACAACTTCTTCTGCGGGAGATGTATATAAAACAAAGACAAGTCCTGTTAGTACTCGATTTGCCGGTGCTACTGCAGTTGCCTATGATGGTGATGATGATGATGTGGATACAGGTGCCGTTAGCGAAGGAGAGGTACACAAATATGCTAGAAAGTTTTTCGGTGAGATTGCTAGTCCATACCTGTCACCATATGTTCACAAAAGTGGCGTTCTCTATGCAGAGTATTGTCTGCATAAAGTAGGTAACAAATTTTTTATAGGTAATTTCGATGTGACGGTGGATACGAATAGTGACTTTTATGTTAGGGATAAGCATTTTAAGGGCACGCAGGTTCTCTGGGAATTATTCACTCGGAAATAGGTAGATATCAGACATGTAAGCGAAGACGATCTCAAACAATATAAGAATATTTTGGATTTGACCAGTGCTCATTTGGAGGGTTACGAACCCAGTGCCCCCATACACGTCTCCCGCGGAACCAAATTCAGAACCGGAATCGCAAAGCTGTTTCCCCGGACAAAACGCCGAGGGATTGAAGCATCATTACGCAAAGAGTGGTTGAAGTATTAGCTATGATAATCAGACTGTAATATGATCATTCAAAGTCTTCTGCTCTCGCGACAGCAAAAACTACAGAACTCTGTCAGGCAGAGTACGAGTAAACAGAAGAAGAATACAGAGCCTGCAGATATTAAAGCATGGCTTTTAAAAAGATGCGTACACATTACACAGAGCAGTGCGAAAACGTTTTCCTAGGAACCCCTACACTGTGAATAATATAAATGATGTGTGGGATTTTGATCTGGTAGATGTCCAGGGCCTCAGCAAATACAATGACGGCACAAATATCTACTAACTCTAATAGATATCTTTTTCAAATGTTTACATATCATCCCATTAATACGTAAGACGGGTAAAGCTGTCACGACAGCATTTCAACTCATCTTGAAAGCCCCCAAATATCTGAAACCGATACGGAGACGTCCTGTCTGGGAGCGTACGGATAGAGGGAAGGAATTCTTGAACAGGTCGTTTCAAGAAACGTTAAAACGCAAGGGAATTTAATTTCAGATTTGTAAAAACACCGATGTCAAATGCTCAGTCGTAGAAAGGGATCACCGCACTATCCGGGATAAATTATACAAATACTTCACATATAAGAACACGTACAGATTTATTTACGTACTCCAGCAATTTGTTAAAGGCTACAACGCGACGGTTCACATCACGACTGGCATGCCGCCAGCACGAGTAACCGACTCTGATATTCTAACGATATGGAAGAGGATGAACAAGAAACACGGCAGGATCCCTATTGCACAACCCAAATTTCGCGTGGGACAGAACGCGCGCATTAGTAAAGGGAAAATGAACTTGTCAAAGGCTGCGAACAGAATTACATCACGGAGGTGTTTCGAAGTATCAAGGTAATTAGTAGGACTTCTCGACCCGTGTACCAATTGGAAGATTTGCATCTGAAGGTAATAGACGGGCAGTTCTTTAATGAAGAGCTAACACCAGTCCGCATCACGAAACGTTCCACGTTTCAGGTTGATAAAATTCTGGGTACAAGGGTCAGATGCGGCATTCGGGAGTACCTCGTGCGCTTGAAAGGCTACGGTCCTGACTTCGATAGTTGGATAAATGCAGCTAGCGTGAAGAATATTTAGAGAGAGAAAAGATGGAATATCGCAGACAATTTTACATAACGCTGTTTAGCAATGCCTCACAGAAAGTCCATTCTTCTAATACGCTCGCCGAGTTTACAATTCAGTTGGCACAGCGCATTGACCTGGGTTCGACAGACAATTGGGAGGTCGGGTTATGCAAATTTAGTAGTCCTCCTCTGAAAAGCGGCACCCTGAAACCGATTGACGTTATCGGTGAGACAAATGCCATAATATATTGTGATCTGATTACACCGCAGTTTTTTAGTAGCGACTACGACAGATGCTTGCCGACGTTTATTCACCCGTCAAAGTATTGTGACCACGCATTTCAGAATGTCTATTATATACCCGACGAAAAACGTACCTTCCAGGACATAAGTATATTGATAACGGATCTTAATGGTAAACAATCCTTTGAGGAGTGGTGTGGTGCCTACGAAAGTGGTTCTACTATTTTGACGCGTATAAATGCAGTACGTCAACACCTCCGACCGTCATTAATAACTATGGATCCCCTTGTCCAGTATTACCGGCGACAGGCGGGTCGTGGTCGCGAAGATATACGACCAATGTACAGCACTCCACCTTTCCTGCAGCGGAGAAACACGGTCTAGGTAATGTTTTTGCAGGATTATTGAGGACTCTTAGACCGATTCTATGGAGCGGTGCCAAATCTGTGGGCAAAGAAACGCTCAAAGCTCTGGGACGTGAGGCGTTACGCACCGGCAGTAATATTATTAGAGATATTGCAGAAAATCCTCCGACATATACCACATACATAATCTCAAGACATGTGGCTGCCTCGACACAGAATATAATCAATAAGTTGCGTGGAAGTGGTGCTCGTAAGCGAAAGAGAGCAACGTCAGCCACTGCGCAAAATGCGAAACGAAAGAGAAAAACTAAAAGGGTCTTACCGAGGAAAGGACGCCAGCGGTCTAGGACTATAAAACGGGATATTTTTCATAATTTACATCAGTCACGGTACGACCATGTCTCAGAAGGGCCTAGCTTTCGTGAGTAGTGAATTTCATATTTTTGCTCGCAAGCTATCCACGAAACGAATGTGGTGGTCTACAAGCCCATTGCATCCGTTGATCAGACAGACCTGGAATTTCTGATACCCGCCGATTACGACACGTATGATGACCCCGATATAAAAATCTATATTTGCGCCAAATTAACAAAGGCCGATGGAACTGCCCTGGACGCGAAGGATCAACCGGCCGGTACGAATAACTTCATACATTCGCTATTTAGTCAGTGTATATTTGCCCTCAATGGTGTGAATATAACATAATCGGTGACCTTTATAACTATAGGGCTCTTTTGGAAACACTTATTTCTTATGGTGTTGACGTATCGATATCGCATCTCAAAAAGCTACTGGTATAAGCATGTGGGGGATATGACGCCCTGTGACCCCACGAAAGCAGTCAACAAACACCGGATTCATAGACAGATGGAACCGACAGAAACAAAGTAAAGAAATTGAAATGTTCGGGAGAAAACATAGTGATATGCAACGTTCCGATATTCTTACTTCCCGGCATCAACCTGCAGATAAAGTTTGCAAAACCTGATGAATAGTGCCGCAGATTCTAGGACTACTTTTAAATTTCTCGATGCCAAACTGTTTGTTAGACGCATCAGGGCAAACCCCCAGATCCCACTAGCAAATGAAGAGACTCTGAAGACCGATCTCGCGCGGTATAACATGCAGAGAGTCGAACTGAAACCTTTCACCTTCTCTGCGGGGCACCAGTCACTCTCGATCAATCAGGCGGTCATGGGCCACATACACAAAAGGCTCCTGTTCGCTATGATAGCAAAAATTGACTTTCTCGGCAATAAAACCCCTACAAATTTCAGCATTACGGTCTTCATACATTCGTGATGTACGTGAATGGCAGGCACATCCCTAGCGAAAGCCTAACTATTGATCCCAGTCATGAGAAAACAACTGTCATGGCATAAAAGACTCTATTGGAAGGCTCCGGCATTCACCATTCCTACTCGGGACTTCAGATAACTCACAAAATGTATATATCACTCTCGATCAATCAGGCGGTCATGGGCCACATACACAAAAGGCTCCTGTTCGCTATGATAGCAAAAAATTACTTTCTCGGCAACATCAATAAAACCCCTACAAATTTCAGCATTTCGGTCTTCACACATTCGTGATGTACGTGAATGGCAGGCAGATCCCTAGCGAAAGCCTGACTATTCATCCCAGTCTTGAGAAAACAACTGTAATGGCATAAAAGACTCTATTGGAAGGCTCCGGCATTCACCATTCCAACTCGGGACTTCAGATAACTCACGATATGTATATTAACGGGTACTTCATGATATTTGATCTAATACCCGATTTGGCCGCGTCGGAAGGACATATTTCACCGGTGGAAAGTGGCAATATACGCATTGAGTTAACATTTAAGGAAGCGCTAAATGAGGCAGTCACGTGCATATTGTACCTGGAATACGACAATTCTGTACGCGTCGATTCTTTGCGAACCGTCACCAGACTTCTAAGATGGACACAATTCAGATATCGTGTACCCTAAATAATGTCAAATCGTTTCTGGGTGCTTTCCCATCAGATCGGCTACCACATTCTATCACTCGGCCTAGCACTGTCAGTGTCAATAGTGAAACACACACAGAGGATCACACTGGCTAGCTATCCGTCTCGAACCCAGGTCCTCCACGTCATTCTACTTTGACTCCTATGGCCTATTCCCTCATATTCAAGATATCAACTCATTCTTAAGACGTAATTGTACCGTCCTAAATTATAACAACACAGCTCCAGGGACCTACGAGTAAAGTCTGCGGTAAATATTGCTGTCTGTTCGCCCTGTACATGGATACAGGCTACACTGGGAAACAATTCGTCGGCCTATTTACTCCAGGTCTCGCTGATCAGCATGTAGAAAACCTCTTCGCCCAGGAATTCGGGTCTCTACGCTGGATACCTCGTGGAGCAGGTATAAATGGTGAGTTCCCAAACGCTATTACATTATTTGCAAACTGTACTTCGGGCGAGATGGATGTTGTTATTGATTATGAATGCTTGTCGGGGGCACACGGTGAAGACGTAATCAAGGAACTTTCTGTCGCATCTGAAAAAGTCCTCAATACATTTCGTTTTCTACCCCCTACTCCATGGACCCCTATGGATCTGACCAGAGCGGCATCTCATGGGACGACGGAATTATTGCTTATTCATCATTATTCCAGACCTTAGCCGAGGCCACGACCAACTTTGCACATCTATACGCTAAAGGCACAGCCAAATGCCAGTTTCTCAGCAGCGTACATGGCCGCACAGTTCAGAATTTAGACACGTTTGGCTGCCCTTCACGCAAGAGCTTCCCGGCTGTAGTATGCCCTGTCACAAGTTTCCCGACAAGAGTTGTGCGACCCGTAACACACTTTCTCTTTACGGATGCTTGAAGCATCAAATCCAGAATAAGGAATACGTGACATGCCCTAAAGATAATTCCCGCCACACCGCCATTATTAATTCTCGGGTAGAACTGTAATGACGTCTTATCCCACGTCTGTTTCAGTTGCATAAAACACGAATGAACTACTAGCTACGTATCAGGCTACGTAACCATGGCAGCACGAAAACGTCGCAGTGTCCTGTACGAGGAAGATATCAATGAGCCCAGAGGCGCTGTGCCTAGCACCTGCTCGTTCCCCATAGAGGGAATCAGTCCTACTTTAGATCCTAACCGAGCACTGCTTCGCCGTGTATTTTTCTGAATGAGGATCGCAATAATTATATCTCTGTAGCATTCTACACTGCGCAAGGATATACAGCTCATGTAGAATTTGGAACAGCTAAAGCCGCCCCTCTCAGACTAATAGAGCAACAGTTTACCACGCTGACTGAACACTTACCTAATCTAATTGGGGCCTTATGTGCTGACGACTATTATATTACAGGCGTCCATGACAGTTTCTGGATAAGTACCGGAGGCTTGTACAAGACCGCCTGGATGCATCTAGGTCTCGGCAAACGTAACAAACATCAAGTCTTCAAGCTTTCGGAACTACAATACCTAAATTCTATCATGAATATAGTATCGAATCAGGTGGCTAGATACAGCGGAGCTATGATGGATGTCATGACATATTCGATAGCGGCCATGGCTTCTAGTGAATTTTTCGACCCCAACCCCACTATAGCAAGCAAATTCAGTACGCACAGCTGTATGAAGAACTAAAAGAATTAACGCAAATATAAACATACATGTTACTCTGTAGTTTATTATTATTTCCTACCATGAGAGAGCTCTGATTTATGCTCTACATAATATTATAAAATACACGAACTCATTTAGAAGTGCTTAATCATGGAAAACACTGTGCCTGAGGAGGCTCCTGTACTGTCTGTAAATGTGGGTCCAGACACCGTGGGAAATGAATAATTAAACCGTGCATTACAGGAGCATTTTGTACTGAAACAGGTTGTAAATTTATGGCAGGTACCATAACACCCCGAATATTGTGCACTCATCGATCGTGTACGTTCGTTCGAGAACGTCGTTTGGCCGGAGACGAGTCCTACACCCGTTTCGTTAGCTGAGGCTGAATTTTTGTACGGCGGTGAGTTAACTACTTTTTACATCGTATCCTTTAGCTAACACGATATGGGTACAGCTTTTCATTATTCTCGTTTTGGTCTGTAACAGGTTGGAGTAAGCAAACGGTGTGTTTCCACAGCAATGGAGGACTTCAGGACTGACTTCCGAAAGATAAAGCGTTTCACGAACATGGATACTGGTTCCCGTTCTGTGTCTACGTCCGATTTGTCAACGGACCTGCGTTTTACCGTGAATGTCCGAAATATCGTAAAGACAGATTCCGACCTATAGGATTCGACACTGTAGACACACAGACTACACCTCTGTAATCTACCATTAATAAAAAGCAATACCAGTTTATCTGTTTTCTTTTTAGTATGTAAGAAGACCCCAGAACCCTAATCACTCCTTTACCGTGCTCTGTTTCACTTTTAAAATTTCAAACTGATTCTTAAATCTCATGCTGAATAGTAATAAAATGGTTCACTTACCGATTAGTAGCTGTTGATGGAGATGATTGAAACTGAAGACAGAAGTTAAAGTTCTAGAAAACAAGTAGCGAAGTCTGAGGAGCAAAATGTAGTGCCGAGCTGTCTTCCAATGAAGATACAGAAACCTCCATTCATGCGCTTTTATTAGACAATTTTTATTATTCCAGCACTTAAACCGCTGACTTGTCTACATGTGGTAACATGCTAAGGCTTTGACTATCCTGCAAACGTTTTGCTTTTCCGAATATTTGTGTAATGCCCTGAATCGGAGGGGACTAGGTTTTACTAGAGCCACCCTGTCAGAGAAGTAGCGTGAGGGGTTCGTAACGTTGATACACTGATAAAGGGTAGAATCTGCCACCAGCCACTAAATACTGACAGTGCGCTATAAGGGTGTAGTACAGACAATTAACTAATACAACACACTCTTCACTGTAGACAGTCTATATATTGTAAAATAGTGAAGTGATGCTATGGTACAGAATTGAAGGGAATATTAAATGACAATACCAGAAAGATAAAATGGTTACCTTGCGCTGATATGAACCCGAATAACTACGAATTTAGAATTTAGTTCAGATCGTCCGAATTATATCACGAAAGTGTTTAACTCGAATAAATTTGGAATACATGAAGTTAAATCTGTCAATTCGGCTTACCTTGGAATATGATGAAGCGATGCCACATCGTTATCAATCTTATACTTTGTTTAACAATTATTATTCTTAACGTCGTGCAGATAAGTCGACCTTCGAACAGCGATTCCTTCGAGTGAATCCCGTGTCAGCAAAAAGTCGGGGTTTATATCAGAGCGAATTAATGCATAAACATAATTTCCAGTCGAGACAGACTGATCGCGTCATAGCTGGGGTTAAACGCTTCGAAAGAACGGGGAACTGACAAAAAGGCGCTTAGTTGCAACTATGAGCGATCGTCTGTGTCGCAATGAGGAAATGTGCAAAACCTAGCTGGAACTGTTTTAACGTACAAATCCAGTAGATATCCAAAATTAATATGAACAATCTAACGTACCCTAATTTACATTTTACTTCATTACATTTATTACATCGCATACACTTTATTTTCACAGACTCCATACTCTTGAAACTGTAACATCTGCATTACACAACCCGATTCCTTGATTTCTTCACATCTCGTTAAGCAACTCTGCAACATGACTAACATGTTCAACTATCACGCCCACACATATCTGTTTGCGCAATCGACTCTTGCCTCATCTTGAAGAGCTCTACGCTTTCAAGCTCATGGCACGTGTAGGGCTATCGATACGGCATATACACACCTTTCTCAAACATTAAATTACCGTACTTACCTTCACGCTACCAATTCACCATACATGACCATAAATAAATATACCAATATGCACGCTACCCAACAAACCAAATATACGGTCATTTCCATATTTCAAGGATTTTCAAAATTTGGGACTCTTGCCCATTTTGGAGGGCTCCCATCTAGTACACATTCATTTTAGTTCCTTCAGCTACCAACCATCATGCTCCTATCCCTCCAAAATGTATGCTTCGCTTTATTACTACTCATACTTCTTCACGGGGGTCAAGCCGGCCCTAGCTGCTAACTACAACGGTCTAAAACATACACATTACCAATCACAAGTGCCTTAGGTTAAGGTTATAGGCGACCAAAGCCCTAATATACCACGGGGTTTAACTACACTGTACAAAATACTTGTTTCGACTACATTCTTTGATGCCTTCTTTACGGTGGTACAAGGGGCTTAACTGCACTCTCTACACAACAGGGATGACCAACCTGTAGGTCGTAAAACGTCAACATCCTCCTCTCCACAACTATACTGCCGATTACTCATCCAAGGAAAATAAAACAATGGAGCTTACCTTCACCGTCACCCCTACACCAATGTTCTGAGTGGAATAAACGTAGGTACTAAGCCCAAACCTGCCTTGGGGCATAACTACACCTTACACAAATACATGTTTCGGCTATCTTCTTAGATACCTTCTTCGCGGTGGTACAAGGGGCTTATCTGCAGGGTAAGAAAGTCGGTATCGGCCCAAGCCGGTTGATAACTACTGTCCGTGATCAAGTCGCGACTGCTTCGGGGGTTATTGGGAAGAGTAGGTTCGATCTAACCTCGTTTCGTCTTCCTTATCTCCAGCTGACGGCGAGATGGATACAGGACGAGGCGGGGCTACCGGGCTTGAAGTTGCGGGCAGCGAATCTCTGTCTGGAAAATTATTGCAGGGCCAATGGATAGAACAAGATGGCTGGCGGAACGATTATAGCTTTTCGTTTTGCGCTAGACATCTCGTCGCCTATGGCTATCGCCTTCCGTCGCCATTTTGGTCTTGGTTTCGGCTTCATATTTGCAGCGCCGTGATATGCTTTTAAACGATTCATATGGACGCTGAATTTCCTGTCATTATGGACTAACAACTCTTAATTTAAATCAGACAAATTAGCCTTACTTGAAATAAGCCCTTCCATGAAAAATTGAACTTTTTTGACAGTCCCGGCTTCCCGGCTGAGTTGTAAAGATAGACATAATATCCGACTTTGAAACTGTGAAGTTTCGCGCTTCGATCCTATCGCTGCTTATTTGCTGCGTGTGACTTCCTGTTCGCTTTGGCTACTGCTTTGTAAGCTTGCCTCAGACGAACCTTTAAATTTTCGATCGGTTGTTCACAGCCTTGCGTCGGCTTAGGAAATTTAGCTCTCAGGTTCTCGTTTGCAGGGGTGACCATTTCTCTTCCATGCAAGACAAAGAAGGGACTATATCTTGTAGTAGAGTGCGGCGTGGAGTGGTGCACCATTAGGAAGTAGGGCACTTTAATCCGTCACTATGAGACTGGTTCAAATAATGCGAAAGGGCTGTATGTAGCGTTCGATGCAGTCTTTCTACATGCCAGTTACTCATCGCATGATAGCTGGAGTTACGGGACTGTGAATTCCCATTACTTTCCATGTTTCATTAGAGAATGAAGACATGAAGGCGGCGCCCTGATCTGTGATCAATTTTGAACTGGTGCCATGACGAGGAACTATATGTGAGGCGTAAACTCTCGCACATGTCGAAGTAGATTGGTCCGAGGTGGGGAATATCTACGCATACATTGAAAAATGATATACAAACGTCTACAGATACTTGCTCTTTCGTATCGTTACTGAGCACGGCCCAGTAGTATAATTGAAGTTATCTCAAATGGAGCTACGGGATTTCCAATGTTACCAAGAGGAGCGGTAAACTTGTGGTTTCTCTTACGTCCTTTACACGAATCGAAATCTTTGACAAAATCTACCGATTTCCACATTTCGGGCCACCAGAAACTTAGAGCGAGTAGTTCGCAACTGCGTTCCACTCCGGGTTCAGCTGTGTAAACGGGAACATGAATCTATATTATAACGTCCTTAATTAATGTACGGGGTACAAGCAACAGGTTCTTCTCATATTTCTATCGCCTGTATATGAGACCCGGGTCGTCATATAAGAATTCCTTTCCGCTGGAATTACTACTTGGTTTCAGGTGTTTACATAATTGATCTTTGTCTTGTTCACCGCGTATTTCCTCAAGGTTCAGTTTACCTTCTTTCAAAACAGTCTCGACATGCCAGCTTAAAGAATCGACAGGGGTATTTTGGTCCCGGCTCGATGTTCAACTGTGAAATCGAGTTCCAACTTTTTCAGGTGCCAACGCATGAGTTTCGCGTTAGAGTCAGAAAAGGTTCCCAGATACGTAAGGGCCGCATAGTCCGTTCTAACCGTGAAAATCTTGCCATCAAAATAGCATCTAAAGAATTTGGAGGCCCACACTAAAGACAGTAGTTCAGCTTCTGAGGCAGAATAAGCCTGTTCGGCTTTAGTTAGCTGCCTACTTACGTATGCGTTTGGGCGTTTCAGCCCGTTTTGTACTTGCGACAGGATAGCCGCCAACGCTACTGCAGACGCGTCAGTCGTCAGTATAAATGGCAGATCGAAATTAGGGTAAGTTAACACGGGGGTTGTACAAAGCTTCAACTTTAATGCGTCAAACGCCTCTTACTGGCTAGGGCCCCAGACAAATCCATGTTGTTTTCGTGCTAGTTTAGTGAGCGGATTCGCCGCTTTAGCAAATTTTGGCACGAGTCTGTGGTAGAACGATGCAAGTCCTAAGAATGCCCTAACGTCTTTCGCGTTACGGGGTGTCGAATAGTTCTTGACTGCGTCTACTTAATTATTAAATTTATGATGGCCTAAGGGCACAGTGAAGCCTGTTAGCTCCTTATGTTCTTCAGAGACGTTAATTTGCCAAAATCCGGAATAGCAGTCTAATATTGAGAAGTATATAGAGCCGAATAGGCTAGAAGTACTATCTTCCAGGCGGGGTTAGAGAATAGGGGTCGAACTTGGTCACTGCGTTCAGCGCGCGGAAGTCTACGCATAATCTAAACTTCGGCTTCCGGTCCAGGCTTTTCTTGGGGACGAGTATCGCAGGGCTTCGCCGAGGGGAGTGGCTTTTTCTAATTACCCCTATCTGAAGCATGTTCTCAGCCTGAGATTTCATCTCTTCACGCAGCGCGAATTGGTCCTGTACTGAGGACGCCTTATTGGTGCCGGATCTCTATGATTTTGTGTTCTATTACGTCCGTGGATTTGAAGTCGTTTGTATCCTCATCGTGAAACAAGTGCGCATATTTCTGCAGTGCGGGTTCTATCAACTGTCTTTCACCATGGAACAGGTGGTCTAAATTACCAGCTAACAATTTCTTGTATAGGGCCTCAATTTTACTTTTCACTCTCAGCCTAGTACAGGACTCAGTATTTAACGTTTCCTCCTCGGTTATAGTGTCTACCAACGTTTCAGATACTCCTTCTGCCACGCCGAGGACTGTGGCCTTGTGCAAGATCAGTTCATCGTGGCTGAAGTTAGTTAACATGAAGTACACGCTTTTTGCTGTCGTATAGATTTTACCCTTGTGAGCTGTGAGGTCAGCCGTGCCGTACGCGTGCTACTGTCCCTACTCTCTAAAGTGCACTAGCCGTAATTATCCCTTGTATGGGTATCGCCGTGGGTTCAATGCATACCAGGGACGGAATCTCTATATTTTTCTCTAAGTCCAACTTGGCCGTAACCACGTGTCGACATATCGGCGCGATGGTTACATCTTGTGCCAACTTGACAAGCCGCGACTTACTGTTCTGTGTGGCCTTGTCCAAAGGAGGATTGTCCAAATTTTCCCACTAGAGCTCGTTTCCTCCCTTCGCGTCTGGAGGGGCTAAACACTATCCAGTTTGTCTTACGGCAACACGGTAAGGTCTGAGTGTTTTGTGGACAAAATGCCACACGCGTACGGCGCTTCGTTATTGTCTATCAATGAAAATTTGCCTGAATCAAAGTTCACTTCTGCACCAGCTTTATTCAAAAAATCAGTAGCAATCAGTCCGTCCGCTTTGGTCGGAAGGGGGAATTCCAAAAATGTGTCTAAATTTTCTTCCGGCTATAACGAAAGAAACAAGTTGTTCTCGCTGTGTGTCGAGAGTTTCTCCCGTAACCCCATAGGGTTTTATGACAGTTACTCTTATGTCACTCCTCGACATGCCTCGTTGCATTATAGACACTCTCGAACCAGTATCTATAATTGTTTCAGTTCTTCCTCTATTTCCAATGAAATAGTGGGGAAGCCTTGCTCCATCAGAACTGAAAACGCGGGTTTTTCGATAGCAATTCTAGGGACATCGTGGTGAAGGGAGCTGTCGTCGCTCTCACCCCTTAGTGGTTTCGCCGATCCTTTGCCTGTTTATTACGTCCCTTTCCTTCCCTACCGAGATTCGTCGCCGGGCGAGCGTGGACGACTCAAACGTCCGATCGGTATTTCCTCCCGGGCGAGTTTTGAATTTGCCCTCTTTTTAACCGTGTGGGCATTCTCGTACAAAGTGTCTTCGTTATTCGCATTCGTAACACCTAGGTTCCGCCCTTTCTCGGACGTCCCTAACGTTGCTTGAATATACCTTCCTATGTTACGCGCGTAGCACTTATCACTCGAGTGATATGTCTCGCGCATTGGGCTGCACTTCTCGTCGGCTTCTCCACTGCCTGCTCGACTTGAAATCCTATCCGATTTGTCAAACTTCGTGTAGAAGGTTTCTGTAAACTTCTGTTTCAGATCTCGCTGACCGCGAGTGCAGTAGTTAGCACCTTGTATAAATTTGGAGAATTATAAAATCCGACCTGTTTCCCAATTTCACCCGATAAGCCAGCCACAAAGCTAGCCAAAAGTATCCTTTCGGCTTTTCCGCGATGAATTTTCTGTGCTGCAGGATCACTGTCCTGGCACATAATCTTTTGAGCCAACGCCCTGCATCGATCAGCGAACTCTTGAGACCCTTAATTTTTCCCTTGTCAGGCCATCTGCAGCCTCATAAAATGAAATTGATTCGGTGCGGACCTCCCTGAATCGTTAACTGAACGCCTTCTTGAATTTTTCCCAGGTCGCGTCCTCCGCATGGAGTTCTAGATATGTATTATATAACGACCTCGCTGGGTCCGCAAGTTTTAGCGCTGTTATCCGTAAACAATCCGAAGAATGCCACCGGCCTAATTTTGCTGTGCTTTCGACATTCTTCAGAAAATCTTCCAAAGTTATGGCTAACTCTGCGCCAGACCAACTCGGAACGAGCGAAATCAGTTATAAATCATTATTCACTGTGGGGAATCATGTTGATTCTGATCCTTCAACCTAGCTATTTCAGCTTTATATTCCGCTAGTTGTGCCTGAAACCTAGATTCCTGCGTTGTTGACTTCTGCTTCCGTGTTAGAAACAAGTTGTAATTTTGAATTTATACGGACGTTGGTTTTTCCGTCTCTAACTGATGAGTGTATAGTTCGATTCTCTTTCGTTCGTACGTTATAGATCCCTCTATGAATAGATCAAAAGTGATACCAATTTGTAGCGATGCGCGTAGGAGCTGAGTTGCGACAGCCAATGTCACCCGAATTTTAGCGACGAATAATGCTAGCCGATTCGTAGCGGCTACCAATGCTAACAATTGTAGCGACGACCGCTGCCAAACAATTGTAGTGCCTGAATTGCTTGAGCTGAGGTTCAAGCACTATTAATATTATTTTACAAATGCCGTCGCTGAACTGCACATTTGCAAAGGGTAGCGTGCAACCAGCCAAGAACTCTTAACGAAAATAAAGAACGTTATGTAGAGGGGTTTTGTTCAATCGAATAACAATTAGTAGGTAATCGACTACCAACATGCATATATATCAGGATATTATATACACACATATACAAGTAGAATAAATGATTCACAATAACGGTTACTTTTTAAAATAGCTGACTTGCATTTATAGTTTCTTGAATGGGTTTCGGAAATTTTGCCACTTGAATGAAACGAATAAATATAGTCAGGAAGACTCACAATTCAATAGCAGAAGCGACGTGAAATATAGAAGCATTCTCTATAAGAGCTTCAGTAATTGTTTAATATACGGTCTTCTTCAAATAGCACTAGCTTCGGTGTAGTAAATCAGGGTATTGTTGTTGACAATTTTGTCGTGAAATTCGATGTGAATTGATATGTAATTGCGGCTTAGAGTTTTATAGCACAAAATGTCGTTGTCAGCGCTTCCTGGTATTACGGAAGCTTTCGTGGACAACTTTCGTAATTTTCATGTTACTGTAATGAACGTAATTAGTAAATCATTGTATATTACATTTTACAAATTAATTTCGATATTTTTGTATTTGTATGTTGAAATGGTTACAGTTAGATTCCAGTCACTTCCTCATTGCGAAACGAACGATCCCTCACAGTTGCAACTCAGCGCTTATTTGTCAGTTCCCTATTCTTTCAAAGCGTTTAACCCCAACTCTGACACGATCAGTGTCTCAACTGTAAAATATGTTTATGTATCATTTGCTCTAATACAAACCCTCGCTTTTTGTTGACGTGCAATTTACTCGAAGGAATCGCTGTTCGCCCGTCACTAAGTGTCAACAAGACCCTGAGAACGGTAATTATTAAACAAAGTTCAATGTTGATTACGATGTGGCATAGCTTATTCATACTACAAGGTAAGCCGAATTGACTGAGTTATTTTTCTGTATTCCAAATTAATTCGAGTGAAAAACTTTCGTAATATAATTCGGACGATCTGAACTAAATTCTAAATTCATATTTATTCGGGTTTATACAAGAGCAAGATAATCATTTTATTCTTCTTTTTCATTGTATAATTTACCATCACCTTCATATCTGTACTATAGCATTATCATTGATTTACAATATATAGACTATGTAAAGTCAAGTGTGATTTTGGTCAGTTACTAGTCCTCATGTACTACATCCTTATATAGCGCAATGTCAGTATTTACTGACTGGTGGCAGTTTTCTAACATTTCCTAGTGTATTATTGTTACGAACCCCTCACGCTACTTATATGTATGTCCTTAGGGTATCACTAGTAAAATTTAGTACCCCCCTAATTAGGGCATTACAAATGATTGGCAGCGCTGGGATATAACAAAATTTGGTAGAGGCGGTACATTTATCTACCTGGTTAGTATGAACGCGAATTTAATTGTGGCAGTGTGGCAGTACAGGGCCTGTAATTAAGTGGTTGCTATAAACTTTAACTCTATATTGAAAAAAGAGATACGTAACCGAAATTAAACCGCGAGCAGATCTAAATTTCCCCCTTTTTCTTTTGTGGTTTGTTTGTCAACATTTTTGTATTCGACTATTTTGTAAACAATGACTCATGCACAACTACAACAAGAACAAGAAGAGTCAAAATTAGAGTTTCGAAGATTTAGAGAGCGGATGTCCCTAGGAACACCGACAGCTCATAAAGACATCTCAATAATTTTGCCTTCCCGAGGTGGTCAGGTTCTGTGTCGACGAATTCTTTAGAAGAATTCATTTCAACCCTTGCAGCTTCCGCACGAACTTTCAGGTGGGGATTGAAAGATTCGCTGGAGATAGCAGCTATACAATTACAAGGGTTTGATCGAGTATTTTATCAGGGATTCACACAAATCCTCATCGTGGGATACTTTCAAATATATGTTCAGGAAACGGTACAATGACGTCCATACGGACCAGTACCATTACGCGAAGCTACAGATGACCCGGCAAGGCAACAACCAAAACCCGCAAGAATTTGCAGGCAGGTGTAGGGCGTTAGCTAAGAGGATTACATGTCAGTCTGATGACCCGTAGCTCAGGGAGTGCATTGAGAAAATGCGGAATGCATGCTTTTAGCAAACTACGTGGGTGGTTTGTTTGGTGTTCCGGGCAGAAAATTTCGTTATGCATCTCCGGTTTCGGTACAGGCGGCCATACGAATTGCGGTTACGGTTCAAGAAGCCGAGAGGCAGAAGTTAAATAATAGCTTCTATGCGCGACGACAGTAGAGCGTATAGCGACAGTGAAAGGTCGCGACACACGGTCCGTTAACGTACGGCCAGCCAAGCAGACGTTCGACGCACGTAACGTCCACGGAGTGCCAACAAGGCAAGAAACACGAGCACTAGAAACGCGCAGACCTAGGATGCCTTATGCTGTTATGAATGCGAAGGTATACGGAACTTCGTTAGGGAGTGTCCTACCAGATTAAAAAGAGAACAAGGCAATTACCAAGATCCCGGGAGAAACAGCCAGACCGAAGGTTCAAGATGTTTCTGGTCTCCAGGCGAAAAACCTTCACCCTTGACTAAACAGGATTCTATGAGGAAATCAAATAGTTCGGGAAACGGCAGAAGGGCGTCAAGGAAGACGGCTCCTCCCGCCCTGAAGGAACAGTAATTGCTGTTATTAGACCGAAGTTTCGGTCACGTTGGAGCACGGTACTCTATTTCGGTACGAATAGGAGACGTTAGGGTCTTGATTCCTGGCACCGGCTCTAACATTTCGATAATACAATCAGGTGTATCAAGAAGTGAAGTGAGACTCACTGAAATGCGATCATATCGAGAGACAGCGGAAATCCTAGACGTTAAGGGACGTCAGGCCGTCTCCTATGTTAGGTGGGCGTGAATTCAACTACCAGTTTTGGTGTTTTTTCTCCACACTGAAGGTCTTCTAGGCATAGGGCCATAGTTGATCTAGAGTGCAATAAAATGTCACTTGTAGATATTGGAAAAGTGCCCGAGCGAATGGTACAAAGCTCAAAGAAAACACTACATTCACTGTCTTTATGGAGGGTAAAGAGGAACACAGACATCAACCCACCCGAGGGGAAGCTCGGTTATGGACAAGCAGGTCTCAGCCGACTCCCCCGCGAGATAACCTCTAACCCAGTTAGAGCTTGGATAGCGAAAGCCAAGGAAAATATCACCATGGCACATAGGAACCAATAAGTGGTGATAATCAAATTAGAATTACAGCAGGAAGAGGAACCTCGCTCCTTGTGTGCATTGAGCCCGCGCACAACCCCATCGAAGGATTCCTCCCTGCACTGCAATAACATGCGTAGAATGTAGTCTCAGTAAGACGTCTCTCATGACGTCACAGGCCGGCTATATGGCCACCAGATCGCCTAACACGCGCGCGTATGTCATCCTGGCTAACTTCACCTACCAGAAACTTGCTGTCCGCAAGTCGACTGCTCTTGGTATAGCGGAAGAAGCGTTGGAGTTGCTGATAGACAAGATAAATCAAAGACAGTAACTAAGTTCGGATTCGCCACCTAAGCCTCAGAAGAAAAGGAAAAACTAAGCTTTATATCGCAAGCTACTGAATGGAAAATTAGAACATTTAAATCAGGAAGACAGAGAACTTATTGAGCCGATACTACTAAAGTATGCCCATGTCTTCCACAACGAGGAAACAGATTATTTCAAGGGGACTAACGTCTTTGGACATGAGATACCAATAGGCGACGCGCGACCCATTAGGCGTCCCCAATAAGGAACCCCGTACGCCCTGATGCAAGAAATGCAAGCACAAATGGAGAACATGCTCGATAAATGTGTTGTAAAGCCGAGCAAATCCCCCTGGTCAGCACCCGCCATATTGGTACCCAAGAAAAGCACAGATGGTACCCCTAAATACATATTCTATGTGGATTCAACAGCACTGAATTCTGTGACGAAATTTGATACCTATCGGTTACCAGTGTTCGAGAAACCTACGGCCCCCTTACACGGATCCAGGTACTTCATGGCACTCGAATGCCAAAGCGGATTTTGGCAGGTAACCGTAAAAGTGGAACACCGGGAAAGCACAGCGTTCACTGCTCCTGGCACTACAAATTTAATCGCCTCCCTTTTGGATTATCGAGCTCTCCCTCTAACTTTCAGAGGTTAATGGATATTGTTTTGAGAAATCTCATAGGTACCCATTGTTGGATTTTCATTGATGATTTGATTGTTTCTCAAACACAGCTGAAGAGCACGCTCAGCGATTAGAGAAGGTATTACGTAGGCTGGATCAGGCGAATTAACAGTTGTACCCTGGGAAATGTGTAATTGCCCATCCCGACGTGCGCTATCTAGGCTATGTGTTATCAGAGAAAGGTTTCTCCGCCTCCCCTTACAAAGTAACGGCCGTTAGACAATATCCGTTCCCCAAAAACGTTAAGGACATTATGGCATTCCTCTGTTTAGGTTCGTTTTACAGAAGGCTCGCCCAAATTTTGCCGAAATTACTATATCATTAACGGTCATAACTAGGAAGGACCGTCAAACTACATGGGGCCCGAAACTGCAGCAGGCTTTCCAGAGTATGAAGGATACGTTGTGTACTTCGCCCGTACCGGCCTACCAAAATTTGGAATTGCCATTCATACTAAATACCCATGCCTCAAATGTGGCCATTGCCGCCATCTTATCGCTAGCCCAAGACGGCAAAGTGCGGACGATCGCATACGAAAGTAGGCAGCTTCACACAGCGGAACAAAATTATACAGTTTCCGAACAGAAAATGTCAGCCTTGGTGTGGGCAAACAGGTACTTCCGCTATTAACTGTATCACAAGCGTTTCCTAGTTAGGACAGACCATGCAGCGTTAACTTGCTTTCAAAAACTTGCTGACCAAAACAGTCGCCTCTTAAGATGGTCTTTAAAACTGTTGGATTTGGACTTTGTAGTCGAGTACAGAGAAGGGTCTAAGATAGGCCACGTAGACGCTCTGAGCCGGCACGTGGGAGCCATCACGAACCCAGTTCCCCTATGTCGACAGACTGTCCAAAAGGAACAAAGAAAGGATGCTTTCTATCGCAGACAAAATCCACGGACTTATCACAGTAAGAGTAAATTCTTCCTGGATAGCGATGTCGTCATGTACAGACTTCAGCAAAACGACAAACATCAGCTAGTGGTCCCGCAGGCTTTAATCCAACATGTTATTAGAGAAACCCACGATCCATAGTACGTGGCACATCTGGGATTAAGCGAACGTAAGCCTCATTTCACTAAATTACTGGTGGCCTAAAATAAGTGAAATCCTAGAGCAGGACATAAGAAAGTGCGAACCTTCCCAGAGAAGGAAAGAGAATAGGGAACTGATTGCCCCACTTGGCGACGTACAGAAACCCAAAATTCCCTTCCAAGTTACTTCGATGGTTATAACTGGTCCCTACCCAAAAATGAGGCGAGGAAACAAGTATCTCCTCAATTTTATTGACCACCTGACAAAGCATTTTGAGGCGTTTTCCATCCCCGATCACATGCACGAAACGTGTGCGAAGGTGTACTCAAGCCAAATCGTTACTCGTCATGGTTCATGTTCAATCCCGATCACAGACCAAGGCAGAGAATTTATCTCATCTTCCTTCCAAAGAACGTGCAAAATATTAGGTGTCCGCAGGGTGCGTACTTCCAGTAATCATGCGTCCTCGAATGGGATGGTGGAAAGGCTCCACCGTTCCCTCCATTTAGGCCTCTCGCACTACGTAAATGCAAATCATAAAAATTGGGAAGAACTTGTGTCTTTCTACCTCATGTCATATTGAGCCACCCCTCACACAACCACGGGTTTGAGTCCATTTTACTTGTTGCATGGGAGGGAAATGGTTCTGCCCAGAACTGAGAATTAAAAGCCTCGACTCCCTAAAGACAATACCGACGACCATCAACGCTTGGAAAACCTGAAATCCGAACTGCGATTAGCTTACAAGCCAGTAGCGAAAGCCAACAGAAAGTCACATCAAAATAATATACGGCTTTATGATCGTAAAACTAAACCACGGGAGTTTAAAGTACAGGATTTGGTTTACTTGTATAACCCTGCCCTTAAGCCATGTTTGACCCGAAAGTTTGCAAAAACCTGATCAGACCCTTGTCAGATTAACAAGAAAATTTCAGAACTGAGTTATGAAGTAATAAATTTATTGGGCAAACGTCAAGTTGTGCACGTTAACCGTCTTACGAAGTCATTTAATCCTGAATTGTGGAAGCTCAAAATGAGGCAAAAACGTGCGAAAAATTCGCTCAGGAGATTAGCAAACCCTCGTAGAGAAAACGGAAATCCACAGGATGATTTTAAAATTGGGCAATACCCACTTCTGTGCCCACAAAACTCGGAAGCTAGAACCGAACACGAACCACTACTTGAACACAGTCCAGACACTCCTGACCTCACCCAACAGCCTACTGCTACTGCAATTTCCGACACAAACGATCCCAGGTATCACATTCCCAACACGCCCCTCTCTAGGCGCGAACTCCAGACTTCCAGGACACACCCCCCCGCTCACTAGGTTGCGTGCGATGGTCCTATCTCAAGACGCTGAAAAACTGTAATATACGTGTGTTAATTGTATGGGACTTTGTATGATACAGGGTGCTTACTACTTATCGTGTTAGCAGAGTTCCATGTTTAGCCACTTAATCACAGTGTCATATTTATAAAGGAGAGGGATGTTATCCTTTCAAACGATCAATGGCGCGTTGCAGTAAATGTAAACCTGAGTACGTATCACGAATTACTTTCTACAGGATATTCAGACCTCCTGGCTGTGGAACAGCAACTGGAAGAGATATTCACGATTTGAAAGGTGTACTTGATTATTTACAGAATAGAAATTCAGATAGGTTTCATTCTCTAGCAAACCAGTTGACATATGTAAAGAAATTAGCTGATACGACGTCACTTAACACAGAGAGTATTACGAATCTTTCTAGCATCGTGATAAATAGTATACTTCAATTACATGATAAATATCAGCAAATTACACGAGACTTATTTTGGTTTAATCTTACAAATTTTGGACAAAGCACAACATAGACAGCTGTCAGACAGACGGAATTTACTTTGTTACAATTAACCTATCAGCGAGATGAAATTTTTAGTGCCTTACGACTTGTCATTTCAGGGAGCTTATCAATGAAATTAATTAGCTCCTGTTCACTTCAGAGTACACTTAGAAATATAACACTTCATATGCCAGAAGGATACGAACTGATAGCCGGCACTAGAACCGAAGATATATACCAGTATTATAAATTTCGAAAGTGTCAATTGTTGCCAATTTCCACTGCATTAAACGCATTGTACATATTCCCCTCAAGTCAGCAGATCACCCCTTCACGCTATATTATAATTATCTTGCCTGAACGAATATCTTCAGACAAATATGTTCAGTATGCTATTGAATATCCGTATTTGGCGATACAAGTAAGGCAACACGGCTATATACCTTTCACAGAGAAAGACTATACCAAATGCGTTACAAGTGTCATCACTGTATGCCCGTTGTATTCAGCGATATTTAATACACAAAGACTTACCTGTGCCGCTAGTTTATTCTTCCAGATTCCAAACCACCAACAACTATGTGAGAGAAATTTACTTTTCAACTATCAACAATCAACGATGATACGACACCGGAACGTTTGGATATATCATTTCCCAACGCCATGACAACTGACATTACGCTGCCCGGGGAACGAAGCCAGTCCTTCCCGCACACAAGTACTCGTAAATGCCGGACTTCTATTCAACGCATCAGCCTGCCACGTGTCTACAGAAGATTTGCATATATATCCTACACTACGCGGATCTATGCAGACTGAACTTAATACATCGCATATCTTCCTGCTAGATAAAGTTCCAATAATTTCACATCACGAGTCCCACCAGCTACAAAAACTAACACCACCGACATTACAAGCACTATACAGCTTACGATCTCATCTCGCAACCTCTCTGCATTCATTGGACGTCGATTCCTTGTTACACATACATCAAACTTAAAGAAAATCACAAACTGAAATACGTGGGCACACAAATGTAATTATTTTGATTACTATTATTTTTATTAGGATTGTTTTATTTTCTACTACGATCATACTTCGACAAACCTCGATGTGCCAACACCAAAACAGACACTGCATGTGCTACCTCCACTCAAACCCCCCTTCAACAACGACGAAAACCGGAATCACGACCGAGAGACACACAACTGAATGTCGTGTTCTCAAGCTACTCCCTACAACGCGTAAACTAAAGCAGCCACACTGGACCTGCAATTGGAATGACCTTGGCAACACATCTCTACCGCAAACGCTAAAATTCCACGCACCAGAACGAGCGCTCACAAGGCGTACTTTGTACACCGACCGTCCTCACTTGCTGCTGAATACACCAGTGACAGCTATTATGTATTACGCAACTATTCCTCTACTTAACGCAGTCGTTAAGAATGAAAAATAGCGTATATACCCGTTCTTTTTTATTTACGATGTAGAATTTTATTGATTTATGCCTACTTTTACTTCGTATGATCTATGTTGTTTATCCTTCATTCCCATTTGTACATTAATTACAGTACTGATTGTTAAGATTTGATGTGCACAGCTTTCCACCGCAAATATTATTCTCACCACGGGCGATTGTAATGAACGTAAAATGTAAATCATTATGTATTAGATTTTACATATCAATTTTGTTATTTTTGGATTAGTATGTTGAAATGGTTGTTAGGTTTCATTCGCATCCTCATTGCGAAACGAACGATCGCAAACAGTTGCAACTCAGTGTTTAATTGTCAGTTCCCCATTCTTTCGAAGCGTTTAACCCCAACTCTGATGCGATCAGTTTGTCTCAAATGTAAAGTATGTTTATGTATTATTTTGTTCTAATATAAACCACCGCTTTTTGGTGACGTGTAATTCACTCGAAGGAATCGCTGTTCGCCGGTAACTACGTATTTACAAGACTCTGAGAACGATAATATACAAAGTTCAATATTGATTAAGATGTGGCATCGATTCTTCATACTAGAAGGTAAGCTGAATTGACTGAGGTATTTTTCTGTATTCCAAATTAATTAGAGTGAAACACTTTCGTAATATAATTCGATCTGTACTAAATTCTAAGTTCATATTTATTCGGGTTTATACAAGATCAAGATAATCATTTTATCGTCCTTCCTTCATTGTATAATTTTCCATCCCTTAATATTTGTACTATAGCATTATCATTATTGATTTACAATATATAGACTATCTACAGTCAAGTGTGAATTCGGTCATTTACTATCCCTCATGTACTACACCCTTATATAGTGCATTGTCAGTATTTACTGACTGGTGGCAGTTCTCACCCATATTCGTATTGCATTATTGTTTCGAACCCCTCACGCTACTTATATTAATGCTCTATAGGGTATTACTAGTAAATTCTAGTCCCCTCCAAATTAGGGCATTAGATTACTAAGGCTTAATGGCGTTATTAGGTCTGCGCTGACTCTGATAAAATATAAACAAGTAGCTAGTTGACTTCCAACATTTTACAATGGTTTAATGATGAAACTAGAGCAAGGCGTCTACAACATCGTTATGAAAGACAATTTCCAAATTTCAGTCTAGCTCGGTAACAATTATAACAATCTGGGGCATTACATTATTATTATTATTTTCATCATCGTCATCGTCGTTCGTCGTCTTCCTCTTCTTTACCTCCATCTTCATCTTCAAAGATACATTCCGCATGTGAAACTGAAAAATGCCAGTGCATACGCGAAAAACGAAAGGTGCACAAATCCAATTCGACCACATTTTGAGATGTGGCTCCTAATATTTTCAGCATCCTTTTTTACGTAGAAAACTGCGTATTGGTTTACGTGCACCGATCAGAAAGCGGTAGGTAAGGGTCAGGTCCACAGGTGAGGGTGTGTGGGTCCGCTGGATGGGACTTCCTTGACGTCACCCTTCCGGCGCCTAAAATTTCCAGATGGGTTCTAAAGTGAAAAACATTAGTGCACTCTTGAGACAAGACGTGTGTAGTTCCGTATCATTCAATTTATGAATTTTGTTTAGTAAATTGCACTTCAATACTCCTTGAGTCTTTGCTGTAGTGCGGAAATTAAGAGAAAGGCCTGAAAATTCTGAGAGATTGTCGTAATACCACAAGTGACAGATATTGCATGACAGCAGGCCTTAAAAGCGAGGAACAAGCGTACTAACTCCACGGTACAAGGCATTTCTTGAAAGTTTCGGTCGTCCAGTTGGTTATCAAACTCCTCGCTTATACGGATTTCATTTATCGTGTTGGCAAAACCACACATCTGGACTCTATTCTCAATCCAGGCAACTTAGTATCTATTTAGTATTGTTTTTATAATCCTAGCATAATAGTCTTATTGCTCACCAACGTTTGGTATGAATTTTTCCCCGAACTATAGTAAATATTCTGCCCAACTTATCACTACCAGAAATATCTATATAATGGGAAGAGCACAGATTATGTGTCCCGCATTATGCAACAATAACACAATTTTTCTAAGCTTAGTGGCGACCAACGGGGAACTAAAACTTGGTACACCCGGTGTGAACCGCAGCAGGTTACTGGACATGTAACGTATACTCGACATGTTTATCGTCTTAATATTAAATTCTTCAATTAAGGGAAATATTTAAATTGTAGATTTGACGGCAGGGATCCAATGTTTCTAATAGTTACACACTCTGCCAGCGGCTGTAACTAGTGGACAGAGTCGATGAAAATAGACCTTGTATTTAACAAGGCTAAATTGTATTTACGAAAGCGTATTATTTGCGGTAAACTCTAATGAAGTTTGGAATTGCTAAATATACGCAGATTTTATTTCTTTCTTTCGTTGTTTATTTTCCGTCTTTCAATATACTCTGCGTTTTTTGTCTCCCGCATTTGTTCTATCTAAAAAATTAATTAATACGCCGGTATTATAACCCGAAGGTTCAGCACCGCTTATTCTAACGGGTGCTGAAAGGACATGCTTGCTAGTAATTTACTTTAAGACAAACACGCCTATGAGGACGAACAGAACTACTTCAATTCGTGAGACATTCCCGAACCGCGGGACTGGATTATAAACGTATGCCACTGTAGGGCTCTGAAGTGAGGTTATTAAAATGACGGAGTGCACGGGTGGGTACACTTGTGACGTTACCGCGTATCGTAACACCGTATCGTGAGAGTGTGGACGGGACTCGTGACCGCGTAAAATAAAAAGTTGTTTACGCGGTAGCGCTACGCCCCGAACAGGTGTGGACGTGCAAGTCACGTTGCACGTCCACACTTGCTTAGGCCGTAACCGTATCATCTCTGATGCGACGGCCAAAAACAGACAGCACACCGAGCAAGCCCGTAACACTACCGCGTAACCAACTGCGATGATACGTTACGCGGTCACGAGTTCCGTCCACACTGTCACGATAAGGTGTTACGATAAGTGGTAACGTTACAAGTGTGGACCCATCCTAACGCGAATATGTCACTGTGCATGAAACAGCTTCCACTGATAACAGATCCTCACCGCAGGCGGCGTGCCTGCAGTCAATGTTTATCGTAGAGTCTGAGAACCAGAGACAGTAAATGGAATTCGTCAGCAAGCGTCTCCAGCACCGAAAAAATCCAAGACTGCACATCTGCTGGCAAAGTTTTCGGGGGAAATTAAAGATGTCGTTCATCGAAATTCGTGCCTGCTGGAACAATTATTAACTTTGAGAGGTACCGTGGGGCAGTGGGAAAGTTAAAAGCAAGATTCCGAAAGAGTTCGTCTTCACATGGAGTAGAAGTATCCCTCAACGTGTCCGTGCTCGACCCTACTTAAGTGTGAGAAATGCTGCAGGGATACGACCCCTTGCTTTTACAGCTTGTGATTACCCACCTTATAGCCCTGAAGTTTCACCGTCGTATTTTAGGTTCCTAACAAAACTAAAAACAACTCCGGAGAAATCAGTACGCTTCGGACAATGAAGTACGTAAAGCCAGCTGTTATGTTGTGGTTCCTTCATCAGGATCCGCTGTTCTATCTTGACGTACCACGACACTACGTGAAGGCTGGCGAAAATGCGTAGAACGCAAAGGAGAAATAACAGGTAGGATGCGAACAATGTTACTTAAATCGGTTTCATTCAAATATGTTTACCCATTTCAATATACACCCAACTCTTGCTACACGCCGGGTTATTTTACGCTCTTTTGCTTTAAGGTCCCTTGCCAATTTTCAACACTCCCTAATTTGCGCCCTCTCGTTTTTGTTTTAACGTCCTTTATCTAGCAGCACTCTCTTATGCAAATCCCTTATTTCTGTTTGGAATGCCATTTTTATTGACGCCCACTTTTTTTAGGAATGCCAGTAGGAAGCGTCCACGGTTGGAAGGGTCAATGACCTCTGTAACCTAACTTTGAGCTCCCTCTATTGACGTCACACGTAAACAAACCTAACCTTCCCCTCCCTCCGCTAGCCTTCAGGTGGTATGGATTGCCCCAGACAGTATGGCGCCAGGGATAAACCTAACTTTCACTTGTTATTATTTTGAAATCTAACCCTCCCCACCCTTCTTTAGGCCTTTAGACGATCACGTGATGTCAACAAAGATGACGGAGGGGTGAATGACCTTCCTGCATAACCTAAATTTAAGCTTTGTTATTATCTTGAAAGGTTGTTATTGTCACGTTAGGTAAAAACCCCCAACAAATGCAACGTAAACAAAAGGTGATGGCGGGGTGCATGAACTTTCCTCTTAACCTAAACACCTTACTATTTTGAAACGTTGTTATTGTCACGCGATGTATACAGCACTAAGCGATGTGATATAAACAATGAGGTAGACAGTGTGACGCCGTGTTTAACCTAACTTTAACTTGTTATGATAAACAAACGCTCCATTTTGATTTTTTGGCAATATGGCGGCTAGAGCGGTAATTTGAAACTTTGTTATTGTTTTGGATTTTGGCGCTACCACCATTTTGAATTTTCAGCAATATGGCGGACACGCGCGGCAATTTTCAAGCTAACTTTAACTTGTTATTATTTTGAAACGTAACTTTAACTTGCTATGGTTACTTGATGTAAAGAAAGAAGCCATTTTGAATTTTCGGCATTATGGCGGACACGCGCCGTAATTTTTAACCTAACTTTAACTTGTTATTATTTTCAAACCTAACAGTGTCCTTGTTATGGTACGCGGATGTAAGCAACCCCTCTAGATAGCTTGTTGCCACCGCTATTTTGAATTTACAGCAATATGGCGGATGCGTGCTCTATTTTTAAATTTGTTATTTTTTAGGATTTTGCGCTACCGCAATTTTAATTGTTTGGTAATATGGAGGCTGGAGCGGCAATTTTAAACTTTTTTATTATTATTTACAATTTTGGCGCTACAGCCATTTTGAATTTGAAGCAATATGGTGGATTCGCGCACTATTTAAAAGTAACTTTAACTTGTTATTGTAATGAGGCCGCTATTTTTGCTGACATGGCGAATTGCGTAGCAATTTTAAACGTAACTTCGAAGTTTATTTGAATAAATCTGCTATGTTACAATATAGCGGATTAGCGCGCCATTTAAACCTTTCTTATATATTTACTGTTTGCATAAGACGGCCATTTTTAAATATGGTGGACTAATGCGCTAATTTTAATTTGTTACTGCCATTTTAAATTATACGACTAAACCATCTTGTTGCGCTAGTTTAAAACTCTTTATTTTGAAGACTCTAGGTTCGAAGAAAAGGCATAAGGTTTTTGCCTCGAGGCATCCTGAAAACGATCCCACCCTACGTCATTGTGTTAAGGATAATAAATAAATAAACACAGTTTTACATTTTACAAATGCACATAATCTAGACTGTATATTATAATTAAAAATACAACTCTTATTACATTAATAAACGTACAATTTGGGTTACTATTATCGAAAATACATTATGTATATTACACTTATATTCAAGTATTTATTAATTAGCGAGTGCGGTAGGGCAGTAAGTATTTGCGCACACCAATGCCTGGCTTAAAAGTTACGAACAATAACACGAGATACATTTTGCAGACAGAAGTTTTTAGAATACACAGAAATATGCGTGTAAAATTACGTAAGTACAGGCGATAAAGATGCTTAAATATTGCATGGCTTGAAACAGAACACTACGTGAAATGCTTTGTAAACAAAGAACAACGAAACGAAGAGTTTGTGTTTACAAGCGTAGGACAAATACTTAGCATCCAGGCGCATTACTGTATTAATACGTTTAGAAATGAGGATACAACTAATGTTATACTTTTAAGCAAACACAGTGGTACTTTAAATGTATTTAGGTAGAATTGACACATTGCGTTCTACGGATAATATTTTTAGACTCTGTACCTTACTACAGGAACATTTTGTTTTTTAAAAAGCGCGCGATGGACATTTTAACATTACATACTAGAAATTTTAACTTTATTTAGAAGGAAAAGACGAAGATGTACTTATTTTAACATGTACGGACAAAAAAACACGTTAACCGAACCTTTCTGCGTAAACTACTAGAGACAGCTGAATAGCGACTGAACACAGTTTAAAAACTAACGTAAAATGCATACAGAGAAATACACATACACTTTACACTCACAGAAAAACGCAACATAGTGAACACGTGAAATATTAAATAGAGACCTTTATTTTATTAGTAAATTATGAATTTAATATTTGCAGTTTTGTTTTTGCACGTTACATTTAACTTTTTAAACACTAAAGAGGAAATAGTCTTTTGCATGAGACATGCATAAAATAGCACATTGTTACCGTGAAATACATTTTAAGACAGTCTACGTAATTTATATGTTTATTACACAGCATATAGAAATTGATTTCTTTTAATGAATTTGAGGATTTTTGTTGTAAAACTTGCAAACGATCTGAAGCATCCATTCAATTTTGCACGTAAATGTTAAATGTAGGCGTAGGACAAAATGAGACCTTTTCGAAGTTTAGAAATTGCATTTGCAAAAAAAGGTGAAATATAAAAACAATTGTTTAAAAACTAGCCTAGTTGAGGGAAAAGCGAATTTAGATTTAAGCAGGTTTGCGGATAAGCAATATTATTAAGCGTAAGGTATACACATAATATTTTACTTGTTGACAAAAATTTTTACTACACACAAATGCGCTTATAAAGGGTAATTGTTTAAGGTTGTGATAAGCGAGAATTTATTTTGAAACTAATTACAGGCAAGAGAGGCGTTTTTACCGTATAGGGGAAGCGAATGGAAACTTGTTTTTGGAGCATACAGTGACATTATTCGATAGTAATTTTTACAAATTTTGTAGGTGCAGAAGGAAACATGCTTAAAAGTTGAGCATTTTGGCAAGAGGGGCTTGTTATATTTATTTACACAGGAATGCAGTGTAGTAGTAAAGGGTGATTTAACAAAAATTAATTACAGAGATGTAATCGTACGAGCCAGGAAAATTACATGCAACAGGATGTATGCCTACGACCCAAACAAATTAATTAACGCAATGTCATTTGTAGGAAAATGTACTTACACTGAACAGAATTTTACGCCATGGCTAATTTGTCCCGGTAACAAAATCCTTATTGTTAGGATGTGTCTTTAAAATGTGTTTTTAGGTAGGCAGTCTGGAGTGCTCCGGTAAAGTAAACATTACGTATAGATTTGAAAATGATGGTTGCGGGTTGAAACTATCGGATTTATTGAATACAAAGAATTTTGTGCAGAACTTGTAATTTATATATATAAACACGGAGAGTAGTATGATTAAAAACACCACAAAACAGGAGTAACAAGCGTAATAGGGTTAAGAATAGTATAATAAACGAAAATACAGACACTTTGCAAGACCTTTGTGTAAGTATGAAGAGTAGGAATTTCGAATTTATATACGAGAAAAATTAATTATATAAGCTAAAGTTAGTGTTGTAAGACTTACCTGACAGTTATACCGCTGCGCTTTAGCTGGCATACGCTACATGTTTTAAGGGAGGCGTTTAGACTGGAAGATTACACGATGTTATACTTTTCACATGGAATTTGAGAGGGTATACGAACATACACAGTATTTATAGGGAACCAAAATTTTGATGCAAGTGATTTTATTGTGGGGGTTGTTTTGAACAGAGGACGTATGTACACGGATTAGGTTTTTGACACCCAACGATATACAACATGCGAGGGTCCTCCATATCCCATATGCACTGCCTACAAATACGAGAATCCTCACCCCCGATTTCGGCCTTATAGTGACGCAGATAAGATTTTACTACCAGAGGTACGTGACGGCATCACAACGATGGCGGAATTGCTGCAATAATAAGCAAAAGTTGACCACATAAAATGTACTAAATTAAGATAAGATCGCGGGCCGCAAGGTAGAACACAATCAACACAGACAATTCTGACAGCTATAGTTATACTTCCGTGCCTAACGGTATAATAAATATTTTCGCCAGGCCTGGAGTAGTATGGGACAAATAGAAAATCTAAACTTTCAAGCGAAAAGGCGGGTGTATGGGTAATTTGCAATAAATTGGCAATTTCGGGGGACAACCTTTGAGGGTGGTAAGCCGTGTATATAATGATTAAATTAGGGTGAGACGTAACTTTACCGCCTATGTACATGGCAAACTGTCCCACAATTCCACAGCACTGCCGTAGTCGGGAAAATAACCATAACAGTACCTCAGCAACATTTCTTTCAGGACCCTTAAAACGGGCGAAAATTCTCTAGCTTATGTAGCATCCAAGCCATAGTCTGCACAGAATTGTGGATGTCAGTGAGCGTTGTTAACCCATCAAAACACTTTCCGGCTTGCAGTGCCATAGTCTAAAAAGTAAAAGGAAACTAATAGTATTAAGCGTGTTAAGGTAAAACGTATAAACCAGGTAAAGTACAATATGTGTCCTGAAAGTATTATATATTCTACCTTTACAAAACTACTTACATGGTCCACCAGTGAGGAAGTACCGTTTATTTAATAGTAAATTTCAGCAGCGCTAATACAACACAAATGTGGCTTTCTGTAAAGCAGTTATGTGTTAATTACTTGTAATAAACGCTTACTTATATAGCAAACAAATCAGCACAATATACAACTTTGCACAAAACGCTTGCAGGTAACCAAAAAAGATTTAGTATCGTACAAACGTAACACAGTTTAAGAGCTCGCGTGTAGCTGACAAAGATTTAGCGTATACAAACGATTATGTGTAGCAAGCAAATCAACACAATATGTAATAATTTTACAAAACGGTAACGTGTAGCAACATAGATTAAACTATGCACAAGCGTGATACAGTTTAGAATAGTTCACTACGGTTTAACTATCAAATATATATAACGTACTTAACCTATTTTAAACATATTTATTATTGTTTACATAAAACGTATCTAATTGTATTCCCAGAACAAATATCTTTTAGACCGCTAACATTACAAACCGCTCAGAAATTTGTTTACTTTCCAGACTTCATTAACTTACCTGAAATAACTTGCGAACCCTCAAACCAAAGTGTTGTCTACGCACAGACGTATCTTAATAATCTCCAGACAAATAACTTTTAGACCGCTAACATTGCAGGTCCACTTAGAAATTTGTTGAACTCTTAGGCTATAGCGGTTGATTGAATTGTTTGTTTACTGTTCATACAGCTTAAAAATAAACTAACATGTTTCGACTTTATATGCATTTCCTTCCTCACGGGCATCAGACATCATCTTATCCCAAACCTAACTGTAAATTTATGATAGTTTTAAACCTAACTGTTGGGTTAGGATCAATTACGTTCTGTTCTGTAGGTATTCTGTATTTTGTTGGTTATTTATATATTGTGGACCGGATTAATGCACGGTAGACGGTACGCATTAAAGCATATTACGCTGCCTCACCCCTGTTAATAAGTTACATATTACATACATTGATATTATACACAGACACATGCAACATTATTTTCTTCGCGAATTGTACTATAATGCACGGGTCCATGAACATCCAGTTTCCAAACTGTTAACTTTATTTAGCTGTGTTAACACCTGAAAAGTTTTTTCCTCACGTCTTAACAGCGTAATAGCAGTAACAATAAATATTGTAAGCGATCCCCACGGCAATGTAAACGCTATTTACAGATCTCGGAGCATTTGCTGCCCAGTAACACTGGCGCTGTTCTATATTTACTGTCAGTGAACTCCAGACAAACTGCCTCCCTAAGAACAAATATTGCTAGCTTGTAACACCTAATAATAGCGCTTTTAGGCTACAGGTACAAGAATTTCTTACCTTTTAGCGTTTTGTTACAAACCCGCATTCCTCAGCCCGTCGCGTCACGTTTGATCGCATCTCATGAACTAGGCTAGTTTTTAGATGCATTAATAATTAAAGTTTAACCCTGTACCTTATAAATAAAAGACTCCTATTCCTTAACGTTTTCGTCATGTGTTGTATGCAATTAGGATACAATATGCCTACTGTACAATACTTTGCTCATAACCTTTACGTAACATGTTAATAATTTATGCAGTTAACAACTGTTGTATAACCCATATTGTAACACAGCTGCATTATTCAAATAACAAAGTTCAAAGTTACGTTTAAAATTGCTGCGCAATTCGCCATGTTAGCAAAAATAGCCGCCTCAATACAATAAAAAGTTAAAGTTACGTTTAAATAGTGTGCGTATCCACCATATTGCTTCAAATTCAAAATAGTTCTAGCGCCAAAATTCTAAATAATAATAAAAAAGTTTAAAATTGCCGCTCTAGCCGCCAATTTACCAAACAATTAAAATTGCGGTAGCGCAAAATCCTAAACAATAACAAATTTAAAAATAGCGCGCGTATCCGCCATATTGCTGTAAATTCAAAATAGCGATGGCAACAAGCTGTCTAGAGGGGTTGTTTACATCCGCCTACCATAACAAGGACACTGTTAGTTTTCAAAATAATAACAAGTTAAAGTTAGGTTTAAAATTACGGCGCGTGTCCGCCATATTGCCGAAAATTCAAAATGGCGCCTTTCTTTAAATCAAGTAACCATAACAAATTAAAGTTAGGTTTCAGAATAATAACAAATTAAAATTAGTTTTAAAATTACCGCGCGTGTCCGCCATATTGCTAAAACTTCAAAATTGTGGTAGCGCCAAAATCCAAAACAATAACAAAGTTTCAAATTACCGCTCTAGCCGTCATATTGCCAAAAATTCCAAATTGCGCCTATGTTTATCATAACATGTTAAAGTTAGGTAAAGCACGTCGTCACTCTGTCTACCTCATTGTTTACATCACATCGCTTAGGGCTGTATACATCGCGTGACAGTAACAACGTTTCAAAATTGTAAGGTATTTAGATTAAGAGGAAAGTTCATTCACGCCGCCGCCACCTTTTGTTTACGTTGCATTGCCTGGGGGTGTTTTCCTAACGTGACAATAACAACATTTCAAGATAATAACAAAGCTTAAAGTTAGGTTAAGCAGAAAGGTCATTCATCCCTCCGCCATCTTTGTTGACATCACGTGATAGCCTAAAGGCTTAAAGAAGGGTGGGGAGGGTTAGATTTCAAAATAATAACAAGTGAAAGTTAGGTTTATCCCTGGCGCCATACTGTCTGGGGCAATGCTTACCACCTGAAGGCAGGGGGAGGGAGGGGAAGGTTAGGTTTGTTTACGTGTGACGTCACTACAGGGAGCTCAAGGTTAGGTTACAGAGTTCATTGACCCTGCCAAACGGGGACGCTTACTACTAACGCCACTAGGGCGTAATACGAGGGCTGGGTGTAAACAGTTGCGAGTTATTACTTTTGATATATTTATTAACTGCAATTGGGTTGTCATTCGGTGGCACTATACATTTACACACAAACAATACATAGAACAACACAAATAACAACCGAACAACAGAAAAACAAACTAATGTGGATGAGTGCGGGCCGTGCCACGTCTTTGCGATTTTCACCCTGGCATTTGCATTACAACTGAGGGAAAAGCACGGAAAAACCTGTCAGTGTAAGAAAAACCTCAGGTTAAGAAAAACCTCAGTCGAAGTACAGTATACATATTACCAAAAATATCAGCCCATTACAAAACTCTCACAAACACACACATTAAAAAACCCACTCGTACACACATGCGCGCGCGCACACACACACACTACAAAACAATAAAACCACCACAGTACAAATTAAAACAAAATGCGATAGGAAAAGCAACACAATGGGGAGAAAGAACTGTACCTAGTTTCTAATGTCGTAAATCCACAGGTATAGCACACTATTTTTAACAGGACCTTCACTTCACTTCACTGCACTTCACCTCACTTCATTTCACTTCACCAACCATAAATACCCTTCACGGTACACCCGATTTAACCCCCTTTACTGCACTTCACTTCAATTCACTGCACTTTTTAGATAGTTTACAACCTACTCACTTTCCTTTTAGTTCACCACATTAATCACTCTCCTAACCCTCCCTCTAAAAGCATTTGTTTTACAGAGGACAGACCCTAAGTTTTCTGCAGGTAACCGGTTCCAGAGTCGGATGGTCCTATTCACAAAGGAGTATTTCCCGACATCCTTCCTTTGCCTCCTATTCCTGATTTTCCAGTCATTATCAATCCTGCTCAGATAGTTGGGCCGTTGTAGTCTGTCATCTATAGCCTTCTACGCTCCTCCACCAGAAAACGCTTTGTAGAGAGCACATATACGGGCTATCTTTCTACGCTGCGACTATGTTTCCCAGTTCGATTCGCTCATATGATACGCAAATTTAACCGCTTTCTTTTCCACCCTGTCCAACGCGTATATTTTTCCCTCCCTTTACGGATCCCAGCACGCAGCCCCATATTCAAGAATCGGACGCATTAGTTTCATGTAGGTTAAGCTTTTGGTACCGCTATTCCCCTTGGTGTGTATATGCATTATGAAATGTAGTCCCTTCCAGGCCTTTTTCACCGTGTAGTTGACATGATCAGCCCAGCTTAAGTCGCTGCGAAAGATTATTCTCAACTATTTGCAACTGCTCGCTTCCGGAATTAATTGATCCCCTATCGTATAATTCAGTGGGTTCTTCACCCGGGCCCTCGTAAAGCAAACTGCCTTATATTTACTTGGATTTATTTTTATCGAATTTTCAGCCGCCCTCTCCCCCAGCCTGTCCAGACCTTCCTGGAAACTATCAATGTTCTCATTATTAATTATTTTTATATATTACGCAATCATCAGCGAAAAATCAACACACTCCCGCCCCCTAAAGCCCGCTCTGCAACAATCTTGAAGCTGTTCAGTCGACCCCCCCTCAAATTTTTACAACCAACTTACTTTAAACCCCTTGTGTTGCTTTGAAATTATTGCACCTTTTTAGCAACTTCTGCTAGCTATTAACAGGACTGACATTTCGCGGTGCCACTGTGCCCATAATTGATTACATCCACCAAGCTCATACGGCCTGAAAAACAGAATATTTGGGAGTTGTCACTTTCCTAACACTTCGAAATCTGTTTGCTCGAAGTCCATGTGCCACTTGCTGATAATTAATATAACACATCATTTATTTTGTGGCAGTACCTAATAATTATTGAAAACATTTAACGTCGTCAAACGACCTCACCGGAGTTCTTCATCGCTTGAAGCACGTGTCTGCTACATTACGGCAGCTACTTGCAGTACAAGTTCTAATTAACACCAGCAGGCTGTTGTGTTCCTTATTACCTTCTTCATCTTCACTAGGTTGTGTTTTGTGTGTGGAAACATGAGGGAGTGGGGAGTGCATAACGGGCTCCGGTATCACAGGACGTATCAGTTTATCAGTTATTAATTACCGACAGAATATCATTACGTTTGCTAGTCATGGTAAAAGCGAGGTAAGTTACCCTGGAGCGAGTGGCTATCGTACTGCAGTGGTGTTGAACGGTGAATCGAGCCGCGGATACACTATCCTCACGTCACGTGAGCTCACATTAAACTTTTTTATTTTCAACTCCTTCGCTATCCCTTCCCATGCGTTGGATCTCATACGCCGATCTCTATAGTCTGGTGACTTGGTGTCATATAAAGAGGTCCATTGGCTCACTTTTTCAATAAGCATTTCCTCCATTTCTGGAAACAACTGGTAACGTCTGAAGAGCGCTCGACACGTACGTCATGTCTCACGAAATGTGTGTAACAGCAGAAATTTGAGGCGCGTGTTGGCACGTGAGTCGACCAGAGTTTCACGAGAGATCACGTGACGTAAGCAGAGTGACAGAAGTGTGTATCTGCGCCATAGAATTCAATGTTAAATCGCCTCTCAATTCCAATTGCACCCGTAACATCACATGAGCTCACGTGACGTGAAATTTGTGTGTCCCCGGCCTTAGAGATGACACCATTACTACTTTTGTGGCAATGTTCAGACATATTAGTCGCATGAGGCCAATATGTTCATGTTTCTAAAGAAATAGTTAACTAAATTGTTCCTCTAAAATTTTTTACGTTCTCCTTGATAGCTGATTTGGGACCAAAGCCCATACTTCTTAAATAATGTAGAATGGTGCACTCAAATTTTGGGATAGCACGTGTACGTATACAATTTTCCACGTGTCTTCCCTCAGATTCTGAACGTCTGGTGGTCCTTGATATTCTTTTGTTGGACATACATATCTGTTGGTCCAAAGCTGATTACTCTACACGCAAATACATTTCTGTGATTCGCAGATTTTTAATAGTCTTTCCTTACATATTAACCATATATATAAATGATTAAAATGAAACTAGTGTAGTACATCTTAATCGAGTTAGTCTCGTAGGTCTGGAATTTGTCATGTACCTACTTTTGTCTGAGAGCATTTTCTGAGAAAATATTTGTATTTCTGTCTAAGCTTCACGTAAGCCTGGTGTACTAATGCGAACTACCATTGCAACTATTTTCTGAGCGGATATACAAATGGCAAATTTCAACGAAATTTATCCAGTAGTTTCGGAAATGGGACGTGCGACTTAGAGGCACGTTCCAAATAATATAGCTTTATTTGTTCTGTCTACTTTGTACTAAGAAGGCACTAAAAGATAAAGTAAGGTAAAGTGCACCCTTGTACAGGCACTGAGGCACTCTACAGGCCGTACGGCCCATAGGAGGAGTAGAGTTATAGCTCTACTCTCTCATGACCACGGCACTAGAAGTGGGTGAGTTTTCAGCGTCACACCCCTGTCGTTCTTTACCCCGGGAAAGACCCGGTACCCATTGAACAGGAGACTGGGTGGGCCCCAGGCTAAGAAGGCATAAACATTGGCAAACCGAAAAATTTACTCCCGTTTTGTGCGAAGAATTTGGGATATTTTTTGCAAAGAAACTTCATATTTATTCAAATCACCCAGAAGAAATTGCAGGGAATTGCGAGCAGTGATTTTTGTGACATAAATCTAATCTCTGTACTGTTATTCAGAACTTAGAAGTTCGCAAAGTCGCCGCTTGCTGATGACAGGGATTTAAAAATTGCAAACATTTAGGTGAGCTGTCGTGGCATGTGGTTAATAACGAACAGAAGACGAAGCCGTCATTTGAGGCAAATACAGCAAGCATAACTTTATCAAATTTCCTTGACTGCAACCCATTTGTACTCCCATTCAGGTCTATTTGTTTTTATTTCTCGTATTTGACTTTTTTTAAAGTTTTCGGTTTAAAATTGAATGCAACGTTGAAAGATTACCCTCAAGAATTTTAATACCATACTTTGACGAAAATCATTTAGTTAGTGTGTAGGCTGTACGTATGTTGTCTGCAAGTGCGTAGTTGAATGATAACGCACTCATATACAGTGTGTTTCAGGAGGAATAGTAAATATTTTAGGAGGTTGTAGTATGGACTATTCCGAGTAAATACTTTCGTATAAAAATGTGTCCAATTTTCAATGGGTGTGGAGATACAGCTGTTTGAATGTTACGCATCAAAAGCCTTACAAAAGTATGAAGTAAAGACAAGTGACTTATTGATTGCGTTTATTGGTTATGTAAATGATCTCAATAAATTACAACAGTCCAAAATAAGTGTTCAAAAATACAACCATCAATTTCAATACACTTTTAAACTCTCTTGACAATAGTACGTGTAGCTCTCCTGAGGTTGTCTTGGCGTTCTTGCTTTATGAGGGCAGCACTATTCATAATGCGAGCGACCAATTCGTCTCTTGTGTTTACTTTTTTTGTAGACTTTGTTTTCATCCATCCCCACAGACAAAAATCGGATCTGTACACACCAAATTCAAACAGCTGTATCTTCACACACATTGAAAATTGGACACGTTTATATAAATTTATTTACTCGGAATAGTCTATACTACCACCTCCTAAAATATTTACTATTCCTCCTGGAACATCCTGCATAAAAATGGAATTAGAGTCCATACACAACTTTGTACCATAAATTTAAAAACAGCTGCATGTTTTGGCTCTACATACGTAAACATCATCAGGCTGAAAATAGGACCTTGAATTAGAGAATTATAAAATACAATACAATATTTTATAGTTTTCTTATTTAAGGTCCTATGTCCAGCCCATTGGTGGCTACATATATATAGCCAAAACATGTAGCTGGAATTACCTGTATGATAAAAGATTCTTATAGACTGTAATCCTATTTCTTTTTCTTATGTACGCATACTAGAACACAACAAGGAAGTCCTATCTCAAAATTGTTACACAGTCATTTAGTTTTACTAATTGTATAAGCTTGCTTGGGAATTTTATTAATGAACGGTTAAATCATGTTAAGTAATCGGTACTGTGCGTTAATTGACTGTGTGTCAGAGAGCTGTTCAAAATATGGCGCCAGGTTTTTTGTAAGTTTAGTCTTATCAGATTGAGCTGATTGAAGTAATAGAACAGAACACCGTGGATGAGTTATGCCCATCTTGCTCGCGAGTGCCACGTCTTGATGGCATGCAACCAGAGATGGACAGCTGAAAGGACGAGGTTGTGTAATTACACGTGGGCCCAGCGTTTTGGACCTAAACGCACGCCCAGTGGTGTGCTCATTACGGCTTCAAACAAAGCATCACTTTAAACATTTTACAGCTCAAGGATGTCATAAAACTGTAAGGCACTCTCCTGTGTGGCAGGGATTTTCGGTAAGAATCCAAACCAGTACTAACGTGGAGGTAAAATAAAAAATGACGATATGGGCAGGGCATATTACCCGAACAGGGGAAATGACGAATGCATGCAAACTATTGGTCGGACAACGTCGAGAGAGAGCTCACGAGATGAAGCATGGATGGAAGGATAACATTAAGGCGGATTTTAAGAAGCTAATGTATGAAGTTAAGTAGGATGTGGTAGTAGGGACTGGATCGATCTGGTTCAGAATAGGGACAGGTGGCGGGCACTTGTGAATGCGGTAATGAACTTTCGGTTTTCATAATATCCGGGGAATTTCTTGAGTAGCTGCAAACCGGTTAGCTCCTCAAGAAGGACTACGCTCCATGGAGTATGTAAATAAGCAAGTAAGTGAGTAATGTATACAGTTATTGAATGGATTCATCCGGCTCAAAATGTGGAACGTTTTTAGGCTGTTGTGGACATGAAAGCGAACGTTTTGGCTTCAATAAAATGTACGGAATTTTTTGAACAGACGAGTGACCATCAGTTTCTAACGATGAACTTTCTACACATGGCTCACTTCCCTTCGCGGTAATACATATTATTAGTAATACACATTTTATGGCCTGCGGGTACCGATGGGTAGCAATAAGAAGGTCAAGCAAATGGTCTTGGCTAAAATCGTGTATGTTGATTTTAAATACTGTTCAGGGAAGGAAAATAGTCATTGTATCTTAATTAGGCTTACCTTATAAATTCTGTGGTATTTGCCCAATTTAGGACAAACCGGTTTTGATGAAAATTATGAAACAATTCCATTCGGAATCTCAGTATTGTATGCACCATGCATGGCGTCAAATTCAACGTATCTAACCAACTAGTCATGCACTGTAGGTCGATTGTCTTATTTTAGTGCAAGTTTAGTTGTTTAGAATCATATTCGATTTGAGCTTCTTTTACATTTGGCTGCGTATTGAATGTCTATAGACCAAAATAAAATGCGTTCAACAACTTTTAGACATTTTCCGATGAATACGAGACTTCAAAATGGAACATGGAAACACATAGAAACATCCTTCCCAGTGACAATAATTGAATGTCAGTAATTGAATGTCAATAATTGTCCAACAAGATGCGACTATAAGCAGTTTATTATATTTCTGTAAACTGCTCTTGTTTCGAAAGCTAAAATTGAGCAGAACCTGTTCCAACAGTACTTCACTCCCTCCACCCCACCCCTGAAACAAGGCGAGAGTGAAACCACCCTCAGTCCAGACCTCCCCAGCAAACGCATAATACGCTCAAAAATTCCTTTCCGTAAATGTTTCAAATCGTGCAGCCCAATGTCAGATCTCGTGAACCGCTACGGCCCGCAAGCAACAATGAGATTCTTATGCCTAGTTTTAGTCCCATTCGAACACGAAACCTCTAAATCAGAATGTCGGTAAAAAAAGAAAATAATTACGGAAAAATAACAGAAATATCTGCGTCACTCGCATTTCTAACCCTGCCAAGGGAGCAAAGATAACTTTTGAATCATATAATTAAATCATGGTTGTGTTACCGCATAATTTAGTTGAGTTTTAGTGATTATAAAACATATTCAAAAAATTTATATGCTGACGCTGGGACCCAAACCAACGTAGTCTGTTTCCGAAGAGTTCTGCCAGCACGCTTTAACACACTCGGCTGCCTCTGGTTGCGGCAAACAATCACCCTTTCACAACATCCATCTGTGGAAGCAGAGCTAGTGAGCCATAGGCCTCGGAAAATTAATGATCTTTAACTCATGTTGTAACTTCAAATTAAGCGAATATATTTGTGTTTTTTATTAATATACACGCAGCGTGATTGATTGTAATGAATGGAAGGCAGAGAAATGCCAGGAATGCACAAATATGGGGAAAGTAAAACGACTCGAATTATGATGGCAAATGTACGTCACGTCACAGCCTGAGCGGGACGTACGAAATATCAGGCCGCTTGATATTTGTTGAACAGAGTGTACCTAGTCGCATCTTGTTGGACAGTTATTGACATTGATTCACGATGCACGGACCCATGAATATTAAATCGTTACCAGTATTCTCCGAATTTGAACGCGTTTTGAAAATAGATTAGAAAACTAGAGTGGTCCGGTTACTAAGCTTGCCATTGTTTGCCAGCATACCTCGTATGAAACCTTCACTTACACGTCTGCGTTTTGCGGCGGGATTTCCCTGACAGTCATCACATGCAGGCCTATACTCCGGATATATTGTAACCGGGTCAAAGAATTGCATGTAATTCAAACAAGATAATAAATTGGCAAAATCTGTCTAAGGAAAAAATAAGTTACTTCGTAGGTTCCGTGGTTTGTTATGATTACACACACACAAGCTATACTGAAGCTACAACTTCCTTCAGAAACTGACGTGCCGTTTTTTTTCTAGCCGTCTGTACCTTAGCTTGAAACGTATAGGGAAATGTTAATTTACCCGTGTAATGCACCAGTAGGAAGTACAATGAACCGCGTTCGAAGCTGACAACTTATTACTCTCAGAACTGAGTGAAGGAGCAACAGTATAATAATGATCATAAATGTGTGTGGAAGGAAAAGGAACTGGTTTTGGGGGAAGGTTGGTTACTACGGACAGCAGACTGCAGTGCGTGCCAAGTGTATCGTGTGCGTGGCAGGTGTTGTCCGAGCGAACTGAGTGGAATAACGCGAAATTCTGGTAATACTACAGTTTGCTGCAGGTGCGTGTATGCGTGATAATTTCAAGTACCAGGCCGTCCCACTTCTCTTATTTCTAAATTGTAGGCTGCACCTAAAATCGTGTTTTGACGTATTAACACATCGGAAATGTTAATATTAGTTTTGTTTGGTTCAGATGCATTGTAGTATCCTCATGTTAATCGAGGCAGTCGGAGGAATGTTGAGGTAATCCGTGATAAGTTAAAGCAAGTCGAACTAATTTGGAATATTCCTGGGCAAGCCCGCTTGACGTAATTTCGGAGGTATCGAGATATAAGTCAAGTTATTTTGGAGTAGCTTGAGACAATGACACCAGTACTGTATGATAAGAACTGAGTATCTTGAGGTACCGTACGGTTTTTAAGTTAGGCTGCTTTCAAATAAGTCGAGGTAACTGAGGTATAGTGAGTGGACTTTGTGGTTTTCCAAGATAACTGTAGGTATGAAGGATGGTCAAGCAGCAAGTTTCCGTAGGTCATAAAACTAAAATGGTAAGAGATTACGGGGTTAAATGTAGCTCATTGCACTAAAGGATCATTTTTAGGCACGTTCGCAAAATTGCAAAAGAGCGACTATTAGCTTCCTCATGTCTGTTTAACCGTCCGTCCGCATGGAACAACTCGGGTCCCACTTGACGGATTTTCATGAAATTTGAGTATTTTTCGAAAATCTGTCTAGAAGATACAAGTTTCATTAAAATCTGACAAGCATAACGGGTACCCTGCGTTAATACCAATGTACATTTTTTATCATAACTCGCTCGATTCTTCTTAGAATGAGAAATGTTTGAGACAAATTTGTAGAGACAATTAAAACACACATTTTATATAAAATAACATTTTTCAGAAAGTCGCACCTTTCATGAAATAATGTGGAAAACTGCTGTAGAGCCAGACAGCCCACAGACGACAATTTAACGTGGCGCATAAAGATGCAATTTGCACGCAGCATATCCAAGGCAAGAATGCAGACACACAATCAAAATATGTAATACATTTTGCTTATCCATTGTAAGAGTGGTTGCACAAAAGCGCCTCACTGTTACGTCATACTTACATTGCCTGTCTTGTGGAACATAATCCCCAATATCTGGTTGCATTTGCCCCATTTCCGCCCGACGTTAAAAATTGTGACGCTTTATAAGCCGAGCTTTCGCAAGAGCAGTTCGATGGATAATTTCAGTGCAGCCGCTAAATTTCGAATTGTAACTCCACGAATTTGCGATATCAGTCTCTCCACCCGCTCTGTTTTCACACCCCTCCTTGATGTGCCGGGCTGACCAGTGACTTTCATGGTCGTGAATTTCCATTCGATCACTTTCGAATTATGTCCACCATTTTCTGACATGCTCGGGCACTTTTGAATGCCGCAATGAACCTTCGGGTTCCATAAAATTCGGAGAATTTCTTGACTAGTTGAGAACCGGTTAGCTTCTCAAGAAGGACGCTGCTGCATGGCGTAAAGAAGTATTTTATAAGATGCTGCACCCCAATTATGCCATTACCAAACATTTCTGTCTGTTGGCAGTGCATTGCGATATATGGCGCCCATAAAACTAGAATAACACTGAGAACAATTTTCCAACGTCATTGTTATTTCACATTGACTTCTTCCCCGAATAATATCTTACTGGTTGACCCTAGCGCCAAGTGTTGTATGGTACCCCTTCTATAAGTGCTACTTCATACCGAAAGATAAAAGTGTTTGATTAACGCAAAAGTTACAGGAGACCTAACTACTGCACTTGCCTCGTACTTTGAAATAACTGAAAGCAAGTCGAACAAACTTGAATTTGATGTCATTGATATAGTCTGAGGTAGGCTGAACCTCTGAAATGTGATCTTGTGCGTTCTTTGAAATCATGACGATTGTAATTCATTAAAAATCTATGTATATGAGTGTGTTCCGTGGATTTTGTTACGAATGTTTGGGCGATAGTTCAGTGCATGCATGCTACGTGTGCCACTTATCCCACACGTCATGTCCAGTTCCTTGTACTTATAAAAATATCAGGTAACACTACTATAGCTACTAACGGTCATTTTTAACTTTTCTCATGTTGGCCGATGCAAATGTGTAGGGTAAATTTATTATTCCTTGGCTGCTCTACATGTTTTGAGCGATATTTTCTCTCATCATCAAGAGCATCTAAACTGTATAACATCTTCTGGTATTACACACGTATGTCGCTGCCAGCTGGCAGCGACATAGGTGTGTAATACCAGAGGCTGTAATACAGTTTAGATGCTCTTGATGATGAGAGAAAATATCGTTCAAAACATGTACAGCAGCCAAGGAATAATAAATTTGCCCTACACAGTTGCATCTTGTTGGTCATTTTCGTATATTATGTCATGACGCACGGAAACATGAATATCAAGGTATATTCTTCATGCTGTCAGACTAGAGGTCTTTTGTGTCCGGGTGTGTAGTTAGTTCATTGTTACTCTGATGTGTTCTGTGTCCCTGGGGGGACGGAATCGCGCGGTAGGGTGCCCCTAGGCAGACAAGCCCTGTATCAATAATCCCTGACAGCAGAGCTGTGATTATTCGGCTTCCAGCAATCATTCCGGAACGCACGCCCTTGCATGTTACGCCGGTGTGCACTGGTGGTGCTCCCACTTTGTAGCCTTGATCAAATATAAATATTTAATTAGGCTTGACCGCAAATCAAACGCTTCAGTAATTACAATAATTGAATGTCATTAAATACAAGTGCGAGCAGCTTTTCTTATTTTGTCTATTTTTGTCGATTTTATCCACTGGCAACAGCCACGGGAAAAATGTGTAAGTATGGAAAACCTTGGATCAGTGCCGTAAAATCTTGAACGTAAACATTCACATTAATTTACTTATTTAATATTAAGTGGTGATAAATAAGACTGTCCAGTAGAAGTCATATGTCGTGGGACCTGCTGTGGTTCACACCGGGTGTATCAAATTTTAGTTCGCTGTGTATTTCACCATTAAGACTTACAAGGTTTGTGGTGGTTGCGTAATGCGAGATATTGTTCACTATACCTTTCACATGATATAGATATTTAGGGCAGGGATAGGATGAGCAGGACATGTAGAATACCTTGGAGAAATCAATACGCATACTAAACGTTGGTGGGAAAAAATAAGTTACTAAACTTGTATGGGAGATTTAAGGTTTGTAAGTCCGTGCATCATCGTACAATTCAAATAAATCACCAACCAGATGCAACATTTTCCATTTTATTATCCTGACGTTTATTTACAGCTCAACATGTTTCGGGCGTTTTCCCGCCCATCATCAGGAGCTCAATGACTGCAGTGGCAGCCTCTGGTTT
>Ga0268261_10000072_pt1 | contig 62852 bp, 39 predicted proteins | sample TergutNc150P1_FD_190353 | JGI IMG/M metagenome (GOLD analysis project Ga0268261, IMG submission 190353) | Nasutitermes corniger P1 segment gut microbial community from laboratory colony in Florida, USA - Nc150 P1 (SPAdes) (version 2) | ecosystem: Host-associated > Arthropoda: Insects >... | reverse complement strand
AAACGTATGTAAAACCAGAGGCTGCAATTACAGTTTTTGAGCTCCTGATGATGGGCGGTGTGTCGCCCGAAACATGTTGAGCAATTAAGAAACACTGGAATAATAAATTCTACTACACGGTTGCATCTTGTTGGTTCTTTCTATGAGATTTATATTATGATGCACGGATCCATGAACACCACGTACTAAGTTCTTCAAACAATATTCCGCGTAATGTACAGATTTCCTTATCTCGCCTTTTTTAGGACACATCAACGTTGTCACAAAAGCAAACCACAATATTCTATTCGGAATTAGCCCAATCCAGTCCAATCACAACTCTTCCTTTAATACGAATTTTAATATTATCATTAGGTTTATAAACCTGTCTCTCATTCCGGGCTTTCAATCTCCTGTGATATGACAAAAATAGTGTGTGCAATTTTTATTTCATTCTTACGTGAACGTCCCTCGCTATGTTCACAACAGAAGTAGAAGCCAGTAACGTGCTGCCATCTGTTGTTTAAATACAGAGTAAAATACAGCTATTCTTGAGTTATGTCATCACTTCTTAATGATTCATCACGCCGCCATGACATTCCTAAGAATTCCCTCTCCAAAATATGTAACAAATTAAGTTACCAACTAACTCACTAACTCCATCGAGCAGAGTCCTCCTTCAAATCCTAACAGTTCGTCAAACTAGTCACGAAATTTTATATGATATGATATGATATGATATGATATGATATGATATGATATGATATTTATTAACTGCAGTTGGGTTGTCACCCGTTGGCAGTACACATTTACACACAAACAATACATAAAACAACACAAATAACAACCGAACAACACAAATATGATCTAATGTGGAAGAGTGCGTACCGTGCCCCGTCTTTGCGAGTTATACCCTGGCATTTGCTTTACAACTGAAGAAAAAGCACGGAAAAACCTCAGTCAGGGTAAGAAAAACCTGTCAGGTTAAGAAAAACCTCAGTCAGGTTAAGAAAAACCTTAGTTAGATTAAGAAAAACCTCAGTCAGGTTAAGATAAACCTCAGTCAGGTTAAGAAAAACCTCAGTCAGTTTAAGAAAAACCTCAGTCAGGGTAAGAAAAACCTCAGCCAGGTTAAGAATAACCTCAGTCAGGTTAAGAAAAATCTCAGTCACGTTAAAGAAACCTCAGTCAGGTTAAGAAAAACCTCAGTCAGGTTAAGAAAAACCTCAGTCAGGTTAAGAAAAACCTCAGTCAGTTTAAGAAAAACCTCAGCATGGTTAAGAAAAACCTCAGAGTACACAAACAAAACAAAAATGTGAAACAATAAAAATATAACAAGGCAGTCTGTTAGGCAACAATGCGATAAAGGTAGAAATGTAATGAAAGAGACAAGAAATGCATAAAGAATTTTGGAAATAAAAAATTCTTGTAATGAAAATCGATTTGGAGAGTTTTATAAAGTGATACAGCAGATTAAGATAGACTATAGAGTGTTGATCAAATAAATCAACCAATTAGATGCAACAATTTCTCAAGTTTATTACTTGACCTTTACGTACGGCTCAACATGTTTCGGGCGTCCTCACGCCCACCATCAGAACCCGACCACGACCAACAGCACTGCTACCACCACGCTCCAACGGTAAAACCAGAGGCTGCTACTGCAGTTGTTGAGCTCCTAATGATGGGTGTGAGGACGCCCGAAACATGTTGAGCTGTACATAAACGTCAAGTAATAAACTTGAGAAACTGTTGCATCTAGTTGGTTGATTTATCGGAATTGATTGTTGATACGTGGACTTGCAAACTTTAAATGTGTAGAGTGGTGGTTGCCAGTGGTTCAGAATTCTGTTACATGGCGGACTTACCATATCAGCAGTGACAGGTTATTTCTACAAGAAAACGAAATTTATTTAACATCCTGTCCTTCCAGACAATAAAATATTAATATAATACGACCGACTGCGCACACAAACAAGTCGTACACAATACCACAATTTTTTATTTCCTGAAACCCACATGTATACAGGCACAACGAAAGTGTATAGAACAAAGCAGAAACCATCGATATGATCCGAAAAGCACTTTGGCGACCACGTGAAGTGAATTGCCACTTTTGCCATAGAAGACACATGGGGTTCACGTGCAATATCGTGCGGGTGGAAGCAGAAAAATATCAGGAGACTTCCTGAGAGGGAACCTATGTTTTCCACGTCTGACTTCTTGCAACAATGTTTCCCATAATAAATGTACACATGATTTGTTACGATGCGAGGCTGTACGGATGGCTATAACCATAAGAACGGTAAGAAAAAATTGAGTCGTATATAAAATCCTTTATATGCGGTCGAATTTGGCACACTTACAAGCAAAAGCGACATATCTCGATTCCCACTTGCAGATATACAGGGTGTGTATAAATTATCGGAGGATTTCGTTACGCCATAATTTGAGTAGGAAGTGTAGCAATATTGTGAAATTCGGGTCGATTACACACAATGAACATAACATTTGGAATGGTCCTATAGTCGCTACTGCCATCTCGCGGGAAAAGCGTAAACCAGTGTTGGAGGGAAATGGCTGCCTCACCTTCTGCACCGGGTCACCCCAGTCACCAGACCTGACAGTGTGTGATTTCTTCCTGCTGGGTTTCGTCAAGCACAATGTTTAGGTCCCACCACTTCCAAAGGCACTACCAGAATTGCGGAAGCGTATCAACATCGCAATTGAGAACGTCACACAAGACATGCTTGAGAGGGTTTGGCGGGAATGGGAGTATTGCCTGGACATACGCCGTGTCACGCGTGGGGCGCACGTCGAACGCATTTAAGGTCACTATGAATCTGCAAACATTCCTCTTTTAAATGGTAGTAACGTCATGTATTTCTGTTCAGTATTTGTGAAAATGTGGTTTTGCAAAATATTCCGATAATTTATACGCACCCTGTAGTTCGTTATCGTTCTCTGGATACTATTGTTTTATGAACAATTAATATTACAAGTACTGTTTGTTTGTGTACCTTAATTTATGATATGATATATTTATTAACTGCAATTGGGTTGTCAGCCGGTGGCAGTAAACATTTACACACAAACAATACATAGAACAACACAAATAACAACCGAACAACACAGATAATAACAGCCGAACAACACAAATACAAACAAATGTGGAAGAGTGCGGGCCGTGCCCCGTCTTTGTGAGTTTTACACTGGCATTTGCCTTACAGCTGAGGAAAAGGCACAGAAAAACCTCAGTCAGGGTAAGAAAAACCTCAGTCAGGTTAAGAAAAACCTCAGTCACGGTAAAAACCTCAGTCACAGTAAAAAACCTCAGTCACAGTAAAAATCCTCAGTCACAGTAAAAAAACCCCAGTCACAGTAAAAAACCTCAGTCATAGTAAATAAACCTCAGTCACAAAAAAACCCTCAGTCACAGTAAAAACCCTCAGTCGCGGTAAAAATCTCAGTCACAGTAAAAATCCTCAGTCACAGTAAAAATCTCAGTCACAGTAAAAACCCTCAGTTACAGTAAAAAAAACCAGTCACAGTAAATAAAACCTCAGTCACAGTATAAGTGAGAATGTGACGGTTTGGGAGCGCAGTAATGGTGAAAAATATGTATGTATGTATGTATGTATGTATATATGTATGTATGCAAACTGAAAGAAGGTTATTATTGGGTGGCATAGAAGTGTTTGGTAGGCACGGGATATGTTACTTTCGTATTATTCTCTCCATGCATTGTGAATGATTACAGTCTCTTAGTACCAAATTCACATATTTTACTAATGCATATTTTACCTTATCTGGATCCTGAAAATAGGAAGAGCCGAAACATATAGGAGCCAGATAAGGTGATATATATATATATATATGCATATATATGGGTAAAATATTTGCATTTTTTGAACCCCGAGGGAAGGAGACCACTTGGGAAACCCAGGCGTAGGTGGGAGGATAATATTAAGATGAATCTTTAGAAAATGGGATGTGGGGGTTTGGACTGGATCGAGCTGGCTCAGGATAGCGACAGGTGACGGACACTTGTGAATGCGGTAATGAATCTTCGGGTTCCATAAAATGCGGGGAATTTCTTGACTAGCTGAAAACCAGTTAGCTTCTCAAGAAGGACTCTGCTCCATGGAGTGAGTAAGTAAGTCGATGCATTTGTTGGTACTAAGAGTCTGTAAACAGGGTATATTGGTTTGGATTGGATTCAGTTGTATTAGGCTTCTGTGAACGCCGAATAGAACTGTTGGTTCCACGAGAAATAAGAAATTGTTCGGGCAGCTTTCTTTGAACCTAGAAAGTAAAACCTGTAGAAGGTAACGTTTCCCCTGTATTTAGTTAATTACCACGCGGTATAGGGTGAGTGGCAATAAAACTCCACGCATTCCTAGCGTCAGTAATAGATGGACGTTAGCTTCACGTTCCGGCCGCCTGTACAGTTTGGACAGGAATCAGATTGAAGTTCCAGAATCAGTCTGCAAGTTGTGGGAGAAATTAAACTCTCATGAACCAGCCGGGAATAGAACGCCAATTTCTCGGTCGTCCAGCCCGTAACCTAGATACCGTACTGACTGAACTATCTCGGTTCCAAGAAGACATGCATATCTGAGCTCCTTTTTCTTGTACCCAGAGGATAATAGGAGCCTAAGTCTGAGGGTCATCTGTAACTATGGCAAACGAACAGGACTCTTTTGCAAATAAATACAACTAGGTGCACAATTTTGCTTTTTTTGCATGTTTGCATGTTTCGGCAATCATATATCTTCCTCTGGGAGTACTTGGATCCGAAATGCAAGAAGTGGACAACTTTAAAACGTCCAGGAAAATCCGTCGTAACTTTCTTGCAAATAAATCCAACTGTGTGCACAATTCTGCTTAGTATATTTATTTCTCTTCTCTACATGTTTCGGACAACCATGTGCCCATCATCAGGAGAAATTACTGTACCTATGCGACACTGGTATTTGTCACTCTGTATGGGTGGCGTGGCGTCTGGTCTGCTGGTTGGAGAGAGGGGAAATAAATATACTAAACAGAACTGTGCACACAGTTGGATTTATTTGTAAGATTGTACAAGGATGCACGGTCAACGAAACATAAAAAGAACGGGGTTCTGTTGATCTGGTATCAGATTATGGGGCACACAGGGCCCGTTTTAAGGGTTAGGTGCATCGGGACAGCAAGGACTCGAACCCAACCATTAATCTGAATCTAAACATAAAGTGAATGAGTTTTTGCAAAACATGGTCCCCCCCCCCCCACACACACACACACACACGGATGCTTGCGACAGTGTGGGAGTCGTCTTCAGGGCCGCCGATAGCGGGTTCGGGCCCGGGTGAAAAAATGTTTTCGGTCTCTCCAGCAAGGGCGGACCGGCTCAAAATAGTTACACTAAATTTGAAAGACTGACTCTCAGTCGCAGAGTGACTTAGGCATAGTCTGAAAGGGTTAATTTGTAAGTCAACAAATAATGATACCATCGAGAAAGACGAAAACATATACAACATAATCGGTCCCCGGGCTGCCGGGCCCCAGTAATTTGTACCGGCTTCCCCCCCTCCCCCTCGTCTTGTCGGCGCTTGCCGTCACCGGTCACTTTGCAACAAAATTGATGTCTGCTCTTCGACACACAGCCCGCGATAGCGCGCGATCCGCGAAACGGTACTTGCGTAATTGGCAGCGTCGTCATGGGTCGCTATGCGCAGTGCAGCTATCAGCGGGTATACCTTGTACCTTTGCGTACTTTTTGACTTCTTATGTTACCCGGAAAGTCGTTTCACGCCACTGTCTCGCGCAGCATGTAAAAATAATATGCTTGTCTACACATGTAAAAACTTTTCGCAGTGTCATTGATAAAATAGAATCTTTTAAAGACTGATTTGCCATTTCATTGTTGCCTGTTTCCTACATTTTGGCGTCTTCAAAATATCTTTGATCAGAACATTTGTTTATCTGTCGCTGTCATTGTTTTATACTCGTTTCTACAACGTTGTTAGTATGTTAAATATGTAAGGTTTTCATTGTAATTTAGAACAAAATTTCAGGCAACCTATGAACACATTTGGGTACGCGTCTTCTTGCCTGTAACTTTTCAAAGTCATTTCTGTCTTATATTCGTTAATATTCATTCCCTCTCTGTTTTTTTATATCTCCACATAGTTCGAACAGTGACTGGCGTGGGTACAAGGACCTTTGTTAAGGTGACACAGACGTGTTTGAACGTCGAGATGTAGGGAAGTGATTAAAAAGAAACTCAGTTACATCGGCGTGGCTAGGTGCGGTTTGTCTATTTGAGAAATGTCCGGTGACTATTGTTGTTGTCTGACTGGTGAACCCAGACATTTGTTGACCCCCGAACGCACTTTATACCTACATTGATGTGTGCATGCATACGTACATACAGTATGTACATGGGGTAATACTTAAGTCGGTGTGCTTAAGAAATGTTGAACTGTACAGGGTTACCACCAAGAGACCCCGTGCTTAATATCATAACAGAGTTACGATGCATATTGTGTGGTAAATATAAAAGCTTAAGTTCCCCATGTGCACACGATGAAGGCATATGGGAGAGTGGATATATAGCTCTACTCGTTCTTAATCTTGGCATTAGATGGAGATGAGCGGTTAGCTTCACTCTCTGGTCGCTTTGCCTCCGGGGAAACAAATTCCAGTAGCCAGTTGAGCCCGATCTTGATCGCTTTGCAGAAGAGAAACTCACCTACGCCCGGTGGGAATCGAACCGTGACTCCTCTGGCTTAATTCTGTGTCGTAACATTATTTTGGGACAGTATGTATTTTAGCATGTGGCAACGTGGAGAGGGTTCAGCATAGTGATTTAGGTTGTCATTGTTATGAGTCAGTGAAATTCACCCTTATTCTGAGGATAAAATTTGGCTTTAAGTTTGTGGTATGATGTAATTTGTCACGTTGTAACTACATATGGGCTAAGTGGCTGAACTGGACGGGAAGTATAACTTCAAAATCCAAGAAAATCGTGAAGTGTAGTCTGTATATGAACATGGTCCATGGGAATAGTTCTCAGCCTCTTGTTGTCGGTAGCACTCGTTGGATGTTTTTTTTTCCGTTACGCCCTAGAGTTAGAAAAGAGAAGTAAAATTTATGAGGTAATACCTGTTTGTAAATGTCATTTAATTGTATGAAAACATAAAATCACCCGAGTGTTTCCAAGAAAAGAATACTAGGCCTTTCACAAGTAGCATAATGACTGAGCTGAACTGTACGTTGTAGAGCCCGTTTTCTGTTTGATGGCAGCCAGAAACCCGACGGAAGGTAATTGCAGTAGGTGCAATCCGATGCCCACTTCCTTAGCTGCTAACAACCGACAGAACGCGCTCACCCCCAGCCGAAAGACATTGACTCGCCCGTTGGATGTTGGACGATAACTGGTTTCTGCGCTTGTGCCAACACAAAGTAAACGTATTATACACGGCAAGATCAAAGATCCCACAGATCAGTGTTTCCCATACTTTTTTGATCGCGGACCCCTTTTGACTTCGAAAAATAACCACGGATCCTCACATCCTTGCTCACGTAAAGGTAGTGACGGTATGACCGGTATCCAGAATTACAAAATTATGTTTCAGAACTGATTTTAGATAGATACTAATACAGACCAGTGGCATACGTAACAAGGCATTGCATAATTTGACCTCAATTAAAATGATTTTCTCTCGCTTCGTGGGTACAGGAAGTTTCTTAATTAGGTATTCTAACCGTTACATTAAATAAACATATCGCCAATTTAAAAAGTACCGCTCTTGTTTTTAACAAAATATTTTTCCTTCAATTAAAAGGTAAGTAGCTATTACAGAAACGTATCCACAGATGCCGTGGGAACTGGTCTCGGATCCCTTGGGATCCGCGAAGAACACTTTGGGAACCATTGCCACAGATCATACACACATACCTAGATATAAGAAATAGCAGTATCCTTTTTTCCACTAACAAATATAAAGAGTTTTACACAAGGATTTTTACCATTTTGAGTCTTACATTGAACCAATTATAGTTTTTTTAGTAATTGTAAATGAAGTAAACCCATGTATCATATAACTGAAGTTCTGGAATCAATGGAACAGTAGTTTTGAGCATATGATAAAATCCTTCCTGAAGATGGTGCAATAAGCGCCGAAACACTTAGGAGACTGTTGATAATAATGCATGTATTTTATTGTATATGTGCATTTTGTTGGTATATTAAAGATATAATTACTACACAAAAAATGCACGAAATGGAAAGCTTGAAAGTAGGTATTTACTGTTCCTGCATCACCGTCAGTAGAGGGAGTGGGGTGACGTCATAGGTATTGTTGTGACACCACCACCAACAGTAACTGCTACTGCTGCTATGACTATTTTGTGCTTTCACATTTCAAATACAACTTAATATTGTGCTTTGACTTATCACTAAGGACGAGTACACTCAGTTGTGGATCATAATGCCATTCTAACGAATTGGGAGTGTACTTGGTGTTGAGGTAAGCGGTAGCCTGATGAGATTCAAACCGTGTACGTCACGAATATATTTTAGACTGCCTTACCATACAACTAAGCTTGTCGGCATCGTTTGAATATTACGAGTACGTATTAGCGACAGTATAACATTGTATTCATGTAAATTTGTGGGGCGAGATTACCACAGCTGGTGACGAAGTGAACAACCGAACGTTACCTTCGACTGCTTCCATTGAAAGTCTCTTTGATCTTTAAGTTTACTTAACGTAGTTGTGTATCCATTTATGCTGCAGGCATCACGCTCCATCACAGTCTTAACAAAGTAGGCCTGTGCAGTATGTCATGTACAAGGGATAGTTAGAAATTATAGCCTACTTTTTTATCTCCTTGCTTTCTTTTTATGGGAATAACCACTACACGGGTGGATTCCTTGAGCATTCTCGATCATATTATATTAATCGCAACTGTTCCACTCGACAGACGGCAGCAGCACAGTAGATCGTAAAATGACAGGTATTGAGGTGCGTTTGAAACAAACAACAGTAGAGTATGTGGTTGCTGAAGGTGAGAAGCCGGCTTGCATTCAAGATCGTTGTTCAAAGAAAATGATGAAGCTACTCTGCATGTCAGTGCTTTTCGACCAGCGGTTCTAACCTGGGGTCCACAGATCCCTTGGGGATCCATCATGGGGATCAATCGATAGATTTCAGGAGGTCCGTGGAATGGGATGGGAAAAAAATAACTTTATTTTCACGAACCTCTAACTGAAATTTAGCTTTTCGTTCAATAATAAATTTAAGCAACAAAGTATTTTATGGCTTTTAGACTCCAAAAATGTTTGCTAACTTCCATGTATTTCATTTTATTTTATGCATTTAAATACATTTTTCAGAGAAGGGCCTAGTTTCACCAGACTCTTAAAGGGGTCCATGGCACAAAACAGGTTTATGATCCCTATGTTAGCCGTTGGGTAAGACGGATTAAAGCGGCTGAAACAGAAAGAGTGGCACTTCGTGACAAAGCCCGAAGTGCGCGCACGTATGCTGCAGTGATGCCCGACAACATCCGCCGGGTTGATGAACTGATACGCGGCGTCCATCGCATAACTGCATATGATTTATGTTCCATCCTGTCCATCGGTAAAGTCAGTGTAATGGCAATATTTCAGAGCTTGGCTGTTCCACGGTCTTTTCTGGTTTGGGGTTGCGAATGCTGACAGATGCATACAGAGAGACCAGAAAAGCAATCACCATTGATCTTTTACACCAAAACAACCCGGGAATTGAGGGATTCCTATAGCAGATTGTCACGAGGGGTGAAAAGAGCCCACCATTTTGAACCAGAATTCAAGCGGCAGTCGATGGAATGGCGTCATACGATATCTCCAAGGAAGAAGAAATTCAAGAGTGCTCCGTCAGATGGAAGGTCGTGGTTACAGTCTCTTGGGATGAGAAGGGTGTTATTATTGTGAACTCCGACCACTGTACTGAAAAACTAAGAAGTCTGAATGCTCGCTTTCGTCGAGTTCTTCGCACGAGAATAATGTCGCTAGGCCGTACACGAATGTTCTCACAACAGAGACAGACCAATTTTAGATGAACAGTATTGTCGCATCCACCCTACTGTCCTGATGTCACATCATCATATTATCACCTGTCTGTTGTTTGGGGGGGCATGCTAGGACGTCATTACACCAGTAACGAGGCACTGCCGAATGCCTTTGCAGTAGTGTGTGGATAGAGTAAGATTTTCAGCAAGATTGAAACATAGCTATGCCTTCAGCAACGTTGTAGTGAAATTCTGTGAAATTTTGACATATTAAAAACATGTAAGTTCCATGAAAAAATAAAAAGAAATGGACATGACCTTCTACCTGCCGCATGTACAAATGTTCTGTACGATGAACCACTGTAAAGAAACTTTCCGTTTAAGTTTTAGATAAATACTAACTAGTCAACAATATTCTTTTTTTTTTCGACAACATGATTGAAAATAGCTGCGTTATTACTAAGTCTTGTGCGCTGACAAAAAAATACATTCAAAATATGGTAGGATGTACTCATTTTCTATAATGGGAATCTGCTGTCTATTCTTGAAAATTGATTACAGTAGAAGTTACGTTGAAGGAGTAAAGGTTTCAGAGCACAGAGTTTATACTTCATGTTTGATAAACGAATAGGACAATTCTGAATGTGCATAAGTTAGCAGTCTTTATAATATAATAATATAATTTGTTTTTATTCGTTTTTTTACTTATTCAAATACCGTATGAAAACGAACTGCTTAAAAATACTAAGTTCTATTGTCTTACGGGTACTTTATTCTTTTAGGGGTAGTGTCATCTTCCATACTTCAAACCACCGGTAATGCCCCATCATAGCCGGATACCACTTTCCTTGATACAGTTGCTTAATTTTGACTAAATCCTGATGAAACTGTTCATTTTCTCATCGATAACGGGTTTTACGTTCTCGGGAATCTCAACTGTGAGGTTAGGACGTAGATTTTCGATGATTGGGAAGAGGATTTTTTGTACACGGAATATCAGTAGTTAAGAGAATTTGTTAGTGATAGGTTCTCACGTACAATTTGAGAGGATGCTGATGTAATATTCTTTTGCTTGCGCATGCAAAATCGACGTGAAAAAATGGTGATACAAAAGACAGTTTTTATAAAGAATTAGAGGAAGCTTTCAGTCACTTTCCTAAGTACCATGTGAACATTCCTGTAGGAGATTTTAACACAAAATCGAGGAGAGGGGATATTTTGAAACCGACAATTGGGAATGAGAGTCTACATCAGGATAGTAATGATAATGGTCTTTTACCACATCAGAAATTCTAGTTAAGATCACGATGTTCGCACAACGAAACATTTATAAATACACCTGGACCTTTCTCGACGGGAAGCCTCACAACCAGATTGATCACATGCTGTTAGGTAGGAGATGGTATTCGAGTATACTCGATGTGCCATCTTTTATGGGAGCTACTGTGATGCTGATCACTATTCGGTGGTTGCAGATGTTAGGGAAAGATTGGCAGTAAATAAACAAGCAACGCAGAAGTTGTATGTGGTAATATTTCATCTCAGAAAACTGAATGAGATGGAGGTTAGGAAATAGTATCAGATTAAGATCTCAAAGGGATTTTCAGCTTTGGAGAACTCAAATGATAGCGAGGACGTAAATAGGACTTGGAAAACATTAAAGAGAATATAATAACTTTAGCTAAAGAGAGTCTATGGCTGTACGTATTGAAGCAGCATAAACCATGGGTTGACGAAGGATGTTTACGACGTCAGATCAAAGGAAAGACGCTAAAATGCAGTGGTTACGTGACCCAACCAGAGTAATACATTAGTCTACACAGTTCAAGACGTGAAGCTAATAGACATTTCAGGGAAAAAAGAAGGGATATCTGAATACTAAAATTGACGACCTGCAAACTAACACTAATGTCGAAAAATCAGAGATTTGAGAGGGGTATCATTGACTTTAGGAAGGGTAACTAGCCTATAACTAATATAGTAAATGATGAGAAGGGTGATTTGATGACAGACACACGCATACACAGTAGTTGGCTAGGTGGAGGAACCAGGTCTCTCAGCTGTTGATTGTGCATGGGGTTATTGCGGTGAAGAATACATAAATACAGCATAACCACTAGTGCATGATCCGAGTACCTTTGAGTTTGATATGGGTATTCAAAAGCTAAAAAGACACAAATCACCAGGTATTTATCAAATCCCTTCAGAATTGATTGAAGCGGAGGGTAGAACAATTCGCTGTGAGATCCATAAACTTATTATTTCTATTCAGAATAAGGTGGAATTGCCTGAGAAGTAAAATGAATCGATCATTGTATACTGTATATAAGAAGGGTGGTAACACAGATTGTAGTACTTATAGAGGCATATCACTTCTCTGAACTACGTAACAAAATTACGTCCAAACTTTCTGTGAAGATTAACCCCATATGCAGAGGAAATTATTGGGGATCGTCAATTTGGATTTCGGCGCAACAAGTCAACTACTGATTATATATGGTGCATTCGTCAAATACTTGAGAAAGAATGGGAGTATAATGACGTAGTGCATAAGTTATTTGTAGATTCAAGAAAGCTTTTGATTTAGTTAGGAGGGAGATATATAATATTCTCATTGATTTTAGATCCCCGTGAAACTTGTAAGGCTAATAACAATGTGTCTGCATGAAACATATAGCTGAGCCAGCCCGGGTAGGCAAGCATATGTCTGACGTGTTTTCTACTAGGAATGATTTGAAATAAGCAGATGCTTTATCGCCATTTCTTTTCAGCTTGCTCTAGTGTATGCCATTAGGAGGGTTAAGGTAGACCAGGATGACTGGAAATTAAATGGTACACGTCAGCTTTTGGTTTATGCTGATGATGTTAATATATTGGGCGTAAGCGTGCATACTATAAAGAGAAACACAGAATCTTTACTATTTGCTAGGAAGGAGATTGGACTAGAAGTATATAATGGTAACACTAAGTACCCGGTCATGTCTCGAGATGACGATGCAGGACGAAGTCACAATATAAAGGTTGTAAGAGTTGTTTGAAAGCGTGGAAGACTTCATATATGTGGGAACAGCCTTAACGAATAAAAATTCTATTCAGGAAGAAATTAAGATGAGATTGAAGGTAGGGAATGCCTGCTATCATTTGGTGCAGAATCTTTTCTCTTCCAGTTTGCTATCGAAAAATATAAGGATAAGATGTACAGAACTATAGTTTTGCCTGTTGTTTTGTATGGTTGTGAAATGTGGTCGCTCACATTGAGGGAGGAACGTAGGCTGTGGGTGTTTTAGAATAGGGTGTTGAGGAGAATATTTGGGTCTAAGAGGGACGTGGTAAGAAGGGAGTGGAGAAAACTACATGATAAGGAGCTTAATGTTTCTGACGGGAAGCCTCACAACCAGATTGATCACATTTTGAGAGATAGGAGGTGGCATTCGATGTAGGTCATTCAAGGGATCTGACCCACACTGATCACTGTGGGTTGGTTGCAAACCTTAGGGAAAGATTGGCAGTAAGTAAACAAGCAATACTGAAGTTTTATGTGGAACGATTTCATCGCAGGAAGCTAAATGAGAATGGGGTCAGGAAGCAGTGTCAACTTAAGATCTCAAGTAGGTTTGCAGCTTTGGAAAACTTATGATGGCCAGGACATAAAATAGGGCTTGGGAAAACTTTATATATAAAGATAATATCAAAACATAAGCTAAAGAGAGTCCGGATCTGTACGAATTTAAGCAGCACAATCATGGTTTTATGTAGGATGTTTACGATTTTAGATCAAAAGAAAGAGGCTAAAATGCAGTGGTTACAGGATCCAAAACAAAACAATGCAATAATCGAAACAGTGTTAGACGTGAAGTTATTAGACATTTCAGGAACAAAAGGAAGGAATATCTGTAAGCTAAAATTGACGAACTACAAAACAACAGTAAGATAAAAAATATCGGAGACTTTTATAGGAGTGTCAGTGACTTTAAGAAGGGTAGCCATCCTAGAACTAATATAGTAAATGACGAGAAAGGTGATGTGTTTACATGCACACGCATACACAGTAGTTGGCTACGTGGAGGAACCATTTCTCCCAACTGTTGAATGTGAATGGAGTTAATGAGGTGAAGCAGACATAAATACAAACAGCTGAACCATTAGTGCCTGAGCCAAGTTCTTTTGAGTGTGAGATGGGTATTGAAAAGCCAAAAAGGCACAAGTCACCAGGTTTTGATTAAATCCCAGCAGAACTGATTAAAGCAGGGAGTAGATAATTCGCTCTGAGATCCATAATCTTATTAATTCTATTTGGAGTACGGAGGAATCGCCTGAGGAGTGGAAGGAGTCCATCATTGTACCTATTTATATATAGGTTGATAAAACATTGTAGTAATTATGGAGGCATTACTGTTTTGTCAAATACGTAAAATATTTTATCCAACATCCTGCTCTTAATGTTAACTCCATATGCAAAGGAGATTTTTGGAGATGATCAGTGTGGATTTCGAGGCAAAAGGTCCGCTGCTGATCATGTATTCTGCATTCATCAAATGCTTGAGAAAAAATTTATGTTGAAACAGGGCATCTGCTATTTATAGACTTTAAGAAAGCTTATGTTTTAGTTAGGAGGTACGTCTTGTAATATTCTCATTGAGTTTGGTATCCCCATGAAACTGCTTATGCCAATAAAACTGTGTCTGAATTAAACCTATAGCAGAGTGCGAGTAGGCAAACATCTGTCTGACATGGTTGCTATTAATAATGGTTTGAAGCAAGGAGATATTTTATCGCCATTTCTTTTCAACTTTGCTTTACGGTATGCCGTTAGGAGGGTTCAGGTAAACCAGGATGGTTTGAAATTAAATGATAAACATTAACTTTTGGTTTATTCTGACGATGTTAATATATTGGGCGGAAGCGTACATACTATAAACGAAAACGCAGAAGCTTTGATAGGGTTACTTGTTAGGAAATTTGACTAGAATTAAATGCTGATAAAACTAAGTACTTGGTCATGTCTCGAGATCAGAATGCAGGAGGAAGTCAATATAAAGATTCATATTAGTTCCTTTGAAAGGGTGGAACAGTTCAAATATTTTGTAACAGCCTTATCGAACCAAAATTCTCTTCAGAAAGAAATTAAGAGCTGGTTGAAGTCAGGGAATGCTTTCTATCATTCGGTGCAGAATATTTTGTCTTCCAGTTAGCTATCGAAAAATATAAGGAATAAGATATGCGTGGGTGGTCTGAAAAGTTCTCGGCCTCGAACATAGATAGCAACAATATCGGCAAGACCTTTTTTCCTAAGTTGGTACACCTGTCATAAGCATCCATGTGAAACTGGAAGTCATTCTATCAAGTAGTTTGTTTTATACAGCTCTCTGAAGCAGGAGTGTCGTCTGTATCCCTTAAAATGGATAAAATTGAGTATCGTGCGGTTATAAAATTCTTTGTAAAAGAAGGTTTAACGCCAAATGAAATTCATTCGAAGTTCTTAAAAGTTGATGGGGACTCTTCTCCTTCGTTTTCAACAATTAAGAAATGGGCTGCCGATTTTAAACGTGGCCGTACAAGCCTTGAAGATTATTCACGTGAAGGACGCCTAAAAAGCGCAACAATACCAGAAATTATTGAAAAAGTGCACGATATGGTATTGGATGACCGGCGGTTGAAAGTGCGTGAAATTGCTGGGACAATAGGCATTTCAAAAGAACGTGTAGGATATATTTTGCATGAAGAATTGGATATGAAAAAGCTTTGCGCAAGATGGGTGCCGCGCTTGCTCACAGCAGATCAAAAACGCACTCGCATGAAAATCTCTGAACAGTGGTTGGAGCGTTTTAACAAAAATAAACCTGATTTTGTGCATTGATTTATTACTATGGATGAGACTTGGATTCGCCATTACACACCAGAATCCAAACGGCAGTCAAAAGAGTGGACAAAAGCCGGTTGTTCAGCGCCAAAGAGGACAAGGTCGGTTCCATCAGCAGGAAAGGTCATGGCATCGGTGTTGTGGGATGCTGAAGGAATTTTGTTTATTGATTATCTTGCAAAGGGTAAAACAATAACCGGGGAATATTATTTCAAACTTTTAAGCAGACTAGACAGAAAAAATTCGTGAGAAAAGACCAGGTTTGCAAAACAAAAAAAAAATAATCTTTCATCAAGACATTGCACCCGCCCACAAAAGTGTTTTGGCAATGGGAAAATTAAGGGATCTGCACTATTAATTGTTGGAACATCCACCCTATTCCCCAGATTTGGCTCCCTCTGACTTCTGTCTCTTCCCAGAACTGAAACTCTTCCTCGCTGGTCAGCGTTTTTCTTCGAATCAAGAGGCGATTGCAGCTGTAGAGGGGTATTTTGCAGATCTTACGAAGAACCACTACAGGGACGGGATAATGGCGCTGGAGCATCGCTGGAATAAATGCATTAGTCTTAAGGGAGTTAATGTTGAAAAATAAAAATAATTTTGAAATTATAAATTCGTTTTTTCATTGTTAGGCCGAGAACTTTTCAGACCACCCTACTCCACTATCTGATGCCTTCTTGGCGTACACTGGGACTGATTTACTTTATTTAGGGTGGTTGGCACAGTTAAGACACCTTTCTTATTTTTATCATTTTACACACCAGGGTTATGGTAAGACTTATTTTGACCATGGAATTAAAATAAATACAGTTGAAAGTCTTAAGGGAGGTTATGTTGAAAAATAAAAATAGTTTTGAAGTTATAAATTCGCTTTTTCATTGTTAGACCGAGAACTTTTCAGAGCACCCTCGGACAGTACTAGAGTTTTGTCTGTCTTTTTATGGATGAGAAATCTGCTCGCTCACCTTGAGAAAGGAACGTAGGCTGGAGTGTTTGAGAATAGGGTGCTGAGGACAACATTGGGCCTGATGTGGACGAGGTAACAAGTGAATAGAGAAAACTACATTATGAGGAGCTTAATGATCTGTACTCCCTATCGAATATTATTCGGGCGATCAAATCGAGAAGAATGGGCGAGCCTTGTAGCACGAATATGGATGGGAAAGGTGTATGCAGGGTTTTCATGGAGAAACCTGAGAGAAGGAGACCACTTGGAAGACCCAGGCGTAGATGGGAGGATAATGTTAAGATGGATCTTCCGGAAGTGGGACGTAAGGCATGGACTCGAATGATCTGGCTGAGGATAGGGACAGGTGGCGGGCACATGTAAACGCGGTATTTAACCTTCTGGTTCAATAAAATGGGAGTAATTTCTTGACTAGCTGAAACCCGGTTAGCTTCTCAAGAAGGACTCTGCTCCATGAAGTAAGGAAGTAAGTAGAGGAAACCATCACTTTCGTCCATGGTGTTCACTAAGTTTTTCATAAGCTCCAATTTTACCTCGTATATGTAGTGGAGAGAGGAGCATCCTTTCGGGAGACAGCAAGGGATTGCTGTTAGCCTTATGTTTCCGGAAAGGAAAGGCGGTCTATATCTGGCAAGTCCTTCACACTGTTTTTCGGTTGCTCGACTCTAACACAAACATAAACAACAATACTTCTTATTCGCCGTCTTCAGTCCGAGTAAAAGTCCAGTCACCTTAAGGTTCGCACATATCTGTCATCAGTGGTTCTTGTAATTGGTTGCATATATTAAGAGTGACATACTTTTTTGCCATTCCTTCTTTGCTACTGAGTGGTCAACAGCTATCGATGGTTTTCATTCCCATTATGTAATAAAACAGCTTTCAGGCTTAGTTTCCATGCATTAGTGAAAAGTCTAGATTTTTCGGGATCGGGTGGAAGCCTTTTTTCTTCCATCAAGCTATTTACCCAACCCCGGGCGCAGAGAGAGTCCTGCATTCTCTAATATCCGGAAATGTTGTGCCTTTTCCTGAATAGGGATATTCTGTATCTCTAGTCAGAAAGTTCCACTGCAAGTTTTGCTTGCTGCTTTGAAAAATTCGAGTTGCGAGTTAGATCATGTAGCTCGCTTTGCTTGATCAGATGTTCTTCATCATCCTGGAGAATGTAAGTGAATCAGAGAATGTAGATGGTCTTTCCTGCACCTTATCTTAAGGGAAGGTAAACTCAGTTGGAAGGTAACACCACCCGTACCGAAGACACTATCATTGACGCGTTCAGGGTGGGAATGCTCAGTGTCTGGTAATAGACGTCGGGAAATGAGTTTTCGCTTTACCAGAAACTCTCACCACACATTCTGCAATGAGGGAGCACCAGTTTAGTAACCGGAAAACGTACAGTTTCTACAATTATGCGGATTTTTTTTATAAGAAGTTATTCATTTTCAAGTAATGTGACGTGAAGGATTTTTTTTTATTCTGACGTTGAGGTAGCCTTGCAATGGCACATCCAAAACAGTTGTTTTCATCCATGTTGCCGAACACTTGTGTTGTGTTATAAACCCAGAAACTCGGAATTCGTGACCGTCGTTCTTCCGTAGAGGAAACATGCGGTTGAACTTAGAAGCAAGACTTCCCGTTTATGCTTGCATTTTATAAAGTTTTGGCCACGTGCCCGGTGTTTGCCCGGGCTAGCATCGAATCGCATTGCTGTGGATTAAAATCGCGACGCGCGACTACACGCCTGAGCTGTTGCTGTCGATCACTGCCGATTATAATCGATTATAACCGACAATAATTATTGTCGGTTGGAGTTACTGTAGACTGTTATCGCGACGCGTTACTCCATTGTCTCTTTCCTTTATTCTTGCTTTATTCTTGCTTATGCTTAGAGCGAGTCAAGCGGACCCAATGTTTGGTCTCATCTGTCGGAATGCTGCCACCTGGTTTTGCGTTATTGCCCAACAGTTACCTCTGCAACCCGGTAAGCCTGGCATTTATAGTGTTATGTATACCACGTAGGTAAATAGGGGATTCGGCCCGAGTCCTTGGATTTATTGTCACTGTATTCGGCATTGCAAATCCGTTAGTCATCCCGAAACTACTGTCAGTTATTTTACACTTACATCTGGGTTGCCCGATGAGTTATGACTGCCACAGATACATTATTGTATTTCGTATGTATATTATATTACATATATATTGTATGTATATTACATATGTATATAAATAACTCCTTCCCCTTTGGGCTTCGAGCACACGCCGAGTCGGTAATCAGTTGTTTACTCAATCACTCGTCCACTGTGTATAACTAAGGATACTTGCATGTAATACCCATATGAGGATGGCCTTCGCCACAACGTTTGGTTCGTGGTTCACGTCTTGAGCTCTCAGCTGTCCTCGTGCCTCTAATTTGCATCTTCATTGGCGTTGCCGTGGAGACGATCGAAGAACCATGGTCAGAACACGATTACCCCAGTCTGCCTATTATGGACTTCACGCATCCAACCTTCGAAGAGCGAATGGAAGACGCGTAACTGTCATACCTAAAGTAATAAAGAATTTCTACTTAGGTGCGTCAAACGAATCTCTTACAGCTAGGTTGGGTACAGGACTGTCGTTTTTAGGGGTGTTCGCAAAATTTCGCAAGTCGACTGTTAGCTTCGTCATGTCATTTTGTCTGTGTCTGTCCGTCCGTCCGTCCTAATGTCTCGGCTTCCACTGGACGGATTATCATGATATGATTTGATATTTTAGTATTTTTCGAAAATTTGTCGAGAAAATTCGAGCTTTAAATCTGACAACCCGTACAGGTACTTTATGTGAAGACCTGTGTACATTTAAAATAATCTCGTCCATTTCTTCTTAGAATGGGAAATATTTCAGACAATACTCGTAGGAAAAAATCGAACGACACATTTCATGTTAAAGAACTTTTTCCGAAAATCGTGCCGCTTATGAAATGATGTGGGAAAATACGGTGGAACCAGACAGGCCGCAAATGACAATATAAAACGGCGCATGCGCTTTGCATCCTGGATAACAAAGGCTTCAAACACACACTTAGAATACGTAATGTTTATTGCTTTTCCACGGCAACAGTGGTTACCAGAACACGCCTCAGTATTAAATTTATACGTGCATTGCCTGTATTTATCGACATATTGCCATATTACCATTTACAGCACATTCTTCTGACCCGTACTGACGACTTACTGTGTTTACAGTTGCACACTATGCAGTCTTGATTTTTTTTTTTTTGCGGTTTTTAGGTTGTCATTTGACTCTCCTTCGTAGAAAGAATGTGCGAGAGTTACGTTCCTCTTATCGTTCTGTCTGCATGGCTGTACTAACCATAACTGTAGACTAATAATTGCACAATTTAGTGATTTGTTTCTTTGTGTAATTACAATACCGATTCCGACTAAGGAAAAGGCGTGTATTAAGCATAACTTCATAGTTTCACACCGCCAACATGCTTGTGATATCTCAAAAACATTTCGTACAGAACTTGCAAGTACGTTTATTATATCTCCGTACAGTATTTCTTGTGCGTTGCTTGAATGTCGCGTCAGCTGTCTCCATCAAAAAGAAGAGTTAAGTATGCATTTCGTGCACCCACGATATTTGGGCTTCACGTTTATCAGAATATCACCTTAACGAAAGCGTGACACTCTTTGAATCTGTTTTATTTCGACAAAGTGAAGACTACATGAGGCAGCATTCGTGTCGCTTCAACGCCATATGTAGTCACCATGTTGCATAAAATTACATTTAAATCGTTTTAAGTGTCATGGATGTCAATTTCTGCAGAAGTCATTAGTGATTATGTATATACGGACATTGATACCTACATATCTTATGTTATTAATACATTTTCCTATTTAGATAATGTAAACTGATGACCCAAATATCAGTTTCGGTTCAGCTCATGGGTTAACATGCCAGAAACGGAGGCAGAGTCACGAGATTCAATCCTGGTCCACACTTTACACACTCAGGATGGCAAGTGTTGTAGTCCGTGACGTGGTACACAAACATTGCCAAGGCGTTCTTTTCTTTTTGTGTATTTTCGGCTTCACACTACACACAGTTTCATTAATCCCATAGGCAAAGTACTGTGGCCTTCCCTGCCCGATATTCACGAAACTCACAAGTACTCAACAATATTATGTTCATATCTCTTACACCGCATGCATTCAGATGGGACATTAAACGTGTAAAGTACAGATAGAAATTCGTTTACGTCCCTGAGAACAATATGACTATACCGTTCCGATTTTTATGAAACTCACAACTGTCGCCCAGTAAATTGTTGTTGGCGTTTTCTTTAGCAGTGATACCGAAGTCGGTTGTAAAATCTGGAAGATACGTGCGAAATTTCATTGACCCCCTAAGTAAAGTATGTTTTCCACTGCGCCGATTTTCATGAAACTCGCAATGCCTGAATGACATTGCTTGGAGATCTTATGTACCGAATTGTATACAAATCGGATAATAAACGTGCGGAGTACGGGCATCTCATTTACACCGTTAAGCAAAGTGTGGCTTTTATTTTACCAATTTTCACGAAATTCGTAATTGCTAAACGGCTTCAGGTGGAGATATTCAGTACCAAGTTTCGCCCGTCTTGGTAAAGAAATGTGGAGATTAGGGTTAGAAACTCATTATACACCCTCGAATAAAGTATGGCTGTCAATGGCCCAATTTTGATCAAACACAGGCTTTCTCAATAGCCTTTCTGTAAAGAACTCATACACGTATACCGAATATTATGAAAGTTCGACAGGCAGTTTAGTTGCCGGTACTAGGTCGCAGACTGACGGATGGACAGGTGTGGTCTCCACATAAGTCCTTTCTTTCTTTACTCCGTAAAGAACGCCAAGTATGTTAGGTTAATCTTCATCTTTAAAGGGCTGTTAGTTTCAACTGGTTGTTTCTTATCTGCAGCCTCTATCGCAGACTGGTCTACAAGTGGGCTGTACTTTCTGTCTTCGCGATTGACTAACCGTGGTTAAAGGTTTGACTAAGTTGTAACATACTGTTGTAAATACAGAAGTCATTTATCTGCGTCATGTCCCCCCCCCCTCCCCATATCGGATTCAACCTGATTCTGAATTGTTTCTTCCTCGTACCTTTCACTGCAGTGCTCTTCGACAGGATGATGTGAAAGGAGGTGTAGAAGGATGTGAAAAGAGTTGTGTCCTGTTTCAAACTACCATATCTTCATTCCCCGAGATGATCTGAGGATATCCATGAAGTTTGCCGCCGGGCTCTAAGTTATTTGATTTTCCGAATAAGAGTGTAGAGTGTTTCATATTGGATAAGAAGCAGAACGGTGTGTTTGTGCCTAACACTGCACCACGAAGGCGCTTAAGGGATATGGACATAAAGTTCAGGAACGTAAAGAGGAAAAAAATTGAGTCAGCTCCATTTAGTATCTGTTGAGTATTATTCTCATGTAGAAATACAGCAATGCTACATTAAATATGGAGATCTGGTTTGGCGAAAATAAATTTCTCGCGCAGAGCAAGGGCTACTGATTTTCAGATACAGAGTCTTATATGGAAGACATGTTCGTCCGTGTGTACGTCTATTTGTGGCCTAGTATCAGGCCTAAACCGTTTGTCGGATTTTCTTGAAACGTGTAGGAGTTCGTTTAACAAATTGTCAGGAAAGCCAGAGTCTAGTTAGAATGGACGCAGTGAGTCTTACTTTATTAAAGAGTTTGGATGGATTCGTATGCGTAATTTCCGTATTTAATGACCCATTTCGGTGAATTTCATTGTAGAAGATCTCCATGTGATACTGCTCAGTAATCTTGAGTTTAATGAAAATCGGTACATGGAAAAACCATACATTACTGCAATTGGTAAATTAAATGGTGCTCTGTTTTCGACAGATCTCGATAAAATTCAGTAGAATGTATGTGATGCCCACAAAGTTACTGGGTGATCATGAGTTTCCTAGAAGTCGGCACAGTAAAAACCATATTACTGTCATGGACGTAAATCAATGTATGTCCGTACTTACGGTGTTTATCTTTCGATTTGTGTAAAATTCTGTGTAAGAGATTTACACATAATGCTGTTAGGTAGTGCCGAGTTCGGTGAAAATCGGAGAATTGGAGGCTGAGCTGATATGAAATTATTTTTACGCGTGTAATGTAAAACCTGTGGTGCGTAGTGAGCAAAGCACGCCTTGTCATTGTATGTGTACTGCGTCACGGATTACACCATTTGCATATCTTGTTAAAAGTTTGTGGATGGTCGTAATTGAGGAAGTTCGTGAGACTGACTCTCGATCAGAACGTCAGTATTGCCACAATTTAAATTAAATTGATTTTTTTCAGTCCATTGCTATGTATATCGCGGCCAGGATTGTGTAAGGTATTTTTATTGAACATTTATTGTAGAAATTTAACGTCACAAGTACATTGTATGTGTACATGGCGGCATTCTCCAAAGATCTGATTTTGTGATCTGTCTGTAATCATTTTGACCTCTGTGCTCCGTATAAATCCACTTCTTCAGCCGAGAACGCGTTCTTTTCTTTCAACTTCAGGATGATTATTAGAAACTAGCCGTGTGTCCAGTGTTCGCTGCGAATGAATAGAATAACTTTTTACGTAGTACTAAAGTTTGATCTGGGTTTTATAGCTTCTGTATTTTCCGCAGCTCTCAATCTTGTAGATGGGATTCTGTTATGTTTTCTTCTTAGCGACCTACTCCTCTTGTCTTCGTCCGCAGTGAGTTGTGTCCCGTAACCGTGTCGACCACGGTAGATGGTTAGATTGTTTTTCTCAGCGCGTACCCTGCAGAGAACACATCGGCTGTCATAATATTCACTTGCTGTTTACGAATACTATAATCGGTTCCTCCGCTTATACTTCAAAAAGGCAGAGCACAACGGATCCTAAAACGCCTGTAGTGGGGCTTCTGAGTGACGTGTTTCCCCCTATCGTATCAGCGGTTCTAGTAAGTGTATTGTCCGAGGGACTTTTTTGCGGGAATCGTGGGGGTTTTTCCTATCCTGGAAATAAGAGTTCCCATGTCAATAGAAATAAACAACAATCAAGCTTACTTTAGACACTTTCGCACAGTTGCTGAAAGTGACTATTACATTCTTCATATCCGTTCGTCCGCATGGAACATCTAATTCCGGTGCTTATGTTTTCGTGAAATTGTATATTTGGGCTTATTACTAAACTACGTTTAAAAAATTTAAGTTTGGCTAAAATCCAACAAGAAATGGAGGCACTTTACGTGGAGTCTTACATACACATATGATTACGTGGTGCGGTCTTGGTTTGCTGACTGAGTTTGTTTCTGCATAAAAACGTTTACCTCGTGATCACGGTTGCCTCCCTCCAAGCAGTCTCCTGGGGACTATATATAGTGGTCTCGGTGATCGCGCCACCTTTTGTATCATTTCGAGAAGTGCGTTGTTTGAAACTCGACAATTGCAACCCGCCAGTTTGTGGAGTTCTGAGAGAAGGAAGAAATCAGTCAGCGCTAAATCTTGTGACTAGGGAGGGTGCGGAACGAGTCGTTTTGCTTTTGGTCCAAAATACATACACAGATAAAGCAGAGTGAATAGGTACGGGGCTGGAATTTTGCGGCAATCCAACGCATCCTTTGTTTTACTGCCAGAATGCTGTGAACTGACCCAGGTGGAATTCCCTTCATGTTAGCAACTTCATATTTAGTGATTCTATTTTAGACGGCATATTTCTTTACTCGATCCACGTTTTCTTCTGTTTTGTTGTTTGGCGTGCGTCCCGAGCTTTCGGTATCTTCAGTGTAAGTCACATCGCTTTTGAACTTCCTAAGTTACTCAAACACCTGTGTCCTTCCCATTGTCCTTTCTTGGAAAGCTACTTTCATCATTTCAAAAGCTTCCGTAACATTTTTCCCCAGGCAAAACTTGAGAATTGCAAATTGAACATGACACACTTTTACTTGACAGGACACTGCTCTACTGTCACATATGGTGTAGCGTTTTTCCAAGTAGGAAATAACTCGGGATACTGCACCTGGCGGTGAAGTTCGTGCAAGCATCAATAGCGTCTTCTCTGGGTCAGTCCGGAAACTGATCGCACCACGTAAGTTGCTGACTGATGTTGCCGTGGTTACTATGATTGACTTAACAGGGTTACAAGTACCCCTTTGGTTACCATTGCTACCATGGTTACCAAAATTGCCAAAGTTATTTGCTGTATTTACGCGAACGCGCTATAACCGTTTCGCCCGGCTGACAGAAGTGAGAGAAAAATAAGAGGTGAGGCAAGGTGACAAATAGGGAGTGTGTCAAGTGAGTGATTGTCACGTGGTGAGATTTAACGCATTCAGCGTCAATCAGTATTGCACCCCTTCCTGTCACGAATGCACTGAAACTATCTTGCGAAGTCACACTTGCGAGGCTGGACTTAACGGCGGTGAAACGAATTAGGAGTATTTGTGAGAGCAAGGCTGCACAGTAAAAAGTATTTCTGTGACGGTAGCAAATGTTTCTAAAACGATCAGTTGTGCGATTTTCTCTGCAATGAAACGCGTGGCAAGTTTGTAGCGTTGCAACTTTATGGCCCTTTCCTTGTACGCGACAAACTGTCATTCATCCGTCTTGTTTTGACATTAAGTGTGCTGGTGGTGGTGATGATGATGATAATGACGACGATGAAACGAAAGAGCTTAATTTGTGATATGAACCACGTCTGGGTTCTTGTTGTGCCTCGCAGTCATGAAATGATCTTTGGTATGAAGCTCCTTTCTTACAGCTGGTGTTTTTGACAATGGGTCACATGGTTCCAGGTGTGTACCCAAAACTGCTGGCTGTTTCGGCTTTCTCCGTTATCGCTGAAAGGAAAATACGAAGTGCAACACGTGCAAACGACAGCAATAACGCATTGGCCTCCATGTGTTAAATACACCAGGTGTGTTTACCCATCTTAGGAGATGGAAAGGCGAGCATTGAGTGTGACCTCTACAAAAGCCGGCGTCTCTCAGACCACCAATAAAAAATGAAATTAACAAGATTCTTGCGGAAGGTTAATCTTAATGACTTGTTCGTATTCAGTGAGTTATTACTCTAAGCATATTCGTGTCTGCCCATATAGTTTAATAGGGTAGTTGGGCATGTGACGACGCCAGTGATCGCGCGGTCTAAGGCGTTGGTCTGCTGCCACTCGATTGCTGGAATTGTGGGTTCCAGTCGCACTGGGTCATGGATGTTTGTCTCTTGTTAGTGTTGTGTGTTGTCAGGTACAGGTCTTTGCGTCGGTCTGATCACTCGTCCAAAGGTGTTCTCCCGAGTGTGGTATGTCCAATGAGTGTCATCGGGAAGCCCCATAAAGGAAGACCGTGTCCCGGAATCTGGTCGAAACGCCACAGAAAAAACAAAAGTCGTTAGAATTTCCCGGGAAGTTACCAAAGGTTAGACGCCCTTTCCAAGAATTAATATCCACACACGTATTTTGAAACTTTTAAAGGCTACAGAAATAAAGATACAGACTTTCCCTATCTCACGTAGTTGTTGCGTTCCGGAAGATCCGGCGGAATTCGAATTTACACACGTTGAAATTGAGTATACACGTGGTCAACTGTATACGTACATGGAAGGGAGGGTACCGGAACTACAAGCTGCAACACATTGGAAGCTGACAGACTGCAGTATTACCGCCTTGCCGCCTCTGTTATCGCTTACTGGTACTCGTATTTCTTCCGCCACTTTGTCTCTGTTACATTTCATTCCGGCAAGGAAAAATTCGGTGCTCTTTTAAGAAAGGTAGAATTTTATCTTTTTAGAATTACGTGATTTTGAAACTGCCAAATTTGAAATTGCGCATCTAGGGGCATGTCTATTCTGTGCAATTATTTCCTATTTCCGAAAGTACGTATTTTACTTTTTTGTAAGGTTCCAAGGCTTCGCCTATTTATCCTTTCTGTAAGGGCAGTGTGCAGATGAAGATGGGTATGAGGCATGGGTGGAATGATATTGGCAGGGATCATCCTAAGTAGAGTCCAGTTGAAGTGTGATGGCACACGGTGACGCACGGGAGGGGAAGTGAAGGGGAAACTGGCGAATGGAGTGGGTAGCCATTACTCTTACACTACCTCGGAACATGGTGCATCCAGCAGTACTACCGCTGATGCGCACACCTCGGCTGCCAGTAGTCGACTGAACTGACGCCCCTGCAGATTTAAATGAACTCGTCCGTTTTGCCGAAAGACGAAACCTGGTTTTTGCGCGTGTGCCATCACATTTCAAACGCAGTCTACCCAGAGGGAAACCTGTTCCAATGCCACTTTGTCCGCTGCTTATCTCACATGGACTGGATCGGGATCGAACCAGGCCCTCCGCGGTGAGAGGCAGGCCACTAGCCGCCAGAGCCAGGGCACCGCTTTTGAAGACTACGAGGGGGTGCTGATAAGTCCTTAGCCCGACCAGGAAGGAAACAAGCTGCAGCAACCAAACTCGGGATTTATTCAACATACCACTTACTTCCCACGAAGCCCGATACACTTCTTAGCCCGTTGCCCTAACTTTTGCAAGCCACTCAAAAAAATCAAGGTTGTCCGTCCAACCAGGTCTCCGCGGCAGCAATGACCTCCGCGTCGGACGAAAAATGGCGACCTTTCAATAGTTTTTTTCGGTCCAGGGAACAGGTGTTAGTCCCACGGAGCCAGATCCGGAGAATAGGATGGGTGATCAAGACATTGGAAGTCTAGGTAGGCCAGTTTCTTCTGGGTTGCAAGTGCCCGGTGAGCCCCGGCATTGTCGTGCAAGAACAAACCCCCCTCGGGGACCTTGCCGCGGCGTTTTTCCTTCAAAATGTCCTTCACTTGCACTAGCAGAGATGAGTAATACTCCGTGTTGATAGTTTGGCCCTATGGAAGATCATCAATGAGGAGGATGCCGTCTTGATCTCAAAAAATCGAGGCGAGGACTTTTCCAGCGGATTTTTGCGCTTGGAAGTTTTTGGTGCGGGGTGAGCCGCTATGCCCCAACTCTATTGATTGTTGCTTTGTCTCCGGGTCATAGTGATATAACCAGGTTTCGTCCATGGTCACCAATCGCGACAGGAAATTATTTGGATCGCGCCGAAAAAAATCCAAAAGTTGCTCAGACGACTGGCACCGTTGATGTTTTTGATTGTCGTTCAGGCATTTCAGGACCCACTTCGCGGAGAGCTTCTGCGTGTCCAAATCTTTATGAATGATGGACTCAACCCGCTCACTTGAGATGCCCAGTTGCTCTGCTATCTGTTTAGCCGAAATACGGCGGTCTTACAAGGTTAGCTCGTGAATTTGATCAATGATCTGCGGGGTGGCACTGTTTTGGGTCGTCCAGGACGAGGCGCATCACAGGTGAAAAACACCACGTTTAAACCGGGCCACCCAGTTTTTAACGGTGGCATACGATGGTGCATGTTCCCCTAATGTTTCTGCAAGAATGGCCTGAATTTCCTTAGACGCCCTGCCCTGCAGGAAAAAACATGATGACAGCTCGCGTCACGATGTAGTTGAAATCGCGCGCGTCGCCTGGCATGCTTTCTTTCAGCCTCTATAACAAGAAAAGACTTGCAATTCGGCACATGAACCGACCCCTCTTTCCAACGACACTATCGATTCCGTCCTACGACATCGGGAAGTAGGTCGGGCTAAGGACTTATCAGCACCCCCTCGTAAATTTAACCTGGCTATTTTTAACGATTTCAGTTGGTTAAGGCACTGCGCTACAAGCCAGAAGATCGCAGGTTCGATTCCCGATGGTGTCATGGGAAATTTTCATTTAAATAATCCTTTAGGCCGCACTGTGGGCCTGGGGTCGACTCAGCCTCTAACAGAAATGAATACGAGGAATGTTTCCTATCGGTAAAGGCACCTGTTGCCTAGGACTGACAATCTTATCACCTTCATGTGCCGATCGTCTCGACCTCTGGAAGTATCAACCTCCTGGACCCCTCTGGGACTGTAAGAGGCTTGTAAAGGGTTTGCTTTATTTTTAACGATTTTGCTCGTACCTCGCGTGGCTTATTGAAATCAGTCAGTCAGTGCTGTACGGGGAAATAATCTCAATTTGTTCGTGGAATCACGCTAAACACAAGTAGATTTTGCGGTCATAATATAAGGTTTTTGAATGTTAAACCAGGTGTTGTGTGACCCGTTGAAAGGCATGGTGCTGTACATCAGTCTTTAAGAAAAATGAGTGAAGTGTTTATGCGGTGTACAAAACTTACATCCGTGAACAGGAAAATGGTGTTGTGAGGGTTATTAAGTTACCCTTCAGAACACAGCATATACCAAAGCAAGTCAGTGATAATCCTATGGCGCTGGCAGGCTAAGTCGTGCAAATTCTTCAAATGGATAAAACTGTGACACCACACTATAATTTTATCTAGGCCTAGTCATCATCACCAGGCTTTAAACATTTAGAGTAATAAAGTTATTCTTCTCATGCAAGCTTTTGCCCGGATGCTGTGTATAACCGCAAGAGATGTAGTAAGCCTGAATAGAAATCTGCAACGAAGTCGGGCAAAGAATGAGCTATTACCTAGCTGTACGTCATGAAAACGTATAAAGAGACCGGGCGTAGAGCTCCAGCATGACTGGCCTCCCTGCTGCACGCATGTGAGCACAAAACGTAACCCATCCTATCTTTCAGTAGGAGGTGGGTGTTCTCAACAGGGCTGTTCCGGACTTTGTGGCGAAGAGAAAAATCCTGCCCTGAGGGAATATAGTGTAAGTATTATGTTGTAAAGGATTTGAATATATTCCAAACCCCAAACGTCTGGGAATAACGGCAGGAGAATAAAGTCGTTACCTATCAATCGAAGAGCAGCCTTTTTAGCCAGCTGCTGTTCCTCAAAAAGAAACAAGATTGCCCACGATGGTTTCAAAACCTGTCCCGGCAACTGGTGTATTGATTGAAATTCTTTGTGGTCTTTCTCATTTAGCAGTAAAAGCAGTTTTGTGAAGTTGTGCAGTTAGTATACAGTTATACTCGTACTTGAAGTATAAGTAAGTAGTAATGCAAGAATAAACAAATGTATATTTAAGTATGCGACTCTATTATTCGGTGTAGTTGATACTGGGTAGTGTGGAACTTCGCAAGTGCAGTGGGCTATCTCTAGTGTTATAGGCTTATAACGAGAGATGCGTACGTGTGGCGGATGAACGCCAGCGCTAGGAAGTGGTGGAGAAGAACGCATTTGAATATATTTGTATTCTGAATTGGAAGAGACTGTACATTTTAACACTTTAATATATTCCCTTGGTGTACCAAAATAAGGTCACATTACGTGCTGTGTGACCTTTAAACTGTTAAATGGTTACTTCCGTATCATGATATCATCTGATGAATGACTAAGCGTCATTTACATATAACATTAAGTTATTCCTTGTGAACCTGTGACATTGTGTAGTTTTATGCTGCTATAGTATCGGGAAGATATATAGATTAGTGTTTGTTATTGTCAACCTCAGCATTCCACTCCTTACAAACAGTAATATTACTCATACATTTCGTAGCTGGAAAGTGTATTTTACGGATTTGTGTTGTGTTTGTACCCAAGTATAGATCATATTTTGTGCCGTCGGATTCCGTTTTCGACTAGTTTTACAGGTTATGGTGGGGTTGTTTTGTAAGCGTGTCTTCTGGACATGGAACCAGTTTAATATAACTTTAAAATATAATAACTCCCTGCGTGCTGTATTATTCAGGGACAGTGGAAACTGTAGGCGTAGTTTAAACAAGCCTGTAAAACTTGATTTTGAGTAAGGTAACTTTAACAGTATTGACAGAAGGAGTGTGCACGTTGCTTTTGAAGTTCATGAATGGAGAGAATGATGTATTGTACTAAGGTTTCACCGCTTTTCTTGTTTGAACACGGAACTTGGTCTCCGAGCATAGATTGGGGATGTCTTAGAACACAGTACTGAGTAAGATATTCGATGTGGGAGAGGTGACGTGACAGACTACTGGACGTAATCACATTAATTGGACAGTCATAATTTGTACTCTGTACTTAGGCCTGATATTGGCACGACGATGACACCTGCAGAATGAGATATGCGGCTAATTGTCGCCAGAAAACCTTCGACATCTTGAAAAACCTTGGTGTTGATGGGCGGTATCAAAGTAGATGTTACAGGCGTGTGCGATGGAGTCAACTGACCTTTGTGTTTTCGGAAACAAACTTTTTCGTGGGTTCTACAAAAGCTAGACAGTGACAGCAGTTTGCCTAATGTGTCTGCAGCTTTAGTCCGCCTAATTACTGGGTTGTAGCGTTAGAGTCCCTTTCGAGGTATGGATGTTACATTCCCATTGGGGGTTTTTCTAACACTGCAGGTGTAACCGTCCAATTCAAACTGCCCGGCTCGATTGTACTGATTGCGCAAATCTCGTTGGTTGCACGTAACTTACCTCAGCGGATATTTAATAGCCGATTGTATAGCCACTACATCTCTCTTTAATAAATATTCACACAGCTTACCTTTTATTAATTTAACTAATAAAAATTGGTTGAAGCATATCCACTAATAATTATAATACGAGAATGAAATCGGTAGACGGGATGAATGCTGTTTATGGTCTTGATACAAGCGAAGAATATATTCGGCCTCTGAGGATGAAGAACCATGCGCCATAGTGCCTGTATCGGTAACAATAATGCGAGACCAAATACATTCGCGATCCTACGAATATACCCGATTGCTTTCTGCTCTCTCCCGTTGTCAATAAACAGTTACTACCCATTTTCAGTTTCGACTTTTAAAAGGGGTCGATTGTCGCATTTCAAATCACTGTTTGCGATTTATGGCGGCGTTATCTTGCTTATAAGACTGTGTTTCTTCGGAATCACTGTTTGAAATGCTTTGAGGGTTAGACATTCCGTTGTGTTTCAGGGTAGTAACTACGTAATGACAGTCGACACATCTCAGTATGTTTTTAATGGTGCAACATGTTTCGGCCTTATTAATAGGTCATCATCAGGCTAAACATATAAAATGCCTTTTCTGTTTGAATTTAGATCTCAGTTTAACAAAACCGGGTTTTCCATGTTTTATTGAAAGTGGGGTTACACAGTAGTTAAAATAACAGTTAAAAGCGGTTCTTTTGAAGTGGTGTCGACGATGGATATGTAGGCAACTCTGTGTGAGTGTATGACACTGAGTCACCTACGTCTCCACCATCGACACCACTTTAAAAGAACCGTTTTTAACTGTTATTTTGACCAATGTTTTAACACACGCTTTTAATGAAACACGGAAAATACGTTTTTGTAAAGTGGAGATCTAAATTCAAACAAAATGCATTTTATGGGTTCGTTTTTATGTATGATACAAGAAAACTTGTTTAGCCTGTTGATGGCCTATTAATAAGGTCGAAACATGTTGCAGCATTAAACACTTACATACTTAGTTGTATCGGCTGTTACTACGTAGTTATTGTTTTTAAGTGCTTCAGTCACTCCGAACTGTATTTTGAAGGTTGAAATTTTTCCTGTTTGTTTGCAGTTCCCTTATCTGGTGACTTGTCACAGTTCAGAAAATGGTGAAATGAAACCTTCTGTTCGGCACTTCTTTCTGTCTGTAAGGGTGGGTACACACTTGTAACGTTACCGCGTATCGTAACACCGTAACGTTGCAAGTGACTGGCACGATACGAAGTTACGAGCTGAACTTTCAACCCGTGCCTCACGGCGTAACCATATCCTGCGAGCGTTACACATTGGGGTTCCCAGTTTGTTACGGGAGCCAGAGCGATGTCTTTGCAGCTAGCAGCGGCTTCGCACATTTATATACATTACGCTTTAAAGAAAGAGAAAAGAGCTGCGGTGGTGACGTGTCACACTGCACGTCCAGGCCTGCGACGGCCAAATACCGACAGCACACCGAACAAGCCCGTAACGTTACCGCGTAACCAACTTTTGATACGTTACGCGGTCACGAGGCCCGTCCACACTATCACGATACGGTGTGACGGTACGCGGTAACGTTACAAGTGTGTACCCACCTTAAATATTTGCATCTGGATGGTCTATTATGAACTATTCCAGCTGCTTCCAAAACGAAACAAATCGAAATCGCGACACGTATGACACGACAAGCGCAAGGTTTTGCATACCGCTTCGGTCAAGCCCGTGACGTCAGCACAGTAAGAGCGGGCGCATGTATCCCGCGAAATGTTTACCGTAGCGCGATTTCGAAAATTGCTTCCTTTCTCTCCTTGAGTCATAAGTCGTTTCCAGAGTGAACTTCTGCTTTAAAAGTCAGAGGGGCAACTTTTTTAAGCTTCTGGTATTTTCGCTTTTCTGTCCTGACGACAGGTAGGGGAGTTGTGTGTGTTACTTGTGTTAGAATAATTGATTCTTAGATTATTTTACGATGTTGTTTCGATCGCATAGGCTATAAGTCGCCCAAGTAAATGGGGATACCATGCGCTGTAAACAGAGGACGATCTGAAACACGCGATTGTGGCCCATCTGCGGGCAGTACGTTGGAATTTGGATAGAATGAGGAGACTAATAAAAATGTATTACAATATCCAACGACCCGTTAAGATTCGAACTGTCTTCTTCTGTATGCAAGTGTGGAGTTTACCGCTACGCTACCTTGTGTGGTTAACTGACAAGAATAATTTTTAAGTTATCCAACAACGTTGTTGCCGCCGCAGAACCTGTGTGGTGTATATTGTGCTGCATCCCTTCATTGACGTGCCTATTTAACCCATCTGTTGTGATAAAGTTGAAGGAACAATTGGTAAACAGTCTAGGGATGAATAACGTTGAGAGATATGAATCGAATAACTTTCATACGCAAGCAATATATACCGGCCTGCTTGCTTGTAGAATGTGCGTACCATACAAGGCTAAGCGACTGTGGAGGGTACGTAGTTTACGCTGTGGCGTAATATTTATGTATCAGGGGTCTGTAACACGCGGTCCGCACCTGGCCTGTCAGTTCGTTTTATGCGGCGCCTCTCTTATCTCATTCGAATTATAGAATGTGCCCCAACACAGAGTTTAAGAATTTGTAACATAAGGAATTAAATATTATTTTCGTTACGAGCCCTGAAGGCTCAGAAAGGTATGTCATACCTGAATGTTAACGTACAACATGCGTCAGCAAAGATATAAATATGAAGCATAGTTTAAAATTCGATAAATAGGAAGAGGCGCATGACTTCAGTTTTGTTACTAAAAGTATGACATTCTTAATGATGTGAAAGAAAATGTTTAACCTATTTGTTTCTTCAAATAACGTGTGGCGGTCGTTAGTTTTCAGAGTAACTCGTTTGGCCCGCGTGCGATTTGAGCTTCATATCCCTGGTACAGACTATATCGTGTGTTAGACCTGCGTGACAACAGGGTTTGTGGGGTTTTGTTGATTGGAACGTACATGCACATTGGAGTGTACACGTTGAGAGGCGACCTAAGTAGATGGACGTGGTCCGTGTGCACTCAAAGGTATATGGTGGAGTGGAGGTATAACACAACTCATTCTTAACTGCGGCACCTAATGTGAGTGGGCAGTTTCACACTTCATTCACTTTACTCCCGGCACCCATTTGATAGACAGGAGGCTTGGTGTGCCCCTTTGTCGTTCTGGACACTTCGGAGAAGAGATATTTGTCTCTTGCCTTGCTAGGAATCGTGTCCAGCCCATGCCCAAGTCACAAACCTACCGTACAATCCGACTCAATGGATTAAACAGAAATATGTAATTAATGTTACATGAAATATGGCTGTGCCATTGATCAGGCGGGTAGTTGTTGAATTCTGATCACGGAGGCCGGGGTTCGTCTCCAGGACAGTCAGTGTGGTATTTTTGGAGGACGGGATGGTACTGTTACAAGCATTTTCTAAATACTTAGAACTTTTCCTGTCAGTTATCCTTCCACCAATGCTCCGTATTCACTGATCTGACTCCCGTAGGGTGGACATTGGTTCCATTGGTTCCATGGCCACTGTTCCACCCCCATCGCCCCCACCCAGCATAGTTTAAAGCATTGAAACATATTTCTGTATCCTGAAAATGTAACAAGACAAGGTAGATGAATTTGGAATTTTTTAGTTGTCTCAAAATCAGCACACAGTACTAAAGCAATGAATGTCGAGTCCTTTCACTAAAGTGTATATTAGGAACTAAGGAGGTGAAGCTACGTGCCCATTTTTATTTAACGGTGTATTATGTGCTGTTGGGTTAATGTAAGACTGAATGAGACGGTAGCGGGGTTGAAACTAAGTATGAGATTTATTTAACGATGCCTCGTGTGCTGTATGGTTAATGTAAGATTGAACGAGACGGTGGTGGAACGATGCAGACGGAGTACCAAAGAGATGGGAGAATAATATTCAAATGCGTCTTAAAAAAATTTGGTGTGAAGCGTGGATTGACCAGTGGTAATCTTCGATTTTGGCAGCGATGAACCTATTGGCTGTGTCGGCAGAGAGTTAATTTCCATTGAATTTTGTCTTTGTCTATGCTGCCATCCACCAGTTGTATCTGGATGGAACGTATCTTTTTAATTTGAGTCCTGCGACTCAGCTTGGTGATGAGAACTACCAACGTAGTGACGCAACGTGTGGGCCTATGGGCTCGTCTCACGCTGGGGAAATACAAGTAACAGCTGCTACGAATGCAAAATGGTGGTCCGACTATGACGTCACTGCACGCGCATAGTACTGAACCAAGCAGCTGACTGTGTCAGTTGGACTCAGTGCATTGCCCAGATCGGTAAAGTAACGTCAGTCCTCAACAGTGTAGCATGTCGCAGGGACAGTAGAATTTTGTACCGGTTGGAACTTTGGGGATTTCAGCGTCATAGCACCTTCTGCCAGTACTTTAATACATTTTATACAGGTTGCCCGAATTCGTATGGAGGTTGTGGCTCTCCTGTTTGTTTCCCCGTCTGATACCGGTTTGCATGGATGTGTGATGAGAGGAACTCGCCTTATGTGTATGTGTTTTTGTTAATTTCTTTATGTATTTCTCCCCTCCGTCCAACTTTGCATAGATATTAAAACCCCTGCCGTCCGGTAGCACTAAAATGTAACTCCTTAGTGCAGTTCTACTTGTGACTCAAAAAATTCCCCTCTTTGAGGTAACCTGAAAGTTAATGGTAGTGCACACAAAAGTAGATCATAGACCTTATTCTGAGCAAGCTGAGCCTACTCCATGCTTTCACATGACCTTTTTTTTTTTTAGGTTTTATTTAGATATCCTTGCATACTTCTCAACAGAAATTCTCTTCTAATCATATCTCTAACTCAAATTATGTATTTGTTTTTCCTTTCTCCATGCTCAAATATTAGACAGAGATATTACAAATATCAGGCTTCTAGTTATATAATTTCAACTTCCTACTCATTTTTGGTCTTTAGATGCAAATTCCTGTTTATAACGTGGTTCTCAAGCACCTTCAATTCGTATTCTTACAACAAACATAACAGTATGTGAAGTACTATAGTTTTGCATGTTTAGTCATTGTAATTTTAGTTATGACACAGAAGGGTAGAAGTTCCTAGGGCTAATTGTGGCATTTGTTAATATAATTGCCATGATATGCTTGTATTGGTTGCATTTTTGATAATCTATTCTTGTTTTGCAGGGAACTGTAGATGAGTATGTGATGTCACATAGGCATCAAAAATGGATGGTGAGGATCTATCAGAACCTGCTCTTGAAGAAATGGCCTTTGTTAGAGTTGTGCAAAGGTAGTAAAAGAATATTGTCTGCAAGTGTAAATTTGTTACATGAATGTAGTGCATCAGTACCACCCTTCACACATGCTTAGCAAATGGGGACATGTGCCATACAACCACAAGGAAAGTGACCAAATGTTAGATGATGGTGGTTAGTATCTGCAAGTGTCTGTGAAGTGTCATAGTGCAGTGTTCATGATGGCTGCTTCTCTACTGGAAGGCAAGCGGTTCTTCTGCAGGGAGTGGGCATTCCTGAAACTAGCACACTCTTTGGAACAGCGCCCAGTGTCCAAAACTTGTGGTACAATGGTGGTTGGAGGGCCTGGAACAGGTAAAACAGCTCTGTGCTGTGAGATAGTGTGGCCCAAACAGGGCTCTACCTGTCGACAGCAGCGAAGCCTCAACAGACGTCTCCTGGCCTACCATTTCTGCCAAGCCCACGATGCATCTACCCTATCTCTTTCAGTGTTTGTGCGGAGTCTGGTGTCCCAGCTTCTCACCAAATGTTCCCCTCCATGCACAGATGAAGATGGAACTATCCTACAGTCACCATCTTCACCACATATCCCAAAATCTTTTTCTGCTGCTGAGGGCTATGCAGATAAAGTTCGAAATGACCCAGAAATTCTTGCAGCATTGCGTCCAGAAGCTTTGGACCGAGACCCTGATGAAGCTTTAAAACGTGCAGTCCTCTTCCCTCTACTAGAAATTGAACCTCCAAAGCAGTGCCTCTTTTTATTAGTCGATTCTATAGATGAAGCTCAGATGCTGAACATGTCAGGATCATTTACAGCATCATCTTCCAGTCGCCGTGGGTCAGTTGGAACAAGCAGGACAATAGCAGAATTGCTAGCAAACCATCATCATCTCTTTCCTCAGTGGCTTGTACTTGTCTGCACAGTAAGAAGACAGAGTAAGACTGTATCACGGATGTTTACAGGATTCCGGAAGATCAGTCTTGATGATCTCAGGAAGTCTCAGGTCGTAAGGGATGTTCAGCAGTACATTCTTGCCCGCCTGGATCAAGAAGACTCCCTCAGGCAGCACATTAGCCGGGATACAGCTGAAATGTTGAACCAACTTCATATTAAAAGCAATGGTTGCTTCCTGTACCTTGAAAAAGTTTTGGATGGAGTTGCAGAAAATTTCATTGTTCTTAGGGAGATACGCGAGATTCCTGGTACTTTAAATGGTCTTTATCTGTGGCTTTGCCAAAGACTTTTCAACCGAAAACAGTTTTCCAAAGTTCAACCTTTGCTTAATGTAATTCTTGCATCAAGAAGACCCTTAACTCAGGATAAACTTTACCATTGTGTGTGGACAACAAACACTGCAATGAGCCGCGAGGACTTCCAGAAGCGTCTGCACTTGCTGCGGCGCGTGTTGTCAGTGTGCAAGGATGGTACACTGCTGCTCTTTCACCATAGCTTTGCTGAATGGCTGCTGGATGTGAAGCACTGCACACAGAAGTATTTATGTTCTGCGAGTGAAGGCCATGCCATGCTTGCCATGAGTTATACGATGAGGGCACATCAGCTCACAGCAGATGAGGTGCAGAGCTATGCATTGCATTTGACTCGGCTGCCACCCCTGCCTGGATCTGCTGCCAATGATCTGGCATCTTCTTGCTCACTGGATTACCATCACATTGTGCTACTATGGCTTATCAGCTCTGGGGCTCCTGTCAAAGACTGTCTGCTCCAGGTGAGAGCTTGTAGCTCTAGACTAGGTTACACATAGTAGTGTATTTACCACATACTTCAGTCCAAGATATTGATGGTAATATAGTATTAAACTTCATTTTAAAAATGTTAACTGTGAAGTAGTCTGGAACTATGCAAACAACTGTATACATTACAGGAAATACTTACTAAATGATATCTTGGATGGGTATATAGTTATGGAATTACAGTGTCCTATCATATTAACAACAAATGCAAAATATAATTGTTTCCCTCCATTTTCTGCAACTGTTAGTGCATTTGTGATAAAGAGGTGTGTATTAAAAGACTAGTAATGTAGACATACTTCTGTGTTCATGCAGTAATAATGTGATCAAAATTCTGAAAATAATGTGCTCATTCTGGTGTTCAGTGCCTGCTAGAACAAGTATTACTGGTGGGGAGAATGGTTTCAGGAAATCATTCAGCAGAAACTACATTTAATTAAGTATAATTTGAAATCAGCTGTGTTGTTTATATTAACACTAAGTGTCCCTGAAGTCACACCAGTTTTTGAGAAAATACATGCAAATTGTCATTTGCACTTCTTTAATGACCTGACAGATATCAAGGCAGTCACCAATTTCAGCCCATACACAGCCCAGCGTATCTTCTAGTACTGCTTCAACTTTTTAAGTCTATCTAAGGTGGCCACATGCTCACTGCACCCAGATGTGGAACTCTTTAACATAGGATCATTTGACCCCAAATCTGGTTGATAATGTTGGAGGCCAAATGATTAGATCTTACCTCTAACTTGTCTTAATATGCTGCAAAAGTTTTCCTTTCTGAAATCAGAAGGTGGCATGCCTAAAGCTCTTCAGCTATGTAACTTGCTAACGGCACTGTTTATGATGCACGTAATGAAAGGTTTGCCAGACACTAGATGGTGAGGCAACTCCAGAAATGCTGGTTTGTGTGTGGGCTTTAGTTGGTTATGAGCTGTAATGCCATGGAAGGAGTGTATATGAAATTTAGTGACCGATACTTCTTGATTTAACATTTATTTCCATGTTTTGACTATATCAGTATGTATATTTGTTTCAAGAATGTTTGACACTTTTCATTCTCACCTATGTCACCAAATATTTATTTTCTAACTATATTAGAAATAATAAAACTAAATATTTTTATGTTGTCCTAAACATTTTAGGACAAATCACAGTTGAATGTCAACTCTTTCCTTCAAGAAGTCTGTACGCATTACTATTTCCTCCAATACCTGTGTTTAGCCTTGCATGCTTCCTACATGTAAGCTCTCTACCAACAATAAGAGAATATTGTAAACCACAAATTATTCAGGGTGCATTTTTTATCATTTGTACACCATTTGTTCTCTTATTTCCATACAGTTTCCTTAGGACTGTATTTTCAGATTTTTACTTTACATTCTTCTCTCAGAATAAAACCACACTTTTTTAAATGTCCTTTTGTTCTTAGGGAAGCATAGAAAGTAAAACACATACATACACACAGAGCCTGATCTGTGTGCACATATTGTGCTAATACGTTTGTGTGATTTTTTATTTTCAAATTCAAAATTTTAATTTTTTGCTGGATAGGAACAGTTGTTTTCCAATGTTTTATTCCTTTAATGATGTTTATGCTTTGATTTCTGTGTCTTACACTTGTCCTGAGTGTTAAAATGTTAACAGATGTATTAATTCTTTTGGGTGATTCCTCAGCCTCTAAATTTTATGTGCTGACATTTCAGAACACTATGCCTGTTCCATCTTCATAGGTGGTGTAAGCAGGAAGAAGATGGAATGGACAGAGTGTTCTGAAACATTACATAAAATTCAAATGCCGGGGAATCACCCAAAAGAAAGAATAAAACTTTCAGAACGCGGTGAAATTTTGAAATCAAGAATGTTAACAGATGTTTAAATTATTTTCTTGCACTGTTCCATACCTTATTATAACTTAGCTTCTGGTTTTATTCTGGGACATGTGGATGCACTTTACCTGATTCAGGCTAAGGAATTCTATCCAGTCTCTGCTGTTTTCTAGAATTTTCCTGACACATTGTTCTTAAGTAAATAAGGAAAGTGTGTGTACTGCACTGGGATACACCTATTCATAGAACAGTTCTTTGTGATTTTGCAATCCTTAATTACACCCCATTTTAATTTATGTCAGATATGTATATGTTCTTGCAAAACAATTCACACCACACCTGTTGTACTGCACAAATGTGAAGTATGCTTCCCCCCTCCCCCATCACACTGTTTAATCACAGGCTTGTTTTCAAAGCCTGCCCAGTATAACTGTACAGTACAGTTTAATGTGCAAAATATTTTACATATGGCCAGCACTATATTTTTGGGCCATTATGAAATCAAACTAGAGGCACAGTATTGTGACTAAATAATTGATAGTTTTCTGTGCAACCCTTGAACATGACCCCAGAAAACGATCAAAGTGTGTAAAGGTCAGCATTTGTAAAATAATTTGTACGTGAATTTGGATGATATCTGAAAATAATTCTGCAACCTTTCTTTGTATGTTGTTAAACATTCAGTTTATTTACTCTGTCAAAAAATGTTAGAAGCCGATTTTGTGTAAGAGATAGATAAAATATCATGTCACTGTAACACATCTTCTTTTACTTATGTAAGTTGAATAATAAATTGGCTACATGTTCTGGTTCAAATTAGAAGCCATCATCAGACCAAGTAAAACAGTTTGCCCCATATATAGCACCCCCTGATATAGCATGACCCTCATTTAGCACTCATGAAGGTCTGTGATAAGAAATTCCTTATTATTTTACCATTGGGAACCCTCAGTATGGCATCTCCCCCAACTTCCAAGACTTCGGTGGCATGTGTATGTCCATAAACATTAAGTACTGTCTGATAGAGAACCATGTTGGAAGGTTTTTAAAGGATATTGAGAGGTTGGGTTTGGATTTCTGCCTGGCATATCCTGCTAACATGGAGAATATGGTGAGCACCTAATAATGCCAGCAAATGACAGATGGGATTTAACTCGGTGTTTAAAGGGTTAAAGGATATTGAGAGTTTGGGTTTGGATTTCTGCCTGGCAAGACAGCAACTGCAACCTGTGCCAAAACATTTATTATCTACCCACCACAGAAATCTTATTTCAGTTGTTCTGGTGGCCATCGTACTCAGGACTGATGATTTCTGTTGAGTTAATATACATTCAAACAGGTACTGACCTCATAAACCTGGTTGCCCTGCTTCCTCAACCCTGCGGGTTTCAAGCTATAAATCCTAGACTGTGTGGACAATGATCTGAAGAATTTCAAAATCGTAGAGTATGCTGAGGCAATAACATGGCTGTTAATTTACCATGAGACAAACATAACAGTGCTGTACAGTTTTTATTTATCCTCACTTTCTGTTAACTAGAAAAATATAGGAAAAGGGGCTGTATTAGGTGTTAGTGAAAATAGAGGTATCTTTGCTTATATGGACCAATTTTCTGTAACTCTTCTGTTGAGTACAGCCAAGTGTATATCCTTATTATGGGACAAACCCATCAGTTGATGCTGTACTAGTGATATACTCAGAAGAATAACTGGGAAAATGTAGCAAATGCTAACATCAGAAAGATGAGAAGTGCAGAATATGAAAAACTGGAGGAAGCATTATAAAATGTGTAGAGCAGTTAAATGCTGCAGAATGTTACAGCAAGTGTTGAGGTTATTAAGGACAGGGCTAAGATGGCATGCAAGTACTGTACACTACTGCTGTATTAAACATTCTTCTCATACTTATTATTTTGTTATTAATATCTTTTAATTATATTAAATAATCTTTGTATGTTTAAACAAAAAGGCAGTGTACATGTAATATTAAGGTGCATTTGTGCAACTATTGATGCCTTGGAAAAGCAGTAGGTATTACATATTCTGAGTGTGTGTTTGTAGCATTAGTCATCAAGCATGCAATGCATATGCACCATATTGTCATCTGTTGAGCTCTACAGTATTTTTTGCATCGCATAAACAGCACAATTTTTGAGAATAGGTTGTTGAACATAAAATGTGTGCTTTGATTTTCTCTGCTACTTTTGTCTGAAACATTTCTCATTCTAAGAAGAACTGAGCGAGATATGATCAAAAATGTTTATTAGTCGTCATGTAAAGTACCTTTTATTCTTGTTAGATTTTAATGAAACTTGGACTTTCTTGACAGATTTTCAAGAAAATACTCAAATATAAAATTTCATGAAAATCCATTTAGTGGGAGCCAGGTTGTTCCATGTGGATGGATGGACAGACAGGCAGACATGATAAAGCTAATAGTCCTTTTCACAATTTTGCGACTGCACTTATACTGTAACAGTACTTCATTTTGCCACCACCCTCATTATAGTGCCACAGTTTGCAGTGAAGAGTGGTGGCGCTTTATCATGGTTGACTGTGTATGGACGAGACACAAGTGTATTTTCGGGATCAAAATTTTGAGATCTCAAATCCCATTACATTATGTGTGTTATGTAACATATGTTTTAATGAGCTGTGTATTTTGTTGTCATATGCTACAGTCCTTTGTACAATGAATCACTTGTGAGCTTCATGTAAAGTGGGACCATGTGATATGACATTGAACCAATATGAACCAAACCCAGTGTCACCTAACAGCCACAATTCCTGTCAGTATTTTTAGGCGGGTTGATGGACAGAAAATTTGTCGGTATTATGCTTTTATGTTATGTGCTGTGGGCTATAAAAGTTGTTTATACTGACTACCAGACCATTTCTCCTTAACCTAACAAGTTTTTTGGGTTTACAAAATTCATTTAATTGAAAGACTGACCTCTCTCTGTCCATTGAAAAGAAAACTGTGGCATAATGAAGAAGTATGTGAGATGGTGGTTTATGTTAATAATTCTTCTGTGTAGACTGTTGTCAGTAGGCCTGTAGATATTTGGCTTAATTTCAAGCCATGGTGTCGGCTTCAAGCATTGTCTACCTTAGTTACCTTGGCATCTTAATGGAGGGTAGCTGACATCAATTTTTGTTTTGATAGAGATCATGTTATATGCAACTGGGACATATATTATGATAGACTGGCACAAGTCCACGCTTATTGACACCTGTAAAAGAAGCCCATTTAAAAGTTGTTCCACCATGCCATGTGTATGCTGTGTACAGTTTATTATGTTAATGCACATCTTTGTTAGCTTGCTGAAACACACTGATACTCTTCATATTTGCTAAACCCAAACAGGTTGATGGATTGGATTGGGAAGAGAGACTTAGCTCAACACTGCCTGCACCTAGAGATCCGCGTGTTGTTCGATTACTTCTTGAGGCAGGTGCTAGACTATCAACTGAAGAAGACAGAGATAATGCTGGAGTTAGAAGGAGTGGCTGTGAACACACTGGGGTGGCTGTCACATCTAGTCAGGTTTGTGTTGAATGTGTAGGTGTAGAGTGCAGTGATATGTAAGTGCAGAGTATAGTTGTATGAATGTGAAGATTACAATCACATATAGGAGTAGTCACATGTAGGTGTGTAGTACAATTGCATGTACATGTACCATACAGTTATGTGTAGGTGAGTCCAGTCACATGTAAGTGAAGAGTACAATCATGTAGGTGTAGAATACAGGCACATATGTGTGTATAGAATACAGTCACATGTATGTTGGTAGTAGTCACATGTGGGTGTGAAGTACAGTGTGGGCGAGATATCACCATACAGAAAGCAGTGTGCATTCATATCAATATAATTAATTTGAATCACCTACGCACTTCTTGGTTGCATGTCAAGTGGATCTGTATGTGCACCTTGATGCTGGACATACAGTCTGATGCACCTTCATGTCCTCTGTGACATGCATGGGAGCATTCATGGAATAATGGTGTGGAAGGCATCTTCAACAGCTGTGCACAACCCTTTGTTGGTGATGTAGCGATGTGCACCCAGTCTTTCCTTGATACTACCCCACAAGGAATCATCCGGGGTGGTAATGTAAGGACCATGTGCTGCAGCCTCACATCATCAGTGAGTCCCCTGTCTCTGAGCTGAGGTTTCAGCCATTTCTCCAACATTGCCAAATAAGGTCCAATCAGATAATAAATGTTATACCTGCCTATATCATCACATGTGGTGGAGCATATTCCATCTTCTGTATGAAATGGAGATTGCCTTGACCAGAACACAACATTTCTGACACATGCACTGCAACAGGTGGCACATTAGTCACTGAAAAAAAACCTTTGCACAGCATCTGACACTTGGGTATTTGTCCACCAAAGTATGGCATGAGTCACAGCGCTGATCCATGTCGACATCCAACAGTTTATTCATGAAAACTGGGCAACACAGCCTCATTTTCAAGTCTTTCTTCAAGGTGGTCTCACAGTGTTGAGTGTGACACACCAAGGTCTGATGATCATTTCTGTGTCAGCTTCACTGGGGAATGTTGAATGGCAACAGCAACTGCTGTGCTGTGTGATTGTGAGTGCGTGCTGTGTAGGTATACAGTGACTTTTCGCCCACTCTGTACATTTGTGTGCAGGTGGAGAGTACAGTCACATAAAGTCTGGTAGATCCATCATACTTTTTGCTAGATATGCTATCTGAAACTAAGCCATTTAGTGACATATTAGGCCTCATGTACTATAGCTAACATTATGCCATATTCCTCATGTTTTATTGCTTCTTTCAGTTGATTTTCCTCCAATTTATAGGAATTCTCCACTGGATATACCATAATATAAATCTTGCAAATGAATCCAAACACCATGTTGCAGCTATAAGCATCCTGTTTGGCATACACAAGGTCCCGCATTCAATCTCTTTCAAGAGACTTCTTTATACAATTTGCATTTCAGTGTGTATGGCAGGTGGTGAAGCAGTATACCTCGAAAGATTTAACTGTTACCTCCCAGTTCATCCATTATAATAATCATGACAGCATTATATTACCTCGTAGGATCCATTTTTCCAAAAGAAGCTCAACCACCAACTGAGAGTAACATACGGTGATTTTGCTGAGTGCTGGTATCATCTCTGTTTGAAATTTTAAGTTTGCCATCTACTTTACAGTACAAAATATGTAGCAGAAGCAACATCTATTTTTTTCCTCTTAACATGAATGATTGTTTTGACATATAATTTTTGTCAAAGTACAGCACATCGCAATTATTGACTAACTTTGGGGTCCATCCAGAGGATCTTCCTGACCTAGCATGTGAAAACCACTAAACTGTACAGTAAATAATGCATTTTTAAATAAGTCAAGATGAGAAAGAAAAGGACCTGCTTACATTATTTGTTCTCTACATAATGCTCATTTAATGTAATCATGCTTCAAAGTAAGAAGTAGTGTATAATATTGTGACACATTATTTCCTCTAGTACTGTTGTGCTTCTTGCAACTGTATACTCACCGACACCTAAGGGCACATGCGTATGAACAGAAGCAATACTGAACTAATACTTGCTCTTTGTGTAAATGAGAGGGCCTGCTTGGTCCTTTTCATTCAGTGTCTTTATAACTCACTTTATATTTGCAGGTGTCAGAGGAATGTAGCCCAGTCATAGAGTCACTGGTCCGTGATCCTCTTGCTGAATTGTTGGGAGTGGTTGATGGGGATGTAAATAAACCAGATGGGGGTGGACGCACCTTGTTGCACTCATTATCAGCTGAAGGGAATGCACGATTATTGCATTTAGCAATAACTGCTTGTCATGATGCAGACCTTGAGGCAACTGATCGCCATGGACAGACACCACTGAATCTGGCTGCACGGCATGGTCATGGAGATGTTGTGGCAGTTTTGTTGGCAGCTGGTGCCACGGCAGATCATGCTGACTGTGATGGTTGGACTGCCCTCAGAGCAGCAGCGTGGGGAGGACATACACAGGTCAGAGAGTTTTCAAATTTCTGTAATCCCAGTATAAGTATGTAATTTTTATAGAGGACTTCCTGTTGTGTTTTAATAATTTACAAGGTAGACAAATTCTTTATGGTTGCCATCAAACACAGCAATAGTATAAATAGGTATTAGCATTCTTTCTTTTAATGGCTACATGTTTTGGTCTTTTCTGACCATCATTGACCATCTTACAGAAACTGAAGGTACATGCACTGCAGTTATGTTGTATGGGATCCCGTAATACTTACAGTTGTATTAAAATATATATAGAATATTAAAACTTGTATAACACTGAGTAGTTTTGGCTGTGTAGCAATTTTGTATTGGTAATAAATCTTCATTGGTCTGAATAGAAATTAAAATATATTGTATTTTACTTTGTAATTGCTCATCCCGATGTGTTGCAATAACATACATACAAAAACTTTTCGTCAACACACCTTTATTTGTTTTGGTAACTAGATAACAAATAAAGGTGTGTTGACGAAAAGTTTTTGTATGTATTGTATTTTACATACAAAACCTGTTGAGTTTCCTTGTCACAAGTTTAGCAGTTCTAGTTCTTTTGATGTTGTTTTTCTTGCACATAGTTTAGATTCCAGGTATCTTGGCTTTTTCGTTTCTTGTGTATATTGATATAACAGATGGTGACTGTAGGTGTTCTTTAGTTTCTGATCAGAGTTTTGTATCGAAGGGTATTTTAGTTATCATTAATGATGTACACTGTAGTTTTGTATCACAATGATGATTGTTCTGAAATTGTAAGTATTTCATATAGTTTTTATTTTAATTTGTTGAATTACTGATGGAGAATGTGTATGGACATACACGAGTATTAAGATTCTTATTGGATGATGAGATGATAGGAATATATGTGCATGCTTGCTGTGCTGTTGCTTTTAACTGGACAAGGTCACGGCAGGTATTGAACGTTTGTAGCGGTGAATGCCCTATGTTGGTGGGGGTTTTTTTGGGGGGGAGGGGGGGTTATTATGTCAAATATTATGTTTTGTTCTCCTGTGCATTTATCATTTGTTTGGTTATCTAGTTTTGTTTCATTATAGATTTATAATCTTTCTAGATTATCCATCATTTCACCCATTCTTGTTGAAAGCTAATAACTAAATATACTATTGTTTTGTTTGATGGCAACTATAAACAATTTGTTTACCTTGTAAAATAAGTGTGTATGTTAAAACAAATGCTGATGAACTAATTTAATGTGTTTATAACAAGGAACTTCATCATGTGGTGTTGTTATGGTAGTGAAATCATTGAGTTCATGGCATTATGGGCATATAAATTAGTTTTGGTCTGACAGATATACAGGGTGCGGCATTTAACGTTACCCATTTTGAGTTGGCAATACTGCTTGTGTGGGTTGTGGGAGGGGTCGCTGACAACGGTGGTTGGGTTCCGTGTGGCCTTGGATTCAGTGAGCAATGGAACGTTGGTCCATGCAGCAGCGCATATTTTGTGTGGAACAGTTCGTGTTAAGCAGGTCGATCATATCCGTGCAGCAAGAGTTTCGTCAGAAATTTGGTGATGATCGGCAACATGGGGCTGCACCTTCAAGAAAAATAATCGGTCTGTGGGTGCGGCAGTGGCGTGAGACTGGATCCGTACAGGTTAAAGCCTGTACCCATTGAAAAACCGTCCGGTCACCTGAAAATATCCAGCGTGTGAGAATAGCCTTGGAGAGGAGTCCACGTCGATCAGTGCGGCGGTATTCCCAACTCTTGAATTTGTCAGACAGAAGTGTGCGACGAATTTTACACCATGATTTGCATTTTCACCCATATAAACTGCAAATCATCCAGGAATTAACTGCTGCGCACAAAGCGTTGCGCGTCCGTTGTTGCCAACAGATGGTGCACACGCACGCTGACCTCGGGAGGTTCCTCACCGTGAGTGACGAAGCAGTATTCTCCCTCAGTGGCTCTTTAAACAAACAAAACTGCCGATCTTGGGTGCCAACAAATCCACGCCAACTCCACGAGCAGCCACTACACAGTCCTCAGGTCTTTGTGTGATGTGCCATTTCAGCACAGGGAATTATTGGGTCCTACTTTTTCAAAGGTGATGACAGTGTCTCTGTGACAGTGAATGCCAAACATTATAACCACATGTTGGAAACCTTTTTCCTACCTGAGATGAGACGTCGCAACTGGAATATGGCGAGAGCGTGGTTTCAGCAGGACAGTGCCACAGCCCATACAGCACGACTCTCAATGAACACCCTACGTGCTGCATTCCCCGGGCGACTTCTCTCTCGGTTTGGTGACATTCAGTGGCCCTCCAGTTCACCAGACCTTACTGCAGCAGCCTTTTTTTTTGTGGGGTATTTGAAAGCTCAAGTTTTTACTCACACCCTCCCTGACATTAACAGCCTTAAAAATGCAATTTGCCAGAAGATTGCGAATGTTACGCAGGACACTCTACGTTGCGTCATGGCAAGTGTACCAGGGAGATGGCAGCAATGCCTTGATTGTCATGGAGGACATCTCCAAGATGTTGTATTGAAGACGTGAGGCTGTTTTGGTGAATCCAAGATACTGACTTACTTAACCGTGTTCAGTTGTGTTTATTGCTGTATACAATAAATGTGTTATCCTACTTTCAAAATGGGTAATGTTAAATGCCGCACCCTGTATAACCTCATTTACATATGTACAAGATAGGATTGTTTTACTAATCTATCATCTTAAAAAAATTGCTATCACCTTATAAATACACCTAAAGTTAAACATGTTCTGCATATATATATATATATATTTTCTTGAAAATAGAAGGTTATGGAAGGATAGGAGGTAAGGGGGCATCATAGCTTTGAGTAAATACAGGTGTACTGTATAAGACATAACCCACAGATCAAGCATTTATAAATAATGAAACAAGCATATAAGAAACTGCCCCCTGCTACTGTTTCACACCCTCCCACTCCCTCCTCCGCAGTGGAAATTCAGCACATGTTCACTGCCTTGCTTAAGTTTTGTTGACTACTAGCAGTTGCATGGTAGTTCTTTAAGCAACAACATAATTTTTTCACAAGAAAGGGTTTTTGTGTTGGACAGTTGGTTTTTTACAGATGAAGCGTGGTTCCGATTGAGTGGATACATTAATAGTCAAACGAGAAAAATGTGGGGTGCTGAAAACCCACATGAACTGCAAGCAAATTCTCTGCATTTGTCAAAATTGGGTTTGGTGGACAGTGTCTCGGGAAAAAAAAAATTATGGGAACATAGTTCATTGAAGAGACTTGAGGAGGGGACTTTTTTAGCATGTGCTGTAATTACACATTGTTCACGACATTCTTGGTATGTTTGGAAAAAGAAAAGTATAGAAAATAAAATACATGGTTGACATTATGGGGTTGCATTGTGTACCCTGTACAACTTCACGTGTTTCCAGTGATGAAGTAAAATCCAAGAAACCACGTGTTCAAAATGGTTGATGACTTTGAAACTCCAGTAAAATGGTTACTGAGAGAACAGAACATTGATTTCTGTGGATAGGAGGCAGAAAAATTCAATAATATGATACTTGTAGGTATTTCACTGTCCACAGGGACTTGGTGGAGGAATAGTTCGTCCATATGAAATCATCAGTTAGTTGAAGATAGATGTGTATGTGTTAATATGTATATATGTGTGTACATAAATATATATGGTAAAGTAAAGTAACCCCATTACAGGCCCGGTTGTGGCCCAGAGAGGGGTAGAGGTATAGCTCTACTCTTCCAAGACCTCTGCGCTAGAGGGGGTGAGTGGTCAGCAGCACGCCCCGCCCGCACTTTACCCCCGGGAAAGAGCTGGTACCTATTGTACAGAAGCCTGGGTGGGCTCCAGGGCCGGTCTGGACGGGCGGAAAATCTCGCCCCCACCGGGATTCAATCCCCGGACCATCCAGCCTATAGTCAGTCACTATACTGACTGAGCTACCTGGCCCACTATATATGGGCATATATGTGTGTGTGTGTGTGTGTGTGTGTGTGTGTGTGTGTGTGTGCGCGCGCACACACACGTGCGTGCGTGCGTGCATATATTACAGTTGACATACAACAAATACATCACTTTTACTTTGTGTAAATCTTGTGCTTGGTATTTTAAAAAGCAGTTTTTAAAAAAACGGACAGTTTTATTTTTAAACATCCATAGCCTTTTTGTAATTGATTTTTCCCTTGTGCACTTTTTGTAGGTTTTTAATGTATTTTTATGTAAAATGGGGAGCTCTCCAACTTGCAGCATTTAGTTTCTTTATACTTTCATATTCTTGTATCATGGCCAGATCTTGGCCCACATTCAAGGTTGAAACTAGTTGCCATATAATAAACTTTTTTTGTGAAGTGTGTGTTGGTTGTGGTTGAAAATATGGATAGATAGTACAATTGTTACACCAAGGGAATGTTTTATATAGAGATTATTTAGTTGTACGATGAAAGCAATTTTAAATTCATAGTATATAAATAACCAACAGAATGCACTTTGATGTTTATGATGTATTTTAGTCACAATTATTTCACCAACATGTTTTCGTCACTATTGCGGCTGAAACATGTTTAATACATGGATGATGGAACATGTTAAAACAATTTTGAATTGTTTGTTCTTTGGATTTTCTGCTTAGAAAGTAAATGAGTAGATTCTGCCTTCACTGTCAGCCTCCGCGCCTTGTGTGTATGAGCAGCAGTTATAGTGAAATTGTTTGTTTTGACAGAATTTGATAATATACATGTAAAAAATTTGAAAACTGTTTCACTACTTAAGCTCTGGCAGGTAACAAGAACCTTTGGAAATTGGGGGTTTGAAGGTAACTGTGTGGAAGGCTGAGACACAAATATTTTTGCTTTATATTTCTCAAGATTTAATGGTCTAGTCATGCACTGCTTGCCAGACAGGAGCATTTTGGATTTCCACACTATGCGGCATGGTGCCATAACCTAGAAAACTACAATGTGAAACTAAGCAACTAAAATGTAAAACACATTTTATGAGCTCTTGGTAAATATGTGTTACTGAAACAGTTATTTACCTTTTTAGATATGCCTTGCTCATAACAGAATGCAAAAGACTTAGTCCTCGCATATCCTCAGTCATTTTAATCTGTTACATGTCTTTACATTTCCTAAATGGATATAAAAATCAGGGAAGCTTAACCTCATTCATCAGCAGATTATTGTCTCTAGTGCAGATTTCAGAATAATATTAGAGTGGAATATTGATTTCTTTCTAATATGTCATAGGAAGACTGCAGTATGTATAAAGACTTAATACTATCGACACAAGTAGTTATGTGGATGCTATTAAATCTTTGTGTTATCTTATTACACAATGGGATGCCTACGACAAAACTTAAAGAAGATTGCAGTAATGAATGTATCCTGTTACAACAGAGATATGAGTATAGAATACACATACTGCAGGCTGCATGTGGGGAGAAAATTGAAGTATGCTTTGTGTTAACCTCAGTAAGTAATTTTCAGGTGGTAGAATCTCTACTAGAACGTGGAGCGGCTGTGGACTGTGCGGACTCTGACCAGCGCACAGCTCTTCGAGCAGCTGCTTGGGGTGGTCATGAGGATATTGTGTTGGCACTTCTTCATCATGGTGCAGATGTGAACCAAACAGATGATGAGGGCCGCACAGCACTTATAGCTGCTGCTTACATGGGGCATTCTGAGATAGTGGAGCACCTTCTAGACTTTGGTGCTGAGATTAACCATGAAGATGCTGATGGAAGAACAGCACTTAGTGTAGCAGCACTTTGTGTCCCAGCAAATGAAGGATATGCCAAGGTATGTTATTTGTCATCTGTACTGGCACATAGTCAACAGATTTACAGCATGAAGGTAGTGCAATGTTTCTGAGGCTCTTGCATTTAACTTTAGAAATGCAGGGAATTTTAACGTTTGAAAACTTGTAATTAACCCTTTAACCCTGGAATTAAATTCCTCGTGCAATGGCAGCCTGCCGAGCTTTTTTCCTGGGGATTTTAATTTTTAATGCTTACTCTAAATAAAATAAAATAAAATTTTGCTCTCTGCTTATGAATTGGTTAATCCGGAAAAAAATGTTCATTTCTTTTTATAATTAATTTAGGTCTGTGAATCGCATGCATTATATAAAATGTGGTGTAAATAGTTTATTACTCACAGAATTCTGGTTGCTGCAGAAGGTCTGTGACACCTTGGTTCAGTGTTTTATCACAACACACAATGTTCGCAACCGGGGCGATTTGCAAATTTACTTTGGTGTGATATTCCGCGAAACAAGGCACCATGCATAGGCCCACATCACTCTGGTACATTTATACACTGTGCTCTTTCTCTGATCGTGAGAACAACACAGATGGCAGCGCAGTTGGGTGGATGATTTCGCCGGCCAGTGTTTGTTATGGCGACTCTCGAGTCACAAAACATTTTTTGCGCCTGCACTTGGTCTTCCAACCAATCTGGGGGTGGGGTGATCTTGGCTCTTTCCAGCTTCCTCATTCAAATTCCTCACTAGAAGGAGCCTGAAATCTTGGTGAGTGTATTTAGCCCCACATGAAGATAACAGTATCCAACTGTTGAATACTGTTAGATCCAGAAGGTGGAAAAACAATTTCATGGTCCACTTGAAGGTATGTCAACTCATTGAATAGCTGTTAGCCATACAGTCAGAATTGTCAACATAACCCATGTGCTGGTTGTACTATTCCACGATGTGAGGTTTCACAGGGCGGTTGCTATTGTCACAAAAATTTTCTTCTGCTGGTGGTGGGTCCAAGTTAGTCAGCATGTAAAGTTCTCGTCTTTCCTTCCAAACTAATGCGGTCAAACCTCCCCTAGTCCTCACCCTTATGTCACCCCTTTTCACTTTCAGTTGTTTTGGTCCAAAGTCACAGGGCATGTCTTTTCTGTTGGGCAGTATTGTCCCGCATGCATTTATTTTATGTCTTTCCAAGTCATAAAAAAGTCTCGGGGATTAAAAGAAATTGTCCATAAATATTTTGTGTCCTAAGCCTTCAACTCTGCAAGTCAAATGTCTAACTATTGTGTGTGTTGCAGTCATGTCATCATTGGCGGAGTGTGAGTCTGTACCCAAGTACACTCTCATGTCGTGTATACCCTGATTCATCACAGAGTTTGTAAATTTTGATGCCAAAACATTTTATTTTCTTTGGATTGTACTGCCTGAAGATAACCCTGTTCTTGAATTTTACAATTACCTTGTCCACTGCCAAATGCTCCGAGGGGTTATAGAATTTAGCATAAGCCTCGTTCAGTTTGTCAAAGAGAGTCCTTAGTTTCCATAGTTGGTCATATTCTTCGCCTTTGTCAGGTCTCTGTGAATTGTCTGCAAAATGCAGAAAGTGCAGTATGTGTAAAAATCTGTCTTGTGTCATGGTCTCGCTGTAAAATGAATTGTGTAGCTGTCTGAGTCTCGACCAGTAGTCATGTAGTGTGTCTTTCAAAGCATGTCCCATCTGCAGAGCTAAGGCAGTGAAAGTCATCATGTCCGGAAATGTAATATCAGGTAGTCGGCGGCTAGGTCCAGCTTGTCTGTCTAAGTTTTGCTGGTAGTATATGCTGGTCTGTTGAACCATCAGATGAAAAATTTCTGTGAAAAACAACATCAACACAGGCGGTGGTGAGCTGTCTTTACTGATCTGTGGAGCCTCACTTTTTTTTCACACCTTTTGCTGGACAGACAAAAGGATGAATATTTGTGTCCCTTCCTTGAGGTGTTCCCCAGGTTGGTAATCTGCCACTTGTTGCAGCCTATGTTTTGACTTCTGCTGAGGCGTTGTTGTTGTTGTTGTTGTTGTTGTTGTTGTTGTCGTCGTCGTCATCATCATCATCATCTTTATTGTTGTTCCTCAAAATAGACTTCAACACCACTAGCCTCAGCACCTGATTCTGAGTCGGTCTCAGCAACCAGAATTTTACTGATGGCTTCCTCCTCAAGTTTGTTTTTTTTCCTGGTAATTGCTAGAGACCTACAATCATCTGCCTTGTTCAGACTCCTATGTATGACGGGGCACAGTTGCAGAAACCTAATGCCTCTAAAGATATGAACATCTTCTACAGCGATAGCAAAACAGATCTAAAGCTACGATGTGACTACTGTTTAAAATTCCAGCTAGTCGGGGGTGCCCAAGACATTTTTAGTAGACTGGCGGCTGTGTGTTGCATGTTACTTCCCCACAACCCCTACATATTACCCCAGCACTACAAAAGGCATGTCTTCTGTAGCTGTAACCATCGATTTTTGTGAATATCTTGGATTTTTGAGCATTAGTTTTATCTGAATTGTATGGGTACAGTACGCCACTGACAACCTTTCTTGTCAACAATTAGTGTTCATTTCATAGGCCAGTGTTGATATTTCAACCCACAGTGAACTCAAGTGCAAGCGATAAACAAAGCTAGCAGTGTCTGAACCTTATTAGTCAACTGGGACAAAATGCGCAGTTAGTATGTGCCATTATATAAATCAGGGTTTGTAGGGGGTTTAGGAGGTGTAGGGAGTACATTCTGGCTCCACAAAGAAATCCTGGGTCCTGCATCCTAGCAAGCCACTGCAGTTTATTGGATGGCATTGAAGAAAATTTCTCCAAACTTCAACATACTGTTTGCGATGTCTTTATAAGTTGTTCAGCAATTTAAAGGGCTCACTGCACAATGTCTTTAGAAGTCATTCAGCAGCAAAGGGTTAATTTGTTTCTAGAGAGATAGTAGCTGATGCATTCAGTGCATGCCATAAAGAAGAAATCATCTTAAGTTAGGAATAATTGAAGAGTACATTCCAACAAGACAGAGTTTTCTTTACCTTTCTTAGTCTTATGGAGGCTACCATCGAATGGTACTCCACACATACAAGAGATTAACACTCTCTAAAATACTCTGCATATCCAGTGTTTAGAACATGGTATACATCATATGGTCTTCTACTTCCAACATTTCCACCTGTATGAAATCAAATTTTTTGTTTCATTTCCTTTATGATGTGTTTTAATGTAGATGGCAATTGTAGTTTACCATGTGAGAACTGTGGTTGCCATCATGGTGCAATTGAGGATTGAGGTATTCTTGGATATGATGATGTGTCACTGCATTGGTGATTCCTCATGAAGGAGTCCAAGAAGAATTGTCTTTGACCTGTTGACTCTTAAAGAGAAGGCATTATGTTCCTTCGAAATTTTGGGAATAACTAGCCCAGTGACTTAATATCATATCGCAGAAGATCAGAATCATTTCTGATAATTTACAATTTGTATGTAATTGGAAAGTTTGTTCTTGAATAATAATGTTTTCCTTCTTAGTTAACCATTCCTGGCTTGCAGTACAATATCCCTTTGTTGCAGTAACTTCTCACACAATGAGATGAGCATGCTTTTAAAGGTTGTTAGTGTTTTAGCTGTGCTGTGTTATCGTAGTTATACAAAAATGTATTGCAGGAGAGTGGTTAGTGGCGGTTTTGTGGAATAAACTTTAGGAGCACATACTTATGAACAAAGAATGACAAATTGTTTTGAGTAAGTTTTCCTGTGTATTGTTAAAATTCCTAGAGAAATTTAACTTGGAATTGCAGGCAAACTGCCAATATTGCAGGCATTTTGATTTCTCAACTTTACATTCAAGGATAATATGTTTGCAGTAAATTGTATAAAGGTGTCTCTGTATGTAAGTATGTATGTATTTGTGTGTGTGTGTGTGTGTGTGTGTGTGTGTGTGCGCGCGCGCGCGCACGCGCACACACGTGTGCACACACTTATGTATGTATGTATGTCTATTGATTACTGTTTCATTAACAGGTTGTGAATATTTTGCTTGAACGAGGGGCAGCAGTTGATCATCAGGATAAAGATGGAATGACACCACTCTTAGTGGCAGCTTTTGAAGGGCATAGGTAAAGTGCACTCATCAGAAAGGGCAGATAGGCTATGTGGTGACACATAGTGGCTTATCATCAGCCAACCTGACTGAGATTTTTCATAATTTTTGTTAGTTTATTCGGGTGATACCTGAAGTAATACCTTGAAATTTGTTATGACCATTCCTTCCACATGAGAGTCAGTGCATCATTCACCATCACACAACCTTATGTTTTTGGATGGTGCATACTGTAAGTACTAGCCACATTGTGGTGAAGTAGTCAAAAGCTAAGAATATAGACCATGTGAGCTGCTGAGAATATGGTTTATTCACTTTTCCTTTGTCAGAGGAAGCTTCATGTATATATCCGTGAATGTAGATCAGTTGTCATACACCAACAGCATTAGCAAAGTTCACTCTGTTTTCCATGCATTACTTGTATTGTTAAGATGTACCTCCTTGTGCTGTATTTACAAGCAGTGCAGATATGAAACCCGCTGTTGCCAAACTAGTCACATTTGAAATACACTTCTTTAGATCATGTACAGTGAAAGCCCATTAGTACAAGTACAACCTGTTAGGAATAGTATGTTGCAGTGACAGTTTAACAATGCACCATTAACTTACATATCTTATACAGTGGAACTTCAGTTTTGTGTTCCTTTGAATCTTTGTTCTCCTTCATTACATATTGCCAAAACTTGCATTGGAGCAACATCAAATATTCCTTCCTCAATTATATGTTTAAGTTGAGCATAAATTGTTATTTTGCCAACATTTCAAGTACTTTTCAATAGGAAATTAGGAGTAAAGAGTGATTTTTAGTTATAACTATCAGCCTCTAGAGTTGTGTTTGTGTCATACATGTTATACATTGTGTACAGTGCAGTAACCCAGCTGGGCTATGGACATTGATCCATTCTTACAATGTGGTGGTGAGGTCTGGACCAGTGTTGGTAGCTGAGCCAGATTACTGTGCTGAACACGATGTTTGACATGGAAAAGTGTCCACTTCTTGCATAGATGTAATACACAATGCCCTACTGTCAGTAGTATTGAGAAAAAAAGTATGGAGGGTTCAGCAGGATGTGAAGAAACATCTGACTTCAACAGAAATGTGGATGCAGTGAACTGGCATACATTTGTAATTTAATGCACGCTCAACTAGACTACATTGTTAAAGTAATATTGTCTTAATTCATTGTATTTAATTTCAATAGCTGTATAAATTTTCATTTCCCTGATGTTACGCTTATTTTCAGTGGTCCTTCAGATATGTAAAATCTGGGTCTCGCTGTATGTAGTATAGCTATTCAGTAAGACTGCCTGTCTGTGTTAACTCTTCTGTTATTTCCAACTACTTGAAAGTTTCTCATATATCTTTTGACTGTTCTTGGTGCTACCTTTCGGCCTTGTACTAGCTGCAGTTTCTTTGGCTCAAGGATGCTACATAGCATGAGAACTGTTACTAGAAAATCTCACACATGTGAGTGTGCATGTGTGTTGCTGTTGCATCTCCCATGCTATTAGATATATTGTACCAACTGTAAGAGGAGGGTGTTGGTGCATTTTGTGGCCTGGGCAGCCACACCTCCTGATTTTAAAGCTTGTCCCAGAAAAGTAACTGGTGTGTTCAGTATATGATGTTTGTGATATACTACATTGGAATTCTTACTACAAACCTGTAGGTAGTTCCTCATTGCTGTACTCAATTCTAATTTACTATAATGATTCATTTCCATTTTAATTCTTGGACAGTAGCTCCTAATTCCTTTATGGACTGTCACATCACTCATAATGAGCTATCAAATATGCCTTTTGACTGTGGGTGTGACATTTATGTTGCCAGTTTCAAATTGGACTATAATGAGTATCTGCTATAATGACACATTGTTAAGCTACTACAGAGTCTTCTTATGCTCTAATTTATTGGTGTTTTATTTTGAGTAGTTAAGTATTTGCCACACAATACAAGTTTCAAGTGGAATTTTTAAATCTCATTCTGTCCTGTACAGCAATTTTATGTTGTGTGAGGAACTGTTTTTGAGGAAAGTAATGAATTTTGTTTTGATTGAAGTAAAGTATAGGTTATACAAGATTAAAATGGACCATAATGAGTTACCTTATAACTTTGATCTTCAGTACCAAACTTAATGAAAATCTGTTGAGTACTGAGAGTAAATATCCATCCTGGCAGAAACTCATCTCTCCATTGTGTGTTCATTTTATGTACTTATGTAAAGCACACATGTGACATGCAGGAAACTCTCGTGTAAATGACAGGATGAAAGGAGAGGTGAAGAACACTTGCAAGACAGTGTTCATATTAGTTGTGGTATTATCATAGAATCACAAAATGTAAAGTACGTGTAGACATTTTGAAGTCAAAACACAACTATATTTTTATATGTACTTTATATTTTGTGATTTGACTAACACAGCGGGGATGTCTCACCTCAAAATTATCGTAGAATTTTTTGAAGGCAGTGAATAAAGCTGTGAAAGCCCATGGTTCAAGATAGCTGGCCATATGGCCAAGATTGTTATGTGTAACACAAGTTAGTCATATAGTGTTATTTCTTCACCATCTTACCCAGAGCCTGGATATATTCTGTGTGTTTACTTTTTTGCAGCAGCAGTTATAGACATTGTTGTTTTTAAATCTCACTTGTGTGTAAGAAATGGTGCAAATTGACTAAATTCCTTTTTATTGCATTTGAGAATTTCGTGGAATTCTATATTCAACTAACAGAGAAATCACCACTGAAGTTACCAATATGTACAAATATTGGACACCATTTTCTTGACAGTAAAAAGTACTGCTCACCACATGTCCTACAGTGTTATAGGCAGTGACCACTACTTGCTAAAATTTTCTCTAGAATTAACGCATGCTGAATATAACAGTTCATGGATGTATACTTCAGTTTATATCCTGGAGCTTCAAGCTGCAATTCTTATCCCAGAGGTTAGCTATGCTAGCTATGGTTCTTGTGGTTTTCTTCAGTTCCTCCAGGAGAATTCTGGGATATAGCATCATAAAATATACCGTGACTGCTTCCACTTACATAATTTTTCATGAGCATCTTCCATGTTACTCTTTGTGATCTACGCAGTTTTGACAGCAGTCATGTGAACCAAGAATAAAATTATTTTGCCATGTATACACATCTGATTTCATGTTTGTAGTGTAGCTGATAAAATGTCATCATATGTACTACTTACACATCAGCTGTCAACAAGATGTCGCTTGGTGCAGGGATGTTTGTGAATTGCTGTTGGAGTACGAAGCTGATGTGGACCATGCAGACCGTGGAGGGCGAACACCACTATGGGCAGCTTCTTCCATGGGGCACTCAGCTGTTGTTGAACTGTTGCTGTTTTGGGGCTGTTATGTAGATAGCATTGACCCAGAGGGGCGGACAGTGTTGAGTGTTGCTGCTGCACAGGGCAGTACAGATGTTGTTAGGCAGCTTCTTGACAGAGGTAAGTGGCCCTCAGTTTACACTGTTGTAATCTGTGGTTGCTTGTAACAAGTACTATCTAGCTAACTAACTTCATAGTGTAGGATTCTTTTTGAAAATTTAATACATTAAGTCGCTTAGATGCTCGTGAAATTCTTGGTGTGTAAGAAAACCCAAGGGCTGATTAGTGTATTCACAGGATTTTGCCACTACACCATACCCTTTGTATGAAGGGGTATTGATATGACCCCCATATATTGATAGATTTGTGCTAGTTTTGTTGTAGAAGATCCAGTAGCATTCTGAAGTCCAGGTGTTGCTCTTCATTGGTATTAGAACCTTTAGTATCAAAATTGGACTACATATTTTATTGTGCCCCTTTCTTTCTTTCTTTCTTTCTTTCTTTCTTTCTTCCTTCCTTCCTTCCTTCCTTTCTTTCCGTCCTTCCTTCTTTCTTTCTTTCTTCTTTCCTTCCTTTCCTTCTTTCTTTCTTTCTTTCTTTCTTTTCTTTCCTTCTTTCCTTCCTTCCTTCCCTTCTTCCATCCTTTCTTCCTTTTCCTCTGGCTTTTTGTCATCAAGAGCTCAAGGGTATGCCATTATACAAGGGTGTATCAAAACGTTTCGAGACTAGTTCCATAGACTGCCAACCAATGGCAGTACATGAATGAGTGCGCTGTGCTTGGGAGCAGGGAACGTCACCACCCAGCATGCCGAGTGGCGTCGCTGTGTGAACATTGGGAGTTGCACAACACAAGTGTTTGTCACCACGTGTGCCTTCACATTTGCGATTTCAGCATGGACCTGAAACTGGAGCAGAGAACAAACATCAGATTCTGCGTGAAACTCGGCAAATCTGGAGCGGAGACTTTTGAAATGATACGACGTATAGAAACGAGGCCATGAGTCGTGTGAGGTGTTTCGAGTGGCATGCACGCTTCAAGAGAGGCAGAACATCACTCGAAGACGACCTTCCATGAGCTCAACACCTAAAAATGTGGAAACAATTTCGGCGGCTTGTGCATGAGGATCGTCGGAGAACCATTAAGGACATTGCTGCAATCGTTAATGTGTCATACAGAACAGTGCAGACAATTCTCACGTGTAATTTGAACATGCACCGCATTGCTGCAAAGTTCGTACCCAGGCTTCTGACCCTCAAACAGAAAGAGCACCATGTTGCAATTTGTCAAGAGCTTTATCAGTGTGCCATGGATGACCCATTCTTCATGTTGAGGGTCATCAATGGGGATGAGAGTTGGGTCTATGGGTATGATTCCAAGACTAAACAACAGTCTTCGCAATGGAAGAACCCAGGATCCCCAAGACCGAAGAAGGCAAGGCAGAACCGCAGCACGACCAAGAGCATGCTCATCGTGTTTTTCAACATTTGAGGGATTGTGCATCATGAATTTGTCCCCGAAGGCCAGACCATGAACGCCGAGTTCTACTGCAGTGTTCTTCGCCGTCTGAGGGAGGACATTCGGCAAAAACGACCTGAACTGTGGTGCGCGGGCAATTGGCTGCTCCATGATGACAATGCACCCTCTCACTGAGCTCTTGTAACGTGTGAGTTTCTCGCCCACAAAGGCATTATCACACTTCCGCATCCACCTTATTCACCAGATTTGGCCCCTTGTGATTTCTTCCTCTTCCCAAAGATGAAGCTGCAGCTAAAGGGTCGCCGCTTTAACAGAGTGGAGAAGATCCAGTGGGAATCGCAGAATGTTCTTGGTACACTTCAAGAACAGGACTTCCAGCACGCACTCCAGCAGTGGCAACGGCGCTGGGATCGATGTGTCGCCGCACAAGGGTACTATTTTGAAGGGGATGCTGCCCAAACTTAAATCAATTAAATACATTCTTGTCTATAGGTCCAGTCTCGGAACTTTTTGATACACCCTCATATGTGTGTGTGTTTTTTTAAAGTGAAGTACTTTTTATTAGCCCTAAACCTCAAAGCCCCATACAAATCATGTAAAAATTTCTGTAGTTTGAACATAGTTTGAATATTTTATTTTAGTGTGGACTTCATTATTGGAGTCTGTCTGAAATTTCTTTGAGGCCATTTCATCAGCATATAGTGACTTGGATCATTACATAATTGCCAGAAAGTTGCTAGACTGTATTTTCAGGATACTTTGATATTTATGTGCTGGAGGGAAATAGAAGTGTACGGTGTTAATACTTCTGTAGGAACTATTTTCCATATTATTACTGATATGCAGCCTGTATTCCCAAGATTCACCATTAAGACTCTTTGCTGTGGCTGGTCATAGTATTGCCACAGTAAAACACTTGACCTGGAGTTTCCCATGCCTTGCCACAGTAAAACTGTTGGCTCGGACTGCCCATGTTTTCCCACAATATAACCGTTGTTTGGGTGAGACTGGCAACATTCTGACACAGCAAAGCAGTTGACTGGTAATGGCCATTTTCTGCAGCACTTAAACGGATAGCAATGACTGGCTGTTTTCTGCCGCTGTAATGGAAAAAAAAAATCGTAGGATAAATTAATAAACATAGTAACATGGTGGGATCAGATAATTTACAGACTGAGTTTATTTCTCTTTAACGACAACACTTACCTTTCAGTGAGTGTTGTCTCCCACAGAGTAGTTACTGTGGGACTTCATATGGTGAACCCAGTGATCATACCACCATTCAAAGCATTTAGTCAAGCGCACTGTATGAATCTTGGAAAACCTATCTCACAATTTGGCTTGAATCGTGGAATGTTATTAACTCTCCTTTTGTTACATGCCATCTTCAGTTTTGGGGAAAGAATGAAGTCACATAGTGCTAAATCTGGTGAGCACGGAAAGTGTGGAATGACAGTCATTATGTCCTTTATCCAGAATATGGTGGCAGTCCATTTCATGTTCTGACTGTATTTCACAGTGCTGTGAACTAACCCAAATGAAATTCCAAACATATTAGCAACTCCCTCGATAATGACTCTTTTGTGTTAAGGACAAGTTTTCATTTGTTTTGGTTGTTGATCGACATCCCAAGTGTTTGGCAACTTCATCAGAAAGGCCCCCATTTTTCATTTGTTTTGTTTGTTGATCGACATCTCAGTTGTTTGGCAATTTCATCAGCGAGGCCCCCACCCCCTACTTTTGAAGTTGGTGCAGCACTTAAAAACCTTTGTTCTTCCTATTTTTTGCTGATTCGTGAAGGTTTGTACTGTTTAGCACTGGATTTTTCCCTAAATTACCATATGATAGATCTTGTTTAACATACAGGACTTCCATAAGACTGACAATTGAAGATATGATTGATGTACCCTCAATATTGTTTGAGACAAAATCCACACAGAAAATTTTAAGAAATAGTACTGCAGATGGCAAGATGATGTGAGGGAGGATGGAAGACTGGATGGCGGAAAAGGGTGG
>Ga0268261_10000071_pt1 | contig 63244 bp, 48 predicted proteins | sample TergutNc150P1_FD_190353 | JGI IMG/M metagenome (GOLD analysis project Ga0268261, IMG submission 190353) | Nasutitermes corniger P1 segment gut microbial community from laboratory colony in Florida, USA - Nc150 P1 (SPAdes) (version 2) | ecosystem: Host-associated > Arthropoda: Insects >... | reverse complement strand
TGCCGATGGGCTCGGTCAGTACAGCTTCTTCGTTAAGGATGACCGGGGCCGTAGCAGCATCCGCCGCATTGTCAACCGCGCCAGCGGTCAACGGAGTAGCAGTTGCCTCGGCACCGACCGGACCAGCAGCCGGAGCAGTGGCAGCCGGAGCCGCAGTTACCGGAACATGGGAAGCCTCGGCACCAGCCAGCAGCTCTTGCTCCCACTCGGCCAACGGCTGAGCTTCTTCAGTCGAAGCCGAAGCCTTGCCGGAGTGGCGCTCGACCAAGCCCTGAGCAGCCGCATCGGCAACCACGCGGGTCAACAGAGTGATGGAACGGATGGCATCGTCGTTGCCGGGAATCGGCCAGTCAACATCATCCGGATCGCAGTTGGTATCGAGGATTGCGACTACCGGGATACCGAGTTTCTTGGCTTCATCAACGGCCAGGTGCTCTTTATTGGTATCAACAATCCAAACTGCCGAAGGGGTTTTCGCCATATCGCGAATACCACCCAGGGTGCGGCTGAGCTTATCGCGCTCGCGGCGTTGCATCAGCAGTTCTTTTTTAGTGAAGCCGGACGATGCCACATCGTCGAAGTCCACTTCTTCAAGTTCTTTTAGTCGCTGCAGACGCTTGGCCACGGTACCGAAGTTGGTGAGCATACCGCCCAACCAACGATGGTTCACATAGGGCATCCCAACGCGGCTGGCCTGCTCAGCAATCGGCTCTTGCGCTTGCTTCTTGGTGCCAACAAACAGCACAGTGCCGCCATGAGCTACGGTTTCGCGCACAAATTCGAATGCCCGGTCAATGTAGGTCAGCGTTTGCTGCAGGTCAATGATATAGATCCCATTGCGGTCGGTCAGAATAAACCGCTTCATCTTGGGGTTCCAACGGCGGGTCTGGTGCCCAAAATGCACACCAGAGTCCAGCAGTTGGCGCATGGTCACTACTGCCATGAGCTTCCTTTTCTGTTTTGAACACAACACACTCAGCATGATGCGTTCGACTTTTTCGGTTAGTTGACAACTGCCGGTTCTTTAACGACCCGATGCAGTTATCCCTGGTGACGCGGCCAAGTTGCACCTCTGGTTTGCTTGCGCTCGGAGAGGACCTTTGCTGTTTGGCGGCTTAATACTGAATTGAATAAACGACTCAGTAGCGTCACGCGAAGTCAATTCGATTTTGGTTTGCTCGCCATTTCTGGATTGCAGACTTCTACCAAATTGCTGGGATTTAGCTTACCCGACGCTGCGCACAGGGCCAATTTTGCTGGGAGTTATGCACAGGTTGCTGGCACGATGCTTGCTGTCGTTGCAATATCCCACCACTGTTTGCGATATGAGTTTCGTAAAATTAGTTTTAGCTTTGGTTCTTTCCACGATGCTACCGGCTGACATTCCGGTGGTGGACCGGGGGTTTGTCGCTCCGGTTGGCGAAATTATCGTGGTCAACTATTTCAATCCCCCGCCGCGCCCGTGGGATTCAGGTTTTCACCGGGGGGTTGACCTCTTAGCATCGCCAGACGATGTCATCGTGGCACCGGGAGCCGGAGTGATTAGTTATGCCCGGTCTGCTTTTGGCAAACCCGTGGTTAGCATCGTGCATCCTTCTGGCCTTATCTCTTCGCTGGAACCCGTAATTGCCACTGTGGCTGAAGGCGATGCCGTGGCGGCGGGTACTCCCATCGGCACCTTGGGTTATTGGCCCGAGTTGACCGGCAGTAATGCGACGCATTGCCCGGCGGCCACATGTGTGCATTGGGGCGTCCGCCGCAGTGAGGATAACTACCTTGATCCGCTTTGGTTGCTGGGCCTGGCTGCTCCGATCGTGCTGTTACCTACCATGTGAATAATCGGGTTTCGGTGCAGGGGCTAGCCTGCTTCCGGCGTGGCGTTACCGGAATGAACGGGCCACTTGGTACTTTTTGGAGGTCACGTTTCCGTAACAAAAGGAGTCAAAATATGGCCCAGGCAAATACCTACCATGTAGCCCCGCACGGTGATCAGTGGGAAGTTAAGCACGCTGATGCTCAGCACGCTACCTCCCTTCACGATACCCAGAAGGCTGCCATTGAAGCTGCTCACGAGCACCTGCACAACCAAGGTGGCGGCGAGCTAGTTATTCATGGCCAAGACGGCAAGATTCGCGAGAAGACCACCGTTGCCCCCGGTAACGATCCCCGTAGCTCTAAGGGCTAATAGCTAAAATTAAGTAGCCGGTTGCTCTCTAAAAGTTCGAGAGTGACCGGTTATTTTTTATCTTATTCGGTCGCGATTCACTTATTCGGTCGAGATTCACTTATTCGCTGGAGATTGCACGATGCGACCGGAACCAGCGTGCGGCTATTACCGTTTCAACCAGTGCGAACACCGCATACATATTGGTCACTGGGTTGGGGCCGAACAGGTAAAACAGTTGTAGCGCCAACCACGCTAGCAAGACTATGCCTGAGAATAACGCAGCCACCGGCGCACCATGATGCCGCTTGAAAATTAACCAGGCAGCAATTAAGTGTGGCAGCCCAATCACGCCCAACAGGGCTAAACCGGGTAGGGCAAAACTATCTCCGATGAGGTGGCCGAGCGGTAACCGATGCAACGGTTCCAGAAGTTGTTCCATCCCAAAGCGGGCTGGAGTGGTCCACATCATCAGTGAGCCAGCTATCGCTCCGATTCCAATGAAGGCGGTCCAGAACAAACTCCATTTCGCGAGCTTGGATAGCCTGGGTTTTGGCACGGCAATAACTGGGGTCTCCACGGCAGACATGTCGCCGAACTTAGCAGATGCAGCGGTCGGGCTGGTACCCAATTGCCGCTAAGACTTCATCGCCAATCGGATTGACGCCGGGACCTGCCGCTAGCGATTGGCCGACCAAGGCATGTAAACATTTGACTCTAGTCGGCATGCCCCCCGCAGAAACTCCGGCAATTTCGGGGACCTCTAAATTTAATTGCTGGGCTATGGCCTCCCGGTCAGCGATATAGGCCTGGTGCGCCGCCGCATAAGTCGCCCGCAATTCCTGGTCAGTTGCTAGACGATCATTGAACTCTCGCATTTTCCCGTCGGCTTCCAGCCGGGAAACTGCTGCCGTGATTCCCGGATGCGTGAGGTAATACATGGTCGGGAAAGGGGTGCCATCGGGCAGCCTGGGTGCGGTTGCCACTACTAGTGGAACGCCGCAGGCGCAGGTAGCAGCAACTTGGACAACTCCACGGGGCTCCCGGCCGAGTTGAGCAGCAACTGCGGCTAATTGTGCTTCCTCAGTCATTAGTTGTCGCGGTTCCGGCTCAAAATTTCGTCCAGGTCATCTGGGCCTTGCTCAATTGGCCCGTTTGCTACTAAAAACGACTCTAATAATGCTTCAAACCAAGGCTGACCTGCGGTGGCCCCAGCAACCCCTTCATCCACCCGGACCCCAGTTAACGGGTCAAGGTCCTCGGCGAGAATGTCGCCGCCGATTGGCCGCCATACTTTATCGCCAGGGCGCACATACCCCAAGCGGCTGCGGGCCTGAGCTTCAATGAAATTCGGGTCCTCCCAGCGCGCCAGTTCGAAATCGAGTTGCTCAGACTTGGCCAGGCTAGTCTCCAAATGAGCGCGTTGCGCCGCGATCTGTTGATTTTGCTCTAGGGCGCCTCGCAGGGTTGGCACCAGTAATGCCGCTACAAGCAGCACGATAACAGCGGCGATCAAAGTCCGGGCCGTCAGCGCTTCTGGCATTGCATTGGCTTGGGCTTGGGATTCGAGGTTATCCAGCCGCTTCCGAACATTTTCCACCCGTGCGGCATCGTGAATACTAACCCGGTTGGGTACCCTGGGATTGGGCCCGGAGTTGGGCCGCCTAGCCACCGGCTTCTTATCTACTGGCTTATTACTAGTCGGCTTTTTGATAGGTTTTTTCGCAGTGGTTTTAGCTTTGGGCACCCCGATTATTTCGGGTGCCGGAATCACCACAACTTCCATTTGCTTAGCTTTTGCGTTAGCGGGTGTGGCGGGCTTCGATTTCGGCGCAGCCGGGCGGCGCCCCTCGGGGGCGGCTGGGCGCCGAGTACTCACAAGGTTAATCATGCCGCCTCAGCATCGGGCCTCGGAATATCCCACGCGACTCACCCTCACATTGCCGGGTGACCTGGGCCACTTGGGGCACTAAAGTATTAAAGGCAAAAACGGGCCGCCCCGTAGAGGAGGCGACCCGTCTAGTGTTAGATGCTACGGCTACCCTTGCTTTACCGCTTCCGCAATATCGCAAGTAGCGCAAAGATATAGTTACTTACTCCAAGCAGCGGCATTGAAGCGCGGGAAGGCGGTGGCACCGGCGTAACGCGCGGAATCGCCTAGCTCATCTTCGATGCGGAGCAACTGGTTGTACTTGTTGATGCGCTCGCCACGAGCCGGAGCACCAGTCTTGATTTGGCCGGAGTTGGTAGCAACTGCCAGGTCAGCAATAGTGGTGTCTTCGGTTTCACCGGAGCGGTGCGAGGTCATGGTCTTCCAGCCGGCGTTGTGAGCCATGTGGATCGCATCCAGGGTCTCGGACAGGGTACCGATTTGGTTCAACTTAACCAGCAGCGCGTTAGCAGCCTTCAAGTCAATGGCCTTCTTCAAGCGAACCGGGTTGGTTACGGTCAAGTCGTCGCCAACTACTTGAATCTTGTCGCCTAGACGCTTGGTGAATTCCACCCAGCCGTCCCAGTCGCTCTCGTCCAGCGGATCCTCGATGGAAACGATGGGGTACTTAGCCACGAGGCTCTCGTACCATTCGATCATCTCCTCGGAGGTCTTAACCGAGCCATCCTTGAAGCGGTAGGCACCGTCTTTGTAGAACTCTGAGGCAGCTACGTCCATCGCCAGGGCGATGTCAACGCCCGGCTTGTAACCGGCCTTCTCAATGGCGGACATGATCTCGTCCAGTGCATCTTCGTTGGAGGGCAGATTGGGGGCGAAACCACCCTCATCACCCAAACCGGTGCTGAAGCCTTTGGCCTTTAGCACGGACTTGAGTGCGTGATATACCTCAGCACCCTCACGCAGGGCTTCCCGGAAGCTGTGCGCGCCGATGGGGGCGATCATGTATTCCTGCACGTCAACGGTGGAGTCGGCATGCGAGCCACCATTCATGATGTTCATCATCGGAACAGGTAGTACGTGGGCGTGCGGGCCGCCGATGTACTTGAAGAACGGCAAACCGGCCGATTCGGCAGCAGCATGCGCTACGGCCAAAGAAATACCCAGGGTCGCGTTTGCGCCCAGCTTGCTCTTGTTATCGGTGCCATCCAAGTTGATCAGGTGCTGGTCAATGTCGCGCTGATCGTGCGCATCCCAGCCAAACAACTCGGGGGCAATGGTGTCGTTTACGTTAGCGACAGCCTGCTCTACACCCTTACCGCCGTAACGGGAATCATCACCGTCACGAAGTTCCACAGCCTCAAAGGCGCCAGTAGATGCGCCCGAGGGGACACCAGCGCGGGCAAACGAGCCATCACTCAGGGCGACCTCAACCTCAATCGTGGGGTTTCCGCGCGAGTCCAAAATTTCGCGTGCGCCAACGGCTTCAATGCTAGCCACAAGTGCTCCTTTTATTTATCGAATCCGGGTCCGCACTCGCAGACCCATCGTGAATCATGTCACAAGATAACGATTTGGCAACAGCAACCGGGCGCGAGTTGCTCAACCTGCTTGCCCTTGATGTTTCGCAATATCATTAAACGATGGCTTATCGCGGCCGAACGGCGTTCGTGCTGACGTCAATGACCCTTTCAGCGCTTGTGATCGCAAGTTGCCAAAACCTCGGTTCATTCGACTCAGATTTGCCGGAACCAGAACCGATTTCGACCGGCTCTCTCAACGATTATTTGACCGCCCATCCCGAAATCCCGCCCGGCGCCGAATCCCCGCCCGAAGTGTCAGACTCTTGCCTCAACCCGCACGATCCAAATAAGCCACGGAGCGGAGTTGGCGATCACAACTGCCCGCTCCCACCGGTTGGCACCTACGCACCGGGCGAATTACTCACAATTGAGCAGGTACCACCCGATGAAGCCGCAGCTTTCTTTGCCGTGGAACCAATCAGCCCCGATGTCTTTGCCCGGATGGATGGAAATTCTTGGCGCGAGGGAGCAATTTCGATTTCAAAGCTTCGTTATTTACGAACACTTTATTGGGTATCTGGCGATGCGGTTTCCCCTGCGGTTGACTTCGTAGATTCATTTAGCCAACCGGGCACACATATCGGTGAAATAATTGTGAATGAGGCTATTGCTGATGATGTGTTAGCAATATTCCAAAAATTGTACGATGCGGAATATCCCATCGGCCTGATGGTATTAATTGACAATTTCGGCGCAGACGATACTTTATCCATGACAGCCAATAACACCAGCGGTTTTAACCATCGGCTGATAGCCGGTACTAATTCTTTATCTAACCATGCTAAAGGTTTGGCGATTGACCTGAACCCGGTGCAGAACCCCTGGGTTTCCGGTAACAATGTGGAACCGCAAATAGGGGGACCTTTTGCTGACCGTTCCGATGTGCGCCCGTTAATGATTAACCACGATGATTTGGCGTATCAGTTATTCAAAGCTCATGGATTTAGTTGGGGGGGAGATTGGCGCTCCCCCCGCGACTATCAACATTTCGAGAAAGCGGTCCGGGACTAAGGCGCTACCGCATTAGCATTTTTGAGGACATTTTGAGCGTTGGTGGCAATTACGTCTTTATACCAGAAGAAGGAATCTTTCCGAGATCGAGCCAACGAGCCATTACCGAAGTTATCTCGGTCCACATAAATGTAGCCGTAACGCTTCTTCATTTCGCCAGTACCGGCGCTTACCAAGTCAATACAACCCCAAGAAGTATAACCGATTAGGTCAACCCCATCGGCAATAGCCTTAGCCATTTCGATGATGTGTAGGCGCAGGTATTCAATCCGATATGGATCATGGATACTGCCATCGGCTTCGACTTTATCTTCTGCACCTAGCCCGTTTTCCACCACCATAATCGGCACATGGTAACGGTCATAAATCTCATTCAGGGTGTACCGCAAACCAACCGGGTCAATTTGCCAGCCCCATTCACTAACTTCGAGATGCGGATTTTTAACCCCGCCGTGGATATTACCGCCGACCTGATCCAGCGTGGTCCCACCAGCCGTAACACAGTTAGTCTGGTAATAAGAGAACGTGTAGAAGTCAACTACACCCTCTTTCAGAATCTCGGCATCTCCAGGTTCAAAATGGATTTTTATCCCATTTTTCTGGAAATAGTTTTCCATGTAATACGGGTATTCGCCTTTGACTTGTACGTCGCCGCAGAACCAGCTCATCTTGCGAGTTTGGTTTTGGAATAACAACATGTCTTCCGGGGCGGGAGTAAATGGGTAAGTGGTTAAGTAAGCCACCATATTCCCCACCATCATGTCCGGGTTAATCTCATGCGCCAATTTGACAGCTTTAGCACTGGCCACAAATACATGATGCAAAGCTTGATAACGACGTTGCAGATCATCAACCGGATGCATGATGTCGGTGGTTTTTTTATCAACAATACCCAAAACCGGCCCATTACCAAGCGGAATGGTGGCAAAGTTAATCTCGTTAAATGTCAACCAGTATTTGACTTTATCCTTATACCGAGTGAATACCGCTCTACAGTAATTTAAGAAGAAATCAATGGTCCGGCGATCAGCAAAGCCTTGATATTTTTCAACTAGATGCAGTGGCAACTCGAAGTGGCTGAGAGTCACCAGCGGTTCGATGCCATACTTATGGCACTCATCGAAAACCCGGTCATAGAAAGCCAAGCCCGCCTCATTCGGCTCAGCTTCATCACCATTGGGGAATATCCGGCTCCAATTGATGGATAACCGGAAAACTTTGAATCCCATTTCGCCAAAGAGCGCAATATCTTCTTTGTAATGATGATAGAAGTCAATCGCATCGTGCGAAGGGTAATACTTATCGGGTTCAATATCCCAAGTGAATACCCGCTTAGTGGTTAGAGAACCGGCGGTGAGGTGGTCTTGGATGCTTTCACCTTTACCATCTACTTGCCAAGCGCCTTCACATTGATTTGCTGCCGTGGCGCCGCCCCATAAAAATCCAGGCGGGAAAGACAATTTAGTCATAATTTACTCCTTTAAGTGATTAGGAAAGAGTTAAGAGTTGTTCGCCTTGAGTAACTAGGTGGGCGTTAGTTTCCGCCACGCCTTGGTAGTTATCGTAATTAGTCACGATAACCGGGGTTTCCAGCGAATACCCGGCACCTTTAATGGCATCCATATCGAACTCCACCAGCGGTTGGCCCTTGACTACCCGGTCACCTTGTTGCACCAAAGTAGTAAAATGTTGGCCACCTAATTCGACCGTATTAATTCCAATATGGATCAGTAATTCTGCCCCATCATCGGTGGTAAGCCCAATGGCATGGCCAGTTGGGAATACGGTAGTAACTACGCCATCGGCCGGAGCCACTACTACACCTTCAGTTGGAATGATCAAGGCCCCAGGGCCCAACATGCCTTGGGAGAATGCCTGGTCAGAAGATTCGCTGAGCGGACGCACTACGCCACTAACCGGGGAGGCAATAGCGGAGGCCATCGCAGCTTCGCCATAATTAGTAACGCGGAAATCAGAAGCTACCTCATCGTCCGTAGCATCATCCAATACGTTATTATCTGTTACCCCGTCTGCAAGATCAGGCTGATCGCGATAAGTGAACAACGTAAATAGATAAGCTGGAATCATCGCAATAGCGATCGCAATCAAAACGTGAATTAAGATGGTAGGTACAGACCTATCCCCACCAAAGAAGCGCGGAATAGCAAATATCCCGATCCCGGTATACTGGTAAGTCAACATATTCATAAAGCCGAGATAAGCGCCACCAAGAGCCGCGCCAATACAGCTCACGATGAAGTATTTAATCCGCGGTAAAGTCACACCGTAAATGGCCGGTTCGGTAACGCCTACAATGCCGGAAATCCAGGCGGGTAAGGCCACATTTTTCAGGTTACGTGAGCGGGTGCGTTGCCAAATCGCGATAACTACTGCGGTTTGCGCAAACGAAGCTGTGAAGATGAAACTGAGTAGCGGAGTGGGGCCAGCCGCCAAAGCGACCAAGCCGATTACCACCAAGCCCATGTGCAAGCCAGTGATCACCAGCAGTTGCCACAGGCCACCCAGCACAAAACCGCCCAAAATTGGGTTCAACTCGTACAGCCAAACGATGCCCCGGGCAATCCCGGAAGCGGCCGCATTTGCCAATGGGCCAATTAATAAGAAACCGATGGGTACCGCAATGGCCAACGTCAACATTGGCACTACGAAAGTCTTTATGACATTAGGGATAACCCGCATTAATGCTTTGTAGATAAACGAAGCGAGAATAACCGTCAGAATTACCGGTAATACCGTTTGAGTGTAATTAACATTGACATGCAAGCCAAACAGGTTCAGGTCTCGATCCTGCAAGGCCGGGTGCATCAAAGCCGCACCGATCGCAAGGCCGAGTAAGGGGTTCATGTCCAACTTCTTGGCGACGGTATAACCCAATGCCACCGGGATAAAGTAGAGAATCGAGAACCCGATGTTGTAGAAGAAGTCGAATAGGTCGCTACCCTGCGGGATGAGGCCGGTGGCGGTAAATACAAATAGGAAACCGACCAACATACCGCTACCGACTAAGACGCCGATAATCGGGTTAAAGATGCCGGAGATAAAGTCGAGAATGCGCGCGCCGGGCGTCATTACCTTAGTCGGAGCCGCAATGGGAGAAGCTCCGATATTAGCTTGTTGGGTTACTTCGGCATAAACCTCAGGGACATGATTACCGATTACCACCTGATGCTGCCCAGCACTCTTAATTACGGTAACTACGCCGTCGGTGTTTTTGAGCGCTTCGGTATTGACTTTGGCATCGTCATTTACCTGAAAACGAAGCCGAGTAACGCAGTGCGTAAGCCCGGAGATATTTTCGCTGCCGCCGACATTGCCTATGATGGAGCTAGCTAATTGCTCATACTTGCGCGCCATAAGGCCACACTAGCAATAGCGGCTCAACCTCGCGCTGTGAGCCACGCTACTACCTAAGACTTCCGAAACTACTAAATCCGTAAAGCTCATTATTAAATGAGAATTAAAGGAAAAGTGCAGGATCTTCAATAACCCGGCGCAGCACTTCCCGCCCGGCACCAACTAACGACGGATAAGTACCAACAGATGAAGCTTTAACCTGCGGCGGTACATAAGGCGCTGACAACACCCGATAATTTAATTGCGCAGTTAAATCCTCAGCGATATAAGGAACTAATTCTAGCAATTCCCCGCCGATAATAATTGTGGGGACGTCAAATACGTTAATTAGGTCAGAAAGCACCGTGCCTAAAGATTTCGCGGCCTGATTCATCGCAGCAATCGCTTTCGGATCACCGGCATCAATTGCCGCAGTTAATTCCGAGAGCGGCGCCTTTTTGGGTAAACCCGCAGCTTGCATTAAAGCATTTTTACTAGCAAATACCTCTAAACAGCCTTGCGCCCCGCAACTACACATCGGGCCGGACGGATCCACGATGACATGGCCCATTTCGCCAGACCAACCATGACCACCCCCAAACAACTCGCCATTAACGACGATGGCGCCACCGATACCTCGGTCGCAAGATAGGTAGATAAAGGAGTCTTTGGCTTGCGATTCAACCTCTGCTAACGCAGCCAGCTTGGCATCGTTCGCCACGACCACCCAGAGCGGGGTTTTTTGGTAATCGGGATTAATGGTCCAAGGCGTGGGCGGCAGCTTTAATGCATCTAGGTTCAGCAGCTCAACCACGGGTACCTGCGACCAGCCTAAGTTGGGAGCCACGCGCAACATCCCGGTCTCGGATTCAACCAGGCCCGGCACAGCTAGATAAGCCCCGGCGACGCGCAGCCCAGCAGCCTCGGGCTGATCTATCGTCTCTTGGGCAAGTTCGCGTAACTCCGCCAGCACGGCGGCGGGGTCCGAACCGCGATAATCTCCGTGTCGTACCGACTCAGCCACCACTTGGCCGGTCAAATCTATTAGGGCAGCGGCGAGGTAGTTTGGGTTGATTTGCAAACCCAGTCCGGCCACGGTGCGCGAGGCAGGGATCAACGGCACAGCCGGGCGACCCGCTCCCCCAGTAGTCAGTGGTGGCAATTCCGCCAAAATCCCAGCCAGGATGAACCGATCTACGAGCGTTGATACGGTGGCGCGCGTCAAACCAGTGCGCAAAGCTACTTCGGCGCGAGAGACTGGGGCCTGCGAACTCATCACTGCATGAGCCACTAGCGCCAGATTCTGCTCGCGCAACGAATGTTGCCGCGCGGCGCCCGTGCTGGCTGGCCGATGGGGATGAATTGGCATAGGGTTCATGATACCCTGGAATTGAACTTTAGTTCAACCGCAAAACAAATGCGGTGCCGTCTGACGGCGCCGCCTGACACTCTTAAGGATCATCGGTGACCGACGACATTAAGTATTCATTCGGACTTTGGACTGTCTCTTGGGAAGGCGTCGACCCGTTCGGTGGCCAAACCCGCCAGCCGCTTGACCCGGCCGAGACTGTTCGCAAACTCGCCGACATCGGCGCACACGCATACACCTTCCATGACAACGATGTTTATCCGATTGATGCGTCCGAAGCCGAACGCCGTCGTCTGATTGACTCGGTAAAGAAGGCTGGCGAAGAGACCGGCCTGGTTTGCGAGATGGTCACCACCAACACCTTCTCCCATCCGATCTTCAAGGCTGGCGCGTTCACCTCGAACAATCGCGACATCCGCCGCTACGGCTTGGCCAAGATTCTGAAGAACGTTGACCTGGCTGCTGAGATGGGCGCCACCACGTTCGTTATGTGGGGTGGCCGTGAAGGTGTGGAGTACAACAACTCCAAGGATCTATACAGCGCACACGCCCGTTATGCCGAAGGCATTGACACTGTGGCTGGCTACATCAAGCACAAGGGCTATGACATGAAGGTCGCCCTGGAGCCCAAGCCAAACGAACCTCGGGGTCACATCTTCCTGCCCACCATCGGTCACGCTATTGCGTTGATTGACACGCTGGACAACGGCGACATTGTTGGTGTTAACCCGGAGACTGGCCACGAGCAAATGGCTACCCTGAACTTCACGCATGGCATCGCATTGGCTATGTACTGCAACAAGTTGTTCCACATTGACCTCAATGGCCAGCAGGGTCCCAAGTTCGACCAAGACATGGTATTTGGCCACGGCGACTTGATTGATGCTTTCTGGCTGGTTGACTTGCTCGACTTTGGTACCCCCAACGGTGACCTCAAGCCTTACACCGGCTACCGTCACTTCGACTTCAAGCCTTCGCGTACTGAGACTCCTTCCGGTGTTCTGCGCTCCGACACCCAAGATGACGTTTGGGCTGCGGCGCGTGCCAACATCGAACTGTATGAGTTACTGCACAAGAAGGCCAAGGCCTACCGCGAAGATCCCAAGACTAAAGAGCTGTGGGAGCACGCCAACATTGCGCAGGCCGCCGAGCCGACTCTCGCCAAGGGCGAAGACATTGACGCTTTCGTAGCCGCTCCGTTGATTTCTAATGAAGAAGTTGACAAGCTGGGTGAATACTCCGAGGGTCTGGTTCGCTTGAACCAGCATGCTATGAGCCACCTTGTAGGCTAAACGCCATTAATCATAACTGTTGCCGATGATCCAGCAGATCATCGGCAACAGTTATTTTATTATGAGGGACAGAAAAATTTGTGTGTCTTCATCAATCAGGAAGTAGATAATTTTGCAAGTTTTAGCACGTCCGTTGGGCCTTTGTGTCGGAGATTGGCTCATTAACCAACTACTTGACCCCCGATGGACTACGTTCCGTTGTGCAACCGCGTTTCTAAAATCATCTGGCGCGAAGTACCTCGTACCTCCCCTGTACGAGTTCACTCGCCGCCCGAACACTGATGCGCGAATATCCGTCGGAATAGACTCTCAGGGTTCAACTTTTGAAGGAGTGCGAGACGTCTGGCGTGTGTTGCACGGTTTTGGTCAGCTGTCGATTGTTAACGAAGGACATTTTGGAGCTGGTTCATTCCATCCCAAAGTCTATCTTTTCGAAAACGATCATCAAGCAGTCGTAGCTGCCGGATCATCAAACTTGACTTATGGCGGCTTATTTCTAAACCATGAGTTCTCATTTGTGCTTCAATTTGATGACTTGCACAACCCATCCTACTTGGACATCATCCGTACTCTGGATGCCTGGCAAACCCCAAGCCCCTATTGCATGGCGGCCACGGCTGGACTCATCAACCAGTTGCACGATTCAAACGATCTCCCCTCCGAAGAAGCGCAGACTATTTCTCGACGAGCATCTCGAATAGGAAATTCATCCTATTCAAAAGGCGGAAGCTTATTCGGCCATTCCAATCTCATTCAAGCTCCCAAGCCGCTGCCCCTTCCTGCAAACCTCCCTGAGTTCCCACTCGTTCCGGCTACTCCAGTAACGCATACCTCAACAACAGTGGTTGCATCGGCCAATCCAACACTTGTTTCGGCATCCACTGTAACTACTGGAAATGCTTCTAGTTCCCAAAAGGCTCTTGTCATCGAAGTTGTTCCCCACCACAATGGTGAGGTATTTCTAAGCATGAATGCAGTAAAAAGTAACCCTGGGTTTTTCCATTTCCCATTCACAGGTTGGACCACGCCAAAAAATACGAGCAACAATCCTTATCCAATGCTATATCCTAGCCCAGTAGTCGAAATTATCGTTTATGACAACAATGGAAATATCTTAAGTCAAAATCCTGCTCATAATCTGTACGTTGTTTATTATGAGCCTAAATCGGAAATACGAATCACAATTCCCGATCAGCCTTTCAAGAATATTCCGCCAATGTCGGTGCTATTAATGACGCCAAACCCCTCGGCGCCACTTGATTACAAACTTGAGTCTTATCCGCCAGGCGCTGCTCCAGCAAGAATTCGGAGAAAACTAACCAACCAATTACCTTCTGGTGGGAGCCCAAACCCTAGGAGCTATGGCTGGGTTTAGGGGATTTTAGGTGAATGATTTCGTTACTTGTTATCGAGTTACGAGAATTCACAAGGTTTTCTTTGGTAACTGTAATTGGGATATTCTCGATGTGCTCAAAACTATGGAATTTGGCAATCTCCAACACCTCATTTACGGTGGGGATATTCCACTGAACTCCACCTACAGTACACCTCGAATCTCCAAGCACCAGCCAAACATGTGAATTAGGCGCCAAAATCGATTTCGAATTACATAACACCGCCGACATAGACGAAAAATAACGCAGCAAAACCGAGGGCGACTGTTTTTTCCTGAACCCAGCGGAGTCATCTTTATTTACGGCGCGGAGAAAGCCTTTTAGCCAGTCTAGAGTTGAACTGGGAAGATTATCAAACTGAGAATGCTCCAACTGTTCCTCAAGGCACTTCTTCTGGTTGTTGGTTATTTCTCTAGAACCAATCATTTGGTTTTCAAGAGGCTTTCTATCATATGAGCCATACCCAAATACCGCAGCTAGAGACAAGCGATCAGTATCGATATACGGAAGCGCTGACGCATAAGGCGGACTGGAAACGAGAGCATGTGCCCTCCACTGACTAAGGCTGGACTCCGACGCAGAATCTCCAAATATTACGGAAGTTGTTCCTGGATCCGGTAGAAGCCTACTGGCTGTCTCGTGATAAGTTCGATATTTAGTTAGCAATGCCTGTGCTCTGGCAGCGAGTAATTCAAACACCGGTGCATCATCTATCGGAAAGGCACGACGCCTAATTCTTAGGTCACGAGGTTCTTGTTGTGAAACGTCTCGAACTATATCGGAAATAAGCACCTCGCCAATATTCACCAGTCGTTGATCCGAATTGCTTCGAACGAATCTCAAAGCATAGTTTAACTTCTTTAACACCGATACTGGAAACCAGCTCTGAAGTTCAAGCATTACTGTACTATCGAATTGATTGAATTCGTTTGAAATTTTAGATACTTCTACCTTCTGAAAATCAAGTGAGTCGAGAAAATGGGTTAAACTACCTGGCTCAATTTGAATAATATCTGTTTTAGCTTTCGCAATCGAAACTGCAACAGGGTTGCAGTCGATTGAGATAGCATTGATTCCACTCAAATTCGCTTCAAGAGCAACCGTACCCGAGCCACCAAACGGGTCGATTACAGTATCTCCTGAATCGATACCGGAGATATTGATCAAGGATTTTACTAGCTGGGGATAGAATTTACCCTTATAACGATGGATACCATGACTTAAGTAGGTAGAATTTTTTCGAGTGCGGTTTTTCACTGAACCGAATTCGAGCAACGCAGAATGTGTTAAATGCGATGAGCCGTCAGAACCGCTAATTTCATGCGAAAATGCCAGCTTCTTTAATTGGCTAATATCCGCCTCGGTACCTTTGAGGAAAATGTCCCCAACCGAGTTATCTTTCGCGGTTACCGAAGGGTTAACGGTCTGCGCCTCTAGCCGCCGCAAACTTTCTTCGTATGGATACAGAGAATAATGGGGTGCTCCCAAAGAAAATTCCAGTACGGACTCCGGTTTTCGTAATACTACGAGTTGCTCTTCAGTCAAGCGTCTCCCGGCAGAAGTGACGGACCGTCGATGTTTTGGTAGCTGCCTAGTAATTACAGGATAGGTTCTAAACCCAATATCAGCTGATAGATTCAGTAGCTCTTCGCCAGTATTAAAGATTTCCCCCTTGTGTATCCCACTACCGACTACCAATACGAGCCAACCGCCATCAAGCAGAGAATTAAATGAATTCGCAATAATCGCGTTCATATCATCTAAATATTTCACGGTTGGTGAGATTTCTCTTTGATTATTGAGGTGGGAACCTATTTCTACTTGCCGTAACGACTGGGGTCCGTTACCCAGCCAAAAAAGCCTGAATCGATGGTACAGATGATAGTCGAAGGAATTTGGATAAGGCGGCGAGGTGATGACCGCAGAAACCCCGGTGGGATAAAGCGAGGGGTTCCTAGAATCGCCTTCAATGACTTTAACTAGAGTTGAGTTAGATGCAACAGTACTCAATACCTCAACTGCGTGCTGAAAGTCGCGGGCAAAATTGGAACGTATGGAATTTACTTCGATATTTCTCGGTTTACTAACGTATCTGGTTTCAGATTCTTGAAACGAGGCTTTACTCGCGCAATTTGCAAAAACTAGGAGCGCTAGATTTCGCGCTGCACCATCGGGAAGCCTCATAATATGCGAACGCAGCCCCACCAAAGCATTAAACACTTCGGGAGAATACCAACGTTCACAATTTGGTATATTCGGCTCCCAAGCATCGATGTCAATTCCGGTTACGACTCGACCTGAAATGCTATCTAACAGCTTATCGATTTCGCCAACATCCGATTCTGTGAGACTTGTGCACTTAACTTTGGTCAAGTGGACAGCCAACGGATTCGCATCAATCCCAAAAAAATTTCGTCCAGCTCGAAGCGCCTCCACAGCAGTGGTGCCACCACCGCAAAACGGATCTAGAACGACATCTCCAGGCATCGTTAAATGTTTGATCAGGCTTTTTGGCAGTTCGGGAATGAACTTCGCCGGATAAGGATGCAGGCCGTGCAGTGGATCAACCTGACCAACGTCCGCAAAATCCCAGTCCGCTGCTGCCAACCTCTGGTATACACTTTCGGGATTCAACAGACTCATGCGTACTCTCCAATCTTATTTCTAAGGAGTTGAATTACATTTCTAGCACACATGTGCGATAATTTATCGCATTCTAGATAGGCGTTTCGCCCAAAAATAATCATACCTACCATCACAGGTCCGAGATTCAGTTGGCGTGGATGGGGCCAAGTATTATGGTTAGTAACATGGCATTAGTTGCGGGCGTTGATACCTCTACGCAGAGTTGTAAGATCGTGATTCGCGATGCGGACACCGGCGAGCTGATTCGCAGCGGTTCGGCAAAGCATCCCGATGGCACCGAGATTGACCCCAAATTCTGGTGGGATGCCTTTTTAGAGGCTTCCGCTGCCGCTGGCGGGCTGGACGACGTAGCCGCAATCTCCATCGGCGGTCAGCAACATGGCATGGTGGTTTTGGATAACGATGGCAACGTCATCCGCCCAGCTCTACTTTGGAACGATACCCGCTCCGCAGGTGCCGCAGAGGAACTAATCAACCAACTCGGTCGTGAAAAACTCGGCGAAGGCGCCAGCGATGAGACTGCGATCCGCGCGGCTGGGGCCCAAGAGTTCGCTACCATCGTCGGCTCAGTGCCGGTGGCATCGTTAACCGTAACTAAATTGAAATGGTTGAACGATAACGAGCCGGAAGCAGCGGCTCGAGTAGCGGCTGTAGCACTCCCCCACGACTGGCTAAGCTGGCGCATCGCCGGTTACGGCCCGGCTGGTGACCCAACTGCCCCCAATGGCCCCCAACTGGACAAGTTATTCACCGATAAGTCCGACGCCTCGGGCACCGGTTATTATGATGCCGAAGCCAATAATGGCGTGGGCGCCTACCGCGGCGACCTGCTAAAGATGGCACTCGGGCGCGGGGTTGCCTCAGAATTGGACGGCGGCGACGGCGTGGCCCTACCTCGGGTACTGACCCCAACCGAGTCTGGCGGGGTCGCTAATCCCGAAATCGCGGGCAAAGATGTGCCCGGCGGCTGCCTGATCGGCCCAGGTGCCGGGGACAATGCGGGCGCTGCGATTGGCCTGGGTATGCAACCTGGCGACATCGCGATCTCGATTGGCACCTCGGGCGTGGTTTCGGCCGTAGCACCTACCCGCACTGCCGACGGTAGCGGAGCAATCAACGGATTCGCCGATGCAACGGGCAATGCCTTGATGCTGGCGGTCACGCTGAACGCCGCGCAAGTGCTAGATGCCGCCCGCAACATCACGGGTTCGGATTTCCAACAACTCTCCGACCGCGCGTTGGCCGCCCCGCCCGGCTCTGACGGGCTTGTGCTGGTGCCCTATCTGCAAGGTGAGCGGACGCCTAACCGGCCCGATGCCAGCGGTACGTTGCACGGGATTCGGTTAAAGAACATGACTCCAGAGCACATCTCCCGCGCTTACATCGAAGGCATGTTGGCCGGTTTGGCCGATGGCCTGGATGCTTTGCGTGCTCAGAATGTCCCGATCAATCGCGTGATGCTAATTGGTGGCGCGGCCCAATCTCCAGCCGTACAAGAAGTTGCGACTCAAGTGTTTGGCTTGCCGATCTCAATCCCGGAGCCTGGCGAATATGTGGCCGATGGGGCTGCCCGCCAAGCGGCTTGGGTACTGGCATCCACTCACGCAGGTGGCCCGGTCGAACAGCCAGGTTGGTCAACTCAAATGAGTAAAACTCTGCCGGCTAATCCGCAACCAATAGTCCGCGAGCAATACGCCGCAGTAAGGGACTTAGTATAAGGAATACATATGACTCCGCGTCGCACCTAAGCGAGCTTTGCGAGACAGGATGATGCGGTAATTGGTATGACGAATATTCGGTGAAATGTAAACTTCACCGAATATGAGTAGAGCCGCCATTTCTTTCGCACCCACTACGAAAGGACTGGCGGCTCTAACTACTTCATACGGGTGAAGTTATTAATCTCTAACACCCACAAGTAGAGATTAACTACTTCAATTCGTCTTCGAATCCACTAGCCTCTCTGGCACCCACAACCTTTGGAGTAAGTGGTTTCGTTGTCGTGGTATTAATGATGCCAGAGAGATTAGGCCTAGGAAACACGTATGCCGAATTCAGCGTTTTCCGGTGACGCTAATTTGTTTTGTAAAACCACTTGACGATAATCATTGATTTGTTTAAACGACACGCTAAATAACGCAAAGTGTGTTATCTAATGTCGTTAAATAATCTATTAATAAAATACGATTATCTATTAGCAAAACTATTACGATGCCAGAAAGCTGCAGGTAGCAGCACTGCTGCTACCGCGCTAGCCCACAAAACCAGGGGGGCTGAGGCTAAGTGTCCGAGGACCGGGATCGAGTAAACAATACGGCCCTTGATGGCATCAGCGGCAACCCGTGAGTATTCGCCGTAAGCCGCATCAACTCGAGTCACTAAACTGGCACCATCGCCGTAGCGGCCCGGCACAAAATCAACAATTCGCTGGGCAACCAGGTACTGATAGTAGGTGTAGAAAGCTACCACATCACCGACCACCAAGGCCTCTAGGTGTACCGGCTGCACAACCGCTAAATCGCCGGGGCGCAAAGTCGGGGCCATAACCGAAGTGCTAATGGTTAACGGCGAACCGCCAATCAACCGCGGTGCAATGAAAGCCGCTAAAAATAGCCCGACAATGAGAATGAGAACCAGCGCAAGAGCCACTGGAATAATCCGAAGGCGCGAGGACTTAACGCCGGTTTCCCCGGTGAATTCGGGAGTTAAGCTCGTGACGGACATCAGCGGAGTGCCTCTCAGACTAAAGGGCGAGTCTCGCACGATGAAATCACCGAGCGGTTCTGGCGGTTTGAGTTGATGCCCCTAGTGTGCCCCACCCAAATGGCACAGTTTGAGCGATTCTGCGTTACCACCCGGCTACTTGCGTAAAAGTACGGAGTAACAGCATCAAATCGCGCCAAGCAACCGGATTTGTTAAGCGGTACTACTAAAAAGGCGTGTGTGTATTTACGGTTGCTTGCGTGATTCACTCACGCGTTGATAACTCCGAAAGCGATACCTTAAGCCGTTTGCCCCGGTTTTCCAGGGTTCTTCCATGACCGAGAACTCGACGAGTGGAATAACCGGGGCGAAAGTATCCCCGGCAACCACAAGGTCTATTTCGGTTACCTCTAACCGGTCAGCGTAGGCAATGGCTTGCCGATAAACCGACTCGCCACCAATTACCCATACCTCATCTCCCCCTGGCGCCTTACTCGCCAAATCGAAGCCTTCACTTAACGAGCCCGCAGCCTGTACCGAACTGCCTCCGTCTCCAAGGTGCTGCATCTGTGCGGGAAGTAGCGCCTGAGAGCTGGCCGTTAGTACGATATTGGTGCGGTTGGGGAGCGGCTTCTTGGGCAGCGACACCCAGGTCCGCTCCCCCATGATCACCGGATGCCCGGCTGTGAGTTGCTTGAAATGCGCAAAATCCTCCGGCAAGTGCCACGGGATATCGCCCTTAGCCCCGATGACTCCACGGCCGGCGGCATCGTGCGCCTGCGCCCAAATTAAAGCGATCAAACTGCAACTACACCGTCAATTTTGGCGTGGTGTTGGTAGTTGTTAATGGAGAAGTCTTCGAAGCGGTAATCGAAAATCGAGTCACGATGGGCAATTTCGAGAGTCGGGAACGGATAGGGTTGCCGCGTCAGTTGCAGTTCCACCTGTTCGCGGTGGTTATCGTAGATGTGGCAGTCGCCGCCGGTCCAGACAAACTCCCCAACCTCTAGCCCGGTTTGGGCAGCAACCATATGAGTCAGCAGCGAATAACTAGCAATGTTGAACGGCACGCCGAGGAACAAGTCGCAACTGCGCTGGTAAAGCAAACAGCTAAGTTTCCCATCCGCCACATAAAACTGGAACAGCAAATGGCAAGGCGGCAAGGCCATCTTTGACAACTCGCCCACATTCCAGGCACTAACCAGCAACCGCCGGGAGTCCGGGTTGGTTTTAATTTGGTTTACTACCTCGGATATCTGGTCAATGTGTTGCCCATCGGGGGTAGGCCAACTGCGCCACTGCACCCCATAGACCGGCCCTAACTCGCCTTGATCATCAGCCCACTCGTTCCAGATCCGTACGCCATTTTCTTGAAGCCAGCGGACGTTCGAGTCTCCCCGCAGGAACCACAGCAATTCATAGGCAACCGATTTGAAGTGCACTCGCTTGGTAGTGATCAGCGGAAAACCGTCAGCCAAGTTGAACCGCATCTGGCGCCCAAATACTGAGGTGGTGCCAGTCCCAGTGCGGTCGCTCTTATGCGCGCCGTTTGCTAAGACATCGCGTAACAAATCCTCATAGGCGATATTCAACTTGCGCGGCATCGTGGAAGCGCCACTTAGTCCACCGTCCAACGCAGAGAAGTCATGGTCCACAAACACCTCACCACCTTAATTGTGGCCCCTATGGTTTACTTCGTCGCAACCGCCGGAGCCGCCATTAACGGCGCGCGGAGTATGCGGGTTTTGCGCGCCACACACTGTTTGTTTAACGGTTTTACATAATTATGTTACACTGGATTACGCTTTGGCTTAATTCAGCCTTCACTTTAATCTTTAATAAGGAAAACGAATGCCTACTCCAGCACAAGTTGGATTTGCCATCCTGGTATTAGGTGTGGCTCTCATTATCGGGAAAATCATCCGGATGAACGTCCGCTGGGTACAGAAGTTGTTCTTGCCCAGCTCTATCATCGCCGGTTTCATCCTGCTCTTTCTAGGCCCCGGTGTTTTCGGTGCCCTGGCCGGTGGCCGGTGGGCCGCAGCAGGCATCTATACCCCACAAATTCTAGCGGCTTGGCGCCCCCTGCCCGGCCTACTCATCTCGGTAGTTTTCGCCACCATGTTTCTCGGCGTAAATCTCCCCTCTCCGCGTAAAGCAGCCAAGCTAATTGGCCCGCAGTTCGCGTTGGGGGTAGCTTTCGGTTCCGGGCAGTACGTTGTTGGTTTGCTATTGACAATTCTGGTACTTGTCCCGCTGTTTGCGGCCACTCCGATGGTCGGAGCCCTGATTGAAATCGGCTTCGAAGGTGGCCACGGCACTGCCGCTGGGATGCGTCAAGTATTCGAAAACCTCGGGTTTGAAGCAGGTGGTGACCTCGCGGTGGCAATGGCTACCATCGGTTTGCTATTCGGCATCATCCTCGGCATTGTGTTGATCAACTGGGGCGTACGTACGGGCAAGACCGAGCTAGTTACGGACCAGGCTTCGTTCTCAATGGAAGAACAGCGGGGCCTATACGCCGCAGATGAACATTACCCTGCCGGCACGATGACCTCGCGCCCGGCCTCGGTGGAGCCACTGTCTTTGCATGTGGCCATAGTGACGATGGCTATTTTGCTCGGTTGGCTCATGCTGCAATTACTACAATGGATTGAACGGATGACCTGGGGCCAAATGGTGTTGCAGGACGGGGTTCACTTCGAACTCATGCGTTATCTGCCGTTGTTCCCAATGGCGTTGCTCGGTGGCGTTATCGTGCAGAAGCTGGCTCGAGCGTTTGGCGTGGATAATATGATTGACCACCAGATGATGTTGCGCATTCAAGGCTTGGCACTGGACTTCCTAATTGTGTCAGCTATCGGCTCGATGTCGCTCGGCGCAATCGGTGAAAACCTGCCGACTTTCCTTATCCTCGGTATCGCAGGCATCCTGTTCTGCTTGGCCATCTTCAAGTTCTTAGCCCCCCGGATCATCGGCCGCTACTGGTTTGAGCGGGCGATTGCCGACTTCGGTCAGTCAATGGGCGTTACCGCAACTGGTTTGATCTTGCTCCGCATCGTTGACCCAGAACTGCGCAGCCCAGCTTTCGAGGCATTTGGCCTCAAGCAGTTGGTGTTTGAACCTTTCTTTGGTGGCGGTTTGATTACTGCGCTCTCTGTGCCGCTAATCTTTTTCTTTGGCCCTTGGCCGTTCCTCATCGCGATGACCGTCGTTTTCGTCGGCATCGTGGTTTGGGGCCTAGTCAAATTTGGTCCAACTGCCAAACGGGAACACTTGGAGCGCGCCGAAGGGTTGCCCTCCGAATGGGAACTAACCCACGCCGGCCACTTCGCTGACCCCACCACTACCCCGGTGGTAGAGCTAGAGCCTGTGTCAGTATAAGAACTGCACAAATCTACTCTGCAGCGGCGAGTAAGACGCAAGTCGCTAGAATTTCGGCTGCGGCTTCGACTTGATCAACAGTCGCCATCGAAGGGGCTAAGCGGATGTTGGAATCGTGCGGGTCTTTACCATAAGGCCAAGTTGACCCGGCGGGCGTCAGGGCCACCCCAGCGCCTTTAGCCAGTTCTACCACCCGTGCCGCCGTGCCCGGCAATACATCCAGGGATATGAAGTAGCCACCCTCCGGCTTAGACCAGGTGGCCACTTCCGGCCAATCCCCTAATTTGTGGGTCAAAACCCGGTCCATCGCCTCGAATTTCGGGGCCAAGATGGACCGGTGTTTTGCCATATGGGCTCGAACTCCATCAGCATTTTTCAAGTGCAGGGCGTGGCGGAGCTGGTTGACTTTATCTGGGCCGATGGTTTGCACACTCATCCGCTTTTTCAACCAATCCAGGTTAGCCTGCGAGGCCGCGAAAAATGCCACCCCGGAACCAGCAAACGTGATTTTCGAGGTCGAAGCAAAGAAGAAAACTCGATCCGGATTTCCCGATTCAGCCGCCAATTCCAGGATCGGCAAGGCTTGCGGCGGATGTTCCGTGAGCGGATGTAAGGCGTACGCATCGTCCCAGAAAATCCGGAAATCAGGGGCCGCAGTTGGCATGGAAACCAGTTTGCGGGCTACCTCCAGCGAGGTAGTAGCCCCGCTGGGATTGGAGTATGTGGGCACGATCCACATGCCCTTGATCGCGGGGTCATCGGCCACCAACGTGGCAATCAAGTCCGCATCGGGGCCGTCATCGTTCATCGGAACCGGGATCAATTCCATGCCCAACGCTTCGGTAATCGCAAAATGTCGGTCGTAACCAGGCACCGGGCAGATGAACTTGATCTTGGCTTCTTTACCCCACGGCCGTTGCCCGCCGGGGAGACCATAAACATAGGCGAACATCAGCGTGTCATGCATCAATTGCAACGAGGCGTTGGCCAGGGCCAGCAGTTGCCCAACCGGGATGCCATATAGTTCGGCGAAAATCCGCCGCAATTCAATTAGGCCTTCCGCACCGCCATAGTTGCGGATGTCCAACCCATCCTCAGTAATGGAAGGGACTTGACCGGGTAACTGCAACAGGTCAGCCGAGAGTTCAAGCTGCGCGGGCGACGGCTTGCCCCGCGTCAAGTCCAGTTTCAACCCCTTGGCCTGATGCCGCTCGTATCCCGCCCGCAACTCGGGAAGCCGCTGAGCCAAGCGGGTTTCAAAGCTATCGGAGTGCTGCGATTGGGTCACTTCGCTCCTTCCGCTGAATGAGAGGTTGGGCCGGGTTGGAACCTAAATATAGTCATTGGTTCTTGGCCCGTTTGGGGATAACAAGAACCGGGCAGGCCGAGTTATGGAGTACAGCTTGAGAGGTGGAGCCGAGCAGTAAACCTCGGAAACCACCCCGGCCCCGGGAACCAACAACCACTAAGTCGGCAGCTTGGGAGAATTCGACCAACAACTCTGCCCCTGTGCCATCCAGCACAATGCGTCGGATTTTCACGCCCGGATGCTGAGCTTCGAACCGGTTTATGGTCACATCCAAACCGGCCCGGACATCCGCCAACACTTGCTCATGATCCACCGGCTGCGGCATCCAATTAAGCGCGTTTGAGGTTGACCCCACCGGCACGCCAGCTACTGCCACAACTTCGGCTCCCCAGGCTTGAGCTTGACGCACCGCAGCGGCTAAGGCATGCGTGGCAGTTTCGGAGCCATCCACTCCGACCACGATGCGTTTGATTCGTGGAACAAAGGCGGCGGCGCTGGCGGCATCGGACGCTTGGCTTGCCGAAGTGGTAGTGGCCTGACGATGCGGGACAACCACCACAGGGCATCGGGCATATGCTGGCATGGCGGACGAAACCGACCCGAGTAACCGCTCCGTAATACCCCGGCTCCGCTTAGCGCCGACCACGGCGAGCCCGTAATCTTTGGACATTTCCACTAACACCCCGGCCGGATCGCCATTGGCCGCCGAAGCAGTAACCTCAACCCCCAGCGGAGCCACGCGCTCCCGCGCCCGCCGCAATACCGCCCGCGCCTTTTCTTGCACGGCGGCATCGTCGAAGTGGTGATAACCGCCCTCGATGTGCCCGATGGGGAACTGCGGTAGCGAATAACTGCACACGATGTGCAAGCGCCAACCCAACGCTTTAGCGAACGCCGCCGCCCAATCCAGGGTATGCAGGCTATTGGGCGACCCGTTCAAGCCCACCAAAACCGCATTTGGATGAGCCGGAACGTGATAATGCGTTTCGGCGCTCCGAGCAGCAGGGCGCTGGGTATCGGGCCGGATACCGTCAAGTTGGGTAGCAGTGGGCTGGCTCACAGAGCCATGATAGCTGCCGAACCGTTACAGGCGGATGAAGGTGAGGTTGTTGTGCCAGAAGTTGCGGAATTGCACTCCTCGGCCCGGCCCCGGAGCATCAATAATCATGTTGTCACCAGCGTAAATAGCAATGTGGCCGGGCCACCAAACTAAGTCACCTGGTTTTGCATCGGCGCGGGAAATTACCGTGCCAGCGTGCCGTTGCTGCGACGAGGTGCGGGGCAGAGAGATGCCCACTTGCGCAAAGACGTAACTGGTAAACCCGGAGCAGTCGAAAGCGGCCGGGGTGTTGCCACCTAACCGATAGGGCGTCCCGACATAACGGGCGGCGATTTCCAGGATGGCATTGCCAGCTACTGACGTCGGCGGTGCTTGCAACGCAACAGCGCGGGTGCGGACAACTGGCCGCGGGGCGGGAGCCGGGGTGACTGCCACCACGGCCAGGCCCTCTTCGGTCAACGCTTCGGGCGCCTCTAGGGCAGTTGCTTCGACTACCCAGCCTGGGATAGCCGCAAAGTATTCGGCGCCGCTTTCTGACTCGGCAGCAATCTGGTCGGCGCTGGCATCGTCGGTGTGATTGTTGTCGGCGCCTTCGCCGACTTCGCCGTATCCATATTCGCCATAGCCGGAAAGTGCGGCATCAACGTGGATTTCTTCGGCATCGTCGGATCCGGAGAATTCCAAATTGGCTGCCGCGAACGATGACATAAATAGACCACCCGCAGTTGCCACCACGGCCGCTCGGCGTTGCAGTTGCCCGGTGGCCACCACCTGAGCAATCTCAGTGAGTGGCGCGGCTACGGCTTGCAGCGCAGTAGGTTGCGGGGCGAGATGGCGCCCGGTCGGCCGCTTGGGTAGAGCAGCCGCGAGTTTAGTACCCGTGAAAAGCGCAGAAAAATGCGTTTGCACAATTAACCTCTTCTTGGCGCACTGTGAGGTTAGCTGTCGGGTTAGGGAGCGGTTAAACGGTACTCCCTGCCAGGAACCCGGTCCTTTTTCATGCGAAAAACGTGTTTGACGCTGGTTCCTTGGCTTCACCCCAAGAGCGATCCGTACGTTGCGCACGGTCGCTCGCTGGCCACTGGTACGTCGCCACCTTGGGCTCGGTACGGGCGCGGCCACCCGGCACCTGACGGCATAAGTCCGTCGCTGTCGCGGGCTGGTTCCCCCACCCCTGCTCTTGGTTCCCTCGACATTGCTGCCAGAGGTAGTTGGTTTCAGCCACGACCGGGAGCAGAGTTAGGCGTCCGGTGAGCGCGGCTGCCTCAAACAATTAGTTTAAGGCTTTAACAAAATACCTCATTTTGGGTAAGTTGGCTAGTGGTTTGGCATAGCTCGCTCCGCACAGTTGGCGCAAGGAGTCGGTTCTGTGCGTGAAAACTAGCACTTTATGCCTTGTCTTCCGTACCGCTTTGGGCCTAATAAGTCTTGACTAATTCTTGGCCGGTGAGCACCCTTTGCGCGGCACTGGCTAGGGCCAGAAGTTCGTCTTCACCGGGGTAAACCATCACGGGCGCGATAAACTCAACCCGTTTTTTGATGGCCTGCACGATGGTGTCGCTATGCACGATGCCACCGGTTAATAAAATGGCATCCACTTGACCTTCTAGCGCGGCGGCCATGCTGCCGATGTATTTGGCAACTTGGTATGCCATAGCATCTTGCACCAGCGCCTTTTCGGGGTCAGTCTTAGCTTCCTCGCCAATCTGCTGCGCATTGTTAGTGCCGAAATAGGCCACATACCCACCTTGCGGCACCAACATAGCCTTCACTTCCCGATGCGTGTAGTCACCTGAGAAACACAGGTCCACTAGTTGGCCGCTCGGCACGTTACCGCTGCGCTCCGGGCTGAATGGGCCGTCCCCATCCAAGGCATCGTTCACGTCAATCACTCTGCCTTTTTGGTGGGCGCCAACGCTCACTCCCCCGCCTAGGTGGGCCACGATCACGTTCACTTGGTCGTAAGGTTTGCCTTGCTCTTTGGCATACCGCCGCGCAATCGCTTTTTGGTTTAGGGCATGGAATAGGCTGCGGCGCTCCAACTTCGGGTGACCGGAAATCCTTGCCACCGGAGCTAACTCATCCGTCACTTCCGGGTCGGCGATGTAAGCCACTTTCCCCTGGCTTTGCGCTAGAGCGTGTGCGATTTGCCCGGCTAGGTTGGCCGCGTGTTTCCCTTGCACGCCAACTTTCAAATCGTGGATTAACTGGTCATTTACTTGATACACACCGGATTCTAACGAGCGCACTAAGCCTCCCCGGCCAACAAACCCATCAATATCTTCAAGTTGTAGCCCGGCATTGATCACCGCCCGCTTAATTAGGCCAGCTCGATAATCAATTTGATCGTTAATGTCGTTAAACTCTTTGAGTTCGGCGGTGGAGTGGGTAATTGACTCTTTAGCTACCGGTTTTAATTCATCACCTTCGACTCGATAAATGCCAATCTTAGTCGAGGTTGATCCGGGGTTAATTGCAAGAATATTCATTATTTTTATCTTTCTAGATTCTGCGTCTAACGCGCAGAATGACGGGAGGTTTCGTTACTGTGATGCTGAGCAATAGCAGCGCCGAGGGCAATGCTTAAGAGTTTATTTTCGGCCGAATCAGAGCGCGAAGAGATAATGATTGGCGCTTTAGCCCCAAGTAATACCGAGCCAACATTTAAGTTGCCAAAAATTGTTAAGGCTTTATAAAACATGTTCCCCGCAGCCATATCGGGGCAGACGATCAAATCAGCATCGCCGGCAACGTGATGTTCGATGCCTTTGGTCGAAGCGGCGGCGGGCGAGATCGCCCCATCTAACGCTAGCGGGCCATAAACGTGTGCTCCGGCCAGCCAGCCTTGCTCATTGCGCTCAGTTAATTCCGCATACTCCGCCGTAATTGGCATATTTGCGTCAACTTTTTCTTTACCGCAAACTAATGCGACTTTAGGTTCCGCCACTCCGAGATCTTGCATGGCAGCTACGGCATTTTCGATAATATCCACTCGCAAATTTTGATCCGGAGCAATATTTACCGCAGCATCAGTTAAGAATAGCGGTTTAGGATAAAGCGAGGCGGGCATAGCAAATATTGCTAAATGCGAAATCCGATGCGCACCCCTTATCCCCTGATCTTTATGCAACACCGCGCGTAATAACGGTGAAGTTTCTACTAAGCCTTTCATCAAAACATTAGCTTGCCCATCCGCGACCGCCTTTACAGCTTGAGCAGCGGCGGCATCTGGGTCTTTGACATCCACTAATTCAAATTGCGTTAAATCTAGATTCTCATTAACTGCAATTTGTTGCATCTTGGCCACATCGCCAAACAACACAAAGTTGGCAATGCCGAGTTCCGCCGCTCGGCTTACCGATTGGAGTACATGCGATTCCCCTGCGGCCGCTACCGCGATCACCGGCTTTACCTGGTCGCCTACTAAGGCATCGGGGTTCAAATTGAGCAATTGAAGAGCATCCATGATCTCGCCTCGTCGTGCTGAAATTTATCTAGGTCTGCAAGTATCACATACTCTTAGTATCACTAACCGACACTGGCGTCATGTGGGGGGCGACAACAGCCCAAATGCGCGATGGGGCAACAGTTAAACTTAGGTCATGTCGCGTGTCGCTCAGATGCTAATCAAAACCTTGGCCCCGCGCCGAGCCATACCTGGGAAATCCATCCTGGAGCCTTCGGTAACCAAGCTTCGCGTGAATGTCTTTGACCTCGACATGCTGTTCCATGTCAATAACGGCATCTATCTGCAAATGGCAGACGTGGCCCGCTGGGATTACCTGTCCGACCTAAACGGACTAGCTAAGCTCCGCAGCAAGCGCTGGTATCCAGTAGTTGCTGCGGCTACCGTTAAATACAAAAAGTCCCTCAAACTCGGCGAGAAAGTGACCATCACTTGCCGCGTGCTGGGCTGGGACGAGCGCTGCGTTTATATGGAGCAAGTGTTCACTAACGGTAAAGGCGAGTTGAGCGCAACTGCTTGGATCGCCGCCCGGTTTTTACAGGTCGGCGGCAAGCGGATTGATATGCCCGATGTGCTAGAACTACTGGCCGACGATGCCGTGCCGACCAGTCCCGAGCTGCCAGATGCTGTCAGAGATTGGGCCAGAGCCGTAGATGTCGCCCCTAGATAAATTCGGTCCGCTTGTAACCATTTGCGGCGTTCTCGCAGCCGCTTGTGGAGTCTACCTCCACGTCGCTCTCGCTCGGCCTTGCAACTGGTCACAATCGCACTCGAATTTTATATATTCGAGTCCGCGACGAATTTATAGTGTGACACCGGTTTTATTTGACTCAGTTATAGCTAGATAATCGCGCGCATTTGCGGCGACGCGGGCACGGGCGGCATCGTCCAAAGGGCCGCGCACTTTGGCAGGGACTCCCACGGCCAAATGATGCGGCGGAATTTCGGTACCCTCGCGCACTAACGCCCCAGCGGCTACAAAAGCCCCTTCGCCGATTACCGAGTTTGCCAGCAGAATCGCGCCCATACCGATAAGCGCACCATCACCCACCGAGGCGCAGTGGATGATCGCCCCATGCCCCACGCCGACGTTTTTCCCAATGACCGTTGGCCCATCGTGTTCCGTGTGGACCACACAATTATCTTGCAAATTAGAGCCCTCGCCCAGCACGATATCGTTGATATCGCCGCGCATTACTGTGCCATAATAAACCGAGGCATTGGCCTCCACGCGCACCCGGCCGATCAGCGTAGCGGTGGGCGCGAGCCACGCGGTTGGGTCAATCTGGGGCGTGTGCCCATCCACGGAAATAATTACGGCCATGATAAAAGAATAACGTCCCCGCCAGTTGAAACTCCGCGCGGCTTTCCGCGCGACCGTTCAACCGGTGGGGGTGCGTTATTCAGACTTGTAAAATTGTTTAGCGTGATGAGCTGCCAGGCGGAGCCTGAGTGACGTGGACATATGAGTCCACGAACGGCGACGACAACAAAGCAGATCGCTCGCTAAACGGTTTCACTTCTTGACCGACTTCTCGGAACGCGGGTGCTTACCCGACGCCCGCAGCGAAGCGTAATGCGCGCGTGCTTCTTCTTGACGAGTGTGCTCGATGCCAGAGGCGATCGGCGCCCGCAGGTGCTCCGGGGTGTAGCCCCAAGCGTTAACCAAGTCCAGCGCATGCGGACGCAGGCTCTTCAGCAGGTCCTCTACCCGAGCTACGACTGCCTTAGCAAGCTGCGCGGAGATGCGGCCTTCCATTAGGAACCAAGCCAGATCCCGCTCAATCACCGACAGGCCGAACAGGTCGCGTACGCGGCGCATCAACCGGCGGGTGCCGGGGTCTTGGATCCGACCCAGGGCATCGGTGAAGGCTTGCCAACGGATCAAGTCGGCCTGCGACTTAGCCAAGTCAATTAGTGCGACTTGCTGTCCTAGGAAAATCTCCTGAGCCTTTTCCGGAGAAGCGTTTTGCGCGGGACGCAATGCCAATGCCGCAGCGACAACTTTGGCTGCCACCCGGTCAGTCAACAACTCGTGCTGCACCGACTCATCTAGGCGCCCACCGGAAACTAGGTGCGAAACATTCTGCACACCCTTCTTTAGTGGGGTGCGGTGCAACACGGTGTCCACGGCCCGCTCCACCACAAAGCGCGCTACCCCATCGGGCGACTTAACCTGCTTGCCCAACGCCTTGGCGTAATCGCCGACGAGCCGCTTGGCTACGAGTTGCAGCAGCACGATGTTGTCGCCCTCGAATGTGGCATAAATATCGAGGTCCTGACGCAGCGAGGTGAACCGGTTTTCAGTTAAGAAGCCCTGCCCACCGCACGCCTGGCGGCACTCTTGCAATGTGCGCAAAGCGAAATCGGTGGAGGTGCCCTTCAAAGCCGCGGCCATAGTTTCCAGGTCTTCGCGGTTTTCCGGGGTATCTTCGCGTCCGCTGAACACGTCATCGAACAGGTCGAGCAACTGATCGTGCGCAAAGCTCATCGCGTAGGTTTCGGCGATCAACGGCAACAAGCGGCGCCGATGCGTGGCATAGTCCAGCAGCACTACCTCTTCGGCCGGGTTGGCCCCAGCAAACTGGCGGCGCTCGCTGGCATAGCGAGTGGCAATGGCCAGGCCGATTTTAGATGCCACAGTTGCCGCGCCATCCAAGGAGACCCGGCCCTGTACCAGCGCACCAAGTTGGGTGAAGAACCGACGGCCAGGGCTTTCGATGGATGAGGTGTAAGTGCCATCTGCGGCTACTTGACCGTAGCGAGCCAACAGGTTTTCCCGAGGTACGCGCACCTGATCGAAGGCCAGGCGGCCGTTATCAATCCCACGCAGACCGCCCTTTAGGCCGTCATCTTCGCTTTGAATCCCTGGCAAGTGCGCCATAGTTTTCGGGTCGCGAATCGGCACATAGAAACAGTGAACTCCGTAGTTAATCCCATCAGAAATCAACTGGGCAAACACCACCGCAGCGATAGCATGCTCAGCCGCGTTGCCCAAATAATCTTTCCAAGCCGCGCGGAATGGGGTATTCAGAACAAATTCGCCGGTAGCTGGGTCGTAAGTCGCCGTGGTGCCGATGGAAGCCACATCCGAACCGTGGCCAATTTCGGTCATCGCGAACGCACCAGGCACTTTCAAGGAGAGGGCATCGCCCAACCAGCGGTCCTTTTGCTCATCGGTTCCGAGCTGGTTAATTGCAGCGGCAAATAGGCCCAGTTGCACCCCCGACTTGATTTGCGAAGAGGGGTCAGTGTTGGTCAATTCCTCAAACCCAACCACGCTGGCACCCGGTTCATTTTTGCCGCCAAACCGCTCCGGGAAAGCCAGGATCGCTTGCTTTTCCGGATCGTCGCAGAGCAGTTGCACTTGCTCCAGCGTTTTGGCCCGATGCTCGGCCATCGTGGCGCCCTCAGGCTTGTGGAATGCCGGGTCCAAAGCACGGTCCCGAGCGCGCAGGCGTTGTGCAGGCCAGCGCCCCAGCATCATGGTGTGAATGGCGTCAACATCCAGGCGCGGCTCATCTTTAGGGAATACCGGGCCGGTGGACATCGGAACCGTGGGGATGGGGCCGGAGAGAGTAGAGGCTGGAACGGGCCCGTTTACCACCGGGATTGGACCCGAGTCGGTGAATGGCTCCAGTTCCGGGGCGACGGTCCGGACATCGTTGTCAACGGTGAGTGTCATCTTGTTTCTTTCTGTGTGAAGGTATGGGTTATTTGCCTTTAGGCTTTTTCATACCTAGGTGGGTTGGATAGTGATAGTCAGTAACTTCTTCGTGACGATGGTGAGCGTCTTTGGGCAATACGCCGAGCGGGCCTTGCCACAGCCAGTCGGCGACATGGTCAGCCAGTTGCTGACGGCTCAGGGTGGCGGTGCCATCTTCACGCCGGGCCAACCACCATTCGCCAGCGCCGCGCACATAGCCGACGGCGCCGGCAGCCCAAGCCGCCGCCATTTCTGGTTTCACGCCGGTCAGCTCAAAATAGGGGCGCGCCACTACATCAATTACGGAATCTAAGTAAGCAGACAGCGGTTGTTCGGGCAAATCAGCGGTGCCATGCGCACCGTGGTTAGCCACCATGCCCATTGAAGCGCGCGAGACATACCAGTAAATTCGGGGTGATTGTTCGATCATTTCCAGATAAACCCGCACCATCGCGCGCAAGCCCCCAACCGGAGTACGGGCAGCAGCAGCAGCGGTGACTAGGGCATCGTGCAGATCGGAAACCACCCTGGAAGCTACCGCTTGGCGCAGACCTTCTTTATCGGTGAAATAGCGATACACAATGGATTTGGAAGTCCCGATGGCATCGGCGATCTCATCCATTGAGATGTCAGCACCTTGAGAATGAATGACGCGGCGAGCGCCCTCGACTAACTCGGCCCGGCGCAAAGCTCGATGATTATTCCAGCGCGCTGAGCGGCCATCTTCGGTCGCTTCAGAAGCTGCCATATCGTGCCCAACGGATTTGCCCAGCAAATCATCGGGGACTACGGCAACATCGCGCTTCATAGTACCTAAAGTATCAGGTACTCTTAGTACTAGGTTACCGGCTGTCGCCTGACGATTGTAGATTCGTCATCGTTGATGAATACCTACCGCGAGCGCCTCATCCAGTACCGCAATTTGTAACTGAATTCTGACCCACCAGTACCCAATAAGTATGTAAGAAAGTAGAACGAAGTGGTTGACACCGACATTACAAAAACCAACCCTGACCTGCGCGACGCCTACATCATCGGCGGTAATCGTATTCCGTTTTCCAAAGCCGGAAAGAAATACCGCGATGCTTCCAATCAAGAAATGCTAACCGCTGCCATTGACGGTTTAGTGGCCCGTTATGGATTGCAAAATGAGCGCTTGGGCGAGGTAGTTGCCGGGGCAGTTTTGAAGCATGCGCGCGACTTCAATTTGGTTCGCGAGTGCGTACTCGGCTCATCGCTGTCGCCAAACACACCAGCATATGACGTGCAACAGGCCTGTGCGACCGGCCTGGAAACTGCAATCGCCGTCACTAACAAGATCAAACTCGGTCAGATCGAATCGGGCATCGCGGGCGGTTCCGACACCGTATCGGACGCTCCGATCGCAGTCAGCGAAGGGCTGCGCCGTGCGCTCCTCAATCTCAGCCACGCCCGCACTCCGCAACAGCGGGTCAAGGCGCTGACCAAGCTGCGCTTCGCTGACATCAAACCGGTCGCCCCCGAGACCGGTGAGCCGCGCACCGGGCTTTCGATGGGTGAGCATCAAGCCATCACCACCGCTAAGTGGGGTATCACTCGAGAAGCCCAAGATGAAATTGCCTACAACTCGCACCACAACCTGGCACGGGCTTGGGATGAGGGCTTCTTTGATGACTTAGTAACGCCGTTTCGGGGTTTGACCCGTGACGACAATTTGCGGGCAGACACCTCGCTGGAAAAGCTCGCTACCTTGAAGCCAGCTTTCGGCAAATCCCTAGGTGAGTTGGCCGAACCCACGATGACAGCTGGCAACTCCACCACCCTGACTGACGGCGCTTCGGCGGTGCTATTTGGCACGCGCGAGTGGGCAGCTGCGCATAACCTGCCGGTGTTGGCCAAAGTAGTTGATGTGGAGACCGCCGCGGTTGACTTTGTGCATGGGCATGACGGCCTTCTCATGGGCGGCACGCACGCCATTTCGCGGTTGTTGGCCCGGAACGGTCTGACTTTGGCTGACTTCGACTTCTTCGAGATTCACGAGGCCTTCGCCGCTACGGTGCTAACCACCATCGCTGCCCTAGAGGATGACGAGTATTGCCGCACCGAGCTGGGCCTGGATGGGGCGCTCGGGGAGTTCGACCGCAGCAAGCTGAACGTCAATGGCTCATCGTTAGCCGCCGGCCACCCCTTCGCGGCAACTGGTGGGCGGATTGTGGCTACAACTGCCAAACTCGTCGCGGAAAAAGCCCTGGAGACTGGCCGTCCGGCCCGCGCCCTCATTTCCATCTGCGCCGCTGGAGGATTAGCGGCCGCCGCCATCATCGAAAGTGCCGCCTAAACCGCAGGCTGGACGATCTACGGCGTTATCGCACCCGCTCGTGGAGTCTGCCTCCACGTCGCTCATGCTCTGCCTTGTATCTCATCCCAGCCTGCAATTTATGCCTATTTTAAGGAAGTTTTTATGAGTAACAAAATTCAAGCCGATGCTTATACGTTGGCAGTTAACAGTGGATTCACTAAAACCGCCGCCAAGAAGCTGGGCCTCCCCCGCCCGGCCTTGCTGCGCCGGTACAAAGCTGGCGAACCGCTCACTACCGGCCCAGTGCTAGTGGCAGCCGATCCGGCTTCGCGCGAGGCCGCCGACGCGGTAGCCACTACCCTGCTGAGCTGGGGTGTTTCAGTTGAACGCCATCCGGAACACCTAGCCCCAGGGCAAAAGTGGGGCGGTATCGTGCTAGTAATGACCGAAGCGAACCGGCCCGCCGAGTTAAGTGAAACTATGTTGAACTTGGCGTCTGAGGTAAAAATCTTAGCCCCCAATGGACGGGTAGTCACCATTTCGCGGGCAGCCACCAACACCGATACCCCGGAGGTCGCCGCTGCGCGCCAAGGCGTGGACGGATTCACCCGCTCGTTAGCCAAAGAATTACGCGCCGGGGCCACCGGCAATGGCATCGTGCTAACCGATGGGATCGGAACCGACGATGCTTCAGCCCTCGCTGCCCTGCGCTTCTTTTTGTCCGCTAAAAGCGCTTATGTAGATGGGCAACTCTTAGAGGTCGGGCCCGCAAGCACTACCGCGGAGTTCGACTGGGAAAAACCTCTCGCTGGACAGGTGGCTGTGGTGACCGGGGCGGCCCGTGGCATCGGCGCTGCCATTGCAAAGACCTTGGCCCGTGACGGCGCCACGGTAGTCTGCGTTGACATCCCGGCCGCAGGCGAAGCTTTGACTAAGACGGTTAATGAAGTCCACGGTACTGCTTTGCAGCTTGACGTTACGGCTCCCGATGCTGGCCAACGCATCTTGGATCACGCCCGAAGCCGGCATGGTCGGCTAGACATTGTGGTACATAACGCTGGCATCACCAAAGATAAGCTGTTTGCCAATATGCGTGATGAGAAATGGAACCCGGTGGTGGCGGTAAACATTGAAGCCCCATTGCGGATCAATGAAACGCTACTCGGCGCGGTCGAGGCTGGCGAGCTACCCAACTTGCGCATCGTCTCATTGGCGTCAACTTCGGGCATTGCCGGTAACCGAGGCCAAACTAATTATGCCCTTACTAAGGCTGGCATCATCGGGCAGACTGCCGCGACTGGCCATAGGTTATCTGCTACTGGCGGTACTGCTAACGCAGTCGCGCCTGGTTTCATCGAAACCGAGATGACCAACCACATTCCATTCGCAACCCGGCAAGTTGCCCGGCGGTTATCGTCGTTACTGCAGGGCGGCCAACCTGTGGACGTAGCCGAAGCGGTCGCGTTCTTGGCCTCACCAGCGGCATCGGGCGTTAACGGCCAGACGTTGCGAGTTTGCGGCCAGAACCTGGTAGGTCAGTAACATGGCGTCAGTAGAGACCGTTAACCTACCCACCATCCCCGGCCTGGGCACCCTTTACGCTCAGGGTTTGGCCGGAGCAGCGCGTAACCTGGTGGGTCTAAAGGCGCCCACCAATTCGCAGGATCTGCCCAACGTGGTTTATCAAGTGACCGGAGTGGACACCGCCAAGCTTGGCGCGCATTTGCGTGATTATCAAGAATTGGTTCATGAGGCGCCGTCGGATACTTTACCTTCCGGTTACCTACATGTGCTGGCGTTCCCGCTGGCGATGGCAGTGATGGTGCGCCCTGATTTCCCGCTTCCGCTGCTGGGGATGGTGCATCTGGCCAACGATGCCTCGCTCTACCTCCCGGTTAAACTTGGCGATGAACTGGAAGTACGCGCGTGGGCGGAAAACCTGCGGCCACACCCCAAGGGCACTCAAGTGGATTTGGTTGGCGAAGTCTGGGTAGTGCAGCCGGATGGCGCCGAGCCAAAACTGGCTTGGCATGGCGTCTCGACCTATCTGGCCAAAGGCGTGGAAGCAGAGGCCACTGGGCCAGACCAAACCCCAGGCAAAGCTGCTAGAACCGACGCCAAAGACAACTGGAAAGCCCCATATCCCACCGGACGATGGAACCTGCCTGGCGGCACCGGCCGGGAATACGGTGCCATTTCGGGCGACCGCAACCCGATCCACTTGTCGGCCTTGTCTGCCAAAGCCTTTGGTTTCCCGCGCGCCATCGCCCACGGGATGTATACCGCAGCCCGGGCCTTAGCTGAAGTCGGGCCCGATCGCGGCGACACCTACCGTTGGACGGTCGATTTTGCCAAACCAGTTTTACTGCCCGGTAAAGTGGACGTAGCGATCACTCCGATGATTGACGACAATCCGTTGCGCGCTGCCTCATCCCATAAAGCGGTGGGTTACACCTATCAGGGTTGGAATGCTAAGAAGAATTTGCGGCATTTCACCGGCACCGTTACCCCGTTATAGCAACTCTTCATAACTACGGGGTTTAGCTATAAAGCAACGTCTTAATAACTAAGGTTTTAACCCAAATAAAAATCCCCGGCTGGATTACTCCAGACCGGGGATATTATTAGCGAATTTTAACTAGGCAACTAAGCCCATATCGGTCCGCAGATCACGGCCCAAGGATAACGAGACTGGACGAATAGCAGCCAAGCGATTCTTTTCCTTTTGTTTCCGGAAGTAAATCACAAAGAATATAACCACGGCCAGAATCTTGTTAGCCTCGATAATCAAACCAACAGGGTTAAAGGTATCTAGCGGGGAGTTTACCAAACCGACAGTAATCGCATAGACAACTGCAGATATGCGTAACATCCAAATACCAGGCATGTACTGGCCCACCACAAACATCAAAGTACCAACTAGCAGGAGTACTTGCAGGCCGCGGGTGCCGGGGCGGGTTTGGACAATCGCCGGAATAGCGGCCAACAAAGCCACCGCTAACGAAGTGTAAACAGTACGGCGGGCAATCATGCGGCTACGCGGAGTATCTTTGATGAAACTCCAAGTGAAAATCGCATTTCGAATTACCGATGCCGATGAGATCAAGATGATCGGCAACTGTGCGCCGACAAAGAAGAACATCGCTACCCAAGCGGCACTGGAAACAGTGGTGCGCTTGAAATAGGAAATTTGATTAGGAGTTTGGAAACTCCAGAAATCAAATGCGAGTACCGCTAAGCCCAAAGCTTGCGCGATGATGAAGCGAGTCATGTTGACCTCGATCACTTGACCGAGGAATACTGCGGGTTCCATAGTAATTATTCCTTAAGTAGTTTGGTCAAATGATTAGGCGGAGGCCGCTACTAGGTCGCGGGAGTTAGCGCCCGAGTAAACGGATTCAACATCGTCGGCAAAGTCGCGCAACACTTCAGAGCGGCGCACCTTCATGGACGGGGTGAGGTAACCATTCTCGACGGTGAAGTCACCGGGCAAAATGGTGTACTTACGGATCTGCTCGGCCTTGGACACAGCTTCATTGGCACGCAAAATCGCGGCATCAATGGAGGCGAGTACATCGGGATCGGTCAAAACCTCTGCCATAGACTCGCGGTGCTTACCGTGCATCTTGAACCAGCCAGGGATACCTTCGGCATCAAGCGTGATCAAGGCACCGATGAAGGGGCGGTTATCGCCAACTACCACGCACTGCGATACCAGAGCGTGTGCGCGGACGCGGTCTTCGAGCTGAGCCGGAGCCACATTCTTACCGCCAGCGGTAACGATGATCTCCTTCTTGCGGCCGGTGATGCGGCAGAAGCCATTCTCGTCCAGGGCGCCGATGTCGCCGGTGTGGAACCAACCATCAGCATCGAACGCCTCGGCGGTGGCCTCGGGGTTCTTGTGGTAGCCCCGGAATACATGCGGGCCCTTCAACATGATTTCGCCGTCTTCGGCGATCTTGATCGCGCAACCAGGCAACTGCTGGCCAACGGAGCCGATCACGGTGGCATCGGGCCGGTTTACCGAGGTGGGGGCGGTGGTTTCGGTCAGACCGTAACCTTCCAAAATGTTGATGCCGAGGCCGCGGTAGAAGTGGCCTAGGCGCTCACCCAAGGGGCCACCACCCGATACCGCATATTCGACTTTGCCGCCCAGCTTGTCGCGCAGCTTGGAGAACACCAGGCCGTCCGCGAATAAGCGTTGGAACTTCAAACCGGGGCGCGGGCCTTCGGGAGTGTCTAGCGCGCGGCTGTACTCAATGGCAACCTTGGAAGCCCAGTTCCAGTACGGACGAGCTTTGTCGGCAGCCGCGTTTTGCTCGGCTTGGTTGTAAACCTTTTCGAATACGCGCGGAACGCCCAAGATGTAAGTGGGCTTGAATCCTTGCAGATCATCGGTGAGGTTCTTCAAATCGGGGCTGTGGCCCAGCACGGTGCCACCGGCCAGCGCCAGCACCTCAATGAAGCGGGCGAAAACGTGAGCCAAGGGTAAGAACAGCATCGTGCGGCCCATCCCGTTAAACACCTGCGGCACGGCGGCGACGGCGTTCAAGGTCAAGATGACAAAGTTGCCGTGGGTCAGCTCGGCGCCTTTGGGGCGGCCGGTGGTGCCCGAGGTGTAGATGATGGTGGCCAGATCATCGGTGGTAGCGAGTTGGCGGCGACGATCAATCTCAGCGGTCGGCACATCTTTGCCGATCTCGGAGAGCATGCTGATGGCGCCATTGTCAATTACCAGCAGTTCGCTCAGCGACGGCATCTGGGAGCGGACTTTGTTAACCGTGTCGCGGTTCGCATTGGTCTCGACAAACAACACCGAGATTTCGGAGTTAGAAACGATCCACTGGACTTGGTCGGCGGACGAGGTTTCATAAATCGGAACCGGTACTGCTCCGGCGGCCCATGCGGCAAAGTCCAGCAGGGTCCACTCGTAGCGGGTGCGGCACATAATGCCGACGCGGTCGCCGGGCTGCACGCCCAGGGCTACCAGGCCTTTAGCGGCTTCGACTACGCGGTCGTTAAATTCGCGCAGCGTGATCTTGTGCCACTCATCCTTTTTGGCCTTAGTGAGGTGCTTATCGCTACCTCGGCGCGCTTTGGGGGTGCGGATGGAGGGTTCCTTGATGAGCGGATGGGCGGCGCCTTGGCGCACATCCAGGAATACGGCATCGGGTTCGGCTGCTAACCGGGCGCGCAAAATCGAGTCAATGTTGGTTTCGCGCGGAACTTCAATGGCGAGCGGGGTCTCGGCCATCGTGGGTGACAGTTGCACCATCTTTGGGGCAACTTGTGGGGTTGAGGTCAACTCCATGACAGGCTCCTTCGGCTGTGGGTATTGACGAGTATGCCGATAGGTCCGTTACTGTTTTGTAACCTGGCGCCCGATGACACCGCTTCTGGCTGCCGTTGCTTGGGACTTTCTATTAGTGCAGGTCACGGTGTTGAATACGAATCGTTTCGATACTCTTAGTATCACTAACTTCAAAAGGCCCAGGCGTGAATAAGTGCCTGGGATTGCCAAAGAAGTCTTTATCAAATACTAAACCGCTACCGTCTGGTTGCTCATAGCGCATTTCAGCTTGATAGGTGTGCCCCAGGGTTTCGGTAGTTATTAGCTTAGTATTTACTGTATTGAGTTGGGTTACCTCACCGATAGCCTTTATGTCCACAATGCCATCGGCGTACCCTGCATCAGCGGTAAAGTATCCCGTTTGGTCGGTTACTCTGGCCCGGATGGGGGAATCCTCAAACCTAATAGCGCCGACCTCTTTGCCAAACGGTTGCGCCCCGTTCAAATACAGGTTGTTCGCAATGTACACCGGCAGTTTCTGAGTGAACTTCTGCTCACCGTCAGTATTTGCTTCCTTAGGTACTGGATACTGATCGTACTGGGAAAGACCAACTGGAGTTTTCATAAATGTGGCATTGCCGGGCACCCCATCCATCAGCACGGCGCCATTCCAGAAGTTGGCTAATCCAGTTTCATCGTCATCTGCTGGGTCGCGCAGAAATATGTTGTTATAAAAACGATTATCCCCACCAAGCACATTGGCTACACCGTAAACGGCCACGTCGTGTGGGAAATGATATGGGGTATACCGATCTGGCTCCACACTCGCCGCAATTTTGCCCAAAAACAGATTATGCACAAATGCCCCGCCCGTGGACATGTCTTTTACATTCCATTTGGAGAGCAACAAGTTATGGTCAAGCAGGTATGGGCCGTGGCAAACTTCGGCCATAAAATCTTCTGCGGAATTGTTGTAGAAAACGTTACGGGAGATAACGGTGCCTTGGGCTTGCCAGTCCAGCCACAAACCTCGGTAGGCATCGTGAATGGTATTGCCCGTTATTTGGGTGTCGAGCGCGGCGTGGAACTTAATGCCAGCTACTTCCGCCCCGTGCCATTGCCGCTTGTAATGTATCCGATAAATGTGGTTCTGTTCTATGGTGCAAAAGGCGGAGCCTAGGTGTCCCACAATTCCCGCTTGTTCACAATCCCGGATGACGTTGTTGCGGACAATGTGACTGCCAACTTTATCCTTATGCCATCCGGCAGTATGTAACGCCCGGAAAATCACTTCCCGTTCGCGTTGCGTGCCACCTTTTATGCCGTTAGCTGTCCATTCATTGTGGCCGGTGCTGATCTCTTTGCCTAGGCTAATCCCGACATTTTTCGAGTCACTGATAATGTTGTTTTCGATAATCCAGCCTTTGCTCCAGTGCGGGCCAATTAGCCCACCCTGAAATGCCGTAGGCGGGGCCCATTGGGTCGCAGCTTGTTTCAGGTTAAACCCAGTTACGGTAATAAAGTTTCGCCCGGTTAGCTCCGGCCAAAACACAAACTGCCTAACGTTTAACTCGACCGTCTCAACGTTTGGATCTGCGCCGCCAAAATTGGCCAATATGGTCGTGGCTGCATCATCCACCTCCACATACCAAGTTAACAACGACCCCGGATGATCAGAACTATTCTCAGTCACCACCGGATCAACTACGCCCTCGATTGTGAGTGACTCATACATTGACTTACCATTTAGATAAATTTCACCAGTATGGTAGGCATCAACGTTATTGAAAAACCAATCTCCATGTATCACTTCACGATACGGGTGATATTCCCCAAATAATTCATTTGGTACTACCGCTTTCCAAATTCCTTTTAGCGCATCATATTCCCAATTAGCCACTAACTCTGCACCGGTAATAGTTACGTTTTCCCCCGGTGCTGCTTGATAAACAATCCGGGCAGCTTCCGTGCCGCTGTTAGCCGGGTTAACCCATTCGCGATATGTACCCTCATGCACCGTAATCACATCGCCAGCCACGGCTAATTCGGCTGCGCGCTGAATGGTTAGAAAAGGCTCGCCTTCCGACCCCGGATTACCGTCTAGGCCCAGTTTACTAATGTGATATTCCATAGTCTGCCTACTCTAACCCCGTGTGGTTCACGACGATACTAAAACCGGGCAGTATGGTAAAGCTGAATTCGCCACTAGGAGGGTGCCCGATGGCATTAAGCACCGCAAAACCGAACAATTCTGGCCCACTGCTCGGTTGGGGAAAAGACGCTGCTGCGCGCGGTAACTTTGCCGCAGTAACCGATGAGACCGAACTGCTTGCGGCGGCGGGCACCAACCCCCACGGATTGTCCGAGCTAGAGGTTCGGCAACACCGGGCACAGTTTGGCTCAAATACCATCACCCACGGCAAAAAGGAAACACTGGCTAAGCGGCTGTCAAAAGCTTTCATCAACCCATTCACCGCTATATTAGTTGGTTTGGCCGTTGTTTCGGTTTTCACCGATATTGTGATGGCGGAACCGGGCGAAGCCGATTATATGGCCGTCATCATTATTACTGCGATGGTGCTGCTATCGGGGTTATTGCGGTTTATTCAAGAAACTCGTTCGGATAATGCCGCCGAAAAACTGTTAAAGATGATCACCGTTACCACCAGTGTGGAACGTCAAGGCAGAGGCCCCACGGAAGTTGCCCTAGACGCAATAGTAGTTGGGGATATCGTTCATCTCTCGGCAGGAGATATGGTGCCTGCCGATGTGCGAATTCTGGAAGCCAAAGATTTATTTGTTTCCCAATCATCACTCACCGGGGAAAGTGAGCCAATTGAAAAATTCCCCACTCCGCTCACTACTAACGAATTACCAAATTCGATTACCGAATGTCACAACCTCGCCTTTATGGGCACAAACGTAGTTAGCGGCACCGCTAAAGCTTTAGTGTTTGCCACCGGAGCCGAAACCATCTTTGGGGAACTTGCCCGGACAGTTAATGCCAAACCAGTAAAAACTACCTTCGAAAAAGGGGTTAACTCAGTTTCCTGGGTATTAATCCGATTTATGGGCGTGATGGTACCCATCGTATTGCTGATTAATGGTTTCACTAAAGGCAACTGGATGGAGGCCACACTTTTCGCTTTGGCAGTAGCTGTCGGGCTGACTCCCGAAATGTTGCCGATGATCGTGACTACCTGCCTGGCTAAAGGCGCGGTAGCCATGTCTCGTAAGCGCACAATCGTAAAGAACCTAAATGCCATCCAAAACTTAGGTTCGATGGACATTCTTTGCACCGATAAAACCGGCACCCTGACCCAAGATGACGTGGTCTTGATGTACTCGTTAAACATCAACGGCCAAGAAGACCTTCGAGTGCTACGCCATTCATTCTTGAATAGCTACTACCAAACCGGCCTAAAAAACCTGATGGATGTGGCAATTATTAGGCGCACTCAAGAGCTAGAAGAGGTTGATCCGGACCCCGAACTAGACCACATCGAAAACCGTTACCAAAAACTTGATGAAATACCGTTTGATTTTGAACGCCGCCGGATGAGTGTGGTAGTTAAGAATGAGACTACAGGCAAAACCCAAATCATCACCAAAGGTGCGATTGAAGAGATGCTCGCGGCCTGTTCCCACACCGAATACCAAGGTGAGGTGGTTCCCCTTACTGCCGAAATGAAACAATTCATTTTGGAGCAGGTAAACACCCTTAATCAAAATGGTTTGCGGGTGCTGGGGGTGGCCCATAAATCTCAGAACTTAGAACCGGGTCATTTTGCAGTAGCTGATGAGACCGATATGGTGTTGTTGGGCTTCTTAGCTTTCCTGGACCCGCCTAAAGAGTCCGCTGCGGCGGCGATTAGCGCACTAAACCTGCATGGTGTGGCGGTAAAGATACTGACCGGGGATAACGAAAAGGTCACTACTGCTATTTGCCGAAAAGTCGGCTTACCAGTTGACCGCATTATTCTTGGGTCCGATGTGGCTCTGATGAATGATGCCGAATTGGCTACTGCAGCAGAACATTGCGCGGTATTTGCCAAGTTGTCCCCGCAACAAAAGGCCCGGGTCATATCCGCACTTAGAGAGAATGGCCATTCGGTCGGTTACATGGGCGACGGGATTAACGATGCTGCCGCAATGAAGGCTTCCGACGTCGCTATTTCAGTTGATACAGCGGTTGACATAGCCAAAGAATCTGCGGATGTTATTTTGCTTGACAAAGACTTGATGGTTCTTGAAGAGGGCATCATCGAAGGCCGCAAAACTTATGCCAACATGATCAAGTATATCAAAATGACGGCTAGTTCAAACTTTGGCAACATGTTCTCAGTTTTAGCCGCTAGTGCATTCTTACCCTTCTTGCCAATGCTCAGCATCCACCTAATTCTACTAAACCTGATTTATGACCTTTCCTGTTCCGCTATTCCCTGGGATAATGTAGATAGCGATTACCTGCAAGTCCCGCGTAATTGGGATGCCAGCTCGGTCAGTAAGTTTATGATCTGGATCGGACCTACCAGTTCGGTATTTGACATCACTACTTACCTGTTGATGTTCTTTATCGTCTGCCCGGCCGTATTTGGGCCTTTCCACGACCTAACACCCGGTAGCTCAGCTTGGGTCGGCTTTATCGCCATGTTTCATGCTGGCTGGTTTGTGGAATCCATGTGGAGCCAAACTCTGGTAATCCACCTGATTCGCACCCCAAAGCTGCCCTTTATTCAAAGCCACGCTTCCGCTCCGCTCACTCTGCTGACCTTTGCCGGGATCGCGGTGCTAACCGTTATTCCGTTTACGCCGTTTGGCGCTTCCATCGGGTTTGTACCGCTCCCGCCGGTTTACTTCCTCTGGCTGGGTGCCACCATCGTGGCGTACATGGTGCTAGTTACTATCTTTAAGCGCATCTTTATCCGGCGCTACGGTGAGCTGCTTTAGGGCAAACGTCACCGGGCATTATTCATAAGGCAAAACCTTAGAGGTCGGTCACGACCTGCGGCGATTTGCGACATCTGATACTCGGCGTACCTGATACTTGACGTAGCATGTATTTCACCCACCGCCAGTCACCCACTCGCAAAGGAGCGAAATTCGTGACCACCACCGCAAAACGTCCAGTTATGCGCGATGTCGTTTTTGTTGACGGCGTCCGAACCCCCTTCGGCAAAGCTCGCCCGGACGGCCTGTACGCCGAAACCCGCGCCGATGACCTAGTAGTCAAAGCCGTGCGTGAACTGGTCCGCCGCAACCCAGAACTACCCACTGACCGCATTGACGAAGTAGCTATCGCTGCCACCACTCAGCAAGGCGACCAAGGGATTACCCTCGGTCGCACGGTAGGCGTACTAGCTGGCCTCCCAGAGACCGTGCCCGGTTACGCAATTGACCGGATGTGTGCGGGCGGCATGACGGCTGTCACCACCACAGCACACGGCATCGCTGCTGGTCAGCAAGATGTGGTAATTGCAGGCGGCGTGGAACACATGGGCCGTCATCCGATGGGCGGCGACGCCGACCCCAACCCCCGTTTCCTCACCGAAAAACTGGTGGACCCCGAATCGCTGAACATGGGCGTCACTGCCGAGAACCTGCATGATCGTTTCCCGCAACTGACCAAAGAGCGCGCGGACCGCTATGCCGTGAACAGTCAAGCAAAGTACTTCAAGGCTAAAGCGGAAGGTAATGTGGGCCCGGAAATCGTGCCGATCGCAGTTCGCTCGGCTGATAAAGGCTGGGGCCTGGCGACCGAGGATGAACTCCCCCGGGCTGGCACCACCGTCGAAGGCATCGCCAACCTGAAAACCCCTTTCCGCCAGGGCGGTCGAGTCACTGCCGGTAACGCTTCCCCGCTGACCGATGGTGCCACTGCCGCACTGTTGGCATCGGGCGATGTAGCCGAAGAACTAAACCTGCCTGTCAAGATGCGGATGGTTAGCTCCGCTTTCGCAGGCGTGGACCCGGCCGTAATGGGTATCGGCCCAGTGCCCTCCACTGAGAAGGCACTGAAACAGGCCGGTCTGACCATTGATGACATCGGGCTGTTTGAGATCAACGAAGCTTTCGCAGTGCAGGTGCTCGCCTTCCTGGATCACTACGGCATCGCCGATGACGATCCGCGCGTCAACATGTACGGCGGCGCCATCGCGATGGGCCACCCGCTGGCATCGTCGGGCGTCCGCCTGATGACGCAACTTGCCCGCCAATTTGAGCAACACCCAGAAGTGCGCTACGGCCTAACCACCATGTGCGTGGGCTTGGGCCAGGGCGGCACCATAATATGGGAAAACCCACATCACGCCGACTATTCCGGCCACACCACTGCCTAAACCATTTTGAGTGTCGGGGATCGTAACGCTAAAGGGCTTTTGACGTTACGAACCCCGACATCAAACCCACGACCCCCGAGGAGCACCCACATGTCCCACGACAAAACCCCGAAAGCACCCAAAGAAACTGGACGCAGTGAGCGCGTCACCCACGCCTTAGTCCGCGACATCACGATGCCGTATGGCGCGGGCACGATGGCGCTGGTCACGCTGGATAACGGCTTTGACCACACCAAGCCCAACACGCTCGGCCCCATCGGCATGAAAGAACTGCACGATGTACTGCTGAGCCAGCGCGAACGCGCTCAACATGGCGAAATCCAAGCAATTGCCGTGACTGGCAAGCCGTACATCTTGGCCGCTGGCGCCGACCTGCTCGGCATCGGTGAGGTCACCACCCGCGAACAAGCTAAAGAACTCGGCCGGTTGGGCCACGCGGCTTATGCGTTGCTGCACGATGCAGGCGTCCCGACTTTCGCGTTCATCAATGGCCTAGCCCTGGGTGGCGGATTTGAAGTGGCACTCGCGGCTGATTACCGTACCGTCGCATCGGACGTTCCGGCCATCGCCCTGCCCGAGGCTGGCTTAGGCTTAGTGCCCGGCTGGGGTGGCGCTTACGAGGTGCCGCGTTTGATCGGCATCGAAAAGGCAGTTGATGTGATTTTGCGTCGGCCCGCAATGAATAAGCCGTTCAAAGCGAAAGAGATTGTCAAGATTGGGCTGGCTGATGAGATGTTCGGTGCCGCCGACTTCCTGGAGCAGTCCATCGCTTGGGCGGCTCGGGTAGCGCGCGGTGAGATCACGGTGCCGCGCCGCGAGGTGGAAGATGCCAACTATGTTGCTGCCGTATCGGACCAGACTCGTAAGTTTATGCAAGCTACCATTGCGAACTCCCGTCCGGCCCCGTATCGGGCGCTAGACTTGATGGCGGCTTCGGCAACTTCATCTCGCGAAGAAGGCTATGCTGCGGAAGACGAGGCTTTGGCCGACCTGATTATGTCCGATGAAATGCGAGCGAGTGTGTACGCCTTCCAGTTGGTATCTGGCGCCAAGAAAGTTGCCGGAGCACCGGATAAGAAGTTTGCTCGACCAATTACTCGCGTCGGCATCGTCGGGGCTGGTTTGATGGCCGCGCAGATCGCATTGTTGGTGGCGCAACGTTTGAACGTGCCCGTGGTAATGCGTGACTTGGACCAAGAGCGCGTTGACAAGGGCCTCGGGTTCGTTTCGTCCACTTTGGATAAGTTGGTAGGTACTGGCCGGATGACCGCCGATGCCGCCGCCCGGATTCGCGGCACGATTATCGGTACCACTGACATCAATGAATTCGCTAATTGCGATGTGGTGATTGAGGCCGTTACCGAAATTATGTCGCTCAAAAAGCGCGTGTTTGCCGAACTGGAAACGATCGTCACCCCAGAAACCGTTTTAATGACCAACACCTCCGCGTTGTCGGTCACGGAGATGGCCGCCGACCTGAACCGGCCTGAGCGCGTGGTTGGCCTGCACTTCTTCAATCCGGTGGCCAAGATGCCGTTGGTTGAGGTAATCACTGCGGCGCAGACTTCGCCGGAAGCTCTGGCAACTGCGGTGGCCATGACTGGCAAACTCCGAAAGACTGCGGTTATCTGTCGCGACCGGCCTGGATTCGTAGTGAACCGTTTACTGGTGCTCACCATGGGCAAGGTCATCGAGGCCATCGAAAATGGTACTCCGGTTGAGGTGGCTGACCGGGCTTTGGCTCCGCTTGGTTTCCCGATGCCAATCTTCGAGCTGTTTGACCTGGTAGGCCCGGCCGTTGGCCTGCACGTTTTGACCTCGTTGCGTACCGAGCTGGGCGACCGCTTCCCCGTTTCCCCTGGTTTGGAGCGGCTGGTTTCGGACGGCACCCGCGTGGTTAAGGACGCTCCGGCCCCTGGGCTGCCCAAACCAGTTGACCCCGCGATTCAGGAAGCATTCGGCGAACCGCTGCCGGTTGGTTCCATTGGGCGGCTAGGCACTCCGGTACGCGATGCCGCCGGGGTTCTGGACGATGTGTTAACCGCTTTGACCGTGGAAATCCGCCACATGCTCAACGAAGGCGTAGTGGCATCCCCCGAACAGATTGACTTGTGCATGATCCTCGGCGCTGGTTGGGGCTTCCACACTGGCGGCATCCTGCCTTACCTGGATCGCACCGGCTATTCCGAGCGCGTGACCCACCACCGCTTCCTGCCCGATGGCGTCGCCAACGTAGCTGTTGCTGAGTATTAAAATACTCCGCAACCGCCAGGCTTCAATCGGTTCGGCCTCGCAAGCGGGCCTCACCTCATTCGCCTGTACCCTCACTGCCGAATACTAGCCACTAAACAAAAGACTCCCAAACCGTTACGGTGAGGGAGTCTTTTACTTGCTGGGTTTATAGCTCATTTGGTTTTCTGGCTTTCATAGTAGCGGCGGGCTTTGTAACTCGCCCTGCCGTTCTTGATCATCTCTTCACTCACAATCTCAAAGCCATCCTTGCGCCCCCGTGCTGGTACCATAAAAATCTCCTGCTGCTGCAAAGCGCCAGTAGCCTCGGCTAACTCTTCTGCGGTGGGACGCTTCCCAGTGGCGGCGAATATCTCATCACTCAACCGTCTGCGCGCTGCCAAAATTTCTTCTCTTGAACTCAATGCTGCCTCTATAAACCCATTGTTCGTCATTCTGCGCGCTAGTCGCAGAATCTCGAAAGTCTAATTTGTTAGTTGAAATAGACTATCTTAAACGATTCGTTTTGAGATTCTGCGATGCCTTACGGCCCGCAGAATGACATTACTGGGCCGCCTATTTTTCTTCAAGGGTAGAGTGTCCCGTTATGACAGTTGTAATCCCGGCTCAATTGTTGCCCGCTGATGGGCGATTTGGGGCCGGGCCCTCCAAGGTCCGCTTGCCGCAAGTCGAAGCTATCGCCCGCGCGGCAGCTACCCCGATGGGAACTTCGCATCGGCAAGCTCCGGTACGCGAAATCGTGGGGCGGATTCGCTCCGGGTTGGCGGAACTGTTCAGTTTGCCCGATGGCTATGAGGTGGTGCTAGGCAATGGCGGCGCTACCGCATTTTGGGCCATTGCCACTGCCTGTTTAGTGGAGCATCGGGCACAAGCAGCGGTTTTCGGGGAATTTGGTGGCAAGTTTGCCACGGAACTCAAGAACGCACCTTTCTTAGCTGAACCCGAGATTATCGAAGCCCAACCTGGCTCCGTTTCGATTTTACGTCCTAGCCCCTGCGTTGACGCTTACGCCACCGTCCAAAATGAGACCTCAACCGGGGCTGCCGTCCCAATCAGCCGGGTTAACGCTCCCGATGGTGACGCGTTGATGCTGGTTGATGCCACCTCGGCTGCTGGCGCCCTGCCGATTGACCTCAGCGACACTGATGTTTACTACTTTTCCCCGCAGAAGGTTTTCGCCTCCGACGGCGGGTTGTGGGTCGCCATCGCCAGCCGAGCCGCCATCGAACGCGCGGCTCGAATAGAGCGCGACCTCCCTGCCTCGGCGACGCAGATGCAGAATCTCCCCGCCCGCTGGATTCCAGAATTCTTCAGCTTCACCACTGCCTTGGAGAACTCGCGCCAAGATCAAACTCTAAATACCCCTGCCATCGCCACGCTCATCATGTTTGCCGAACAGATTGATTGGCTATTGGACAACGGCGGTTTAGCCTGGTCGGTTGCCCGATCTGCTGAATCCGCTGACATCTTGTATTCATGGGCCGACAGCCGCGACTGGGCCATTCCGTTTATCACCGACCCCGCCTACCGCTCCAATGTGGTCGGCACCATTGACCTGGCTGACTCAATTGATGCTGCTGACGTTGTTAAGCAGTTACGGGCCAACGGAATCTACGATGTATTCCCATATCGCAAACTAGGCCGCAACCAGCTACGAGTTGCCATGTTCCCGGCCATAGAACCACCCGACGTCGCCGCCCTCACCCATTCCATCGACTACATTGTCGAAAACCTCTAGCAGCGATGCCGTTATTTAGTCTGGTGAGGATGATTGGTGTGAACCTCTAGTAAATGAACGGTTCCAGGTTTACCTTCAGTAACGTAGTACCAAATCCGGGCACCACCTGGTAATTCGTATTGACGCCGAACATGACCTACTTCATCAACAGTAACTTTCCCCAAAGAACCTTTTAGGGAATGACAAGTTGCATCCTCCCGATTTGGAGCCTTCGTCAACGCATCCCAAGTATCCGACAGAGCATTAAGAGTTGTTGCTTGTAAATCTTGCCATCCTTTTTCAGCTTTACTAGTGCTGAAAACTATCTTGTATTCTGACCGTTTCGTAGGCCTGGCAACAAACGGGTTCTTAACCACCCTCAGCCACCGGGCCGCTCAACGGGAATTTCTTCAGGTAGCCAAACGTAATCCGTTTTACCCCAACCAGCAGCATGCGCCTCTGCAGTGGATTTCCAGGCACGGATGGCAATATCTAGTGGCTCAAATTTGGCAACTGACGCGCAAGCCCGAGCTGTCTTCACCATGTCATCCACAAACTCTTGTTTATCTTCATCCGGTAAAAACTGGACCCAAGGGAAAGTGCGAACCATTCTTATCGTCGGCGGTGTTCCATCATCACCAGCCAAGACCTCCAAAACGCTGGCAACGGCTTCCAAACCTGAATTTTCGCTCTCTACTAGCGCCTTGGGCATCAACACTAGGTCATTACCATCGCGCCTTGTGATGGTTACCGGTCCGCGCTCTGCCGCTTGCGCCACAGCCTTGCTGTTACGCGAGAGTTCGGAGAACGAAAACCGAGGCGGAGCGAGTGTAGCTGTTGACATGGCTAAAGCTTAATTCTGAATACGTTCAGAAGTCAATTAACGCTTAACGGTGCGGGATACTTCGGCTAGTTCATAAGCGGCTGATTCGGTGAGATAAAAATCGGTGATTTCTTCGGCTTCTTCACCATCTATGAGGCTGGTTTCGTTTTCATGGGGATTGGTCCCATCGCCGATGTGGGAATCGTTGAAGAAATGTAGTACCGGCCAGTTGTGGCTGGCCTTGATGCGCACACTCCAATGCCGCCTTGCCCATAGCGAAGCAAGCAAGCACACAGTTCCGACCCCGATCGCCCCGATGCCGAGGGTCCAGCGGGGCCCGAACCGCTCCCCGACCCAGCCGACCAGCATTGCCCCCAAAGGTGTGACACCTTGAAACGCCATCATGTATAACGCCATGACACGTCCGCGCATTTCGGGCGCAGTAGTGGTTTGCAACGTGGCATTGGCGGCCGTCATCATCGTGAGCGAGGCGAATCCGATCGGGATAGTCGCAATGATGTAGGTGAGGTAGGTGGGCATCTGCGAGGCGATTGCCAGGGCGATTGCAAAGCCGGAGCCGGCCATTAACATTAACGCGACCCTAGGCCGCTCACGCCGCGCAGCTAATAGAGCACCGGAAAGCGAACCGATAGCCATTACCGAACCGACGATGCCGAACTCCCCCGCCCCCATACCGAATTCGACGCGAGCCATCAGGGCGTTATTGATTTGGAAATTTAGACCAAAAATAGAGACGATGGCCATCACTATCATTATTAAAATGATGTCGGAACGACCTCGGATATATTTCAGGGCTTCGGTTAATTGACCAGAGGATTTTCCAATCGAAATTTGTGGTTTTAACTCACTTCGATTCATAAACATTAACGCGAGTACCGTAGCTGCAAAGGTGACGCCATTTATGAGGAAAACGATGCCCGGCCCCACCCAGGCGATTAACAACCCGGAAACACCTGGGCCAATTAAACGTGCTGCATTGAATGAGGCCGAATTAAGGCCAACCGCATTGGGCAGCAACTCGCGCCCTACTAAATCGGAAACAAAGGTTTGGCGGACCGGGGTATCAATGGCAGTGACTGTGCCCAATAAAAATGCCATCACATAAACGTGCCAAAGCCGCACATAACCAGTTACGGTCAGCGTGCCCAGCACTATTGCAAATAGACCCATCACTGATTGAGTGGCAATTAGCAAACGTCGCCGAGGTAAGCGGTCAGCCATAACTCCGGCATAAGGCGATAACAGTAAAAATGGCAAAAACTGCAAAGCAGTTACGATGCCCATCGCCGTGCCGGAATTTTCGGTTAAGACCGTCAGCACCAGCCAGTCTTGGCCGATACGTTGCATCCAGGTGCCCACGTTCGCCACCAAAGCCGCCCCGAACCAGAGGCGGTAATTGTGAACTTTTAGCGAAGCGAACGTTGCGGACAAAGATGCGACCTAATTTCAGTGTCTAGTTTTCGAGATTCTGCGATCGGCGTCGCGAAGCTCCTTGCCGCAGAATGACAGTTGGGCGTAGTTGCTAGAGTTGGCGGCCTTTCGCCAGACTTTTAGCAGCCTTGCGGTCAAGTTTGGAAACTTTACGAGGGCCCGGTGAAACGTCAACATTAGTGTGACGCTTATGCCCCATGAGGAAGCCAAATGCGGCACCACATAAGCCGCCGATAATGTGGGCGGAATGAGCAATGTTGGTATCAGTAGTTATCCAAGTGACTACTTCTTGGCCGATATACAGAATTAATATCAGAATTAAAGTTAGCGGAATCCGACCGGCTTCCATGTTGGTAACTGAAGCCAGCAAAATCATCATGAATACCACGCCAGAAGCCCCTAGGATACCGGCGGGGGTGAACAGGATGTGCAGCAAACCAGTAATCACAGCCGTGACTGCAATCATTAACGCTAACCGAGCGCTGCCATACTTTTCTTCCAGAATCGGCCCCAGCAACAAAATCATCATGAAGTTGCCAATGTAATGCTGCCAGTTGGCGTGCCCCAGCACATGAGTGAACAGGCGAAGATACGTTATCGGGTCGGCAAACGAACCCCGCGAAGCCGAAAACCAGAAATTGCTTTGGCCGTGGGTAAGTTGAGCTAACCCCAACACGGCTAACGAAAGCAACGTGAAAGTCAACGTCACGGGCGCATTGTACTGGATGCGTTTCAGCGGGCCGACCTTGGGTGCCGCCGCCACAGCGGGCACCTGACCCGAGGCGGTAGCCGCGAGCGGCCCGGCAACCGCAACCGGAACTGTGCCAGAAACCGGCTCCGGGTCAAGGAAAGCCGAATAGTCGAGTTCCAGAGGTTCTAAATCGTCAGCCATTTATGCACCTTGCCTCACTGTTAACAGACAGTTAGTCGGCGTTATCGAACGGCTTGTTGCCGAACTCCACCCCGTCATGGTCTTTTTCAACCTGAACCGCCAGCGGTTTATCGTCGTCCACCGGAATCAACGAAAGCGTGGAGGCCAACGTCTCTTTTTGGATAAGAGCCCGGTGGGCATCCAATTCCGCTAACCGATTATCGGGCACAAACAGGGTCAACGCGATCCGATCCGCCACATCCAGACCAGCCTTTTTGCGGGTGTCTTGGATTTCGCGGATGGCATCGCGGGCATAGCCCTCGGCTTTCAGTTCATCAGTCATGGTTAGATTAAACACCGCAAACCCCCCACTTGGCAGCACGGCAGCCGCTATCTTGGCAGATTCGCCATTGTTTGCACTTTCCGACACCACAGTTTCTAGGCTGTATTCGCCTGACTCGAGGCCGACGATGCCATCGCTCGTCTCGACCAGCACCTCACCATTTGACCCGGTGCGCCACTGTCCGGCCTTGGCAGCCTTGATAACTTGCTGCACTTGTTTACCCAACCGTGGCCCGGCGGCGCGAGCATTCACGCTCAAATTTTCGGATATGCCAAATTTCGCAAATGCTTCGGGCGTGTCGGTCAACAAATCAACTTGTTTAACGTTCAATTCCGATTTAAGCAGTTCCACATATTCGGCTAACGCATCGGGCTGAGCTACCGCGACAGTAAGGGTGGAAAGCGGCTGACGAACCCGGATTTGGTTGGCCTTGCGCAAGCCCAGCGCGGTGGTCACCACCTCGCGCACCTCATCCATCGCGGCCACTAGTTCATCGTTCCGGAAACCCGATGCCCCAGCACCGGTTGAGCTTGCTGCGGTGGGCCAATCTGCTAAATGAACCGAACGTCCGCCGGTCAAGCCTCGCCAAACTTCTTCGGCTTCTAGGGGAGCCAAGGGAGCCATTACCCGGGTCAGGGTTTCTAATACCGTAAATAAGGTATCAAAGGCGTTCTGATCTTCTTCCCAGAACCTATCTCGTTGAGTACGCACATACCAGTTAGTCAGAACATCTAGGAATGCACGCACCGATTCACAAGCGCCGGGAATGTCATATACATCCAATTGCGCCGTAACTGCGGAAACTAATTCATCGGTTTTCGCCAGAATGTATTTATCCAAAGCTGGCAATGAACTCACCCGATCCGGAGTAATCGAACTGGCTTGATAACCACTGCCGCCACCTAGCCGGGCACAAGAATTAGCATAGAGCGTAAAGAAATAATAAGTGGACCATAACGGTAACAGCACTTGACGCACTGAATCCCTAATCCCCTGCTCAGTCACAATTAAATTGCCACCACGCAAAATCGGAGAACTCATTAAATACCAACGCATGGCATCGGCACCGTCACGGTCTAATACTTCGGAAACATCCGGGTAATTCCGCAATGACTTACTCATTTTGGTGCCGTCAGAACCCAGCACGATGCCATGCGACACTGCGGTTTTGAAAGCGGGACGGTCGAATAATGCCGTAGCTAAAACATGCAGCACATAGAACCAACCCCGAGTTTGACCAATGTATTCCACAATGAAATCGCCTGGATAATGGTTTTCAAACCAATCCTGATTTTCGAATGGATAATGCACTTGGGCATAGGGCATTGATCCGCTATCTACCCAAACATCCATAATGTCAGCTACCCGCCGCATAGTTGATTGCCCAGTGGGGTCATCTGGATTAGGGCGAGTTAACTCGTCAATATACGGACGATGCAAATCGGTAACTTCGACCCCGAAATCCTTTTGCAATTCGGCCAGGGAACCGTAGGCATCAACCCGCGGGTATTCTGGGTTGTCTGATTTCCAAACCGGAACCGGGGTACCCCAAAAACGATTCCGGGTAATTGACCAGTCGCGAGCATTGGCAATCCACTTACCAAAAATGCCATCACGGATGTAATCGGGAGTCCAAGTGATTTGTTCCCCTAATTCCAACATTCGGTCTTTAATTTTTGTGACAGCGACAAACCAACTAGAAACCCCCATATAAATTAACGGTTTCTTGCAGCGATAACAATGCGGATAGGAGTGCGCGTATTGTTCCCGCTTCACCAGAACTGTGCCGGGAGTAACTGAGCCAACTGCAACATCTTCAGCCGGGATACCTTTAGCAGCAGCAATTCCACTATCCAAAAATACTCGATTTTTTAAGTGATCCAAAACCAGAGCATTAGCATCAAAAACTTGCACACCTTGGTAATCGGCTACCGGGAATTGGAAACAACCGTCTGGGCCTACCGGCATTACCGCAGTTACATTGTTAGTGTCGGAAACTAATTTGTCATCTTCACCAAACGCCGGGGCAATATGCACCAAACCTGTACCATCACTAGTGGTAACAAAATCGCCAATTACTACCCGAAAAGCGTTGGGCTGATCTAGGTAATAATTAAACGGCGGTTGGTAAGTAGTTCCAGCCAATTCGGCACCAGACAATCGGCCCACGATTTGGTTTTCGATGCTATCACTTTCCAGATTCTGCGTCTGCGTCGCTTCCGCTCCTTGCGCAGAATGACTAGCATCGTCTAATAATTGCGGTGCATATTTGTTGAGTAAATCTGCGGCCAGAATATACCGTTCCGGAGTACCGGTTGGTTTAGAACTCTCAACCACTACGTATTCCACACCTGCCCCGGCGGCTACCAACAAGTTTGCCGGCAGAGTCCAAGGCGTGGTGGTCCAAATCAACAGTAAATCGCCGGTTTTGACCACATCGTCGGCTGAGCCAGCCGTCACCCGGAAACCAACGGTTACCGCCGGATCCTGGCGCTCTTGATAAACCTCATCGTCCATCCGCAACTCATGGTTGGATAACGGAGTTTGGTCATTCCAGCAATAGGGCAACACGCGGAAGCCCTCATAAACTAAACCTTTATCCCATAACTGCTTAAATCCCCAAATCACTGATTCCATGTAAGGCAGATTCATGGTCCGATAATCATTATCGAAATCTACCCAACGGGCTTGGCGGGTCACATAGTCCTGCCATTCTTGGGTATATTTCATCACGGATTGGCGGCAAGCTTCATTAAACTTATCAACGCCTAGTTCCAAGATTTCTTCTTTAGTCTTAATCCCTAATTGTCGCATCGCTTCAAGTTCGGCGGGTAAACCATGAGTATCCCAACCAAACCGCCGCTCAACCCGCTTGCCTCGCATCGTCTTATAGCGCGGAATAACATCTTTAGCATAACCAGTCAATAAGTGACCATAATGCGGCAGGCCATTCGCAAAAGGCGGCCCATCATAAAACACAAACTCGTTACTGCCATTTTCGCCCGCTGGATTTTTGGCAACCGAAGCCCGGAAAGTATCGTCGGCGGCCCAGTAAGCTAACACATCCTCTTCAATGGAGGGCAGATGCGGTGAAGCTGGTACCGGCTCTAAGCGATGTAAAGGATAGACCACGAGCGACTACCTTAGACGATTGCAAACCCAACCATCCCAACCAGACATAAGCAGTCGGTAGTAGTGGCAAGATAAACCTACGGATTAGGAGCGTTGTTCGGCAGCAGCGCGTAAGCCTTCCAATTCGGTCCGATGATCAGCAACAAATTGAGTTTCAGCGGCAATCCGCCGGGCATCCAGACGAGCGTCAAAGTTGACTGCGGTTCGACAATCTAAATCTGCGAGCGCCATTGTTATTTCTCGCTCTAATAAAGCGGTTGCGGCTGGGTCAACTCCCACCGCATGCCCACCAGGGAGCGCCGGAATCGATAGTATTTCCAACCAAGCGGCGTCTATTTGTTGTTCGGGGAATGAACGATCAGAATAACTATCGGGGTCGGTCCTCCGCTCGAAACCGGGGAAATGATTATCGGCCATACAGGCCGCCCATTCGATTTCTTCCGGCGAGTTATCACGTTGCCAAGCGCTTTGCATTTCCTCAATAGCCTCAAATAACGGGATGAATTCATTAGCTGAGGGCAAACCCAAGGGGGTCTCTTCTAGCAGTATATGACGTGCCCAGGGAAAGCATCCCAATTCTCGGTACTGTTCTGAAGTCCAATCTAAAGGACGGTGCCATTGCTCCCCATCTTCCTTTATCGGAAAGTTAAACAATGCCTGGCGAAAGGCCTCTTGCTCGGCGGGGCTGTATGGCGAAGGTGGCAGCTCGTGCGCAACGCCGCGCTGACCGCCGCCGAGTTGTTCAGCAGAGACGATGCCGTAGCCCCACTGCGCCACCCAATCGCGGTCATTGGGAAATGTCTCAAATTCGGGAATTGCAGTAGCCGGGAAAAATTGCATGCCATATGCCTGCAAATCGCTTTCAAATCCCGCATCGTGCAGACACTCAGCAAGCAACTCATTTAAGCGCTGTAATTCGGCGCCTTCCCGCCGCAATATCTCTTCTTGCGAAAAACCAGTGCCCCAGACTAAATTCAAATAATTATCCAATGGAAATTGACTGCTATGCGAATCAAGTATTTTATTAGTATTTGACGTCAAGTTATCGGTATTAGACGATTCGGTGCCAGTTGAGAGCGAAGCAGTTGGCGCCGACACAGCACAAGCGGTTATCCCGATCAATACTGCGGCAAGCCCGATGCCTCCGAGCCAGCGAACCGCTTTGCACGCCATGTGCCGATTCTAGTTGAAGAAATTTGCCACCTAGAAAAGCAAAACCATCTGGCGCAAGATGCCGGTGTTCAGCGCCGCGCGCGTTTTTACGCCGCAGATGTCCCCACCCCCAACTAAAGTGCCGGTTTATGGCCGATAGCAATGCGAACAACTTGGCAGCGCCTGACTCCGCGCATCCAGTTAACCCTGGTAATGCCCAGGATGTTTATAAGGATGTAGGCCGCTCCGTCAACTTCACCGTGCTCAATTTGAACCGCAAGGATCAGAATGATGAACGCGCCCGGATTGAAGAGTTTCTCGATCGCTCCCAGGCCATTATTCGCAGCTTACGGATTAGGGCTGATCGGGAACACCTGTTAGTAGCGATTGGTTTTTCTAATTCGGCCTGGGACTGGTTGTTCCCTGGCGCCCCTAAGCCCAAAGAGCTAGAGGACTTTAAAACCATTGCAGCAAACGGCTACACGATGCCAGCTACCGGCGGTGACATATTTCTGCACGTCCGAGCTAAATCCGAAGATGTGGTATTTGAGTGCATGAGTCAATTCATGCAGTTTTTGCGTCCGATTACCACAGTGCTTGATGAGACTCACGGTTTCAGGTACTTAGAAGGGCGGGCCATCATCGGATTCATTGACGGTACCGAAGCCCCGTCTGGCCCGGACTCTCCCCCGTGGGCCATCGTCGGTGATGAAGACGCCCAATTTGCCGGAGGTTCTTACGCTTTCTTGCAAAAGTGGATTCACAACATGAATTTCTGGGAAAACTTGAGTACGGATGAGCAAGAAAAGGCTGTGGGCCGCCGCAAATTCTCGGACCTCGAATTATCCGATGACCAGAAAGCGCAAAAGCCGATGGCGCACAACCTGGCATCCAAGCTGGAAGTGGATGGCGATGAAGTAAAGATCATCCGGATGAATGTGCCATTTTCTTACCCGGCGTTAAACCAGAACGGGACGATGTTTATCGGCTATGCCCAACACTGGGATTACACCAAAGCCATGTGCCAACAAATGGTGGATCGGCAAGACTATCTGCTGACCTTCTCTGAAATTAAAACAGGGCAGTTGTTCTTTGTGCCGTCCAGGGATTTACTGGACAAAATGGCCGGGGGCGCGTTTGCGCCCAATTCCCCGGAGCCATTTGACACCCAGATGAAGCCGAACCCCACCTAGTGCCATTTGGCTATCCCAACAAGGTCTATTTCGCCCGTGCGTTTGAGATGAGGTGCGCGACAGAGCATGAGTGACGTGGACATATGAGTCCACGAACGGGTGCGATAACAAAGCAGATCGCTCAAACGCTCCGAAATAGTTTTAGGCGGACTTCGGTACCCCAACTGGGCCGCGATACGATTTCGGCCGATCCACCCCGACGCTGCATCCGAGCCAATATGGAATTACGAACCCCGAGCCGGTCCGGGCTGACCTGCGCTAATGAGAACCCATCGCCCCGGTCGCGCACAAATACCTGCACCGAAGCCTCGCTCACTTCAAGGTATACCGATACCGGAGGGCGTCCATGAGTAACCGCGTTAACCAACGCCTCGCGAGTGGCCGATAGCAACGCGGCCGTATCGTCGGTTGGTGGGCAGTCCCCCACTACCACCACGTCAATTGCAGTGGCTGGCACTCCCGTTTTCCCGATGCTGCCATCTTCGACTTGGGCCACTAACGCTCGCATCTGGGTGGCAAGTGAATCCTCGGAGGCGGGCCGGTCGGCATAAAGCCACTCCCGCAATTCCCGCTCTTGGGTGCGTGCCAGGCGAGCAACCGTGTCACCATCATCGGCGTTTGCCCTAATCAGAGTTAGTGTTTGCAGTACCGAATCATGCAAGTGAGCGGCAATGTCAGCCCGCTCCGCTTCCCGGATGCGAGCTTTCCGCTCGTTGCCCGTGGCTCGGACCAAGCGCACCCACCACGGTGCCAGCACCAAGGCCACCCCCAAAACCACGATCAACATGGCAGTAAGCACCGATATTAGTTCATGGAGGCCAGTGCCTTGCCCGGAAAATACCAGCAACCCAGCTACGACCAGCACTAGACCACTGAGTAAGCGGACCCAACCTGGGCCTTTCCAGGCTTTCGCGGGAGCGATTGGGTCCGATGTCGGCGAAGCGTTGGTCCACGCGATCGCAAGGCCCCCGATGGCCAACATCACTGGGGGCACCCAACTTTGCTGCCAGTTCCACCCAGCCCGCACCGCCATTAAGGCGACCGCGAAGGTCAATAATGCCACCCCGATCATGATTTCCCGGCGCAGATTTAGTGCGGCCGGCAGGCTAAGTCGGCGCTCTGTTTGGCCAAAAGTCGGAGCCAATTTTTTTGCTAAGGGAGCTGCCGAGACCGGTTGAGCTTCTGCCGCAGCCACGAGTGGGTCGCCAGTCGGGATGGTTATCCACCACAACACATAGGCGGCGATTCCGGCACCCCAAACCAGAGTAAACAGCAGCATCGCAATTCGCACCCAAAGCACCCGCACCCCAATGTGTTGCGCGATGCCAGTGCAGACTCCAGCTAACCATCTGCCACGCAGCGGCCGCCGCAGCGGTAGTTTGGCCCCACCGCCCGGTTTCCGCACGCCTGAGCGCGGTTTCGGGGCACTGCCAGGCAGGCCCGGAGCGACCGCAGACGAATTTTGCACAGCTTAATAGTGGCACAGGTTTTGCAGGTAATTAACCCTTAATGCCATTTTTCCGGGGACAACCCTGGGATTCTCAGGGTAGACTCAGGGTTAAATCCGGGGGGCACCCAATACCGCAGGGCCACCCGGATCAGTCATGATTGAACACATGACAAACGAACCCACGGTTCCCGTGCCGACCAATGGCCCACTAGCGCCCCCATCGGCCTCCGACAGCTTCTTCAATTCCGTACGCCGCCTCAATTTGGTGCGCACCGACGATCGCTGGGTCGGTGGCGTGGCAGCGGGCCTGGCCCACCGCCTAGGTTGGGACCCACTGATTGTGCGAGGCCTATTCTTCATCTCGTTCTTCTTCGGCGGCCTCGGCCTGATCGCCTATGGCGTGGCTTGGGCACTGCTGCCAGAAGATAGCGACGGACGCATCCACCTACAAGAGGCTCTACGCGGCCGCTTCGACCCAGCTTTAATTGGGGCCGGGTTGATCACCCTCGCAGGTATGGTCTCCAACGGCCCGCTTAGCTGGATGACCCACCGATTCTTCTCCTGGAACTCCGGCCTCTTCAGCCTTGTCACTGGGCTGTTCTGGGCGCTGTTCTGGACCGTCGCCATTGTGCTATTTGTGCGCTGGGCCGTGGACCGCAAACGGATGCGCAAACACCTTAAAACGCTGCCCGATTACGCTGGGTCATCATCGTTTTCCGAAGCGGATAGTTCGCTAGTTAGCAATCCAGTGAACGATGACGAGCCGTTTCTTTACGAGGATGAAGCGGACGGCGGCTTAGTCGCAAGCGCTGTTATCGCAGACTCGCCATCGGCTATAACCGATGCAAACGTCGTTCCGGCCACTGAAGTAATCGAAACTATTGTCGAAACTGTTCCCGAATCTGAATTTGAGGCCAAGGCCGCCCAGAAAGCTGCGGCTAAAGCTGCCGCAGAAGAACGCGCTCAGGAACGGGCCATAGCCGCTAAAGCTGCTGCGGCAGCGCGGGCTGAGGCTCGGGTAAAAGCCAACGAAGAGCGAGCCTATTACCGCCAGCAACGAGACGTGGAAAAATACCAACGTGCGCTAGAACGCTCGCGCCTGCCCATCACTAAAGGCCCGGGTATCGTAACGCTGTTGCTGACCCTGGGCGCATTGTTCTTGGTCTGGACCGCCTTCCAGGCTGCTATGCGCGGTTATCTACCGGGAATGTTGCACTCAACATTTGCCAATCCGCTGATGTGGGCCGGGATCGCGCTGCTGATTGTCGGGTTAGGGATTTTCATTTCCGGGATTCGCGGTCGCAAATCCGGTGCCTTATCGGGCCTAGCCTGGTTGGGATTGGCCGGTTTGATTCCGGTGAGTTTTTTGGCCGCAGCTGCTTTCGGCGGTCAGGTAGCTTGGAGCAATGGGGTTACCGACTGGATGCGCCCGGCAGCCACCGCGCAAGCGATAGGCACCGCTGCAGTTACTCCGGCCACCACGGCACAGGCGGAATTAGGTTTCCGGGGCAGTTTTGGCAGCCCCACCATTGACCTCTCTCAGCTTGACTTAAGCCACGCTACCGCCGCTAACCCAGTCACCATTCCAATCGAGTGGGCGGTTGGCGATGTGCTGGTCATCCTGCCGCCCGAAGCCCGAGTCGAGGCTAACATCCGGCTCACCGCAGGAAGCATTTATTGGCAAGTCACCGAGCCGGAAAATTATGCTGTTGACAACTTGCAGTATGGCGAAGTGGTATTTGGCACCGGCGACGGATACATGATTCGCACCACCCAAACCTTTGATCAGGCCTACGTGATGCGTGCCCCGGTTTTTATCACTTCAGATGCAGCCCGGCTGCACGGCGCCAACCTGCGGCTGATGATCAGTTCCGGTGCTGGCAACGTCACTTTGCGGGAGACCGCACCTACCTCATCGTTGGTTAACCACTAAAAGGAGTTTGGAAAAATGGAAAACTTAGAAACTGTAGAATTCCAGTGGATTCTTGATGATAGCGATGTCACTGTGGAGGCTACCGAAATCATCCCTGCCCTAGATTCTGCGTCTGCGGCCTCCGGCCTTGCGCAGAATGACGAAGGTACTGCCGTCCTCCACATCGCGCAGAATGACGTTGACACTCTGGTTTCGAGCAGCTCAACCATTGGGTTACCGAACGATGTGGTGGTCGAGGAACGATCGCTGGCGCCGATGTACCCGGTAGCCGAGCATTACACCGGGGCAACCGACTTCCCCCCGATCCCCGATCCACCAGTCAACAAAGAACCGCGTCCAGTCACCATAGTTTGGGGCTTTGTGGTCATGGCAATCGGTGTGCTCGCCATTTCGTTGGCCGCCGGCGCTGCTGTTGACTTGGGCCTCGTGCTAGTTTGGCTGCCAGCTATTTGCGGTATCTCGCTCATCTTGGCCGCAGTTTTGGCGGCTACTCGTAAAAACCGCACGATGAACCGGGTATAAATAGCCAAAATCAAAGAGGCCCGTAACTTTACCGAAATTCGATTGATCTCGGAAAGTTGCGGGCCTTTTTAAGCACTGTTTACATAAAGCCGCAAATATGAATCTCGTGGTAGAAAACTTGCGCGCTGGGCTCGCCCCAAGGCTCCGGTTCATGGGAACCAGGGAGGTATG
>Ga0268261_10000070_pt1 | contig 65490 bp, 65 predicted proteins | sample TergutNc150P1_FD_190353 | JGI IMG/M metagenome (GOLD analysis project Ga0268261, IMG submission 190353) | Nasutitermes corniger P1 segment gut microbial community from laboratory colony in Florida, USA - Nc150 P1 (SPAdes) (version 2) | ecosystem: Host-associated > Arthropoda: Insects >... | reverse complement strand
AATTTCCAAAAGTTGTTTAAAGTGTAAACTCTAGTTAAATTTCGTGGGTTAATAAATCGTTTATCAACTTTGAGCTTAGTCCAGGCAAGAAGCTGTCCAACAGTTCTTCGAACATTTCGGGGTAAAGGGAATAGTGGTTCATTTTACGTTTGAAACTCATCTTCATTAGGTTCCCATTTTTATTCACCCGGTCGAACCGAGTATCTAGCTGAATAATGTTATAACATATTTTCCGAAGTTGTGCCATGTTTTCCAGTGCATTTTCTTGGCGTACCCGGCAATGATCCTCATTAAAATACATATCCAATACCCAATGAAGGTTATTTTCGATTCCCCAGTGCCCTCGAATGATTTTTGCGACTTCCTCTACCGGCCTATCCAGGCTGTCCACAAAATATCGTTCACAAATCCCTCTCTGAGATGTGAAACTGTTAGTGTCAAGTTTTTAGGGAGATTTATTAAGGGTAGCGTTTTCATAACGCTATTCTTTTTTGATGGAAAATAAAATATAACTGGTGCAAGTAGCTGTATGGTGTCTGTGAAGAGCGGTGGGCTTACGAAGTCAAGGATTTAATAAGGGTCTTGAGCCCTGAGGTTTTGTTGGAGAGCGCAGGGATATGGGTGAAATTGTTTTGGTATTTAGCGTATTTCCCTAGTGGGGCGGAAGGCTTGGCTTTTTCTTTATGGGTCATTTCGGGAAGGTGCTTCACCAAGTGCTGCCTGATGCTGCTTGAAGTGGCGTCAATGGAGAGGAGGGCACCCAGGTTGTGTATGGCCTTGATGGAGAATCCCCTAGGGCGGGAAGAGAGCCTGGAGGCAAAGTAATGGGAATTGATTCCTTCGGCGCAGCAGACGAGCGCCTGGGGAAGCTTGAAGTTGTTTTGAAAAGAAGCCCAGTTGTTTTTCAGGTAGTCAGAGGCTGCCTGCTTTTGCTTTGACATCTCGGGATAGAGCGAATTGGCAATCAGGAAGAAGTCGGCTTTCTTGTCTGCCTTCAGGTAGCCGTGGAGAAGATTCCTTTCTTCGGTATTGGTCTTTCCGCCACACAGCCTGAAAAGAGCTTGCATGGCATGAAAGTGGTCCAGGATGAAGTGGTCGCCGACTTCTTGGGCAAGGGTCTTGATCCAGTTGGCGCCGTCTCCGTAGACGAGGATGTCGTGCTTGATGTCGTAGTTGTCGAAGATGAAGGTGTTGATGCGCTCGCAAAAAGCCAGGATGGACTCGGTGGCGAATTGGGAGAGCACGACACGGTCTTCCATACCTTAAACGGCTGTCTCTCCCATTCGATGTAAAAAATTAGTAGAAATTCACCCTCTCAAGAAGACAAACTCCTTCTCAGTGGACAACGCCGTTGAATAGGTGTAATTCATGGAATCAAAACCTTTGACCCCATCAAGCTCCCCTACCTGATGGGTGGCCAGGTAACGGACCATTTCGCCACGGGCCATTTTGGCCTCGGTGGCCTTGACCTTGAATTTGCCTTCAACCAACGTGCCAAACGTGCAGGTCACCATGACATCGCTAGGTGCCAAATACTTTTCGATGGCCTTGCTGTATTCCTTGGAAGCCAGGTTCAAAATAACGTTGCTGTCTTTGGTCAATTCCTTGTAAATGCTATCGCCCCAATACTTGTAGAGGTCCTTAAATGATCCCATGGGTTTTGAGAATTTGGACTGCATTTCCAGCCGGTAAGGGGTGATGCCATCGGTGGGGCGCAAAGCGCCATAAAGCCCGGATAAGATAACCAGATGTTTGTTTACGTACTCCCACTGCTGGTTGCTAAAGACCTGAGGAGCCATGTACTGGTATTGGAGCCCTTCGTAGGACAATAACGCAGGGACAAGCCCTTTTGTCAGGGACATTTCTTTAAGCCTTTGGTGGTTTAAGGAGGCAATTTCATCGTTGCATTTCCATAATGTTTTTTGCTCCTCGAAAGTTAGGCCCAGCAAATATTGGTGGATTTCCTCTGCCTGCCCCAAGCAGGCGGGTAAATTCTCCCAAGGGATAAAGTCTTCGTTAGCATTCATTTTCTTAGCGGGGGATATGATAATTTTCATGGGGATTCTCCTCGTTTTTTAAGACCATTATAACACACATTCAAAGGAAAAAGGGGAAAAAGCATAGCTCCTGGGGAGTTTGGGTAAAATAAGGCAAGAAAGGAAGTTGGAAAATGAAAGGGATAAGCATTGATGTACTGAATGAAGTAGAGAATTTGCTGGAATGGGAACTGGTGCTAAAGGCCATCACGAGCCGCCAGCTGGCACTGGAAATCGACTTGACGCAGGCATTAAAGGATAAAGACGCCGGCCGCCAGCAAGAACTGAACCAAAAATTGACCCAATCCCTCATCACCCGGGAGAAAATCGAGGCTTTTTTAGGGGACCACGACCCTAAAGCTTCTGATTTCATCAAAGATTTTCCCTGGGACGGGTTGGATGTCGAGCTGCTCATTTATGCCCTGGCTGAATTTTCCATCGAAGTGATGGAACTGAAAAACGGCTTTCTTGCCAGTTCCATGCACCAGGCATATACAGATAAGCTGCAAACACTGGAAACCCGGTTGCAGCAGTTGCGTGATGAAGTGTCAAAAATCACCCCATAAAAAGGAAGGGCCAACTGGGGTGATTCCCCAGCTGTCCCTTCCTTTCTAACACTTACCAATATTTTTTGCTGACAAAATGCCCTTCTTGCGGTGTCCCTGTCCCTGAAAAATCGGGCTTCTTTCCAGGGATGGAAGCTAAGAGGTTTCGGGTATAGGGATGGATGGGGTTTGAAAAAAGTTCGTCTGTAGGGGCTTCTTCAACCAATGTCCCTTGATAGATAACCCCGATCCGGTCCGATAGATGGCGGGCGACGCTTAAGTCATGGGTGATGAAGAACAGGGAAAGCCCGCGTTTTTTTTGGAGGTCGAGCAATAAATTCAGGATTTGTGCCTGAATGGAAACATCCAGTGCAGAAACGGGTTCATCGCAGACAATGATTTTTGGTTCCATGATAAGGGCCCTCGCGATGCCCAGACGTTGCCGCTGCCCCCCTGATAATTCATGTGGAAAGCGGTTTAAGTGGTCAGGGCTTAATCCTACTGCATTTAAGCTATCCAGGATTTTCCCAAGGCGTTCCTGCTTTGTCCCCATCCGGTGGATGATCAGCGGTTCCTCGAGGATTTTCCCTACCCGTTTCAAGGGGTTCAAAGAGGCGGTCGGGTCTTGGTAGACCATTTGCAGTTTCTTGCGGTAAGGGCGCCATGCTTTGTCGCTAAGCTCCAGCAAGTTGACGCCTTCAAAAAAGATTTCCCCCGTATCGGGTGTGGCCAACTTTAAAATGGATCGCCCTGTGGTTGTTTTCCCAGAGCCTGATTCCCCTACCAAGGCATAGGTTTCACCGGGATACAGGTCAAAAGAAATTTGATCCATGGCTTTTTTTTCGGTTTTCTTGCCAAGGAACTGTTTATTGCTGAAATAGGATTTGGATAGGTTTCGAACACTTAGGATAGGGTTTGTCATAGCAGGCTCACTCCTTGGTCAATGTCGTAATGGCACTTGATGGCCCGCCCCTCCCCGATACTAAAGACCGGCGGGATTTGCTGGAAACATTTTTCTGTGGCATAAGGGCAGCGCTTGGCAAATGCACACCCGCCTAGGTTTTCCTTCAAGGACGGGACAATCCCCGGGATCACTGGCAACTTTTCCTTCCTCGCCCCGGTGAGTGACGGAATAGAGGCCGCCAATCCTTTGGTATAAGGATGTTTAGGCAATTCAAATAAATCACGGCCAGGTGCGCTTTCCACCGTTTGGCCTAAATACATGACTTCTGCCCGGTGGCAGGATTCGTAAACCAGCCCCAGGTCGTGGGTGATGAATAAGATAGCCATCCCAAGTTCAAGATTTAGTTTTTGGAGCAATTTCATAATCTGTGCCTGGGTGGTCACATCCAGGGCGGTGGTTGGCTCGTCGGCAATCAAAAGTTTGGGTTCGCACGCAAGGGCGATGGCAATCATGGCCCGTTGCTGCATCCCCCCTGATAATTCATGGGGATATTGTTTGCTGACCCTGGCGGGTTCGCTGATTTCCATTAACCCAAGCAGCTCCAATACCCTTGACTTCCTCTCTTTTTTCGAAAGGCGCGTGTGCTCTTTCAACACCTCTTCAATTTGATTCCCAATGGTGAAAACTGGATTGAGCGAAACCATGGGGTCTTGAAAAATCATGGCAATTTCATTGCCACGGACCTTACGGAGTTCCTGTGGGTTCATTCTTAAAATATCCTGCCCATCAAATAAGATATTCCCTTCGTAAGATACATCGGCTGAATATTCCAAGAGCCGCATGAGGGATTGGCTCATCACGCTTTTGCCACATCCGGACTCTCCGACCAGCCCTAGGATTTCCCCTGGCTGGATTTTTAGGTTTACCCCTTTGACGACCGTTGTCTTCTCATGTGAGGCATGAAAATGGACTTTGAAATCTTTTAACTCAAGCAATGCGGTGGGCTGTTCCATGGCTTAGCGGCCTCCTTTTTTTGTAGTGGGCAACTTAACATCCATTAAATCCCTGGCACCGTCCCCAAGGAGGTTCAGCCCCAACACGGATAAGACAAGGAGCAGCCCTGGGAATAAAGCCAGCCACCATGCCCGCCCAATGACATGGGTGCTGCTTTGAAGTATGCTTCCCCAGCTGGGCTGGGGCTCGGAAATGCCAGCCCCCAAAAAGCTGAGGGAAGCTTCCGACAAGATAGCGGAAGCGAATGCAAAACTGGCTTGGACCAAAAGGGCTGGCAAAATAGCCGGGCTCATATTCAGCCATATAATACGGGAATGGGAGCCACCCAGGGTATGCACAGCCTCGATATAGGGCTGCTTTTTTATAACCAGCGCCCCTGAGCGGACAATGCGTGCAATATTAGGCGTACTGACTACTGTCAGGGCGATAACGATATTGGTGACGGATGGGCCCATGGCTGCCATTAGGGCAATGGCCAGCAAAATCCCTGGGATGGCTGATAACCCATCGCAGATGCGCATCAATAAGTGGTCGAGGAATTTATAATAACTGGCGTATAGGCCGATGACAATGCCGAGTAACGAAGATAAAAAGGCGACTAAAAAGCCGATGAGCAACGAATTCCTTGCCCCATAAGCCAAGCGGATGAAAACATCCCGCCCGAACTCGTCTGTCCCCATCAAATTGGCAAGCCCGGGAGGGGAAAAGCGCTCCGCCATATTCATTTCAAAGGGATCGAAGGGGCTTAGCATAGGGCCAAAAGCAGCAAAAAGTATAAGGATGGCTAGGATACTGCTGCCTATCCAAATGGGGATTAAGGATTTATTTTGATTTTTCATGGGCTTACTCCTTATCTAAACGGACTCGGGGGTCGATGGCACCGTATAAGAGGTCGATGATGATGTTGATGACCACATAAAACACGGTAACGACCAAGACAATCCCCTGTATAATGGGCAAATCACGGCGGCTGATGGAGTTTAGGATAAGCCGTCCAATGCCGGGGATGGCAAATAGGGATTCGATGACCACTGCCCCTGTAATCAAAACGCTGAAAGATTGGCCAATGGTGGTGATAATGGGAAGCCCGGCATTTTTCAAGGCATGCTTCATGACGACCTTCCCTTCCCTAAGCCCTTTGGCCCGGGCAGTCTTGATATAGGAGGTATGAAGGACTTCAAGCAGGGAGGCCCGGGTCATGCGGGTAATGAGTGCCGATTGGGCGATTCCAAGGGAAAGTGCCGGCAAAAATAAAAACCGCAAGTGTTCCCACAACCCGTTTTCCAAGCGGCTATATCCCGCTACCGGGAACCACATCAGCTGGACGCTGAAAAACAGCATTAAAAATAAAGCCAGCAAGAAACTTGGAAAGACGGTTCCAAGGAGCGTAAAGAAAAGCACGCCTTTATCCAAAGCCGTATTTTTCTTGTAAGCCGCTACAATCCCTGCAGGCAAGGACAAAAACAGGGCAATCAGCTGTGCAAATATAGCTAAGCTCACCGTTGGGGGAAGGTGTTCCCCGATAGCTTCAAGGACCGGCCTTCTCATAAAGATGGAATCCCCGAAATCCCCTGTCAGGATCCCACCCAGCCACCTTCCGTACTGAACCCAAAGCGGCTGGTCCAAGCCCATACGGGCCGTAAAATTGGCAATGTCCTCGGCACTGGCTTCCATGCCAAGGACGGCTGTGGCCGCATCCCCGGGTATCAGGTAGACGATGGAAAAGATGAATAAGGACACAATCAGTAAAATGACAACCATGGATCCCAGCCTTTTAAAAATGTATTTAACCATGAATTTCCCTCCTTTTATCAAAAAAAGGCAAGCCTGGATCAGGCTTGCCCCCACAAATCTGTCAAACGACACTTTCCATTAATCTACCTTGGGATCCTTGCATTCCAGTAAACTGGGTGATCGAAGAATACGAACCCTTCCACTTGGTCACTGGTCGCCATGGCATTTTTAAAGTGTCCGATTGGTGTAAATGCTGCATTTTCGTAAACGTAACCAACTAATCCGGCCCAAGCCTCTGTTGCTGCTTCCTGGGTTGGAGCCAAGCGGACATCCTGGATGGCCTGCGCTACAAATTCAGAGTCGAATCCAGCCCAATTCGGGTCAAGTGCCAAAATCTGGGTTGGCAAGATGTTATAACCATTGCTGGTGATAAAAATATCCCAATCCGTCGTCGTGCTGCGGCGTTCCATGAAGGATGGGAAATCAACATTGATGATTTCCGTTTCAAACCCAAGTGCGCGAAGCTGGGCATCCAGCACCACTGTGGCATTATGCATGGAAATATAATCCCTGGTGGTCAATAGGCGGATGGTTTCGCCATTATAATCAGAAGCAGCCAATAATTCGCGGGCCAGGTCCTGGTTATTTTGGTTATAGGCATCCACACCGGCATCAACCGCCCATTGTTGCTGGGACGGATTGGTGAATCCGTGGTTTAGGGTAAAGTAATCCGTACTTGAGTATCCACCGATCATGATTTCCTCATTATTCATCCCTGCTAAAATAGCATGGCGGATTTGCGGGTCGGAAAGAATCCCTTCCGTTGTATTGAAGAATGCATTCAAAATCCCAGCATTGCGGGTATGAAGGTTGATCCCATCCGCATTTTGAAGGTCGCTGGCATTTTCAAAAGGAATGTCCTCCGCGATATCGAATTGCCCTGTACGAAGCCCGGAAATGCGGGTATTCACATCAGATACAAAGTGGAAAAACAAGTTAGGCGTATATGCCGCACGCATCCCGGAAAAGCCGCTTGCAACCTCGCCGCGGGGCTCGTAAGCTTCGAAGCGGGTTAAGTGGATGAATTGGTCTTGGCGCCATTCGTTAAATTCGTAAGGCCCTGTACCGATGAATGTTTCAAGGACCGCTGGTGCCCCGTCCTCATCCAATTCAAGTGCCAGCTCTTCAGGCATGATAATGGCAAATGTTGCACGGGAAGCCATGATTTGCATCACGTCGCCAAAGGGTTGTTCCAAGGTTAGCGTCAATGTATAATCGTCAACTTGTTCAAATACGCTGCCGGCCAAAGCATTCCCGGCCCGTCCGTTGACTAAAAGCCAGCGGTTCATGGAAGCAACCGCATCGGCAGCTGTCAATTCGCTGCCATCATGAAACATAATCCCTTCGCGAAGGGTAATGGTGTATACCAATCCGTCCACGCTTACTTCATATCCAAGTGCCAAATCCGGCGTCACTTCGTAATTCTCGTTCATGGAGAATAAAGGTTCAAATATGTGGGCTGCAATATTTATGGCCACATTCGAAGCTGTGCGGGGCGCATCAAGGGATGGCGGTTGGGCTGTCATGGCGATATTCAATTCGTCACGGAACTCTACCGTTTCCGCCCCTTCCCCGTTTTCATTTGTTTGCTGCGTACCGGCACCCTCGCCGTTGTTTGTATTATTTGTTTCAGTCCCGCAACCTGCCAGCGTTAAACTTAGTGCGGCAAAAAATGGCAAGGACAATTTTTTTAAGATAGCTGTATTCAACTGTTATCTCTCCCATCGTGTCAATTTATTGGTTCCTCTTGAATCTTGATTCATTATACCCTATTTGGCCCGAGTATGAAAGTACGCACATTTTGGTTACATAGTGTAAAATAGTATACTGTGAGGCATAAAAAAAACAGGGCGTTTTCCCACAATGGGAGAATGCCCTGTTTCAATTATTAAGAAAACAAACCAGTAGAAAGGTACCGCTCGCCAGTATCCGGCAAGATGACCACGATGTTTTTCCCCGCATTTTCCTGGCGCTTTGCCAGTTGGACTGCGGCCCAAAGCGCGGCACCCGAGGAAATCCCGACGATTGCCCCTTCGGTTTTCGCCAGTTGCTGGGCGGCTTTTTTGGCATCGTCTGCATCCACAGTGATGATTTCGTCAATCAGGTTGGTTTTTAAAACGCCTGGGACGAAGCCGGCCCCGATGCCTTGGATTTTATGCGGCCCTGGGTTCCCGCCGGAAAGAACTGGGGAAGCCACTGGCTCCACTGCGACTATTTTTACATTTGGGTTTTTCTCTTTTATGTACTCCCCTACCCCGGTAAGTGTCCCGCCAGTGCCGACACCGGATACGAAAATATCCACGGTTCCATTGGTATCTTCCCAGATTTCAACGGCAGTCGTTGCCTTGTGGTAAGCCGGGTTGGCTTCGTTTTCAAACTGTTGCAGGATTAAGGAACCTGGTGTTTCGTCACGCAGTTGTTCGGCTAAGGCAATGGCACCTTTCATCCCCTTTGCCCCTTCGCTTAGCACCAAGTTTGCCCCTAATGCTTTCAAAAGGTCGCGGCGCTCTTGGCTCATAGTTTCAGGCATGACCAATGTCAGTGCAATCCCCTTGGAAGCGGCCACGAAAGCAAGCCCGATACCCGTATTCCCGCTAGTCGGCTCAATCAGGAGAGTCCCCTCGTTAATAAGCCCTTCCCGCTCAGCCTTTTCGATCATCGCAACAGCCGCACGGTCCTTGACGGATGACGTCGGGTTGAATGCCTCGAGTTTCCCGATGACATTTGCTTCAAAGCCTTCCAACGTTTTAAGCCCCTGGAAATTGACCAAAGGCGTCTTCCCAATCAATTCAATCAGATTATTGTAAATTGCCATATTGCCACCTCGCATCATGATTTTAGATTTTTCTTTACACTGTTATTATACCCTGTCCCTGCGCTGATTGGAAGTAGGCACTAATAACTCCCCTAGTGTCAAAAAGTATACTATGGAATTTTTTGGAAACTATAATACAAAAAACTGCCTACTTCCATTTTTTACCTCATCGTGTATAATGAGTTTTGTAGCAACGAAGTTTGCTTCTTAGCATGAATCCAAAAGTAGAGGGGGAATTTGATGGTACAAATGGTCATCACAGGTTTATTGGTCGGGGGAGTGCTTGGGCTCGTCCTGCAACGGGGGCGTTTTTGCTTCACCGGGGCATTCCGGGACGTGCTCATTTCAAAAGACAGCCTCATCTTAAAGGCGCTTTTGCTATCCATTGCCGTCCATGCCATCGGGATCCTGGCACTCAGTGGGCTGGATATCATCAGTCCCAATGTTGGGCAGTTTTCAGGGGTTGCCGTCATCGCCGGCGGGTTCATTTTTGGCCTTGGCATCATCATGGCGGCCGGTTGTGCATCTGGTACTTGGCAACGTGCGGGTGAAGGGGCTTTGACAGGGTGGATTGCCCTTGTAACATTTATGCTCATGAGCGCCATGATGCGGACTGGTCCATTAGGGGAATTCAGCTCCTGGGTCCAGGGAATCCATTGGGGGACCAGCAACTCCATCTCCCAGGCAACAGGTATCCCGCAGCTAGTATTGGCCACTGTTTTTACCGCCGTTGTCTTGGTTTTGGTTGTAAAGGAGCTGAAAAAGCCTAAATTCAAGGTGCCCCGTCCCAAGCCCAAGAAAAAAGGGATCGACCATATCCTCTTTGAGAAAAGATGGCATCCCTTTATCACCGCTATTTTAATTGGTGTGATTGGAACCATCGCTTGGCCGCTAAGTGCAGCAACCGGGCGAAACGCGGGGCTTGGCATAACCACGCCAAGTGCTAATATCCTTCAGTTTTTAGTAACGGGGGACATGGCATTCATCAATTGGGGAGTTTTCTTGGTAGTGGGCATCATGCTCGGGTCTTTCATTTCTTCCAAGCGAAGCAATGAATTCAAAGTCCGGATTCCCGATCCCAAGCAGGCCATCAACAGTGCAGTTGGCGGGTTGGTCATGGGATTTGGCGCAAGCCTTGGGGCGGGTTGCAACATCGGGACCGCCTTGGTACAGACCGCCCAGTTCAGTTTCCAGGGATGGGTTGGGTTCTTGTTCATCATGTTTGGTGTCTGGACGGGCTCTTATTTCGTTTATATCCTCCCGAAACAGCGCCAAAGCCGCAAAATTGATTTGCAATTATCACAAAATTAACAAACTTAAGGAGGCCAAAACTATGGCAGCTACATTGAATGCAATCGGAAAATCTTGCCCACTTCCCCTAGAGGAGACGAAAATCGCAGTCGAAAAAATCGAGGTCGGGACTGAACTTACCATCAACTTCGACTGTGTCCAGGCGACGGAAAACATCCCCCGCTGGGCAGCAGCCGAAGGGCACGAAATCACAAACTTCGAAGCGACAGACGACGGGGTCTGGACGATTTCCCTGAAAAAAGGGGCTTAATTCGTAGATATAAAAATGGACAGTTTGCAAAATTCGCAAACCGCCCATTTTTTATTTGACTTTAAACCGCTCACCTAATTGGAAAGCCCAGCCATCGGGTAAATCTGTCGGCATTAACCGTTCCCTCCAATAGTCAAAATCAGAAGAATACCGTTTATCGCTAGGTTTTCGTTCAAAGCAATTATAATACTCACGCAAGGAGCAGACATCCTTTTGAATGAGCAACGCTTCTACGAGATTTCGATGGTCAAAAAGCTGGCAATCGGTGATAATCTTTTGTTTGCCTACCCCACGCAGTACCAACTCCCTGATTTCAAAACAGCGCCGCATATTCTTTACAACCAGTTGAAGTTCCGAGTAAGTTAAATTTATAACTGCGTTCCTGCCCCGGTGGGCAACGTATTGGTTCCTAGCGTTTTTGACGGCGTTGATTGCCCTGCGATACTCCTTATTTTCACGTATCAACTGTATTTCCTCTAAGACCAGCCGCTTTTGCTCAACTGTAAAATTTTCAGATGGTTCATGATTATCAATATCCGTCCGGAGCTTATCCACGACTACATCCAATTCTATCTGCATTCGGGATTTTTCATCGACGACTTTATCAAACAAAAGGTACGAAGCTTGCAAGGCAATGCTCTCCCATAAGAGGGCTTGATATTCCCCAATGAACAAAACATGCTCCCTGATGTCGACCCCTTTCCTTTCTGACAATTGGATGAAATTAAATAACCCTTCAGCCAAAGCTCCTTTTTTCACTAACTCAATGATAAGCGATCCAAATTCATCAAGTGTTTCAACACGTTGTCCCATTACTCCATCGCCTTCACTTTCTCCTCGATAAAGACAATTTCTGATTCATCCAACCCATATTTTCGATAAAGCTGTTGGTCGATTTCAGGGATAGATTTTGACCAGTCGATGTCGGATTGTGGGGTGAAATCTTGAAGGGGAACTTTAGACCATGTACCCTTTGATTGATTATTATGTGTTGTTTTCATAATGCCCAGCATAGCACGGCTAAATTTAGTTTTAATATATCTCAATAACGCTTCTGCTTCACACTTTCTGTCAAACTCTCCTAAACTAACAAAAGTCTGATTATGCCCGATTTGCGGATTCCCAATTATAGGTAAAGAAATAACCTCTCCGAATGCTCCACTTCCATTAGCTCCTGGGACAAATACTTTCCATTTGTCAAGGTTTTTATGTGAAGCGATATATTTGCGCTTTATAAACCTGAATGCCCTTACTCCATTTATTCGTCCATAGATTTGGACAAATTCATTATCATCAGGTAAAGATTCCGTAAAAACCTCAGGATATCTTTCAAAAACACTGGAAGCTATCGCTTTAGCATGTGAATCGTCTGTTCTCCCAATTAAATTTGGGTTTTCTTCAAACATTTTTTCGGAAAAACGGTAGCTATCTGGACTGAAAACCAATGAACTTAAGTATCTATCAGTATTTTGCCGCACCTTGTGATAAACACGCCGTAGATGTTCGTACGGTATAAATGTATCAATCGGTTCAAAGAATTGGTTAGCATCCCGATACAAGACTACTATCCCGCCTTTTATGTCAATATTCGGAAAAATTTCAGTGCTTCTTGAATTGAAATATGCTATTTTTATACGTTCATCACTGAGCATTTTTTTGTTCCAGACTTTTGGTGTTGCCCCTTGATTAGAGAGAAATCTGGCAGGTGTGATTAAGCAATATTTTTTCGAAATTACTTCTGCCAAATCATAAAAAAGATGATAAAGTGGATTCGATTGATTGTTCTTGCCAACATTCTCCTCCTGATAAGGCGGGTTCCCTATCACCACATCAAACTTCATACCAAACCACTCCTCCACCTTTTGTTTCGCCACTTCATTGCCCGCTTTGACCAACGGCACCAAATCTAATTGCCTGATGTTTTTGCCCTGTTGCCGTTCGCCCGCAAAGCCGTACACGTAGTTTTGGGCAATTTTAGCGATGATTTCTGTTGGCGCCAGTCCGAACACTTGATGGTTCAAAATATGCCGCAATCGGGCATTTTTATCGGGGATGGCTCCTTCAATCCCAACAAACAAGCGCTTCACCAGTTCTGCCAAGTATAAGCCTGATTTCGTGTACAAATCCACGAATTTCACGTTGGGATTTGCAAAAATCTGTGGATCTTCCTTCTCCATCAAGTCTAACATCATCTTCACAATCCGTTTTGGGGTGAAAATTTGATTTGTTTTTTGAGGTGGGATATAATCAAAAATATCTTCCGTCAACTTAGGATCAAAGTAATTGGCTAAAGCTTCTTTTTTGTTTAGGAACTCTTCGATGGCAGTGTCAAAGGTGGGGGCATCAAACAATCCTTTGACTTCTACTGCGTTGCCCTTGTCATCATTAATCACCATCCCGTCCCGCAGCTGCTTGAATTGTGTAATGCTGATGCCTGTCAGTTCCTCGAAGGCAGTGGCATTGACGTAATGGTCAAAGTTGGCAAGGGTCAAGTCACGGTCGCCGTATGCCATAATAAAACTAGGAATAGTTCTGGCAAAGCCCCGAAGCCGTGAACGCACATCCTCCATGGCAGTGTTCGCCTTTTTCTGTTCTTTCTTTTGGACTTGGGCATGGACGATTTCCTCTTTTTGGGCTTCAATGGTTTCCGTCACTTTTTCCGTCAGTTTTTGGGCGAAAGCAGTGGTAGCTTCCGCGATTTCTTCCTGCATTTGATCCAGTAATTCGGCTTTTGCTTCAGGAACTAATGCTTCCGCTATTTTTTGATTGAAATTTTCCTCGATGTGGCTTTTTTCAATTTCCAGGATCATGGCTTCTTTTTTTGCGACTTCTTTGATGGTTGTTTCCGCCTGGCGGATGATATTTTTTTGTTGGTGGGCGGTGATAGCGTTGCCGACTGTCCCGGATAAATCTTTTATAACCTGCGGCGTAAAGACGGTGTTCGTAGCGTTTTTAGCGAAGGTTTCAGCAATTTTTTCCACTTGTTTTTTTGGAAGTTCTTTTGCTAAGGACTCCTGGATTTTTTTAATGTCCTCTGCTTTAGGGGCATAAACTTTAGCTCCAAATACGGCTTCCGTGGTATTGATGACCCATTCTTTTTCAGGTTCAGCATTCCCAGCCTCATCCACTTGAATATCCTGTGGCACTTCAAGGGGCTTAGTAGCTGGAACAGCTTTACCTTCTTTTTCCTCGGGCAATTTTTCAAGGATATCCATCAGCTGTTTCGGATAGGCGAAGATACCAGAAATATTGTCAAATAATAAATTAGACATAAAGCCGCGGCGTACGACTTCATGGGCTTTCAGGGTATTAGGGATGGTCAGGACTTGGGTGGCATCCAGTTCCATCATTTTTCCGTCCTCGTCCTCGGCAATGACAGGAAAAAAGTTCAAGAGTTGCTTGATATTTTCTTCACGGTCATTTGTCGTATTGTTTTTTCGGCTGTTCAAATTATTAGCAAATTCATCAAAAATTTGTAGGGTTCGCTCGGGGGCAAAATCGAAAATATATGCCGTTTCTTTTTGATAAATAGCTCCATTTTGGGTTTCATAAGTCCAAGGGTTTTGCGCCCTAAATGCCGCTTGCATGTACAGGCTTGGGCTCTTTAAGTTTGAGAGCATCATAACAGCTGTCCATTCAGGAATTGTCACCCCTGTAGTCAATTGTCCCACCGATAACGTGATGGTTTTTTCATGCGTTATGATGGCATTTTTAACTTTATCGTAAGCTTTTTCATTATCATCTTGCTTCCCAACCGCCATGACGATGTGATAATTTTCAAATACCGGATGGGTCTTTAGCATTTTTTCCAAAGCTTGCGCACTAGCCACCCGGTTCAATAGCCAAAAGGTATGCCTTAATTCACTTCGCAATCCAGGCGTTGAAAAGGGGAATTTTTCGTTGGTAGTGAGCCGATCCAGGAATTTCTTAATGTCGCTTTCGTACTTGAAATTTCCTTTGTCGTCAGTGTCGAAGAATTCGTTCAGGTCAAAGGTGTAGTCCAAACCGTTAGTTTCGCCCAGATCTGCTCCTTGATTTACTTTTTCGACAATCATAGAAGATAATTGGTAAGTAAAGAGGCTCAAGGACGGCAGATTTTCATAAGGATTGGCACTTTCCTTGTCCCAATTAGCTTTCGCAGTTTGCTCGTCCTCGTAAGACCAATTATAAATTTGATCTTGTGAAAATTTGTTGTTGGCCAGCGCTTTGAAAGGCGTACCAGATAAATGCAATGTATGGTTTCGCTTGATATTGTCAAAAGCAATGTCCGTTTTAAAAGTATCCACCCCTTCGTGGGCTTCGTCAATCACGAGGATGTCCCACTGGATGTCTGCTATGTGCTTTAATTTATTGAAAGTTCCACCGAAATATCTGCTTCCTTTCAAGTCTTGGAGGGATAAAAATTCAATACGCCCGGTTTTTCGCCCCGCATTTTTGCGCTTCATCATTTCCTCGCCATATTCTTGAGGTGTCAAAGCCTCCGTATGGGCTAAGCTGCTGGTTTCACTGACGAATAAATAATCGGATTTCGCTTTGATGAACTGTTCATAATCTTGGTACCAACTGTTGGCAATAGCGGGCCGATTCGTGACAATCAATACTTTTAAGTCCTTATCCGGACTGAGTTGCTCAATCAAGGCGTAGGTGGTTAATGTTTTCCCAAAACGTGGCTTGGCATTCCATAGGTATTCTGACTTGGGCTGTAACTGAAAAAACCCCACTGTCTGCCCCACAGCTTCTGCTTGTTCTTCCCTAAGCTTGTAATCGTAAAATGTAGCAAGCGCCGTTTGGCTGTTGCCAAGCAAAAACTCCCGAATCAACTCCTCTGATTTCGGCGCACCCTCTGGGTTAAAGTCAAACCACTCGGTTCCTTTTTGCCTCATTATTTTATGTTTCCTAAGGAGGTACCGATGAAAATCATGGTCTTTGAAATGACCACCCCTGAGGAATCTGGCTGGGTAGGTCCATTCCATTTTAGGTTTGACCAAGGTTTGACCTACCGATTGCTTGACCCGCTGTTCGGCAGTTTGGCGCTCCGTATAGCCAATTTTCAACCAACCGGCATAGGAGGGGTTGGCGGGGTCTGACCAAGCATAAATCGTCGGTTCGATTTTGGCATTGGGCGCGACTTGGGTTTTATCGTGTAGGCTCATAAGGTTTCCTCCTTGTAGACTTTAGTGATGGGAACAATTTTATACGATATGGGTTTAAATACTTCTAAGCTTGGCTTGACTGCTTCTTCCTCAAAGCTAAAAAGGGATAGCTGTTGCCGGGTGACTAAATCTTCCTGAGGGTTTTCTCCAAATAAACTGGCGAACTTGAAAGGCATTCGATGAACCGTGTTTTTATCGGCATCTATCGGTAGCCATTCATTTAAGATGATCGCTTCCCCATCGGGTTGCTTCTTTTTTAAAGTATCGCCCCAACAAATATTCTCACGGATGATGAGTTGGGCAGATTTGTAAATATCCGTCCTTTCAGATATGTTCTCGCCTATTTCATGATGAAAGTTTAAAAACACTTCCAGCATGAGCTGCCTTGCTTCTTTTAAATTATCCATCTGCATTTCAATCCCATAAATGGATGCCAATGCAAATAGGGATTTTTCTTTCCATTGTTCTTTGGGGAACTGTTGCTTCACAGCCCCTAACTTGCGTTTTAATATCGCGACAAGAAAATTTCCATTCCCTGCCGCAGGCTCCAAAAAGGTAGCATGAATGTTTTTCGTATCTTCCTTGACGACATCCAACATTTTCTCAACCATCCAGCTTGGGGTGAAAACTTCCCCGTGGGCTTTGACCCGTTGTTTGGATTTTATCAGTTTCTCTTCCGCTTGCTCCATCTGGCACCCTCATCCTTCTTGCGTGACTTGATCGAATGGGGCACAAAAAAGGGCAACTCAAAAATGCGGCACGCATTTTTGAGTTGCCCTTTTTCGGCGCGCCCTTTTTCGGCGCGCCCTTTTTCGGCGCGCCCTTTTTCGGCGCGCCTGAGAGTGGATTTTTCCTAAGGCGAAGCAATCTGGCCACTAAGGCCCGGATGCAACGGATAACGGTTTTATCCATCTCGAACTAATTCTATTATACCAAAACCCTAAACAAATTCAACTAAAATCGTGGGTTTGACAGGAGGCTATTTTTAAGCCCCTTTCCAAGCAAGGGACAGTTTTAGCAGATTCCCACGGAAAAATTATATTTGCCCTCCCCGTCGCATATGCTATGGTAATTAGATGTTTAGGGGGTTATCAAATGGATGTGTGCCACTTTGAGGAAATGCTTGGAAACCTGATTCATGAGCCGGTGATTTTGCGGGAGTATGCGTTTCCCAATCTGTCTTACCAAATGTGGGACGGGAGGAATATGTGGCTGGATGTGGCAGTGCTGAAGGGATGGAAGGTCCAGCGTAATTTAATAACCGGGCTTTACCGGATTATTGATGATAATAACGTGCGGCGGGCTTGGGGAACCCTTGAAATGATGGAGGAGATTTACTGGGAAGTTGTGGATGTGCGGGGGTTGCTGAGTTCGTGAAAACAGCTATGAGGAATGAGCGGTCATTCCTCATAGCTGTTTTTCATCTTTAATAGAATGGGTTTCCGTGGTATAATGGGCTTAAAGATAATCCGTACAGTTTGGAAGAGAGCGATGGAATGAGGGCATATCATGGAAGCAATGTTAAAATAATGGCACCAAATATTTCATTCGGCCGGGCGATGCTGGATTTTGGGGCTGGGTTTTACGTCACGACGAGTTTTGAACAGGCTAAAAACTGGGCAAAACGGCAAGCCGTAAGATTATCCGAAGGAGTCCCTATCGTCAATTATTATTCATAGTTTGAGGGGGCGAGGATTTTATGATGAGGCAGGAAGATTTTTTCATTATTGAGCCGATGATTGAGAAAATAGTTGAGAATATCTCAAATGAGAATAAAATTACACCCATTCAGGCCTTGGAAATGTTTTATGCTTCCAAAACGTATGAGTTGCTTATTCATCCCGGCGCTTATGTGTGGGATTTAAGCGATAAAGCATTGTTCGGGATCTGGAAAAAGGGGTCAGCGGGAAACAGGTTTTGGCATTATGGAAAAAAAACAACTTGATCGAATACATTCACGGAATGTATTTTATGTATCATCAGGAACGGATTGAAAATGCCTTTGCTGACATCGATCAAAAAATCCTGAGTTTTGAGGGTTAACATAAAAGAAGAACAAGAATGCCTGATTTTCGGCATCCTTGCTCCTTTTTTATGCGGTTTTCTCCAAAGCAAACGGCTTGACCCCCACCTGCTCACCCGACTTCATCAACATCGCCATGATCGCCTTTTGGACGTGCATCCTGTTTTCGGCTTCGTCATAGATTTCCCCGGCATGGGCATTGAAAACGCTCTCGGAGATTTCTTCCCCTTTGTGGGCAGGCAAGCAGTGCTGCACCATGGCTTCTGGTTTTGCCAGGGACATCAGCTCGTCATTGACCTGGTACGGGGCGAATATTTCCAAGCGTTCTTTCGCTTCCCCTTCTTGCCCCATGCTGGTCCACACATCGGTGAACACCACATCGGCACCCGTGACTGCCTCTTTTGGGTCATTGGTCAACCTTAATGCGTCCCCTACCCTTTCCACAGCGGATGGGTCGGGTTCATATCCTACCGGGGTCGCCACACGGATCTTCATCCCGCAAGTGGCTGCCCCGACAATGAGGGAGTTGCAGACGTTGTTGCCATCCCCCACCCAAGCGACGGTCTTGCCTTCAAGTACGGTCAGATATTCGCGGATGGTCATTAAGTCCGCCAATATCTGGCACGGGTGGCTGAAATCAGTCAGCCCATTGATGACCGGCACATCCGAATGTTTGGCGAGCTCCTCTACATCCGATTGCTTGAACGTCCGAATCATAATCCCATCCACGTAGCGGGACAGCACTTTCGCCGTATCCTCAATGCTCTCCCCACGCCCTAGCTGCAAATCGTTTTGGGACAAGAACAGGGCCTGCCCGCCCAGTTGATTGATACCCACTTCAAATGAAACACGGGTCCTGGTAGAACTTTTCGCAAAAATCATGGCTAGCTGCTTGCCCTTCAGCACATCGTGGGGCAAATTATTTTTTTGATTGTACTTCATTTGATCCGCCAAATTCAAGATTTCCGTAATTTCCTGCTTCGTCAAATCTTCCATTTTTAACAAGTGCTTCATGGTGGTTCCCTCCCAATAGTCTGCTCACGCATATTTTTTTGATGATGTCAAGTCCCGCTGCCAGTTCCGAGGCGCTGGCGGTCAGGGGCGGCATGAGCCGTAAAGCATTTTTGCCCGCCGTTAAGGCGACAAGCCCGGCTTCCAATAATTCTCCCACCAACTCACGGGGATTTCCCAATTTTTCGTCGATGTCCATCCCCCACATGAGCCCAAGCCCCCGAGGCACTCCCAAGCCCGGTATTTCAGCCAAGGATTTTTGGACCTGCAAGCCTTTTTCGAAAATCTGCTCAAGCCCGCCTTCGATGATTTGAAGGGTAGCGAGGGCAGCCGCGCAGGCGATGGGATTTCCGCCATAGGTGCTCCCGTGGTCGCCAGGTGCCAGCGTATCCTGAAGTTTGGCGCCTGCCATGAAGCCCCCTAAGGGCAAGCCCCCGGCAATGCCTTTGGCGAAACTGATGGCATCCGGGACAACCCCTTCGAAATGCTGGAAGCCAAACCATTTGCCGGTACGCCCAATCCCGGTTTGCACCTCGTCAATTAATAGCAACCAATCTCTTTCCCGGCAAAGGTCTGCTACCCCTTGCACATAATCCCCATCGAGGGGATAGACCCCGCCCTCGCCCTGGACCGGCTCAATCATGACGGCACATACCTCATCGCCGAGTGCTTTTAAAGCCTCAAGGTCGCCGGGTTGGACATGGACGAAGCCCGGTGTGAACGGGTCGAAGTTTTGGTGCAAAGCGTCCTGCCCGCAAGCGGCAAGGGTAGTAATGGTGCGCCCATGGAAACTGCGGTTTAGGGTGACAATAGTATGGCGGCCTTCCCCATAGGTATCCCGGGAATACTTGCGTGCCAGCTTGATCATCCCCTCATTGGCCTCCGCCCCCGAATTCGAGAAAAAGCAATTGGACAGCCCCGAGATTTCCACCAACTTTTCGGAAAGCTTCTGGGCAGGCTCCGTATAAAACAGGTTCGACACATGGGCAAGGCTCGCCGCCTGCCCTGACACCGCCTCCACCCATAAAGGATGGGCATGTCCCACGGAATTCACCCCAATCCCGCTGGCGAAGTCCAGGTATTTCTTACCCTTATCATCCCACAAATGACTCCCATAGCCCCGGGTAAAAGTCACTGGAAACCTGGCATATGTATTCATCAACATTTTCATCACTCCCTCTTAATTTTTTACAGGGTGGTGGCAGGCTTTTTTCCCTGTCACGGCCCTTACGCCGTTATCATCGTCCCCACGCCGCCGTCGGTCAGCATTTCCATCAAGATGGAATGGGACAGGCGGCCATCCAGGATATGCGCCCTCGCCACCCCGCGGCGGATGGCCTCCTCGCAACATTTCAGCTTCGGGATCATCCCACCGCTGATAATGCCGTTCTTCACGAGGATGGGGATTTGCGAGACCCCCATCTCATGGATCAAAGTTTCTGGGTCACTTGGGTCGGTCAAGATTCCCGGTACATCTGTAAGCAACATCAGCCGCTCCGCATTCAGGGCAACCGCCACGGCGCTTGCGGCAATGTCGGCATTGATGTTGTAGGTCTCCCCGTGTTCCCCGCTGGCGGTACTGGAAATGATGGGGATGTAGCCGCTGTCAAGAAGCGTTTCGATGAGATGGGAATCCACCTGGACCAAATCCCCCACCAACCCGTATTTTTCGTCCAATTGCTTTGCTTTTAGGAGGTTACCGTCCAGCCCGCAAAGGGAAACAGCTTTCCCGCCCAGTGCCGTGGTCTGTGCCGCCAGTTCTTTGCCGACTTTCCCAGCCAGGGTCATCTGGACCACATCCATGGTGGCATCGTCAGTATAACGGAGCCCGTCGATGAATTTTGGCTGGATATCCAGTTTTTTCAGCCACTGGTTGATTTCAGGCCCGCCCCCGTGGACGATGACCACCCGGATGGATGCCATGGACAATAAGGCAATGTCCGTGAGCACGTCCTTTTTAAGCTCTGGGTCGGTCATGGCGGAACCGCCGTATTTGATGACCACGGTTTTTTTGCTGTACTGCCTGATGTATGGCAGGGCCTCCGATAAGATGCGGCCCCTGGTCGCTTGGTCAATCATGGATACCAAACCTCACTTTCAGGCATTCGACGGCCGCCCCGCTGGAACCTTTCCCTAAATTATCAAGATGGGCCGCCAACACGGTTTGCTTCCCATGGCCAAAGACGTAAATGTCAAGGGCGTTGGCTGCCATCCCCGTTTCAATGTTCAACGAAACCTGCTCCCCGAAGGGTTTGACCCGTATCGTTGGCGAGTTTTCATAATGCCCGTTCAAATGCGCCCACAGTTTTTTAGCATCGGCCGCCAATGGCACTGTGACCACCATTCCTTGCTTCAAGGGCACTACCACCGGGGTGAAAATCGGGGGATTTAATAGGCCGCACACCGCCATCATTTCCGGTAAATGCTTGTGGCCCAAGTCCAATCCGTATAAAAGTGCTGCACTGGCCCCGCCTTGTTCGTACGCCTCTATCATGGATTTGCCGCCGCCGCTGTAGCCGGTTAGGGAGTGGCAGGATAGGACGCCGTCATTTGGGATGAACCCGCCTTCCACCAAGGGGTAGACCAAAGCAGAAAACCCTGTGGCATGGCAGCCTGGCACCGAAATGCGGTTAGAAGTGGCGATTTTTTGGAAATGGTTGGGGGAAAGCTCCGGGAAGCCATAAGCCCAATCCCCATGGGTGCGGTGTGCGGTGGATGCGTCGATGATGACCGTATCGGGATTATCCACCATGGCAACCGCTTCCTTTGCCGCCCCATCCGGGAGGCATAAAAACACCACGTCGGCAGCGTTCAACAGTTTTTTCCGCTCCGATAAATCCTTCCTAAGCCCATCACGAGCCTGGATAAATTCCAGTTTCACCTTCTGGGCCAGTTCCTTCAGCCTCGATTCAAGCTCAAGCCCGGTCGTGCCAAGGTTTCCATCTATGTAAACTTTCATGTTAGCCCTCCTTCTATTGACGAAAATAAAAAAAAACGCCCCTTAAAATAAGAGGCGATTTCAGTCGCGGTACCACTCTTGTTCGCCTTTTTTACAGCAAAAGGCATCTCAGGGGTTTGTTAACGGTGTTGCATCACCGGCCCCCCATTTCCTGGGGGCTTCTAAGAAGTCCGCTTCACGGCCGTGTTTTGTGCCAGGCTCCCACCACCCCCGGCTCGCTAAGACAAACACACCCGCTACTCTCTTCGTCGCTGAATTTTTGTGTTATGTCTATTATACATGGCATGGCAAGTAAATCAAGGATTTTATTATGAAATAACGTTTTCAGTTTTCGACAAAGTGAGGAATAACCTAAAAAAATCAGGGAATTGACGGACTCCCTCCCTAATCCTGCTTGAAATTTGGGTATAATTTTTGGATTTGGTCGATGACAAGGGCCACGTCCTCTTGTTGCATTTCTGAAATGTGCTTTAAAATAATCCGTTCCAATGCGATGTTGGTTTCCTTGTTGGTCGCTTTGACTTCCAACAATTCGAACAAATGCCCCTTTTGGTCGCTTCTTTTTTCAAATTCAGTCGGCATGATAATTCCTCCCTTTTTCTTTTATTATAAACGGTTTCCATCCAATTGTCAAAGGACCAAGGAGGCTGTTCTAATATTCCGATTTCCCATTTCTAGGGTTAATTTCTTTAGTTGCCCATAACAGCCTCCACCTCCACCAAGCGGGTGTTGGTTTTTGGGTCGTAATGGGTTTCAATGCCTTTGTAGGTGACAATCCCTGTAAAATCACGGCGGATGGCAGCATAAATCCCATCGGCAATCGCCCTTCCCATCAAAGCCCGTTTTTCAGGGGTATCCACTGCCTGGATGTTGTGGGCATTGAGGTAAGCGGCTTCCACAATGACCGCCGGCATGGTGCTACGCCTTAAAATGCCGTAATAATCATCTTTTTCCCCCTCGAACATGCCGCTTTGGAACCAATACGGGGAGAAGCTCCTAAGTTCTTGCCCCGTCTGGGAAACGATGGCCGCCCCGATTTCCTCCGCCAGGTTCAAGCTCGGACCTTCATGGATGGAATGAATCAAATGGGCGCCATCCCCCCAATCCTGATCGGTGTCGTGATGGATGCTGACCAATAAATCGGCATGGATGGATTTGGCTAGGTCGGTGCGCTCCACGATTTCCATGTAATCATCCCCTTCCCGGGTCATGACCGCATGGACTCCCAATTCTAAAAGCCGCGCATGAGCCGCACGGGCAACTTCCAGGTTCAAATCCTTCTCGAAAATGCCCAGCCATTCATTGACGGCACCGGAATCAATCCCTCCATGCCCTGGGTCAATGACGACCGTAAAAATGCCACGGGGTTCTAAGTCGGAAGGCCCCGTAGCCTGTGCTTTTTGGATAGGGAATAGGCTGAAAACTGACAATAGCATCATTCCCAACAGTTTTTGTTTCATAAATGCACCTCCAATACCTTCATTATGCCCAAATTGCCCACATTTAACCAAAAAAGACAGCCATCCCATCCCAGTTTTCGGGACGGCATGGCTGTTTCTTTTTTAGTTGAGGTAAGACGCAATACGCTCGGAAAATTCCGAAGTGGTCGCAGTCCCGCCCAGGTCTTTGGTCAGGCAGCCGCTTTTAAGGGTTTTGCCAAGGGCTTCCTTGATTTTAGAAGCCACCTCGCCCCAGCCCATGTATTCAAACATCATCACTCCAGAGAGGATCAGGCTTGATGGGTTGGCAAGGCCGAGCCCCGCAATGTCCGGCGCTGTCCCATGGGTCGCCTCGAAAATGGCATGGCCGGTCTCATAATTGATGTTGGCGCCCGGCGAAATCCCGATGCCGCCCACAGTTGCCGCCAGGGCATCCGAAATATAATCGCCATTCAGGTTCAGGGTCGCCACCAAATCGTAATGGGACGGGTTCAGCAAAATCTGCTGCAAGAAATTATCGGCAATGACATCATCCACATAAATTTTCCCTTGGGACTGTGCTTCTTCCTTCGCCTTATTTGCAGCCTCGATGCCGGCCTCTTGTTTAATCTGAAGGTATTCCAACTGGGTAAACACGGGATAATCGTTAGCGGTCTCATAGGCCCAGTGGCGAAAGCCACCCTCCGTAAATTTCATGATATTTCCTTTATGGACAAAGGTCAGGCGCTTTTTATTTTGGGCTACCGCATAGTCCAGGGCTGCTTTTGCCAGGCGCTTGGTCCCTTCGGCGCTTACAGGTTTGATTCCGATGGCAGACGTTTTTGGGAAGCGGATTTTGGTCACGTTGAGCGACGATTCCAAGTAGCCGATGAGCTGCTTGGCTTCCTCGGACTGGCTTTCAAATTCGATGCCGGAGTAGACATCTTCGGTATTTTCCCGAAAAATGGTCATGTCCACATCCTCAGGGCGCTTCACTGGGGAGTCGATCCCTTCAAAATAAGAAACCGGCCGGACGCAGGCATAAAGGTCCAACTGCTGGCGAAGGGCCACGTTGATGGAGCGGAACCCCCCTCCCACAGGTGTGCCAAGCGGCCCTTTGATGGCCAGGCCATGTTCCTTGATGGCATCCAATGTTTCCTGGGGCAAATATTCCCCCACTTCGGACAAGGCTTTTTCCCCGGCATGGACTTTTTTCCAGTGGATGCTTTTTTCACCGCCAAAAGACAGGTTTACCGCTTTATCAAAAATTTCCTGGGCATGGCGAAAAATTTCCGCACCGATCCCATCCCCTTCAATATAACAAATAGTTGGTTGATTTTGCATACGTTACCCCACCTTTTTCTTAATGACATAAGGCATGATGCCGCCCTGTCCATAATATTCTAAATCCACTTGGGAGTCAAACCGCAAGATGGCTTCAAACGCTTTATCGTCTGCCAGGACTTTCACCAGCTGCCCGATTTGCGGGTTTTTAGGTAAATCAATGTGGTAAGTTTCCTCGCCGGTCAACCCTAAGGCATCCGCACTTTCACCAGCTTTGAATTGCAGCGGGACAACCCCCATCATCACCAGGTTGCTCCTATGTATCCGTTCAAAGCTTTCGGCGATGACCGCTTTGACCCCCAAAAGCATGGTCCCCTTGGCGGCCCAGTCACGGCTGGAGCCCATCCCATAATCCTTGCCCGCCAAAACAACCAGGCCGTTTCCTGCTTCCTGGTGCTTCATGGCAGCGTCATACATTGGGAGCACTTCGCCCCTGAACTTGCTAAACCCGCCTTCGACCCCTGGCGTCAGCTGGTTTTTGATGCGGATATTGGCAAATGTCCCACGGGTCATGACATGGTCGTTCCCGCGGCGGGAGCCATAAGAGTTGAAATCCTTCAGGTCCACCCCATTTTTAAGGAGCCAGCGGCCTGCCGGGGAATCGGGCTTTATGGCACCCGCCGGGCTGATGTGGTCGGTGGTAATGGAGTCCCCGAATTTAGCCAATACGCTTAATCCCTTTAGGCCGGCATCAGATGACCTCAAGCCATTGAAATATGGCGGATTGGACAAGTAAGTAGAAGCCACTGGCCAGTCGTAGACGACGCTTTGGGAGGTCTCGATTTTATTCCATTCCTCATTGGCATCAAATACCGTCGCATAAGAATCGGCAAAAAGTTCTTTGGTGACGTATTTTTGCACAAGTGCTGCTACTTCCTGTGCGGTTGGCATAATATCGCTTAAGAACACGTCATGCCCCGCTGGGTCTGTCCCAAGCTTCATCGTTGCCAGGTCTTGGCGCACAGTCCCTGCCAGGGCATAGGCAATGACCAGTGGCGGGCTTGCCAGGTAATTGGCTTTGACCAGGGCATGGATGCGCCCTTCAAAGTTTCGGTTCCCGCTCAGGACACTGGCGACAATCAGGTCGTCTTTCAACACTTCTTCTTCCATGACGGGAAGCAAGGGGCCGGTGTTGCCAATACAGGTCATGCAGCCATAGCCCACTACGTTGAAGCCAAGCTGTTCCAGGTAAGGGAGCAACCCTGCCTGCTCTAAGTAGGTGGTCACTACTTTAGAGCCTGGTGCCAGGCTGGTTTTTACATATTCGGGGACCTGCAACCCTTTTTCGACGGCTTTTTTAGCCAACAGCCCTGCTGCCATCATGACGGATGGGTTGCTGGTGTTGGTGCAGCTGGTAATGGAAGCCACGGCAACTTTCCCGTCGCTATCACGTAAGGGGCGGCGGGCTGCCACGAAGGTTTCAAAGTTTTTTGAAACATCCGGCAACAGCACCATGTCCTGTGGGCGGGACGGCCCCGAAAGCCGTGCAGAGATGTCAGACAGGTCTATGGCAATGACCTGGGAGTAAAGGGGAGCCCCTGCCGAACCGTTATAAAAAAGTTTATTGGCTTTAGCATAAGCTTCCACGGTAGCAATCAGTTCCTCGCTTCGGTTCGTATTGCGCAGGTAGTTTAGGCTCTCATCGTCAATGGGGAAATACCCGCACGTCGCACCGTATTCAGGGGCCATATTGGCAACCGTCGCCCGGTCAGATAAGCTTAATGAGGCAATCCCAGGGCCGAAAAACTCCACGAATTTGCCGACGACTTTCGCATCCCGAAGCACTTTGGTGACGGTGAGGGCCAAGTCAGTGGCTGTGGCAAACGGCCCCAGTTCCCCGACGAATTTGACGCCAACGACCTCTGGCACCGTCAAACTGGAAGGCTCCCCGAGCATGACCGCCTCGGCTTCAATCCCGCCAACGCCCCAGCCAAGGACGCCGATCCCATTGATCATGGTCGTGTGGGAATCGGTCCCAAACACGCTATCGGGATATAAAACCCCGTCTTTTTGGGTGATGACATCGCTTAAATATTCCAGGTTGACCTGATGGATGATCCCCGTTGCCGGCGGCACCACCCGAAAGTTTTCAAATGAGCCTTCCGCCCATTTCAGGAATTTATAGCGTTCCAGGTTGCGCTCAAATTCCAGGCGGGCATTGGCACGAAGGGCACTCCCGCTCCCTGATTCATCTACCTGTACGGAGTGGTCGATAACCAGGTCCACCGGGATTTCGGGGTTGATGAGGGACGGGTCGCCCCCCTGTGCTTTCATGGCATCCCGCATGGCCGCCAAGTCCACGATGGCAGGCACCCCGGTAAAATCCTGGAGGATGACCCGGCTCGGCATGAACACGGTTTCGCCGCCAGTAACCCCTTTCAAGTAATCAAGGACGGCATCTACATGGGCTTGTGTTGATTTGCCCGTATCCAAGCCGCGCACTAGGCTCTCCAAAAGCATCCTTAGGCTGTAAGGCAGGCGGTCAATCCCTTCGATTTGGGAAATATCGTAATACTTGTACTCAATTCCAGAAATTTTTATGCTGTTTTTCATGCTCCCATCCCCCTATTTTCTAATTTTTCGTAAGGCAAGGCATCCGCGATGCTTTCATAAGCCGGCCGGATAATTTTGTTCATGTTGATGAGCTCCTCCATGCGATGGGCCGACCAGCCCACAATGCGGGCGATGGCGAAAAGCGGTGTGTAAAGCTCTTCCGGGATATCCAGTATCTGATAGACAAAGCCTGAATAAAAATCCACATTGGGGGAAATCCCTTTGTAAGTGCGGTGCTTTTGGCGGATGATGTCAGGCGCCAGCTGCTCCACTTTTTCATAAAGGGCAAATTCAGCATCCAGCCCTTTCTCATGGGCCAGATCCCCCACATACGATTTAAAGACTTCAAACCGGGGGTCGCTGATGGTATAAATAGCGTGCCCAATCCCATAAATCAACCCTTTTTGGTCGAAAGCCTCCTTGTCGAGTATTTTTTTCAGGTAGGATTTAACCGCTTCTTCATCTTCCCAGTCGGATACATGCTCTTTTATATCCTGTAGCATATAAGCCGCCTTGATGTTGGCGCCACCATGTTTCGGGCCTTTCAAACTGGACAGCGAAGCTGCAATGGCCGCATAAGTGTCCGTGCCGCTTGAGGTGACCACATGGGTAGTGAAGGTGGAATTATTGCCGCCGCCATGTTCCATGTGAAGGATAAGGGCAATGTCCAGCACCTTCGCTTCCAGGTCGGAGTATTTTTTATCCGGGCGGAGCAGCCTTAAAATGTTTTCCGCCGTGGTCAGGTTTTCGCACGGGTAATGGATATGAAGGCTCTCCCCCTGCTTCGCATGATTATAGGCATGGTAAGCATAAATAGCCAATAGCGGGAACTGGGCAATGAGCTGGATGCTTTGGGCCAGCACGTTTTCAATCGCAAGGTCCGACACATTGGGGTCGTAGCTGGCTAGGGCCAGGATGCTTCGGCTCATGGAATTCATAATATCCGCCGACGGGCTTGGAAAAATCACGTCCCGCACGAAAATTTTCGGCAGTTTCCGGTAATCGGCCAGCATTTTTTGGAAATCCACCAGCTCATCATGGGACGGCAGTTCGCCGAATAATAATAAATAGGCGACTTCTTCAAAGCCAAAGCGGTTTTCCCGCCTAAGGCTGCCTACGATTTCCTTTACGTCATAGTTGCGGTACTGAAGCACACCCGGGATTTCGTTTCCCTGTTGGTCAAAGGAATGGATAGCCGAAATCGTCGTCAGCCCCGCCATGACCCCTTTTCCGTTAATGTCCCGAAGCCCTTTTTTGACATCGTATTTATCGTAAAAAGGCAAAGGGATTTTTCCGTTTTCAATAATTTTTTTGGAGTAATTCTTAAATATCTCGTCCATACGCTCCCACCTTTCACCGTTTTGAGTATTTTACCACATTTTACTACTGCGGACAATCGCTCGCCTTGAATAACCACGGCTTTCCCTGAAAATTATACATAAAAATCGCATTTTTTAACAATAAACAGCCCTGCCAAATGGCAGGGCTGTCATAAATTTATTTGGATTTATGGTCCAAGACCAAAGATAAGTCACGCAAGGACTTGGCACCCACCACGGTGGATACCCCGCTTGGGTCATAATGTGGGCTAAGCTCCACAATATCAGCTCCAACCAGTTCAAGGTCAGCGTCCTTTAGCTGGGTGAACAAGGTTTGGTATTCGCGGTAAGTAAGCCCACCCGGTTCCGGTGTCCCGGTGCCTGGGAAAACAGACGGATCCAGGCAATCCAGGTCGATGGTCACATACACTTTTTTCCCTTTAAGGGAAGCGATGACTTCCGGCAAAGTATTCATCGTATGCGGTTCCATATACACATGGTTATGGACACGGGCGAAGTCAAATTCCTCTTTCGTCCCCGAGCGGATACCAAACTGGAAAATCCGCCCGTCGCCAAGGAAGTCATGGATGCGGCGGATGACCGTCGCATGGGATAATTTATTGTTGTTGAACGTGTCCCGAAGGTCAGTGTGGGCATCGAAATGGATGATGTGCACATCCGGGTATTTTTCAAAAACAGCCTCCACCACTGGAAGGGTCACTAAATGTTCCCCCCCCACCATAAACGGGATTTTCCCGTCCTTAAGGATTTGGGCGGTTACTGCCTTGATTTCTTCCATGACCCGTGGCGTATCGCCTATGGATAAACCTACATCGCCAGCGTCCATCACGTTTGCGTCCTCTAAATCCAAATCTAGAAGGGGGCTGTACGTTTCAAGCCCAACTGATTCAAGCCGGATAGCAGCAGAAGCGAAGCGCGTCCCCGGGCGGTTTGAAGTGGTCCCATCAAAGGGGATGCCGAAAACCACGACTTGCGCGTCCTCATAAGGGGCCTCCATCCCTAAAAACTGTGCATTGTTATTAAGCTGTAGCATTGTCAAGCATCTCCCTTACGTAAGTTGGCAAGGCGAAAGCACCTGTGTGAAGGTCGGTGTTGTAATACTTCGTTTTTAGACCAAGCTCTTTCCACGCTGCAAAATCAGCGTCTTTTAATGGGTCCAGCTTCTTGGAAGCAAAGCCAAACAGCCAGTGCCCGGACGGGTAAGTCGGGATGTGGGCCTGGTAAACCCGTGAAATCGGGAACAATGCCTTGATCTTGGAGTGGGAACGCTTCATCTCACGTGCATCCCGCTCAAAGTATGGCGACTCGTGCTGGTTGACCAAAATGCCGTCCGCAGCTAAAATGCGGTAGCAGTCTTTATAAAAATCAACGGAGAACAAGCCTTCCCCCGGCCCGATTGGGTCCGTGGAGTCAACGATGACTAGATCATAATAACCGTCTTTGGAGTTTTTGGCAAATGCCACCCCATCTTCGAAATACAGGCTAACCCGTGGGTCGTCCAGTTTCTCAGCGGTAATCGGAAGGAACTGCTGGCAGGAACGGACAACCAATTCATCAATTTCCACCATGTCGATTTTCTCAATCCCAGGGTAGCGGGTAAGTTCGCGCACAGTCCCCCCGTCGCCAGCCCCGATAACCAAGACTTTCTTGATGTTGGGGTTGGTTGCCATCGCCGGGTGGACGATGCAGTCATGGTAGATGAACTCGTCTTTCTCGTTAGCCATCATCAGGCCGTCAAGGGTTAAAAAGCGCCCAAATTCCTTGGATTCCAAGATGTCGACTTGCTGGAATTCGGATTTTTCCGAATATAAGTGGCGGGTCGCCTTAATTGATAAGCGGACATTTTGCGTCCATTCCTCAGTGTACCATAATTCCATGTTGGGTTCCTCCTATATTTCGAACTGGGATTTATTGCATTATATCCAAAACATGGGATAAAAGTAAAGCTTAGCGGATTGTTTAACCGATTTACCCATTGCTTTTTTAAATCCACAGATTTTTTTATTTAACACATGACCATTTGGAAGTGGTTTTCTTTCAAATGGTTATGCGATTTGTTCATCCATTGGTTTGAATGTGATGTTGCCAAGGTCCGTTTTCGCATGTTTTTGGATTTTGGCTGTCAGCCCCCGTGGGATTTCAATGGACTCGCTGACTTCGGACTTCAAGACTTTTTCCAGGTAGTTGAAGCTTTCCCATGGGTCGATGTCCCCGCAAGTGAAGAAGTCGCAAGAAGCGAAGCCGTATTCAGGCCATGTATGGATGGTCAAATGGGACTCGGCAACGATGACCGCACCGGATACCCCCCAAGGGGCAAAGTGGTGGAAGTCGGACGTTACGATGGTCGCTTTGGCTTCTAAGGCCGCTTGCCGCATCTCGCGCTCGATGAATTCAGGGTCTTTCAAAACCTCTGGGTCGCAGTTGTAATATTCCACTAAAATGTGTCGGCCTAATGTTTCTACTTTATGCATAAGGGTCACTCTCCTCTTTGATGACTAATATTTGTTTTAAGTCCGGGTCATAACTGTCGGTCATGAACGCCTGGCTTTGCTTTAACTGTTTCAGGGTAACGACGATTTCAGCGGTGATTTCCTCTCCCGGGGCAACTAAAGGGATGCCCGGCGGGTATGCCATCACCGATTCGCCGGCAATGCGCCCGATTGCCGCGTCCAAAAGCAGGGGCGCTTTTTCGCTAAAGTACGCCTGCCTTGGGCTTAGTGCCACTTTCGGGGTTCCCAGGGGCCGCATGGGCTTCATGTTGATTTTTGTGGGCGTCGCAGCTTGCTTTTTGGAGATTTCCTTGAAAGCGTCAATCAGCCGCCAGATGTTTCGTTCCTCATCCCCAAGGGAGATGATGGCTAAAACATGGTTGAAATCCGGCATTTCAAGCTGGATGCCATAATTTTGGTGCATCAGGTCGTAGACTTCAAAGCCTGAAAGGCCAAGCCCACGGACATTGATGCCAAGCTTCGTAATGTCCAACCGTCCATCCGGGCTTTCAACCGTGTGGACGCCTGGGATGCGGTTCAATTCAAACCGGGCCAGGCTTGAGAGGCGAAGGGCCTCTGTCAATTGGCGATGCCCATTCAAAACCAGGTTTTGGCGGGCGCCGTCAAGGCTTCCCATCAGCAAATAAGATGCCGATGTGGACTGGAGCATGTTGACGACCTGCTGGACTTTCTTTGGATTGATTTTATTTTTTTTCACCAAAAGTGCCGATGCCTGGGTCAAAGCCCCTCCCGTTTTATGGATGCTGACACAGGACATATCCGCGCCTGCTTCCATAGCCGATAACGGGAGCCCGTCATGAAAGCCAAGGTGCGCCCCGTGGGCCTCATCCACCATCAGCAAGACACCATGGCGGTTGCAAACCGAGGCAATCGCTTTAAGGTCGCTTACAAAACCGTAGTAAGTCGGGTTTAGCACAAACACCGCCTTGATTTTAGGGTTATCCAAAAGATGCATTTCAACATCTCTGGCCGTTAAATTCCCAACGAGGTTTTCTTTCGGCAGGATATCAGCCTTTACATAGACAGGCTTCGCCCCGCAAAGGATCAGGCCATTAAGGGCTGACTTGTGGATATTTCTAGGCAAGAGCACTTCATCCCCCGGCTCCAAAGCTGCCAGGAGCATGCTATGGATCGCCCCTGTCGTCCCATTGGTCATAAAGTATGCGGCATCGGCCCCATAAGCATCGGCCAAAAGCTCCATCGCTTCTTTGATGACCCCTGTAGCGTTGGAGACATTATCTAGTTCCGGCAACGAATTGACATCCATTTTCATTAATTTTTCCCCGAAAAAATCTTGTAGCACTGGTACGCCCTGACCTCTTTTATGGCCAGGGACGTCAAAGGCCGCTACATCTTTTTGGGTGTAATTTTTCAAGGCATCCATCAGCGGCAGTTTCTGATGCATTTTTTTACGGGCCTCTGCCATCGGCTTTTTAGCCATCGGCTTTTTTATTGCCATTTGATCCATCAAATCAACCCCCTTCCCAAAATCATTGCCACATATCCTTATATAAGGAATCGCTCCATTACAAAAACGTGGAAATAGACAACAATTTGTTTAGTATTTGTAAACTTTTTGCCCAAAAAAAAGAAAATGCCTAACATTTAGCCAACATTTTTTCAGGTTTTTTTGTACTAAAGGTCTTCTCATTCCGGCTTCAAGTGCCCTGCAAATCCAACAGGAACCGACATGAAAATTTCAACTGGAACGGATATTTAATCCTCAACAGGAACAATAGTATAATAAATCCAATGAAAATGCAACTGTTTTTTTCAATAATATTGATAATTTCGACAAAACATCCACTCTTTTTCTCGATTCGTCCATCAGGGACAGTATTTGTAAACAAATTGTAAAAAAGCAGGGGTGCCAACAGGCCCTCCTACTTCTTAGGTACTTCTATTCCCCCAGCCATTATTTGCATCTTTTCCTCGTAATGGCCTTTCAACGCTTCGAGCCCTGCCGCCTGCTCAATTTGCAGCGTCAGCCGGACTTCTTTTAACTCCAGCTGAAACTCCCGCTCTTTGAGGGTTAGCTGGTCTTTGAAGCTTTTCTCCCGCTCCAACAGGGCGCGGCTGTGTTCTTGGTGCTTTTGCGCCTTTTCTTCCTGGAGGACGCCAATTTGGTAGGACTGCCTTTCCAATTGCTCCTCTTTTTCGTTCAATCCTGCTTTTAGGGCTTCGATTTCCTTCAACAACCCTTCTCGTTGGCCAATGCTTGCCTCTGCCTTTTTTTCAATGGCTTCCAAGTGGCTATTTTTTTGTTGGAGCAAGTTATTGAGATCCTTGGCCATTTTAAGCTCTTCGGATGCTTTTTGGAAGTGCCCCATCTGTTCTTTTAAAACAGTTTCCAATTTCTGGGCTTCTTCCAACCTTGTTTTTAGGGCCCCGTTTTCCTTGACCTTGGCTTCCAACTCTATTTGAAGGGCTCCCATTTGGTCAACCCCCGCCTTTTCGGCTTCCATCAATCTTAGCTTCGTCCGCTCTGCCAGGTTTAAATAAATTTCTGAAATCCGCTTGCTGATGCGCTGCAGTTCGTCCAGGTCGCTTCCAAAACCTATCTCCTCTTTTTTTATCTGCTCCAATTCAAAATGGGACAGCATCATTTGAAGCATTTCTTTATTCCCTACCTCGTTGGACGCTGCCAATTCAAGGAATTTTTGCTTAAACTGCTCTTCCAACCTTACGCTCAATACACTATCTGCCATATCAACACCCCATTCGCTAGTGGCTCTATTATACCTCATTTCCCATTATCCCGCCAACCTAAAAAAACGCTCATTTTTTATGTATACAATAATATTTGCTTTTAATAAGTTGTATACAATGTATATTAAGTAATCATGATAGTGTTTTACAAAAAGTTTTCCGGTTTTATTCAATATAACTTACATTATGTTGAATAAAACACCGTAAGTGGCTATAAACGGCTCTGGAAAGCTTGTAGCGACGATGTATACGTGACCAAAAAAGTGGTGAGTTATGAAGCGTGCACAGCTCTGGGGAGCTTGGGGCGGCTCTGGGAGGAAATATGGCAGTTCCAACGTTTTGGATAGCAAATTGGTGGCAGGAAAACAAAAATGGTGGCAAATATTAGTGGCTGCAGGGAGAAATTTGTCTCTTTTTTTTATGCCCGAAAACGCAAAAAAAGCCCCGAAGGGCTTAAAAATTCAGGAGTCCGTCTAACTCATCATCTGGTATCTTTTTTTCAACGGGTGTGATGATTTGTGGCACCGACACAGCTGTCGGTCGCTGTATCCCCTGGATCAGGGAACGGATGGCTTGGAGTTCTTCTTTCATGGCGGTGAGATTCAGGTTGTCCTCTAGGCGCTCCATGTCCTTCCGGACCAGGCGGCAAAGGTAGAGGCTGGCATTGTCCTGGGATTTTAGGAAGTCGTAGACATCGGAGTAATCGGAACGTATTGAAATTTTAAAGGTGGCGGCAGCTGGCATCTTAAGCACCCGCCTTCAAGAGCTTCAGCGTCCCAATGGAATTGGCATAGAAGGAATCCGCATCAATGATGACTTTTCTCTCCCCGAATGTTTCTATTATCAGGCGATTCAGCAAAGCAGCCCCGCCGCCTGCAAAAATCAGTTTGTTAGCCCTTGGGTCGATGGCCATATCAGCAAGGTCTTTTTTTAATGCCAGGAGAAAGGTTTTAGCATGTTCCCGGGCGAGTTGGCACATCTCTTCCCCCCAAAATCGGCTTCGGCCTCCCCGGTCACCATCGCCCCCACCACGCTGTCAGGCTCGCGGTGCAGCTCGAATTTACGGGCCAGGATACGGTTGATATCGTTGAAAAGCTTGCCCATCCCCTCTTTGGTGCATCTGGATTTGTCCATGACCGGCTTTTTCTTGCTGAAGGTGATGATATTGGTGTTTAGGCTCCCCATGTCAATGACGGTGGTGGCCCCCACCATCCCGAAGGACTCCCAGTTCTTCAGTGCAATCCCAAGGACCTCATAATAAGGCCTTGCCAATAGCCTGAAGCCATAGCTTATCCCGTTCACCTTCAGGTGCTGAGGACCCGTGTAGAAATCCTCCACTTCCTGGCGTTTTTCAGAATCCAGGTATTCGTCCAGCGGCATGTTGATGGAAATGCGGACTTCCCCCGCCTGCCTCGTGTTGAAACCCTCAAGGACCTTGGCGACCCCTGCCAGGATGGAAATCTTATGGGTTTCATCCCTCTTGGTGTTTTCTTAGCTGATGACCCTATCCAGTTCCTCACCAACGAAGTAGCGCTTGCCGTCCCATTCCACTTCCGTGAACTTGGTGTCGCCGATCTGGCTGTCGTCCTGGCTTTCCTTGACCTGCGTAGGGAAGGAAGCCAGCTCCAAAATCCCCTCGTTGTTTTTCACTGCGTATTTGGTGTTGGACTTCCCAGAGTCCATTCCGATGTAGATTGGCATATTTATCTCTCCCTGTTTTTTTTAGATGTAAAAAAGGGTGCCTACTAAGCGACATCCTTTTTGGTTATTCAATTACCTTTATTCTCAAACAGTCATCGGCATCTTTTTATTTATGCTCTTCATCCGATTCCTTGCTAATTTTAATAATGTCCCGTGTCGTCGTAAAACCGTAGTAGAGCATGACGGCGGCACAAATTAATAAAAATCCCTCAACCATTTCGACCCCTCCTCTTTTCCACGATTTCCATGCCAATCAATTCTCTTTCTTTATCCAATTTTCGGATTTCGGCGTTAATCCGCCTCATCTCCAACTTATTCTTATTTATCTGTTGAAGAAAAAGAAACGAAGCTGCGATTCCGCCGATAATCCATGAAATGTTCTCCGTTGTTATCCAACCATATGTTGCTTCTTCCATCACCAGCACTCCTGCCTTATATTTCCATTATACCGTAGTTCATTCAGTTTTCAAAGAACTTTCACCCGAAAGTTGACCACGTTCGTGACCACCCATGGCCATCTTTATGCCCATCCTAGTTGGTGAGCGTTTTCTAAATAAAAATATGTCTAATTCCGATTGATTTCCTGTATAATAGAAGTAGTGTTTATTTGGGAGGAGTTTCTATGCGACGACGAAAACAACGACAACAGCGAAAACAACGGCCCATGCGCCGCGCCTTTAAGCGGGGGCTGTTTTGGGGAACCATCATCTTTTTGCTTACCCATTACCGCCGCCTTCTGGATTTGATCTTGTCATTCCCACTTCGCGAAATCGGATCGGCCTTCATTACAGGCAATGGCAACCAGGCCTTATGGGAATTTGGCGGCTTTATTGCCCGCATTGTCTATAGCCGGATTTTTGAGCGCTACCTTTATGTAGCTGTCACCACGACCCTGTTATTTTGGATTTTCCCCTTTATCATGTCCCAGCTTAAAAAAGGCAAGGATGAGGATGCCCGGTTTATGGAAGGGTTTGATCCCATCCCACCTGAGGATGAAGTTGAGCTGGTCGAAGAAAAAGAGCCCCAGGCAGCCAAAACCGAAGATGTTGAGCCGCCAATACCTGCCCCTATATCAAAGACCCATTCATCCAGGGCTTTGATCAAGACAAAACTGCTGTTGGGCTCCCAGCATTTCGCCTCATTCGAGCTGATCGAAACAGCCGGTCGGTTTGAATTTGAACTGGACAAGCGTATTTTTGACCAACTGCGGGAGCAAGAAACCGGCACCCTTCTCTACACAGAGGTACCAAAACCTTATGGTCTGACCCAAGTTTTCAATAATTTCATCCAAGACGTCCCCTTTTCCGCGCCCGACCCGGCGATTGAGGAAAAGCTAGCCGAAACCCCGGTCCCAATAGACCCGGAAGTTGAATTCGAAACAGCGCCTTCAGCTGCCGCAATCAAGCTATATGAGGATAAACGGGTCAAAGAACTTCGTATCTTAAAAGCCCTCCTTGACGAGGGGCTTATCAACGCTGACGACTACGACCTTAAAAAACGCCAAATACTTGGACTATAAACAAAAAGCCGTTGTGCCTGGATAACAATACAGGCACAGCGGCTTTTTGTTTATTTTTTTTCTTTTACTTGGACATCTTTCATGACGGAGCCAGCATCGATGCCAAAAAACATGGCCAGGGCAAAAATCCGCCGGTTTTTTAAGTCCACATCGCCTGTCTCCCACGCTTCAATTTCCTGTGCGCTGAATTTCCCGACACCACCGACAATGTCATTCAACAAGGAGGCCAGGTCCTCATAACTGTAACCAAAGGCTAAGCGCCGTTCCTTGAACAGTCCTGAAATCCCCCCGGCACCCATTTCTGAATTTTTCATCCTGCATCCCTCCACTTTGGGTTATGTTTGTAAATTAAATTGTACCTCAAATCAAAAAATAGTCAAGCTATTGCTGACCGTGCTGGGTTTGTGGACATAAAAAAAAGGCATTTCCATGCCTTTAAGTTTTTAAGTTGGTGGAAACGAAGGGGATCGAACCCTCGACCTCTTGACTGCCAGTCAAGCGCTCTCCCAGCTGAGCTACGTCCCCGCTTTCGTTACATTCATTATTATAGCAAAACTATAGGTGTTTGTCAACGGTTTTTCGAAGCTATTTTATTTTTTTAAAAGAATTGGGGGAAAATCCGGCTGGACCCTCCCCTATCCTTCGCTAGGCCAATGAATCAAATGAAATATGGCAATACCCGCCTGGATTTTTTTCCAGGTACTTTTGATGGTATTCCTCTGCCAGCACGTAGTTTTTAAGGGGTTCGGTTTCCGTCACAATGGGCTCGTCATAATAAGCCTGCTGCTTGAATACCGCTTTGTCGATGATTGGGTAATCCGCCTCGTCCGTGTAATAAATCCCGCTTCGGTACTGCGTCCCCTTATCTGGCCCCTGGCGATTAAGCGCAGTTGGGTCGATCAGTCCAAAGTAGACTTGAAGCAGGTTGCCTAGGGGCAGGATATTCGGGTCGTATTTGACATGCACTGCTTCCGCATAGCCGGTCACCCCTGTGCAGACCTCTTTGTAAGTCGGATTGGGCGTCATCCCGTTAGCGTAGCCAACCGTCGTTTCCGCAACCCCTTTTACCCGCTCCAAGTATGCCTCGACGCCCCAAAAACAGCCGCCCCCGAAGTAAATTTCTTTCAGCTGGGCCGGGTCATAGGAAATATTCAAATTCGGGTTGTTCGGTAAGTGGCTCATAAATCATCCTCCATGCATGTGCTATTTGAACCATCATAACACATTTCCAGCAACATTGCAAAAAATAGCACCTGCCCAAGCGAAATTCAGCTTTATTTGGGAAAATTTGCTAAAACACTTGGCTTGCCGTGAATTTAGGTTATAATTGAAGCAACGATTTAGATGGAGGGAAGCTATGAAACTTATGAATAAATGGCTGTTGTCAGGCGTGCTTTTGCTCATGTACCTGATGGCCATCCTATATGCCAACCGGCCCATGGCAGGCGACCTGCTCAGCGTCACGCGCGCACCGACGGAAACAGCAACCATTGTCGCGGTCCATCCGACTGAAAACCGGTGGCAAGTCAACCTGGACCTGCACATGGGCAGCGGGCCCTGGTCCGGGGTTGTGCTTGCGGGGGTCTTTCGCCCTAATGAACTCTATGACATCATGCCCCGCCCAGGGGATCGTTTTGCAGTCGAGGTGCGCCCGGTAGCGGATAATGCCTTGCCCCATGTGGAAGCCATCCATCCCGAACGCCAAAGCCCGTTGCTCCTTTTTATGGGGCTGTTTGCGGGGGCGCTCCTCTTGATTGGCGGGAAAAAAGGGCTTCGCTCCCTGGCAAGCCTTGGCTTTACCCTAAGCAGCATCTTCCTTTTGCTGGTCCCGCTGATGGTGCGGGGCTATCCCGTCATCGCCTCGACCCTGCTTGTGGTGGTGCTGATGACGGTGACCACCGTCGTTATTATCGGTGGCAGCTGGCCCAAGATGCTGACCGCCATCCTGGGTACCCTTATAGGAGTCTTGTTTGCCCTGGGGGTATCACAGGTGTTTAGCCAGATGGCACACATCCATGGGTTGCAGCGGGAAGAAGCCTCCCATATTTTAGCTACCACTGCCATTACCGAAACACAGGCCCGGGATTTATTTACCAGCGGGATATTGATTGCTTCCTTAGGGGCCGTCCTTGATACCGCCATGTCCATTGCCTCGGCACTTGAAGAAATCCGTGCCACCAAGTCCAGGATTTCCCCGGTGAATCTATTGCGCTCCGGGATGAACGTAGGGCGGGATGCCATGGGCACCATGTCCAATACCCTTATTTTGGCATTTGTAGGGGCAAGCCTTAATTTGGTCATCCTAGAAGCCACTGCCGACACGAGCCTGCACCGCCTGTTGAACGACCGCTACATTGCCATGGAAATCCTCCGCTCCATTTCAGGAAGCTTCGGCATCGTCTTTTCTGTACCTGCCGTGTCCTTCATCGGTGCCCTCCTCCTCGGGAGCACGCCTAAAAAAGTAGCCGCTTCCCCTAAAAAAAACAAGGGACTGGTTTAAAGCTGGCGACCCTAAAAGCAGTAGCCCGGGTTTTTTGGAAAACTTGGGCTACTGCTTTTTAGCTTATCGCCGCCCTTTTGGGTCTTTGTTTTGCAACAGCTTGAATAACCCATGCTCGCGGCTTAGGCAACCGGTTTTTCGCCCTTCTTTAAAGGCGCATTCGACGTAAACGAGGCCCTCGTCCTCCCAGCGGGCGACGATTTTTCCTTCCCCCCAGACTTTATGCTTCACTGCCTGTCCCGGGATGAAATTTTTAAATGGCATGTCCTCAGGTGTTTTTTTCATAAGCTATCCCCTTTCGCATCCTTTGCTAATTTTAACCCAACATTCACAACAAGGCAATGTTTTAGCATAAAGTACCAAAAATTTGCAAAACCTAAGCAGCAGGAGGTGGTTGCCATGGATAAAGAGGCCTTTTTAATCGGGGGGTACACGAAGGGATTATCCCAGGGGATTTATGAAATTACTTTAAATAAGGAAGAAAACCGGTTGGAGGATTTGAAAATATGGGCAAATGAAAGTTTTCCTACCTATTTGGCAAAAAATGGGGAGTTGCTTTATGCCCTAAGCGGGATGGATGGCAAAGGCGGCATTGCCGTTTATGAAGGGAACCGGTTTTTAAAGCGCGACCTTTCTGAAGGACCGGGGCTTTGCCATGTTTCCTTAGATCCCTGCCGGGGGCTTGTTTATGGCTCCAATTACCATCTGGGGGAAATCCGGGTTTACCGAAGCAATCCTTCTGACCCGCTTTTCCTTGTTACCACTATCAAGCATGAAGGCAGCGGCCCCCATCCCAACCAGCCCTCGGCCCGTGTCCACTATGCCGGCCTTGCCCCAGATAAACGATTGGTTGCCTGTGACCTGGGGGCCGACGGGGTGTATGTTTACGATGTTTCCTCTGACGGGACATTGGATTTAGCCACCCGGTTTCAAGCAGCCCCTGGGGCTGGGCCAAGGCACCTTTTGTTTCATCCCGGTGGAAAATTTGCTTATCTGCTTGGGGAACTGGCTTCAACTATCCATGTCCTTGAATATTTTGCAAAAACAGGGGAGTTCCAAGAGGTTGCCTGCCACCCCATGCTCCCCGATGGCTTTTCGGATTGGAATGCCGGCGCCGCTTTAAGATTAAGCCCAGATGCAAAATTTTTGTACGCATCCAATCGGGGTCATGATTCCATCGTTTGTTTTGAAGTGCTAAAAAGCGGTGCCGTCCTCAATCCACTCGAATGGACACCGACTTATGGGAAAATCCCCCGTGACTTTAACCTATCAAACTGTGGCAATTTCCTTATCGTGGTCCATCAGGAATCCGGCAATGCGACCTTATTTGGAAGAAACCCGGTTACTGGCGAGCTCACGTTGCTGCAAAAAGATGTTTTAACACCCGAAGCAACCTGCATCATCCCTAAATATAATTAACCTTTACGGCTAAAGGGTATAAAAAGTAAATTGTCCCGTTTTTTCATTGTCTTTCCCTGTCGAACGTTGTAAGATGGTGGTATGAATTTTTGGGAGGTTTACAAAATGAATAATTTCTTCGTGTTCGCTTTAGCAGTCATCTTCGTTGCCATTAACGGGCTGACCCAGTTGTCTTACGCTTATGGGATGGGCTTTAAGTTAAAGCCAACAGGCATTTCTTTTATCGTAGCGTCCGCCATGGGGCTTTTGACCGGTTCGGTCACGCCACTTTCCGGGCAGGCTGCCATGCTGACCATTACGGGAAAAATCCTTGACCTTCAGGAACGCTCCGCAGCCCTTATCTTATCCTCTATTTTCATGATTGCCATCGGGTTGACCGGCGGTATGAGCGCCATCGTTACTTTCGCAGGCCCAGCAGTTGTTGCCGGGATGATGGCCGGTGTCGGATTGATCTTAGCCGAGGTTGGCGGGGTTTCCATGTTTAAAAGCAACTACCGGGTCGGGGCCATCTCCATCATCACTGCCCTCTTGATGTGGGGCTGGACAAGGGATTTAGTCTATACCGTTGCCGCATCCGTAACCTTATCTACCTTGGATTACCTGTTCATCCAGAAAAAACGCGTTCAGCTAATGGAAGATGTCCAGCAGACAGACGAACCAAAGTTTTGGACCAAAGCCTATTGGCAAACTGAGGACTGGAAAATCGTCGTACCGAAATTCAATGTTTCCTCCATTTTAGGGGCGCTTGCTATTTTATGCCTTGGGATTGGTGCTACTTCTTCCTTCGGTAATATTAACGCGAGCATTTCGGGGATTCCCCAGAATCTAGACCGTTTGACGTTCATGACTGGGATCGCCGACTTGCCAGGGATTTTGTTCGGGGGAGCGCCACTTGAAGCCATCATTTCAGGGACAGCCGCAGCCCCATGGCCTGTTATGGGGGCCGTGATCATGATGCTCTTATTAGGAACCTTATTGATCAGCGGGTCTGTCATAAAAATCTGCAAATACATCCCTATGGAAAGCATCGCCGGTTTCTTGTTGGTTATCGGGACGTTCTCGACTTTCCTGCCAAACATCAGCAATGCTTTTGCAACAGGCAACACCGCTCAGGCATCCATCGCCATGGGCGTGACCGTCATTACTAAAAACCCGTTCCTTGGGATGCTATGTGGCGTACTCATCCGCTACATTGGCGCGTTTTGGGGATTAGCTGTTTAAATTGTGAAAAAAAGCCCTGGCTGACAATTGCGTCAACCAGGGCTTTTTTTGGGGAGGTTAAAAGGGATCGAAATAACCTGATTTTTCCGCCTCTAAGAACCAGTTATCCTCCCATGATATTTCTTGTTGCTTTTTCTTGGCTTGCTTAAGTTCCTGTGCCTGTTTTTGCTGCTGCGCCATCAAGTTTTCTTTTAATTGAGAAAGTATACCCAATCCCGCCGAATCAAAGGCTGCCTGAGCTGAGTCCTTTGGCGTTTTGGCCTCAGGCCGGGAAGCTGTTTTTTTACCGCTTTTCTCATTCTTAGGAAAATCATTGAATGTCCCGCCGTCCAATAAACCAAGTTCCCCTGCTTCTTCAAACCAGTGCTTTTGTGTCGCTGGTTTTTTTTCAGGGGCTTTTTTAGGTGCTTTATTTGCTTTTTCAACCGGCTTATCAGGGCCAGGTGTTAAATTTTTCTTCAAGCCTTTTAGAAGTTCCTGGTCATGTTCATCCAGGGCACTGCCAAACCCTTTGGCAGCAGGCGGGTTTTCTTTTTGGCGATGCTGCCAAAGGCCGGCTTCCATCGCTTCGTCAAACCAATGCTTCGGCTGTTCCTTCCCCTTGCCCTTGGGGGTTGCCATTTTATTTTTAAACGCCTCAAGAAGTTCTTGGGATTCCCTTCCTAAAGCACCCGGGGATGACGGGTTCATATAACCGTCATGGACTGCCTGGTCAAACCAGTTCAAAGGCTTCTCTGCTTCAGCGGGGATTGCTTTAACATCGTTTGCCTGCGTTTTAAGTTTTGGCGCTTCAGGGGCTTTTTCATGGGTGCCCAAAACCGAGGTTTTTGCTTTGTGTGTAGATAGCCCGCCATAAAAAGGATAGACAGCACTGATTTCATCCTCGACCCGCTTTAGGAGGCATTCATAAGCCTCTACCCCGCCAGGTTTGTTATGGAAGGTCCGCCATACATCGTCGTAATCCGTCAAGTCGTGCCGGACATAATTTCTGGCCCAGCGGATGATGGTCCCTTCATTGACCGCCGCTTCATTAAGCACGATCCCGTGATTGCCCAGCCATTTCCTCTGTGCCTCGATGGCCCTGGCCCGCAGGGCTTCTTCTGTTATTTTTTTCACCCGGATTTTCATATTCCTGGCCTGTTCCATGACTTCGCGGGCAATGCCTGCCGCGTCTTGCCCATAGTGTCCCAGCCGGTTTTGGCGTTCCTTGAATTGTTCCGATTCCTGTGCCCTTTCAACAGCCTCTTTTTTCCAGTAAGAATAAATAGGATGCCCGGCCATGGTATGATTCCTTGCAGACACGGGTTTTGGCAATAAAGCCTCGATCAATTTATCGGTAAACCCCATCTTAAGGAGCTCGACCCGCGTCACGTATTGGGATAAATCAATACGCTCCTTCGTCTTGTTCCCCTTTTCATCTAAAACGCTTGCCAACAACATCATAAAGACCACACCTCCATTCAATCAATCTGTTCCTTGAATCTATTATACCACTTTCCTCCTTCCTGCCCAACCACCAAATGCTATTTTGGTGAATGCTGTACCCCCTTGGACACCCATCCCCCGAACAGACTGTCTTATGACAATCCACGCCATACCGAACGGACAGCCCGTTTGCAAGTACAAAAAAAGCCCGCACCCAAACCGTTCGGTACGGTGATGTTTTTCCCGACAGTCCGGAAACCAACCGTGTTCGGTAGGGGGAAAACCAACTGGGCAGTACAGGTATCTCAAGTGCCAAGCATCAATTATTTGGGATTAAGCGCCGAGCATATAGCCGCAGTCGGCCAACAAAAAAACGGAATCTTCGAGAGACTCCGTTTTTTTGTTATTGCATTTAGATTAGACACCGCTATCGCCGTAGTTTGACAATACCCTGGCGGAAGGGTCATTGACACCTTCGCCGACCCACGCTTTGTTGGGCATCCAAAAATCTTTTACCCAGCCATCGTATCCTGGATAAAACCCTTCAAAGATGTCCCGGTATAAAAGGGATTCCTTTGTAAAAGGCGTATTGGACGGGTATTTTACAACCGCTTGGTCAAGGTCGGTATCAGTATATAAACTTTGCGCGTATTCCTTTAAGTAATCCACCATGGAATGCCCGACGGCATCCGAGAAGGCAGCTTTTTCCCGCATCAAAATGGAAGTTGGCAAAAGCTCAGTGTCTTCAAAGGCTTTTCGCAGCAAGTATTTCCCCTTGCCATAGGTGTTTAATTTTCGCATCGGGTTGATGGACATGACATAGTTTGAAAAATCCAGGTCGGCAAAAGGCACCCGTGCTTCTAAGGAATTGGCACCCAGGGTGCGGTCTGCCCGAAGGACATCATACATATAAAGTTCCCTCACCCGCTTGGCGGCTTCGCTTTGGAATTCAGCTGCGCCCGGCGCAAAATCCGTATATTTATAACCAAATAGTTCATCGCTGACCTCCCCGGTCAATAACACTTTTAAATCCGTGTTTTCGCGGATGTGCTTGGCGACCAGGTACATGCCAATGGAAGCCCTGATGGTTGTGATGTCCCATGTCTCAAGGTGATAAATCACATCCTTAAGGGCCCCTAAGACATCCTCTTTGCCCATAATGACTTCTGTATGCTTCGTGCCGAGGAATTCAGCGGTTTCCTTGGCATACTTTAAATCAATCGGGTCGGTTTCCATGCCGATGGCAAATGTTTGGATTGGCTCGTCAGAAATCTTTGAAGCGATGGCACACACCAATGAAGAATCCAGGCCTCCTGAAAGCAAATAACCGATGGGGACATCCGCATGAAGCCGTTTGCTGACCGCCGCTTCCAGCTTTTCACGGATTTGGGTGGTGATTTCTTCCATCGGGGCTTCTACCATCACTGAAACGTCGCCCACATCGTGGTATTCCACAAACTCCCCATTGGCATAATAGTGGCCTGGCGGGAAGGGTTTGATGCCTGTACAATGGTCCATAAGGCCCTTCGCCTCCGATGCGAAGCAAATTTTACCTGAACCTTCCGCATACCCGTAAAACAACGGGCGGATCCCGAATGGGTCCCTAGCAGCGTAAATCAAATCATTTGCTTCATCCACCAATACAAACGCAAATTCAGCATCCAGCATTTTTACCATCGCTTCAATCCCAACAGTTTCAAATAAAGGGATAAGGACCTCGCAGTCACTGTTGCCGGCAAATTTATAATGCTGCCCCTTTAAAAATTTGCGCAGGGACTTGAAATTATAAATCTCCCCGTTGCACATGACCCGTTTACGGTTAAGGATGAACGGTTGCCTGCCAGCTGCCGTCGGGTCCATAATGGCCAGGCGATAAAAATAATAGTCATGGTCGCAACCGTCTTGGACGTACTGGCTATCGTCAGGGCCCCGGTGCCCAAGCCCATTGGCTAACGGACTTTCGGCCTTGCTGCCTAAGAAAATAAATCCACACATATCAACTACCCCCTTTAAATGGTTTTTCCTAGTATAACAAAAATCTTGTCAAATTACCAGCTTTTTTTCATATTTTGGAAAAGGAAACATCTCGGCTGGCGGGATGCATTTTATGCCAGATTTCGGCAATGCCCTAAAAAGTCGTGGAGTTCTTCGCTGACAGCGTTTTCCTTCTTCTCGTTGAGTTTGAAGTTGATGGTCAATGGCTTGCTGAAAACGTCGTAGCCAAATTCCTCGAGGCGGCGGCAAACTTCTTTAAATGGGCTTTGGCTCCAGCCATACGAACCAAAAATCAAAACCTTTGCTTTTTTCGCCTTCAAAGCCTTCATCCGCTCCACAAAATCAGAGACAATAGGAATGGTGCAGTTATTTTGATTGCCTGTGCCGATTAAGATATAAGCAGCTGTGGCAGCTTCGGTAATGATTTCGCTGATACGGGATTTGGAGAGTTGATAAATCTTGACGGGTATCCCCTCAGCCTCAAATTGCCGCTTGATGGCTTCCCCCTGGTCCCTGGTATTGCCCCAGATGGTTTCATAGACAATTACAGCCTTGTTTTCTTTTTCCTCGGATGCAAGGCTTGCGTACTGCGCCACCATTTCACCAAAGTGTTTTTTAATGATGATGCCATGGGATGGGCAAACCATGCCAATATCCCAGTTCAAAGCAGTAAATCGTTTAAGGGCACGAAGGACAAAACTATTGTTGGGGAATACGATGTTGCAGTAATATTCTTTTGAGAATGCCAACAGTTTTTCCAAAGGAATTTCCTCGTCGCTGATAATATCATCTGCAATAAGTTGCCCAAAGCCATCATTGGAAAATAAAATCTTTTCTTCTTCAAGGTAAGTCCACATGTTGTCGGGCCAATGGACGTTGGGTGTTTCAAAAAAGTGGAGGGTGAACTTACCCGTCTTGATGGAGTCCGGATGGGAGACCGGGGTATAGTCCGTTTCAAAAAAGAAGTTTTCACGCATTTCCTTGACTGCCACCTTGGAACAAAAAGCTTTTGCTTCGGGATAAGCCTGCTTAAACAGCTGAAAGCTTGCCGAATGGTCGGGTTCGACGTGTTGGATGATGATGTTATCGATTTTTCGCCCCGCTAAAACCTGGTCGATCTGTGGTTTCGCCAAATCATAAAACTTCTCCTCAAAGGTATCAATCAAGGTCACTTGCTCGTCAAGGATCAAATAAGCAGCATAGCTTACCCCTTCAGTAACAGGGAACAAAGTACCATGAAAGGACCTTTCGTCCGGGTCGGTGATTTTAATGAGGAAAATGTTTTCCCTGATTTCTTCTACTTTGATCATAATCATGCTCCTAACCTTATCAATTAGGGAATAATTCCCATATAGAAGCTAGTATTTCCAATAAACTGGAAAATTATCCAAAGTTTCAAAAATTCCTGCAACTTTTACCTCCCTGGCTATGGTTAAATAAACTTAACCAAAAAACTGGAGGAAACCACTCATGAAAAAAGAAACCAAAGAAAACCTCATCACTTTTGGCGCCATCGGGGCATCCCTTGCCTGCGCCGCAACGGGCCATTGCCAATTAGGCATCCCCATCCTTGCGGGTGCCATGGCTTACAATTTGAAAGGCAGGCTTCCGAAAAAGGCGTAAAAAATAGGGTTCCAACCAGTGAAAAATGGCCGGAACCCTATTTTTAAAACTTCAAACACATCCTATATTTCTTTTTTATAGCGTTCCAATAAACCGTTCAAGCCTATCCATGGCCTTAACGACGGTATCCATGTCGACGCAGTAGCTGATCCTTACGAAATCATCGGCTTCAAAGCAAATTCCCGGGATAAAAGCGACGCTCTCCTCAAGGACTAGCTTTTGGCAAAATTCCCACGATCCCATGCCGAATTTTTTGATGGAAGGAAAAATGTAAAAGGCGCCCTGAGGTTTTTCGACTTCAAATCCCATGCCAACCAAGCGGCCATATAAATAATCCCGGCGGCTTCGGTAAACCTCAATCATGTCTTTCGTGTCATAATCCAAAGCTTCGATCCCGGCATTTTGGACGAATGTGTTGACGGCGGCAATCAAATACTGATGGACTTTCATGGCTTCTTCCATAAACCCTTTTACTGCCAGCATATAGCCTAACCGCCAGCCCGCCATGGCATAAGGTTTTGAGAGGCTTTGGCAAACAACGATCAGCTCCCGGATGTCTTGGTACTGGGTAATGCCTTGCTGTCTTTCTTCAAATACAATCTGGTTGTAGCATTCATCCGACAGAATAAAAAATCGGTGCTCTTTTGCGGCTTTGTAAATAGCTTCGAGGGATTGCTGGTTCAAGATGGTGCCCGTCGGGTTTCCGGGGGATGTGACAATGATTGCTTTCGTTTTAGGCGTAATGACACGCTCCAGCATGGCCTCATCTACTTGAAACTTGTTTTTTGACGTGTCCAGGGCAACCGTGGTCCCGCCTGTGAAACCGATTACCGCAGGATACAATGGATAACCCGGGGTTAGGACAATTACTTCATCACCTGGGTTTATCATGGTCATCAGCGCTGCCGTCAAGCCTTCCGTGGAACCGGCAGTCACCATCACTTCGTGGGGCTCGTACTCGATTTGGTTGGTCCGGGCTTCAAATTCGCAAATCTTTTGGCGAAAATCCAGGTTCCCTAAATTAAGGCTATAATTGGTCTTATTGGCATCAATGGCACGGTGGCAAGCCGCCTTGATGTCATCGGGCGTCGTAAAATCCGGCTCCCCAAGGGTCAGGACATACTCAGCCCCCTGTTCCTTCGCCCAACCGCTGAATTTCGGGATGAGCATTTCTTCGCTTTTCACAAGGGTCCGGTTAAGCATTTCTTTCATAGGCATGGCCTCCAGTCGATTTTTTTTCGGATATATGCTGCTGCTTTCATTCGCTTGAATGGGATTATTATCTCACATCCCAGCTGTTGGATGTTGAAATTCAGGGGATTCCAACATTTTTATACATTTTCCGCATAAAAAACCTTGGCCCATTATCGTCTTGGCCAAGGTTTTGCTATTTTTACTCCGCTACGGTTACAATCCCCGTCACCGCATCGGCAAAGTCGATTTCTTCATAAGTTTCAGTAGTTTCATCCCAGCGTGTTGCACGCGCGGATGCTAGCGCTTCTTCGTTGGCAAAAACGACATTCCCGACGATTTGAGTATCTTGAAGCCAAAGGTCATTGGAATTTACCTCAACATCAGCTGTTACCTCAGCAATGTATCCGCCTTCGCTTAAGAAACGCATAGCTGGTGAATTGATCACAATTACGTCAGTTACTGTCAGGTTGAAGTTTCCGATTGGGTTGCGGTCCGCATCACGGGAATATAACCCGATTTTACGCCCGATTTCACCCGTGAAGGATTGTGTTGAACTTGAGTGCATTTCGATGTCGCCATCAATATTTAAAGTCCCGTCAACTGTGATGTCCGCAGCCATACCGAAGACCCAAGCCCCATTAGCGCTCATTCCTTCAACTAAAGCTTCAGCAGTATCCCCGCGGCCGCTTGTTGGAGCCGATATGACGTCCACCGTTTCTTCAGTTTCCGGTGCCGGTGCTTCCGTTTCTTGCGCCCCTGGTGTCCCACAAGCCCCAAGCCCTAAAGTGATAACTGCCATGGTTGATAAAGCCATTAATTTTTTCATATTATTTCCTCCGGTTGTTTGTGATTTTTTTCACGTTTGTTGACATGATTAGTATAGCATGGATTTTTGACCTTGAAAATACCTTTGTGAAACATTACACACTTTTTACACTTTTTATTCATTTCGTTTATTGCCTGGCCATGGGCAAGCAACCATCACAAATCCTCCTGGATGCATATATTAAAAAAGGGAGTCGGCCACTCTCTTTAGGGCACCTCTAATAACTCCAATTCACCCGTATGAGCGAGTTAATAGGGGTACCCTCTACTTCCAAAACCATTAGGAGGATACATTTTCCATGTGCCCAAAATGCAACAAAAACCGCTCCAGAAGCGCTGTCACCGCCAAAGCCGCAGCGAACCGCAACAACAGGGTGGCACCCGCCACTTGCACTGCCTACCATAATCCCATTGGTTATCCCTCTACCAATAATCCCGTTGGTTACCCCGCTTCCAATGGGTTGTTGGTTTCCCCCCCACCGAATGCCATGCATGAAAAAATCCGCGAGCCCCAAGCCGATCTGGTGTGGGAACCTGTCCACTTCTCCCATGCCTTAAAAGCCAAATTTTCTTCTATCCATGGCCATAAAACCGACTAGCTGGCATTTGACAATGGCGGCTGCAAATAAAAAACCTTCGATGCCGGAAGGTTTTTTATTTGCCTTTAAACCGGGGTTTTCCCCAAAATAAAAAACCGCCTCACGGACGGTTTTTTCAAGGATTTTACCTCGTGCCAAATTCTTGGACGAAATAGTAAGAGGAAGTGGCACGGTCGTAGCAGACACCAATGCCGATGACGTTGTAGACGATGCTATCATCAGCCTGGTATAGCATGTCGTCGGTCGCATCGGTTATCCCATCGCAGGCTCCCCCGCTTGAGCAATCAGCGGTTCCATTGAGGATGTTGCAGCGGTGGCCACAGTCTTCCATCCATCCGGTCACGCCCCCGCTGGGGGTTCCATACATGACATAGCAAGCAGCGATTGCCTTGTTTGGCAGCGTGCCACCGGAAATCGTAGCGATGTTTTCGCCCCAGGCCGAATAAGGCCCGGAAGCTCCGGCTTGCAAGATCCAATCCCAGGTGGAGAGCCCGCACATGCCATTTCGGGTACACATGGATGTTTGGTAAGTCGGGGACTGGGGATTGGCATCATAAGAAGGCGCCGATGATGCCAGCGGGCACTTGGCGCTATTGGGATCCAAGCATTCCCCCGTGGAATCCACACCGGTGCAGTGGCAGAAATAACGGTTGCTGGCCAAATCGCACGCTTTTTTCTGGGCGAACTGGGCAAGGGTGCAGTCATACTGATAAGGTGCCAATCCCGCATTGAGGCGATCCTGGTTCACAAGGTAAAACAGCTGTTGCTCGATCCCATCAATGGTGGTGCCACTGATGTTGGATGTACAGGTGGAAGGGATAACCGGCAAATTGGCGGCACAAATGACGGGGCACTGCCCTTGCCCGGGAATTGGCACGGTGCTGCAATTCCCATCCGTTTCCCCGGGGACACAATTAGGCCTGGTCGGAACACCGGGACTATACCCAGGGCATGCCGTCGTGACGAGCGATACAGGTGCCGGGGTTGGGCTCGGTGTTGGCGTCGGCGTTGGCGTCGGCGTTGGCGTTGGCACCGGTGCTGGTGGCGGCGTTGGCGTTGGCACTGGTGTCGGGCTCGGCGTTGGCGTTGGCACCGGTGCTGGTGGCGGCGTTGGCGTTGGCACTGGTACTGGTGGCGGCGTTGGTTTTGGATAAGTGCCGCCGCTCATGCCAAGGATGATTGCCACGAAGGAGCGGCCATCCACATTGCAGATGCCAATCCCATAAGTGGTCGGTTTCTTGGACAGCAGTTCGGTTTTAAGATGTTCAACCGTACTCCATCCATTAAAAATCGTCTCGGATTTAGCCCCTTGCGGGAAGTTGGCTACCATTACGCTCAAGGGGATGATCGCGGTAATCCCGTCAGCTTGCATCCTTTGCCCAACAGTCTGCCCCGATCCGTCCGTCAGGCTATAGGTCTCCGATAAGCCACAGGCTTTTTCCTGTGCATATTGGTTGAGGATGGTGCTGTTGCTTAATGCGCCCAAGCCGCCGTTAAGCCGGAGCTGGTCGAGCAAATCCCCAATCCCGTTAGCAACCTCCTCTGGGGTATGGCAAGGCCCTTTAGGCTGGCAACAGTCATGGCAGCCGGTCTTACTTTGATTGCGGCTTGTATTTTTGCCGCCTGTATTGCATTTCATAAGATATCTCCTTATTAAAAATGTGTCGGGTTACCCCTTTTATAGTGTATGAGCCTGGCTGGATTCCGACTGGACGAAGCCCTAATTGCCTGCGTATTTTATGCTAAGGGCCTTGCTTGCCCATATCGGTGGTTGCCAGGGGACAGCCTCTTTTTTGGGGTGTTTTTAGGGGATTTTCCCGGATTTTTGGGAATTTTCGGTTACCCTGTCCTATCAGGGGCAATGCCCGCATATATTTTGAGGAGTACCTTGATACCGCGAAACTAAAACCTCCTAACAGAAAATGTTTTGGAGGCGGCCACCCTGGTTTAAAGGCGAAAGGATGATGAAAATGGAGACGTCTTGCAGGAATTCACGCTGCAAAAGCAACTGCGCTTGCAAATCGAAGTGCTCATGCACGTATTGCGACCGCTGCAATGAAAATGCCCTGTTCAAAGTCAAGGACAGCAGGGAAAACCAAGGGACCGTGTTGCCCCAGGGGACCGTTTACTTCGATAGCCCCGAAGGCAGCATCAGGATTTCCGTCGAGGAAAAAAGCTGTTGCCAAACCCGTGTCCACCTGGACCATGCCCTAGGACCGGTCGTCACGGACCATGGCAATACCCTTGACATCCATGAAGATGCCATCGCCAGCCTCCAACAACTGGTCAATATCTTGAACCAGCAGGCAGGCAGCACCGCAATCGCCGACCCTTCCCAATTTTGGTTCCATGTCCATGCCCATCACAGCACGGAACCGGTCACCCTTTCCCATGACATGGACCTGAAATTCACCACCCACCACCCCGATTACATCCATATGACCGTCGAGGAAGGGTCTGCCCTTGTTTACATCGACAGCCCTTTAGGGGATGTTGTCCAAAACCAAGGGAACCAAATCGAAAACCTGCAAAACGAATTGAATGACTTACAGGATGCAGTCAACCAGCACCTTAACCCCCTAGAAAGCCAAGTTGACCTTTTAGGTGGGGAAATCGCCAGTATCCAAGAAATTTTCAACAATTACTACGGCGATAGTTCCGACTTCCATCCCGGGCCCCTAGACCATGCCACTCCCCCACTTTCCACTGAAGCACCAAACATCGGTGACAATGGGGACTGGTTTGTCCAAGGAACAGACACAGGCGTCAAAGCCCAAGGCCCCACAGGCCCCACTGGGGTAGCCCCCGAAGTTGGCGAAAATGGCAACTGGTTCATCGGTGGGGAGGACACAGGAAAGTCCTCCAAGGGACCGACCGGGCCAACAGGAGCAGCCCCCGAAGTTGGCGAGAATGGCAACTGGTTCATCGGTGATGAGGACACGGGAAAAACCGCCAAGGGACCGACCGGGCCTACGGGTGCGACCCCTGAAGTTGGGGAGAACGGCAACTGGGTCATCAACGATGAGGACACTGGCAAAAGTGCCAAAGGACCGACCGGGCCTACAGGTGCGACTCCGGAAATCGGGGAGAATGGCCACTGGTACATCAATGAAGAGGACACGGGAAAAACTGCCCAAGGACCGACCGGACCTCCAGGGACGACCAGCCACTCGGAGCTGACCGACCGGGATGCCCCATGTTCACACACCATTGATTCCATCGCCAACCTCCGCTGCGAACTGGAAGCCCTGAGATGCGAAATCAACAACCGTCTCGCCATCCACTGCACGACGGAGGACGAGTTCTGGGATTCTTACTGGAATGGCGCCATCGCCGACGGGCTTTACAAATGGCAGGGGCACAAACTGGCATTCAACCAATATTCCACCAACCCGCCGGAAAGGAACCCCCACAGCATGTGCCGAGCACTTGACTATGCAGAAACCCCGGAGTATTACTTCTTGGGGAACCGTTTTGACGATCCGTCGAAATCTTATGTCATAGCCCTCAGCAAGAAGGACCATTCCATTAAAAAAATTAAGTTTCCCCGCCTAAACGATAAGCGGTTGGTTTACAACCAAATCGGGGCAGGTCCAGGTACAATTGTACTAGAGCCATCATCAGGCTATATTTATGCCAGCACTCCCGGGGCTATCCTATCTTTTGACAGTGATGAACCAGATAATGATTTGAATTACTATGTAAATGAGGCAAGAGCGTATACGAATCTTGTATTTTATAATACAAATACCAATGGAGCTTTTAATTCCATCGCCCTAGTAACGAAAGAGGAACCATTGACTGTTGTTGACGGGGGAGTCTTTGCGGTTACCAAGGTAGATTCAAATTCGCCAGTCTATTACTTGAAAAATGGTGCAATTGTTTCAAAAACATTGGATACTTTCAACAACAATTTAAAAATACCCGTTGCGGGCTCTAGCACTGATAATTACCGGCGCTATTTCCTTAATGCGGCAACGGATTATGATGGGAATAAGCTATATGGCTTGCAGGCTGTGATGTATAACGGCTATAACAGTCCCGTCGAAATGCACTTTGTGTCCATTGATATTAACGGAAATCCGGAAATCATCCCAATTCCAGTTCCTACAAATTATAACATTCCTCCCGCTGGCAATAATGCATTCGAAAGAATGTATTGCAAAAACGGCTATGTATACTTGGATTTAGATACATATGTCACTGTAGGAACCACATCCCAACCCACCCGCTTGATTTGCGTCTATGATACGAGGGATGGTAGCTGGACGTTCAAGGAAATAGAAGATGCCCGGGGCATTGAGAAGAAGGACAGCTATGCTTCTTCCAACACGGTGTATTCCGATGGTTCCTTGGTTTACCAACGGATTTTCCCCAACAAGAGCGATTACATCAAGTGGGATTATGAGAACAATACCATCCAAATCCTGCAAACGAAAGAAGCGCTGGAGCCGTCACGGCATAAGAAATACTTGCAGGTGGACGGGGATAATAACATCCTGAATGCCTATAAGGCCGACACCTCTTACGATTTGGATTCCAACATCCTCACCTATGATGTCATCAATCCGAAAGATTTGACCATGTACAGCTACGCCGCCCCTTCAGCCAGCATGGTGGAACAGTACATGACCGTCCGCAAAGACGATGGCTCCCTGTTTGGGCTTGGCTTTGGTTATGGCTATGGCTATTACCACCGGGAGCGGGTCATCATTGACCCTGATGGGGACTTGGCACTGGATGAAAACGGGGTGGCGGATGCGTCCGATGACCTGGATTCCTATGTGTTCTCGGCACCGCTGCTTTCCAACAACCATTACCTGCTGGAAGAGGATGGGAATTTCATGTACCTTTCTGGCACGCCTGAATGCCTCAACAGTGCCCTGGTCTTTAACGACACCGAGCGGACCATTTCTTACAGCTATACCAGCTGCTCTCCTTATGCCACGGCGGTGCCGGTCATCCGCCTGGATGAAAACGGGTACATCTATTTTGACGACCATAACCGCTTCTATACCCTTGGGGTTGAGGATACCGAGAAATCAGCAACCATTGGCTGCAACACGATTTTGTCCAAGTCACCGACCCTCACCGGGCAAGAATGTGTGGAAAACCTAACCAGCTGCTCGGATTGCCAGTCCTGCGGGTCATGCCCAAGCTGCCAAGGCAATTGCCTAGAAGAATGCGTAGCGGCACAGGCGACTATAAATGAAGATTCCAATCAATAAAATCAAAGGAGCAACCGTCCCATGAAGATGATTTATAAGCAGCACATCACTGAACTTGACCGCCAGACCAAGGGCATCAAATGCATTTCAACCGAAACCATGGACAAGCATTTCGGGCGGATTGGCTGTTTTGAGCACCTGCCCAAAAACCTGATCCAACCCAAAACGAAGAACCGTATCTGCCATGTGTTTTGGAGCAAGCCTTATAAAATGGATTTTACCGATGCCCGCTGGAACATTTCCAACCAGTTTGAGCTGACCTTGCCGCTGTGTGCCCTCTCCTTGTCCATGCTTAAGGAAATGGGGCAGGAAGTCGTCCTTTATACGGACTCCGATGGGGCCGAATTGTTGAAAGATTTGGGCTATGACCGGATTTACACGATTTTTGACAAGCTCCAGACCCCCAGCGATTTTTGGGCCTGTGGGAAGATTTTGGCGCTGCAAAACGAGCCTTTGGACAGCATGTTGGTGGATACGGATATTTTCCTTTATGACGGCGGGTTATTGGACAAAGCCCATGAAACGCCGGTGGTGGGCTCCCATTTTGAAAACACTGCCAGCTATAAGGAAATCCTGAAGCTTGGCCAGCAGTTTTTTGACCATTTGCAGGGGGACCTGGAGGTTTCCATCAATTCCGGTTTCTTAAAAGTCCATGATTTTTACAAAAAAAGCAAGTACATCTCTGCCTACTGGGCGGGAATAAAAGCCTTCTCCAATCCCTTGCTTTTAAATGAGATGAAAGTAAAGGGCCATGGGGCTTATTGCCCGGACCTGCTTATCGAGCAGCTGAATTTTTACAAGCTTTGCCAGCCAGAGCCCCTTATCGAGCTGCCACAGGAGCCCAAGGATGCCCAGGGGTTTGTGCATTTGCTGAGTTTTGAGAAGTATTTGAAGATTCCCATGATTTTGGACCTCCTTAAAGACCGCTACCCGCGGGCTTATGGCTCGGTCATCAAAAAATGGGAGGACCTTGATTTCAGCGTCTGGCTTGAGGATGTAAAATACCAATAAACACCGAAAAGGCGTGGATGAAAAATTCACGCCTTTTTTGCTTGCTCATATCCTATTATAGGGGCGGTGCCCCCACCTCCCCTAAAAATGTTTTTTTGAGAGGCGTGTTTGCTTTGGGAATAAGGCTTTTCTTTCATATGCTGGGCCGGGTCATAAAGGTTATCAGGGACCCGGATGCCTTAAAGGTGACTTGGAAGGACTTAGAGGGATGCCCCCAAATATTCCAGGACGGTTTCGGCTATTACCATTGCCCTGCCATCCTGGATAAATGCATGGCTTCCCTTGGCTGTGCCATCGAACTCCCCCATCCGGATCACCCAGAAGAAAAATCCCATGCTATCATCGTTGATGACCATTTCCAAAATTTAAGTGAAAATGCCCAGCGGTTCGTGATTGCCCATGAAGCCGGGCATATCCATCACGAACATTTCAAGCGCCAATTGACCGACAACAGGGAACGGGCAAGGCTGATCAAAGAAGGCGACGTTTACTTGCCGGAAATTGAAGCCGATGCCTTTGCCATGGGTATTTTGGGTTATTGGAACAGCGTCTGGGCTTTGGAAGAACTCAGCCGCTACATCAAATGCACGTCCGGGAATAAAAAATCCCTGACGACCAGGGAACTTGATTTTCGGATACGGGCATTGAAAAAATAACGCTGAGAAGCCAGCCACAATTTTGTGGCTGGCTTCTCAGTGTTATTTCCCCCGCCTTTTTTCAGCGACGATCCGGTCTACCGACTGCTTTACTTCCCTGGGGCGCACCCCAGTCTTCCGGCTTATTTTAACCGGCCGGTTTTTGTTGTTTTTCCCGCGCAAAACAGTCCCGAAGGCAATGGCACCGGCAACGGCCAGGGCGATCATGCTAATTTTCAAAAGCAACAGCAACATTGTTCCCAAATGGTGCAAACAGACCCACTCCCCTTGTAGTTTTCCCCCTAAAATTGTATGACCAGAAAACTTAAAATATGAATTGGCCGATATTTAGTGAATTGTCTAATTTTTTAATTTTCGTACCATCGGGCGAAGCAACCATCAATTTATCCTGAATTTTTACAAAGCCTTTACTTCACCTTAACAAATGCGTGATATAATTGATAGGAATGGAGGCTAAGTGATGACATCTTCTAAAAGATTGCTGGTTTTATCCTTTGACGCCCTGGGCGGCAAGGATTTTGAATTTATGAAAACACTCCCCGCCTTCGCCGATTTTTTCCAGCGGGCGGCGGTTTGCGACAATGTTTCATCCATATACCCATCGGTGACGTACGCTTGCCACACATCCATCGTGACTGGGAAGCTCCCTAACCGCCACGGGATCATCTGCAACACATTGCTTCAGCCAGGCAGGCTTGACAGCCCGGATTGGTATTGGCAACGAAAGGATATCAAAGGGGAAACGGTTTACGATGTTGCTATTAAAAATGGCCTGAAAGTCGGAGCCTTCTTATGGCCAGTTACCGGAAAATCTAAGATCCAATATAATGTGCCGGAGATTTTCCCTAACCGGGCCTGGGACAATCAGGTGATGGTAGCCATGAGGAATGGGAGCCCGGGGATTTTACTGGATGTGTTCCGCCGGTTTTCCGGGATGATGGACGGGATCAGGCAACCGAACCTGGATGATTTTGTGACAGCCTCTGTAAACCATACCATATCTAGCCGGTCACCAGAGCTTTTGCTGGTCCATTTTACTGACCTGGATACTGCCCGCCATGACCATGGGGTGAATTCCCCTGAGGCAAATGATGCCATCCGCCGACTGGAAAAGCGCTTCGTGAGCATCATGGATACCCTAAAGGAAAACGGCTTGTTTGAAAGCACCAATGTGGTGATACTCGGTGACCATTACCAGTTGGATGTCCATACGAAAGTCCCCCTTAACGAATTTTTCGCGAAACAGGGATGGTTGGATATCAAGTCCGGTAAGGTCAAGGGATGGCAGGTTTTAGCAAAAAGCCACGGGGGCAGTGCTTATATTTATGCAAAACTTGATATCCGTCCATACCTTGAGGAATTGATGGCGGATGAGGCCAATGGGATTGAACGGATCCTTACCGGTGCAGAGGCTGGAAAACTTGGGGCCGACGGCAACTGCCAGTACATGCTGGAGGCGAAAACCGGGTTTGTGTTTACGGATTCTTTGGGTGGCGGTGAAAAAGGCAAATTTGCCGACCATGGCTACCACCCGACCGATAAACCGGATTACGCCACCTTCTTTGCCGGTGCGGGGCCTGCCTTTAAAGAAGGGGCGTGGCTTGAGAAGATGTCCTTGATGGACCACGGCCCGACCTGGGCTAAAATACTTGGATTAGAACTGAATGATACGGACGGCCGGGTGCTGGACGAAATACTGAAGGAGTGCTGATATGATAAATCAACTGAAAAACCCCACGCAGGCAAAAGGGATGTTCAAGGGGCTGACGAAAGAAGAAACCAGCTGGATTATGTTTGATTGGGCCGACTCGGCTTATACGATGACGGTGCTTACCGTGGTATTTTCCATGTTTTTGGCCTACTCCGTTTCGGCATCCGGTGCAGACTCCGAGCACGTTTCTGTGTTTGTTGGCTTTGGCAATACCGCGGTTACCCTCATCGCCGGGCTGATGGCTCCTATCCTTGGGACGCTTTCCGGCTACCATGGCAAGAAAAAAATCCTCTTCAACTTCTTTACGTTTTTGGGGATTGCCTCCACGGTAGCCCTTGCCATTGTCCCATACGATAACTGGTTTATGCTACTCATTGTCTTTATCATATCCGGCATCGGATTCAACGCCTGCAACAAAATCTACGATGCATTCTTGCCGGATGTTTCCTCAAAAGCCAATATGGACCGGGTTTCTTCCTTGGGCTTTGGCATGGGATACATCGGGGGCGCACTGGGGTTCATCCTAAGCATCGTCTTGCTAATCCTATCTTTGCTTGGCGTCGTCGACATCCCCGTCGTTACCGCCTACCGGCTGTCCTTCGTGATTACCGCCATCTGGTGGGGCGTATTTTCCATCCCCATGTTTAAAAACGTCAAGCAGCGCATTGGGATAGCGCCTGAAAAAAACTACGTCCGCAAAAGCTTTGCCCAAATCCTCACCACGTTGAAAGACATCGCCAAAGATAAACGGGTCGTGCTATTTTTGATCGCCTTCTTCCTTTACAGCGACGGCGTCGGCTCCATTATCCGCATGGCTGTGGCTGTTGGCGGGGACCTTGGGATCGATCAAATGGTCCTGTTGGCCGTGCTTTTGGTCGTTCAGTTCGTCGCCTTCCCATGTGCCATCGCTTATGGGCACTTGGCAAAAAGGTTCGGGGCAAAAACCATGATTTACGTCGGCATCGCCACTTATTGCATCATCTGCGTCGTCGCCTTGTTCATGGATCCTTACGCCTTTGGCATCGAATTTGTGACCGCCATGTTTTGGGTGCTTGCCGTGTTGGTCGGAACTGCCCAGGGGGGCATCCAGGCCCTTAGCCGCTCGTATTTTGCCCGCATCATCCCCACTGAAAAATCCAACGAGTATTTCGGCATCTACAACGTGTTCGGGCGCTTCGCCAGCATCATCGGGACCACCCTTTTCGGGATTGTTTCCCTTGCGACCGGCCAGCCCCATTTAGGCATTTCCGTCATTGCCGTTCTGTTTATCACAGCAGCCATCATCTTCAAATTCGTCCCAAACGATAAAAGCTTATAACCCCACTCCACAACGGAAAAAACTCCCAAAAAAACAACTGGGAGTTTTTTCCGTTATAAATTTTTTGTGAAAAGGCCTGTCTTGCGAACCAGGATAAAAGGACCCTCTTGGTCATTCCCAAGAGGGTCCTTTTGCTTATCATTTCACCAAAAATCTGAATACAGTTCTTCTCCAAATTCGTTTTCAAAGCTTGGGAACGGGGTTTCCCAGTTGATGTCTGCGGGTTCCATGAACTCTTCCATTGGCCATCGCCTCCAGATTGGTTTATCTAATAGATTATATGTGGCCAACGCCCATTGCACAACATTTTTTGTAAGGGTTTTCTTTAAAAATGGTCCCCTCCCCATGGTTTTTGGGGAGATACATCTGCCATCATAGGTAATGTTCCCAAAACTCGTGGAAGAGCTTTTCGGTTTGTTCATGGGTCAGGTCCTTTGTTTTCGGGAAGGGATGCTCCCAGTTGATGCCTGCGTAGTCCGGGTGTTTTTCCATTTGCCACCGCCTGTCTTTGTAGTACCCATAGGTTGGTGGGTTTATGGTTTTTTATTCAGGGGGCGGCAGATTATTTTAGCAAAATTTTTAAGGAGCTGGCGGCCAAAATCGGTTTCGGGCCGTTCAGCGTGGAACTGGATCAAATAATGGCCGTCCTTTTTGTTTTCTGCTGCGGCGATGGGGCATTTATCGGTTTTTGCCAGCAACTCATACCCCTTTGGCAACTGGGTGGCAACGTCCTGATGGTTCATGTAGACTGATTGGGTTTTGGGAAGGCCTTCAAACAGGGGGCTGGGCTTTAACACCGTCAGGGGATGCCTCCCTTCTTCTTTGGCCTTTTTTTGGACGGTGCCTGAAAAGTCCTGCACCACGAGCTGCATCCCGTAACAGATGCCAAGGATCGGCACGCCCATTCGGTAAATTCCTTGGTCGATGCGCTGGGCATCTTCTTCTAGGACACTTTTTGGCCCACCGGAGAGGATGGCCCCCTTAAGCCCATTCATCGCAAGCAGCTTGCCAGCATCCACCCCAAAAGGAAAAATCTTGTTGGGCTCCCCCATTTTTTCAAGGGCATCTGCTATTTCTTTCGTGTTGGGTTCGCCAAAGTCCAAAATCGCAATCATGGGGTCAACTCCTTTTGCTTAGTATGGATGATAGCGGGCGGATTATTTGCCCCATGGCGAAGTATAGGTTTTTCAGGAGGCCGGCCTCTGATTTTAAGGACTGTCTGAGGGATTTGGCCGTTTGCTCGAGGACGTTGGCATCCTCCCTCGTAATTTTTTGCCTGCTGTAGCGGGCTTTTTCGTAAATAGCCTGGCTAGCCATAAGTTGCCCAGGGAAGCTGACCGACTCCTTGGCCCGGTCCATGAATTGCTGGGTGGTTTCCCCGGGATCCATTATCAATGAATGGGCTTTCAAGCAAGACAAGATGGCTTGGTAGCCGTCCATGACTGCAAAGCGTGTACTTTTGCGTCTTTTGCGTTTTTGGATGCTATGGGCGGCTATAAGGAGCACCGGGAAAAACGCAAATGCTGCTATCACTGAAATAAGGGGAATTTGGATTCCAGTAGGCTGTGCCCCTTCGCTTCCCCCCGGGACCTCCGCTGGGGTGGCGGCTTGAGTGGGCACCTCTGCCTCTTGCGGTGGGATTTGTGCATCTGGCTGTTGCTGCACTGGCGCATCATCTAAACCATCCATTGCCGGCACGCTTGCAACTGATTGCCCTTCCCCAGCACTTGCTGGCGCATCTTCAATTTCTTCGGCAACTATATCTTCTATGGCAAAATAATTATAGGGGAGCCCGCCTGACGGCGTTGGCTCAAACCGCTGCCAGCCGAAGCCTTCAAAATACACTTCCCCCCAGGCATGGGCCATGTTGTTGCGCACGTCGACAAATCCCTGGCTGCCGGCGGCGGGGCGCTCATTGACCAAAAAGCCTTCCACATAGCGGGCCGGCATCCCAAGGCTTCTTGCCATGGTAACGAAAGCGGTTGCAAAGTGGACGCAGTAACCCCGCTGCAAATCAAAGAGGAAATGGTCCACAAAGTCTTGATCCCTAGGCGTTGCCCCGGGGCTTGTGGTGTATTCAAAGCCCTCTGCCAAAAACGTTTCCAACAAGCGCATCCGGGCATAGTCATTTTCGGCTCCCTCGACCACAGTTGCCGCGAGCTCCCCTACCCTATCCGGGAAATTATCCGGCAATTGGGTATAGCGCTCACGGATAGCCTGCGCCCTCGGGATCAAATAATTGCTGATAAGTTCGGGATGGGTGACGGGTCCATTCCCTCCCGGAACCGTAAAGCGGACATTGCTGAAATTATACCCGGCCAAAGCCTCGAATTCCCTTATCCCTGTGTAAGCCTGCTCAAATATCCCTTGATGGGAATCGGCAGGAGCGAAACCAGGCCGCATAAAGCCGTTTATATCATTTTCCTGATGACGCCTGAAATAAATGATGGTGTAGCTGCCATCGCGAGGCATCCTGGTTTCCATGAATAATTCCCGTTCAGGGACCCTCATGAAATCCATGTAAGGGATAAAATCCCGGTGGGGGATGATATTGGTGACAACCCCTGTATGGAATGCGCTCGCCGTGCGGCTTTGGAGGGCATCGATGGTCAAACGCCCCATGTTGCCCAAAGCCATGTCAGGATGGGTCGGGAAATCCCAGTAAGAGCCGTAGGGAACGCCTTCCCATTCGATGAAGCCGGTTTCGACATCGACCAGGGCGATGCGGCTATGGGACATCCATTCCTCCCGGAAATAACTTTGCCAAAGATGCAAAACCCCTTCATCGTCCAAGTCATCAAGGGCAACCCCTTCCAAAACTTCTGGTTGAAACCACCCTTCCCTAACGACACTTTCAAAGCTTTCAAATAATGTGGCTTCCAACTGCCCTTCAGTCGCTACCATCAAGCGCCCGGTTTCAAGCCCCTGAAGCGAGGTGACCAGCGACAAAAGCTGAAACGACGAAGCCACTTCAAGGATTTCAAGGTTTTGGCTGATGCCACTGGAAAAATCAACCGGCAACGCTTCCAAATAACTGTTTTCCCAGCTGTAGCCAGTGTAAGTATCCGACACCCTCCCTGTCAGGTACACTGGGCCGTGGGTGCCTTCGTTCCTCATCCGCATGAACACGTGGTCATTAAGCAAAAGGTCGCCCCCTAACAGGCCGCCTGCCCCCCCAAACCCAATGGATTGGAGGGAAAATTCCGCCAAGCGGCCGCGGCCATTGACCAGGGCATGGAAGGCATCTGCGAAAAACTCTGCCGGCGTCCTTGTGATGGCGGGGTTTCCCCCTTCAAACAGGGCCACGGGTTTTGGGAGCTGGGAACCAATCCCCAGGCTGATGGCAACGAACAGCGTCAGCACCTGGGAATAGCCTCCCCCTGAAAGTTTCCCGCTCAGGTACCGGCAAAGGAGGATGACCATGGAGGCGACCAATGCCCAAACCGTCCATGACGGCTCAAAATAGGGACTGGTGATGCTCAGCCCCAGTACAAGGGCAAGCATGGCCGCCATGGGATAAAAGTAGAATTTAACGTAGGTGAATATGACCACAAAAAGCGCTACGAATCCCTTTATCAGCCAAAGAATGAAATTAGCATAGCTCCCAAAAGGATCCGTCCCCACCACCACAAATTCAAGAACGCCAAGTAAAAAGCCAGCCAGCTCCTGGGCAGGCCCGGGATGTTCGGGGGCACCCATGAAGCCATAAGCCGCAAAAGCGAAAAAACCCAAGACGGCGGCGATGAACGCCATTATCCCCCAGCGCCGGCCCAAAAAAAACGCAAAGAGGGGCAAAAGAAGCAACTGGCCGAGAAACCCCTGTAGGTAATGGGTTTCAAAGATGGTGGTGGATAAAATGGTGCTATAAAGGCTAAAGGCAAGGAGGAGCCCGATGCTCAGCAAAAATTTCAAATCCCTGACAGGCCTTAGTGTGCTTTGCATACGCTGCCCCCTTTCACAATAAATTTGGTAACGCCGACCCCTTTTTGGGAAAAATGCTGAAAAGCGGGATCCCATTGGACACAATCTTCCTTGGAAAAGGCCAGGATGTGCCGGGCTGGTGGTTGGCTGGCTGCCACGCGGCTTAAAAATTCCCCAAAGTCGCCGGGTTCCCTAAACTGGAGGGTGGCTGCCATTTCAAATAAGGGCGCCAGGTCCGTCGACGGGCCGATCCCCGGATGGTTCATGGCCTGGATGCTGACGGCAAGTCCCAAAGCAAGGCATTCCCTGATGGCGGAAACGGCGTAATCCATGAGGGCATCCTCGTCGGCAGGCACCATGGTCCCGTTATTTATCAAAACCAAGACGGACGGGCGGCCACCCTGCTCATAATTTTTACTGATGAGCTTGCCCCTTTTGGCACTGGCCTTCCAATGGATTTGGCGGTAAGAATCCGTCAGCTGGAATTCCCGCAGTTCCGAAATATTCCCCCGAACGCCTTGGTTGCCTTTCCCGCTTCCCTCGGACTCAAGGGCAAGGTTCCCAAAATCCAGCGGTTCGATGGGGTGGGGTTTGGGGGCAACGATGACCGTGGCATTGTCTTGTGCCCGCTGCCGTTGGCGAAATAACCCAAGCATGTCATAAAATACCCCTTCCACCTTAATGGGGTAACTCCCCCTAAGGCTCCCTGTAAGCTCGTAGCTTGCCTGAGACTGCCCTCGGGGGCTGATGGAGCAAAAACCCGGCTTCTTGGTGAGTTTCATCCCCTCTTTTTGGATGGCCACTTTCACAGTGGCTTGAAGGCAGGGCATGAAAAAGCCATTTTCAAGGGTAGTTGCCAATTGGAGGGTTTCCTGTTTTTCCAAAAACATTTGCCCTGCGGTGCCTGTAAGCTTCAGCCTTGATTTTTGGATTCTTGCGATGATCAATGAAAAGACAGGAAGGATCAATAGCCCATAAACCGCCATGAACAGCATCGGCCCCTGGTACAAAAATAACAAACCTATAAAAACAGAAGTAAGGCTTAAATAAGCCAGCCAGTTTTTTAGCATCCTATCCCACCCCCTTATTTCGGAATCTTGACTAAGGATGCGACGTGCCCCATCAGCTTCATGGGGTCGACTTTTTTAAACCTGGCTTCCTGGGTCAGCCCTAAGCGGTGCGCAAGTACCGGGACCGCCATTTTCAAGGCATCATCCGGGATGACATAGGCACGCCCCTTGTAAAGGGCCCACGCCTGGGCGGCTTTATAAAGCGCCAAGGAGCCCCTCGGGGAACAGCCCAGGTCAATGTCAGGATGATTGCGGGTTTGGCGCACGATTGCCACCATATACGCCATCATTTCCAGGGAAACATGGACTTTTGCCGCCAACTCCTGCAAGGCAAGCAAGGTACTGGCTGATACCACCGGCTTTAAGGTTTCAAGGGGCGAGGCCCCGTTAAAGCGCCCCACCATCCCCAGTTCCTCTTCAAATGTTGGGTAGCCGAGGGAAATGCGGATAAAAAACCGGTCCAGCTGGGCTTCGGGCAAAGGATAGGTCCCGATGTGGTCCGCCGGATTTTGGGTGGCAAACACCGCAAAGGGTTTGGGCACCTTGTAAGTAGTCCCGTCAACCGTCACCTGATGTTCTTCCATGGCTTCCAAAAGGCTTGACTGGGTTTTGGGCGAAGTGCGGTTGATTTCATCCGCCAACACGATATTGGCCATGATGCTTCCGGGCCGGTATTCAAACTCCCCGTTCTTATGGTTATACATGGAAAAACCCGTTACGTCGCTTGGCAAAATATCCGGCGTAAATTGGATGCGTTTGAAGCTGGAATTAAAGGATTTGGCAAAAGCATAAACAAGGCTTGTCTTCCCCACCCCGGGGATATCCTCAATCAAGACATGCCCCCCGCACAACAATGCACAAAGTG